>RCNB010000337.1_pt1 | contig 53651 bp, 52 predicted proteins | sample 2041321 | NCBI WGS metagenome assembly RCNB01 (sample SAMN09708232, study PRJNA481090) | Marine sediment metagenome, whole genome shotgun sequencing project.
CACTGATGTAAGGATCTTCCGATGTGTGCAGCCGGACGCCAGAGATTTTTTTCAACTCTCTTTTCAAGTAGCCAGCAAGAGCTTTGATTCTTCTCTCCACCTTTTGTTTGCCGATGGAATTCTGAAAATCGACAGCTTCTCCCAAAGCGATAGTGAGTGCATCTGCTCTCTGCGAGAGGGTTTCGAACTTCCTGGCCGTTTTATGCGTATCCCATCCGGATGAGGCGATCGTAGGCCAAAGCTTATCCTGCACATCTTGGCGCACATATAGCACACCCACTCCTGTCGGGGCCCCCATCCATTTGTAGGGGCTTGTGGCAAAAAAATCGACCCCCATTTCTTTCATGTCGAGGTCCAACATCCCGATCCCGTGAGCACTGTCTGCAAGCACAAGCACGCCTTTTTCGCGGGCCATTTGGCACAGTTCCTTGAGTGGAGAAATTAGGCCTGAGATAAAGACCGTATGACTAATGCTTATGACTTTCGTGTTGGGTGTGATTGTCTTTGCGAACGATCCGACAAATTCATCCACACTCTTGGGAGGAAAGCCGATGGGAACTTCCTTTATCGTGATCCCGTATCTTTTGGCTTTCAAACGCCAGGGATGGGTTCCTCCGGGATGTTCCATGGTGGAAAGGATGACTTCATCTCCTTGGCCCAGATCCAGCCCGCTGGCCACAAAATTCATCCCCTCCGTGGTATTTCTCGTGATCACAATCTCATCCGGAGATGCGCCGACAAACTCTGCCAGTTTTCGTCTTACATCTTCTATTTTCCTTGGAATGAAGTTATACACATCGAACGGGTTGGTGCACTGGACTTTGAAACAGCGGATCAGGGTGTTGAAAACGGGCTTGGGCATCGGGCCGACCGTTCCATTGTTCATCATGATCACCCCTTCCTCGAAAAGGTAGTGTTTTCTCAGTTCATCCCAATAAACCCCATCGGGTGATTCATCCTGGATATATTTCTGGTTCAATGAGGTGATACTCTGGTAGACCGAAGCATTCAGTTCGCTGAGGGCTGAGAGAGAGAGGGCTGATCCCGCAACAAAATATTTGACAAACTCCCTTCTTGTCACCGGCTCGGACAAATATCCGGATTTTTGTGCCTTATTTTCCATGAAAATCTCCTAACCTAAAATTGGGTTCATTTTATTCCCATTCCGATCGGACTGTCAAACTTGAACCAAAGTCTATTCGTGAATTTTTTTCCTCGCTCTGTCGAAAACCTGTTTCACCCAAAGATGATCCACATCCCCCAATACAAGCATCAAATATTCTCGATGGGTGGCAGCAAACAACTTCCGTCCTCTGCGGTCTTTTTGGCCTTTCATGGACTGGAACCCCTTTCGGGCTTCCTCTTCTCCCTCAAAACGGAAAAGGAAAAAACTGAATTCGCCGGAATAATCTCCTTTGATCCCTTGTTCAAAACCTGCGATATTCAAGCTAAAAAAGGGATGGCTGTTGCGCAACCCAAGATACCCAGTGAAATATTTGAAGCTTTGGTCCACGAGATCTTCTTCTGGCAAAAAGGAAACGATGTGGGGTTTATCTCTCCCAACGGGCATTTTAGAACTGATATACTCGGCAATGTTGAGTAATCCCTGGCGTGTTTCCTCGGTTTCATCAAACCCGGTGAGAGTGACGAGAAAGGGCCCCTTCCAAAAATTCATGTAATAATCAGCAAGCTGGGCCTCGCTTCCAACCAAGATCCTTTTACCTTTGGAATCAGTCTTGAATGTGTACATCCCGTATGCGCTGGATGGCGATACCATCTCGAAAATCTCGACAGAGACTGATTTCCCCGTGTCGTTTACATAATCCTGGACAACCACTTGGACAAATCCGTATTCGTGGTAGATTTCCGCTCCGCCGTTGATGTATTCATATAGGCCTTCTCCCGCGTAGTGTTGCAGCGTTCTGTGTTTTGTCCAACCCTCAACATCGCCGTCCTTGGGCAATGCTTTTGTCCGTATTCCTTGAGAGGCCATCGTGACCTGAGCCAAAACAAGGATGACAGATAAGACAACCTTTTTGATCATGCCGTAATTTCTTTGATCCCTACCTTGCTAAGATCGATTTCTCCTAGTCCCTGTTCAAATCCGAGCTTGATCGCGTGGATATCTTCGCCCGTCAAACCCCACAAGGTTGTGCAGTAGGAGTCTATGGCCACTCGATCCACGCCGGCGATAATTTTCTGAGATTTGGTGAGTTCGCCCGGGCCGAACGGGCCGTTGGTCGTGATAAATTCCGTGGCATCCACAACACAGAGGGTAGGCTTGACCGCCTTGTTCAGGTCTACGATACACTGGTCGAGGAACTGGATAGATTCAGGATTGGTTGTCCAGTCCTCTCTGTGAAAAAGCCTGTTGTTCGGACGATAATTCAAGCCCATCAGGTTTTTCATGGTTCCGGTAAATTTATTCCCAGCATGATCTTTGGTTATCGGCATGTCGATAAAAACATCGTTGTTGTAAAACTCCTTCATGATCATCATTTCTTGGTGAGCCTTCCAACCCTGAACAGGAACCACTTTGAAGTTCGCCTCCTCGGCTGCGATAAACTTCAAATTTGCGCCGGCCTCTTTGACCGCCACATCCAAACCACTGGCTTCCCAGTTTTCCGGTTTCAGCCAGGTCAGACAATTGACCTCTGCTGCGCCCGCTTTTTGGCACATTTCCACAACAGCTTGAATGACCGCTGCTTTAGTGAAGGTGCCAGGATGCCGGCTCTGGGAGTTGGGAAGAATGGCAACGCGTGCATCTTTAGGCACAAATGTGCTCATCCCACCGAGGCCATCCACCGCCTTCATCGTGCTGGCAAAATAGTCACTTCCTGTGGCCACGGTCATATCAACAACACTGGCACTTGACAATTCGCCATCCTCTCCGCCAGAACAGGAAACAAACCCATATCCGACAGCTGCGGAAAGCCCGATTTTTGCGCTTCTCTTAAAAAACTCCCTTCTTCCTATTTTTTTAACCATAAAATCCCTCCTATATTGGATTCGGATTTTCCCTGTCGGGAAAATCATAGTTTTTGGACTTCATCAGAATCAAACTTCCCTCTTTCACCCCAATGTCCCGGGCGATGACAGCACACTTTGCCTTAAGAAGAAAAAACACAGGTCGGGTTTCATCGGAAAGCCCCTCATAGTTTCCCTGGCCTTTGCTGATGATGAGATCAGCCGATCGAAAGATTTTTAAAAAATGTTCCGAACACAGGTTTAAAATCGTGCCCGGAGTATCTGTGCCGGAGGAAACGATTTCAGCCACTTCTTCTATCCCGGCATCCAGAGCATCTTGACGGATGGCGTCATTGATGATGGGTTTTTCTCGTACAGCATAAACCACCGGTTTTCCCAACTCTTCTATCAGAAGACGGTCGAACACAGTTTCTCCTGCATTATCGGCAAGATAAAGAATCTTTCGAGCCTTCTGCAGCGCAAGGCAAAACGCCTGATAGTGATCGATGGCCAATTCTTGGGACAGAAGAACTTCCAGGTCCTTGTCGAGATCAAAATCTGCGTTGGCACCAAAATCGATAACATTGCCTGCAATGGCCATCCGGATAGCCATCACAAGCCGATCCTCGGCAGAAAAGATCCGTTTTTTCAACCACGGATACAGAGCAAGAGCCTGCTGGGTGCATTTTTTCTTGATCTTGGCATAGGGATCCAGGATCCCGGTTTTTTCAGAAATAAGACGGTACGCTTCCCGTCCGATCTCAGAAGGAATGGCCTCTGCATGAATTCGGGAAAGATATTGGCCAAATGCAACAAGGACTTCTTGGATCTTTTGCTCATCTATATTCATCATCCGTGAAGTGTTTATGATTTGATGGAAAAAGCAGGGATAACAATCCAAATAAGTTTTCAATTTTTGATATCCTTTATCCCGTCATCGATCATCTCTCCAAATTATATCATAGATGCAGGTGACCCTTGCATTTTTGGCCTTGAAGAGGCCTCTCGAACCAGACAACCGTGACCATATGGTCACGGCTTCGATCTTGTGGAATTCCTCGATCGGAGTAAAATCCGTGTCTACCCCGCAGTCAAAGATCCAGGAGGATTCCGGGATTTTGTCGATGGGGGGGGTTTTCACCGTCAAAAAAGAAAGGGGATTCTCATGCTGTTTAGCCCGGATATTAAACATCTGGCCTCCTTCTGGGATGGGCCCCCGACTGAAATCGCATTTTTTGTTTTCATAATATGAAAAACGATCCAGCCATGCAACACAATTTATCCATCCCAGCAACTAAAGCGAAGGACATACCTAATGGAAATCTATGATCTCAAGATCGAGTTTCCCAATTATCTCAGCAATGGCACTGATCATCTCTTCGAATATGTTTTCATCCAGATTGCTCCGGCCGAATTTGATATGGGTAGCATCCGTGTAAAGCTCACCCGTTTCTTCATCTGTGGCCAGCCATTTGGCATCCAAGTTGATCCATCTCCCCACATACACTTCAGGCCACATATGATAGGCAAAAATACCGTCGCCATACATGATTCCGACAGCCGCTCTCGCAGGAATTCCCACAGCCCGACAAAGCGCAACCATGATCACGGTGTGCTCTGAACAATCTCCTTCCTTATTTTTCAGAATTTCCTTGGCGGTGGCAAAACCCACATCGTAATTGGCAGTCATTTCCCGACTAACCCACAGGGCTATCCTCTTGGCAGCTCTCCAGGCATTTTGCTCCTCTCCCACGATCTCTAAAGCGGTTGTTTTTATCTCCGGATCGTTTGCTTGGCAGAAGCTGGTGGAGCTTAGATTAATTCGGAATTCCTCAGCCTTCACGGGAAAGGATATGGACTCTTCTTCCCGAAATATCTGAGAGACACTCTGAATAACGGAATAATCTTCCTTGCTCTCCAGGAGATGTTGACTCCCATCATCAAAAGGGATCTTTTTTATCGTCTCCTGGGAGATTCCCTCCAGCTTAAACGTGACTTCCTTCATTTTTTGGGGATCTTCGAAGATAACATTCGACCGTATGATCGTGGAAAAAACTATGTCCAAGTTTTCTTCAGACATGGCCACAGCCATGTTTTTGGGCATCCGTAAGGAGGTCGTAGTAAGAAAACTTGCTTTCGTGATCGATTTCCAAACGATGCCCTGTTCATCGATCCATTCGTCCATAACAACCGGAATGATAGAAACCAACTCGGTCTGCACATGCCACAACCGCATTTTTTCCCCCAGGATGAGGACATCTTCCTCCGCTATGACCTCAAACGTGCTGTCTCTAATGGCATAGGAAAGAAGGTCTAATATCGGAAAAGAGAATTTTCGTTTGGATTTCAAATTTCCCTTTTCGATGATTTCCTTCAAGGGAATTCCCAGATAAAACTTTTCGGAATAGGGGATTTCTTTGATTTTTTTTTCACCAGATCTGAACACGATTTTGTCTTCGCGAACCTCTGCTTTGATGACAATTTCACTCTCTGACATTTTGGTGCGTACAACTGTCTCGACAGGTGTTCCATCTTCTTTGAAAAGAGACTTCTGTGCTGTTTTTATCTCTACGGGAGCTCCCCCCAAACGAGAAATTTTCGTCCATGATTCGCTGAGAAATCTGGTGTATTTTTCTCCTCGTTCAGAAAACACAGTTTCCTGGGCGTGGTAGTACCCCACCTTTACACCCTCCATGTAGATCCCCATCCAGTATTCCGAAAGTGATTTTTCTTCCTGCGGCTCTTCACATATAACATAGGAAAATCCTAGGACCAGGCTCAAAATCAGACATGATCCCAATTTAAAGATTTTTTTCAACATTCCTCAAACTCCTTGTCCATTTTTCGTCTTTTTTTCATTTAACCTGGATAATTCATGTTAAAAGCATCTCCCTAGCCTGAATTATACTACAAAACAACATGGGATGAGATTATCACAGGGTAAAAAGATGTGTTTATAAAATGGCTTTTCTCTGTGTGTTTTCAGAAGAGAGAAGATAGGCTATTGACTTATTCAAGGCATCCAAATCAAGAGGTTTGACGAAAATGTTGCCGATATCAAGACGGGACAGCGTCTCGGAATCTAAGAGGTCTGGGTTGGCAGAAATCAGAATGACTTCCCCCTTATAGCCTGTTTTCCGGAACTTGGTGATCATTCCCAGTCCATTCAGATTAGGCAACTTCAAATCAGCGATGATAAGGTCAATATCTGTGCTTTCGAAACGTCGCAGCGCTTCTTCTGCATTTTTGGCTAGATAAACGAGATAATTGGAATTAAGGATCAAAAAAAAGGTTTTTCTAATTGATTCATCGTCATCAACGATCACAATTTTCTTTTTCATCTTTAGTCTCTCCTGTCCATGCTCACAAAAAAGAAACACTAAGAATATGCAGTTTTTATGCCACCTTTGGGATCGAACATTTTCCAGGGGAAAAACATGGGAATCGGCTTCGATCGGGAGAATCGAGGCAAAGAAAGTTTACAGAAAGTAAAGGGCATTTACAGCCTAAAGTTCCAGGCCAAACTCCTTGATTTTTTTGTCTAGGGTGGGACGGCTTATCTGCAGAATTTTGCTGGCCTGTGTTTTGTTTCCGCCTGTTGTATGCAGGACATGCTGGATGTAATCCTTTTCCACTTCTTTCATCGCAACGAGTTCTCTGGGGACGGTTTTTTCCTTTCCGCGTTCGATCGGCAGATTGTGCTCCTGGATAACGTCGCCTTTAGCCAGAATGACGGCCCGTGTCAACGCATTCTCCAGCTCCCTGACATTTCCCGGCCAAGGAAGGTTTTTCAGCAATTTCATCACCTTAGGAGGAACTTTCCCGACATTTTTACGGAGTTGCCGATTGATCTTCTCGAGCAAATATACTACAAGTTCGGGAATATCCTCATTTCTCTCCAGGAGTGCAGGCAAGGCTATCTCGACAACTTTCAGGCGGTAATACAGATCTTCGCGAAATTTTCCCTTCTCCACGCGAAGCTCTAAATCTTTATTCGTGGCGGCAATGATTCTGGCCTCGGTCTTCAAAACCCTTTCTCCACCAACTTTCATGAAATCGCGGCTCTCGATGACACGCAGAAGCTTGGATTGTAAATTCACGGAAATATCGCCGATCTCATCGAGAAAAAGAGTGCCCTTTCCGGTTATCTCGAATTTGCCCTTTGTTTCGGACACGGCATCCGTAAAGGCTCCTTTGACGTGTCCAAAAAGTTCGCTTTCGAGCAATGTGTCCGAGATGGCAGAGCAGTTGATAACTATGAACGGTTCATGACTGTAAGGGCTGTTATAGTGTATTGCCTTGGCCACAAGTTCCTTTCCCGTACCGCTCTCCCCACGAATTAAGATGTTCGTCCGGGTATCCGCCACAGAGCCTATCAGCTTGAAGACCTCCCTCATCTTGGGAGAGTGCCCAATGATGTTGTCGATAGTGTACTCTTTCTGTTTTTCCTCGATAAGATAGGTCAACTTGTCTTCAAGGTTTTGCATCTGGAAAGCCTTCTCAACCGTTAAATCCAGCTCCACAAAATCCAACGGCTTGACCAGGTACTCATAGGCGCCGGATTTGATGGCTTCTACCGTTGTTTTCATATCATCGTAAGCAGTCATGATCACAACACAGGCGTTTTTATTCCTTATCTTTATCTTGCGCAGGGCCTCAAGCCCATCTATGTCCGGGAGACGAATATCCAAAATGACCAAATCCGGCAAATACTCCGCGTATTTGGCAACGCCTTGTTCTCCCTCCTCCGCCAAAACCACTTCGAAATTATGTCTCGAAAGATGGGAAGAAAGTGTCTTCCTGATCAACGGATCATCATCGATGATTAGTATGGATTTCATTTTTCCTCTTCACAGGGAATAAGGAGATCAAAACAAGCGCCTGATCCCTCATTTTCTACGGTATGAATGGATCCTTTATGCTGCACTATTATCTTCCTGGCATTGGCCAGACCCAATCCTATTCCCGTGGATTTTGTTGTATAAAAAGGCTCAAAAATATTCTCTTTGTCCTTTTTCGGAATCCCAGGACCGTTATCGGATATCAGTATCCTTACCTTTTGTCCTCTCCGTCCTTTCAAAAGGGAAAGGGCAATAGTAATTTTGCCCCCTTTATCCACGGCTTCACAAGCATTGTGGAGAATATTGAGAAGAACCTGCCTTATTTTGTCCCCGTCGACCAAAACCTGCGGCAATCTTTTTTGGACCTCTATGGTTAGTTCGACATCTTTCAATTTTAGGGTATTCCTGATCATTTTGATGGATTCATCGACAATCTGCTCCACAGAAAAATAGTTCAGATGAAGCTCTGAAACACGGGTAAAATTCAACAATTCTTTGATGAAATTTTCGATATGGCCGATACCTTCCTGGGAGATATCCAAATGTTCTTTATCGATATCATCCAGGCCTTCACTCTCCATCACCTTCTGGATGTTGAGTTTGACAGAGGTGAGAGGATTCCTGATCTCATGAGCGATGCTCGCAGAGATCCTTCCGATAGAAGCCAGTTTCTCAGCCTGAATGAGCCTTCTGTTGGCCACCTCCATCCTTTTTTTTGTCAATTGAAGCTGCTGACTCATCTTGTTGAAACTCTGAGCCAGCTCTCCGATTTCATCCTGCGAATCGATATCGATCGCCTGGGAAAAATCACCTTTGGAAATCTTCACCGTTCCATCCACAAGCTTATCCAGAGGTTTGGTGATCCTCCGGGCCATTAGGGCTGCACCTCCCACCCCGATCAGCAATCCGGAACATCCGATAAGGATCAGTATCAACCGCGTTTTAAGCTCCTCGGCTCGCATTTCCTCCAAAGACAGACCGATCTTGGTCGATCCAAACTTCGTGGGAGATCCCTCCACATAGATCGGCACCTCTATCTCCATGACCCTCAGATATCGTCCTAATTTCTCTTCGACTGCGATATTTTTTATCTCCAAAAAATAATCGCCTTTTTTCGCCTCCGGATCCAGTTTGCTATCCGCATAGATGCTGTAATAATTTTTGATGAATTCGTTCGCTGCGAAGGGTTTGAGGTTCTGATCATAAAAGATGACATAAATCAGATTTTTGTCGATTCTTTTTTCTAGATCCTCCTTAACACCCTCGGAATCACCGATTATAAATAGATATTGATTGAACTGGGCGATATATTCTGCGGTTAGAATGCCCCGATCTTTCTGCGCCTCAAAAATCGCCCGGACCTCCCTATGCTCGACCAAAAACAGAACGAGGACAACAAGCCCACCCAGTAGCGCTGTGACATATATCATGAATCTTGTTCTGAGTGGCATATGTAAATTAACCTTCTTTTCTAGCCTGGTTTATTCATAATAACTGCTTCGCCACCACCTTATTGTTGGGGCGGAGTCGATCGCCCTGAATTATCCAGGTTATCGTTTGAGCCAAATCTTTTGGGTACCTAAATAATACATGCCTAAATAAGGAACCGCAACCCCCCAGACACGGGATTGCATGGCCACCCTGTTCTGCTGCGAGTACATCGGGATGGCTGGGACATCTACGTCATAAAACTGTTCGTTTTTTACATCCTCATCAAAACTCTGCAGAGATTGCATACCATTTTACCCTTTTTGCAATTTATTTATTATAAATAAGTTAACGAATAGCTGTTCAGGTCCAGAGGGACGTTCTTGTAAAGATATTTTACAGAAACGATCTTCTTGGATTACTGGTTTTCGGAATTCTCGACCTCACGAAAAACGCGCATCAGGTTTCCACCCCAGATCTTCTGGATATCTTCATCGGAATAACCTCGGCGGACAAGCTCTTCGGTGATATTGGGCATATCGCTGACATCATCGCATCCGTCAACACCTCCCCCTCCGTCAAAATCTGTCCCCATCCCAACGTAATCCACACCTATCAGATCCACCACATGATCGATATGGTCGATAATGTCCTTTATCGCGGCTCTTTCTTCCGGGAACTTTTCCCTGATCGCCATGTACTCCTCACGCCATTTTTTTCGTGTTTCTGCATCACTGATGTCACTCCTTGAGCCGTATTTTTCCTCAAGTTGGGCCGTGGCTGCATCTCTCTCGGGATTGGGTTCTGGAGTTTTGACAAAGCTCGAGACAAAACAAATCTGGATCACGCCTCCGTTTTCTGCCAAGGCTTTGAGCATCTCATCTGTGAGGTTCCGCGGATGGTCGCAGATAGCCCGGACACTGGAATGGGAGGCAATGACAGGAGCTTTGGTTGTCTGAAGAATATCAAAAAAAGATTTATCCGAAGCATGAGAGACATCCACCATGATGCCCAAACGGTTGCATTCTGAAACAACCTCCTTGCCAAAATCTGTCAAGCCGTTGTCCTCTGGATTTCGTCTTTCAAAGGATGAATCGCAAATATCATTGTCACCGCCGTGACAAAGGGTGATATACCGAACTCCTCTATCATAAAAATATTTGACCAGCTCAAGATCTTTTCCGATCGGATAGCCATTTTCCATGCCGATGAAAGCGGCCCTCTTCCCCAACTTCTCCAGCCGGTAGGCATCATCTGGAGTTGTGGCGATTTCCACAAGGTCGGGATGGTCCTTTTCCATCTGATAAAGGGCCTCGAGCAAACGGTCTGCTCTCTCCTTGGCACGAACATACCCTTCAGGTGTTCGTTCTCCCTGCCCCACGAATACAGCGAAAAATTCCGCATCCAATCCACCCTCTTTCATCCGGGGAAGGTCGATGCAACCGCTGGATCTTTCCTCAGGATTATGCCACTCGCCAATAATCCATCCCTCTCGAAGCAAACGGGAAGGCGTGTCGGCGTGGGTATCGACAGTCAGCACTCGCTCATGGATATCCTTCGCTCTAATGAGAAGATCCGCCTCATCCGTTTGTGAGGTGCAAGAGATCAAGAGCAAACCTATGGCTAAAAAAAACAATCCTGAGGTGAAATATCTTTGTTTCATGTGTTTATCTCCTTGTGTTTTGAAGTTTCAAGTACTACTTACTTTATTAAAAAACAAAAAATATTTCAAATCTTCCTTCTTTTCAGTAACCATCTCTATTTCCGTGATATATTGGGCATTTGGGGATGGTTGAAGCGACCATTGAAGATTTAGTCATAACGACCCGTTCTTCGAAGGAATCTGACGCAGTCAGACAGCGATGTTGTATTGAGCACGACTTTGCTAAATGAATAGAGATCCGGGCAAGCACGGGAACAGAGGACAGAGTGGAGGAGATTGAGTGTTAACGTGCGCAGTTCATAGCTGCCGAGAAGGGCGGTGAGGAAGGGCGTTAAAAATCTTCACGGGAGCAAAACCATTCCTAAATGCCAATATAAAGCCTTTTGATATCACGGAAATAGGGATGTTTCCTTCCTTTCATATAAGTATTTCTCAATCGTGGCGGAGGGCCACCACAGGATCCACACGAGCCGCACGGACAGCCGGGTAGATCCCTGCCACCAGACTTACCAGCATGGCAAACAGAATGGCACCCAAACATAGCCACCAGGGGAAGCTGAAAAATTGGATAAACGGAACTCCCTCACCGGTTAAAAAGGCATTGACCACCTGGTTTATCAAACCGCTCACAATCCACCCGAGGGCCAGTCCAAACAATCCTCCGAGGAATCCGATCGTGCTGGTCTCGAAGAAAAATATCTTTTTGATGTCTTTATCGCTAGCCCCTACAGCCTTCATGATTCCGATTTCAGAATATCTTTCCAGGATGGACATCACCATGGTGTTGACTATCCCCAATGCCGCAACAACGATAGCGATCATTCCAATAACAACAAGCACAGCATCCATGATCAAAAAACCTCTCTTTAGCTCCTCGAATTGATCCATCAAAGCAAAAGTCTGGAATCCCATGTCTCTGATTTCTTCTGTCACTGAATCCACAAACCGCGGAGAGGTGAGTTTGACATTGACCAAGCTGTATCCCTTTCGTCCCGCCGGTGATCGGAACAGATCCCACAGGTTGGAAAACGGCAGTTTCTTCAGATCCTTTGCCGCATCAGGAGGAACAAAAACATCGCTTCGAAGAAGAGCAGGCCCGCCAAACCCCATCCTTTCTGCAATGCCGGCTATCTTGAACGTGTAAGATTCCTTAGAAAAAGGCAGCCTTTCCCCCCGGAAGAAAGAGGAGAGATCCATCGGATTGATCTGGCTAAAATCAAATGACAGGGTGGAAACGACGATTTCCTTTCCGAGGACAGATTGAAAATCCTTTACCTTGAGTCGATTGAGCAAAGAATCGCTGACGATGAGAGAATTTTCCCTATCCGAAACATAGGATTTTCCTGCACGGAGCTTAATCAATCGAGACGAAGCCAATTCGGAAGAAAGCACCTGAATGAGCACAAATTCCTCGTTTTCGTCAAACTGAACCGTTGCCGGAAAACGGACATCGGCAAACACCACTTCCACTCCCTTCATCCGTTGGATTTTTGCCAAAACATCGTCATCGAGAATGGCCTCTGAATCCCCGTCTGTTTCTTTTTTTTCCACGCTTTCTCTCATGCCCAAGCGGGATAAAGCCGAATCCGTAAAGACTGAAATATAATTAAAAAGTTCCATCTGAGTGAAGCTTTCAGAGATGTTTTTCTGGATTCCCTTACCGTACGCGATCATACAGACCAAGGCGCCGATTCCGATGATCACACCGAATGTTGTCAAAAAAGTCCGCAATTTTCTCCGCCAAAGGTTGGAGAAAGACTGCTCAAGATAGTCGGATAGCCTCATCTGATTTTTTCCTGTCGGCCGAGTTCGCCATCCTGAAGATGAATGACCATGTCAGAATATTTTTTTATCAGTCTTTCCTCATGGGAGACCAAAATCACCGTGATAGACCGGTCTTTGTTCAGGTCAGCCAAAATTTGCACGATTTCCTCTGAGGTCTTGCTATCCAGGTTCCCGGTGGGTTCATCTGTTAATAGGACATCAGGCTGGTTGACAAGAGCCCGGGCGATGGCCACTCTCTGCTGCTCACCTCCGGATAGCTCCAAAGGCCGATGTCCTCCTCTTTGACCCAGCCCGACCTTATTCAGCACTTCCAATGCTTTCTGTTTTCTTTCCTTTTTGGCAAACCCAGAGAAAAGGAGAGGAAGGGCCACATTTTCCACCGCAGTGAGAGAGGAGATCAGGTTGAACGATTGGAAGATCATTCCCACATCAACCCTTCTGTAACGGGCCAGTTCTTCGTTGCTCATCCGAGAGACGACCTTGCCCTGGGCTTGGATAGTTCCTGAAGTCGGCGTGTCCAGCCCCCCGATAAGATTTAAAAATGTCGATTTTCCTGAACCAGATGGACCGGTTATCCCTAAGAAAGTTCCACTGGGAATGGACAGGGAAACATCCTTTAAGGCCACGACTTGGACTTTTCCCATGGAATAGATCTTGGAAAGCCTGTCAGCCTTAATAATGGCAGAGGAATCGTCTACCACTTCCCATCCATCTGGAATTCAGCGCTATCCAGCCAAAAGCCGGTGCCTGTGACCGAGTCGTATTGTGCTTGGAGAAGGTCAAAATGGAACTTTTCTTCCTCGCTGATCTCGAGGAAGATTTTTTTTGCATCAGGATCATCCGTGGCAGCGGCCGCTTCCTGGAAAAACGTGATTGCGCTGCCCTCGAGCTCCATGCCGATCCGGAGGGCTTCTACCTCGCCCTTCCTTTCCTCGAGCTTCATGCTCTCCTTCAATTTTTCTACCAAAGGGGCTTCGCCGGAAACATCATCGGGTATGAGCTCCTTTTTCCAATCCGATCCCCCTAAGATCTCGTTGAACATCTTGCTGAATATTTCCAGATGTTTGACTTCTTCTTCAGCCAAATGCAGAAACATTTTTTTCCCTTTGGGATGATTAGTCACTTCGGCGGCATGGTTGAAAAATTTCCTGCCGTTGATTTCAAGTATGATGGCATCTCGGATAGCGTTTTCGGTATCCTTGCTAATTTTTGACATGTATGTTCTCCTTTAATTTTTTTCTGGTGGCACTTGCTTCCAGGTTTCGATAAACTTTGCAGCACTTTCGACCATCTTGGATATGTATTGTTCTCCGATTTCTTTGGTTGCCTCATTCGGATCGCTGAAGGACCAGACGCCATTGCTGGAAATTTGATGGCTGGCCCCACCCTTTCCTGTTTCTTCCGGTGTGGCAAGAAGACTCCAAAAAATCCCCATCAATTCAGGATTTTTTCTCCCGCGCTCCAGGTAGTTTTCCATCTGGGGTGAGAAGCGAATCTTCGGCTTCTCAGCCCTTTCCATCTGAACTAAGTCAGGTTCAAGGTGAAGCATGATGGATGTTTCCTGAACACCTGCGTGCTGGTCGAACCAATCCTTAGGAGGTTCTTCATCGATAGGAGAATAGTCCCCGAGGGCCAAGGCAATCGCTGCGGTATTGTGGTTGATCCTGTGAATGACTTTGCTCTGGACAATCACGTTTCCTCCATGACCATTCAGGAACATAATACGGCGAAATCCATGCTTTATCAGCATCTCTGCCGTTTCGAACAAAACCTGCTCCATGGTCTCTGGCTTTAAGCTCAAAGTTCCAGGGAATCCAGAATGATACACACTGTACCCGGCCAATACAACAGGAGCCACCATGACGCCCGTACGAACCGAAATCATCTTGGCGATGTCTGTTGCGATAAAGGAATCGGTCCCGAGAGGCAGATGAGGGCCGTGCTGTTCGGTGGACCCGATCGGAATGATGACCATGTCGCTTTTACTCAGGTATTCCTGCACGTCGGTCCAAGTCATCTCCTGGAGGATTAAAGGTTTGGACGTTTCCCTCGAATGTCCGAATCCAACAAACAGGAAAATCATCGAAACAAGAAATATTAGACATGCTCTACCCATTTTTTCCATTTTTTCCATTTTCCCCTCCCGATTTTTTTTGCTTTTGACATTCATGACTTCTTATTCTAGTCGTTTAAAAGCCGCATTTCAATCCGATTTTACCAAAGAAATATTTCCATAACCGATGTGATTTTTACAACAGTCAGGTAGCAGTAAGGGGAGCTTATAAGGGTGTCCGCCTATTTTTTTAGGACATAAAAGTCCCTCTTTCTGTCTTTATCCTGATATATACTGAAATCGATAACCTTGTATTTGCGTTCAAAAAGCTTTTGAAAGGCTTCCCTCGTCGCCAACCGCCAATCCAGAGGGATTTTGCAAACTCCTTCGTCGGGAACATCAGTCTCTTTAATCATCCTGTAGAAATCAAACGGGATCTCTATCAGTGCGTATTCTTGATCCCAGTCAGTCCTGATATCTGCGACAATCTCAAGCCTAACGAGGCCGCTGCGACCCTGGACTTCGGATGTTTCCGACCGAATCACAAGGTGGTCCGAGTTAACGAGACTCTGGAGATCATAGGGGGGTCGCCGGATGTCTCCCATTAAATTCCACGAGACAAACAGTCTGTCGCTGGGCACATCGATCCTGTTCAGCTCACCCGAAAAATCTTGGTAATAGGCCTCTCTATACTCGACGACATCCATTCCGAACCGATGGATGTTCCGGTAGGCATTCACTCCAGTCAACGGATCATAGGTACAGGTGATGGTCCCGATCCCACACACCTTGAGAACAACCTCTTTCTGGAACAACTTGATCAACACACCTAAACCCAAGTCTTGGTAGCCTTTTTTTACGGCCAAGTATTTGGAATAAAAGATGAAATTCGCCAAGGACCCGAAACCCAATTCTTTATCCCTAACTCCCACAATGCCATATGAAAAACCCACAAAGTGATCAGGATCTTTCGAGAAACCGCCTTTTTCATCTTTCACAAAAACTCCCGTTAGAATGGTGCTCCCTTCGTCGAAGTAATTTTCGCTGCGCATGTTCCGGACACTAGCCATTTGATCACCAGGATCTTTCCAGATTTCCTGTCTCAAATCCTCATACTTTTGGTAATCATCCATATCCTGGGACGTTTCTACAAAAAACAGGTATCTTTTCCCTTTGATAACATGTATGGTGTCTAAATTTTTCAAAATCGGGAGCTCTTTTTTTCCATCAGTTCCAAGGTCATTCTAACGAATCAATCCATCCAATTGCAAGACATCCCCCCATTGAATAAAACGCATGTTTGGTATATGGTTATTACCCCGATGACAAGCAAAAAAACCCTTTAGAAAAATAAAAGGAAACATAAAGTGAAAAAATACATCCTATCTTGCTTATCAGTGATGCTGATCATGGGTTCCTTTCTTTTAGGCGAAAAATTCACCGGATGAATCCGGCAAGTAACGAGGAATCAAAATATCCTTCTTGGATAAAAACCTTTCTTTTTGCTCTCCAGATCTCGTTTGTTTTGGCTTTGCTCATTCTCTGGATCACATCCAAAGAAATTCAAGAGAGCAAAAGCCTATGGGTGCTCTTTTTCTATAGCTTCCCGGCCGAATTTCTTATCTCCACGGTTCCTCATGAGCCCGTGCTGCTATATTTCGGAAAATTCTACGGTCCTTTATCGGTCGCTCTTGTGGCCATTTCCGGAACACTGCTTACCGAAATGTTGAATTATTCTGCTTTTAAATACATTGCGGATTTAAAATTTTTCATAAAACTGAGGGAGAAAAAGGCCGTCCAAAAAACGATAAAATTTTTCAAAAAAGCACCTTTTTTAACCCTTTGGGTCACGGGAATCACTCCTATCCCGTTTTATCCTCTACGTTTTTTGGTTGTACTCGCCCGCTATCCCTGGTTTAAATACATCCTGGCGGTTTTTCTCTCCCGTTTTCCTAGATTTGTCATCCTAGCGTATGTCGGGCACAAAATTCAAATACCCGACTATTTACTGGTTGCTTTATTTGTTATTCTGATTATGATCGCAAATATTTCCATTCTACAAAGCCTGCGAAATCGAAAAAAGAAAGGACCGCCCAGTGTCACCTAAGGCCTTGATCACCGGAGCCACAGGATTTATCGGGAGTCATTTGTTGGAAACTCTAATCGAAAATAAATGGGACGTAACTTGTTTGGTCAGGCCACAAAGTCACACACACGCCATTCAAAAAATGCCTGTGCACATCAAGCGTGGTCCTCTCGACGATAAAAGTGTGCTGGAGAGTGCAGTGGACGGCCAGGACTACATATTCCATCTAGCGGCCCGGATTCGTCCTGCTCCTCCTGAAATCTACGATTTGGCAAATCACCGATTGACACGAGATCTGGCCAACGCCTGCCTCCGCAAAAATCCAGAAATCAAACGTTTTGTGTATATCTCCTCCATCTCTGTTGGCGGGCCTACTCCCCCTGGGCAGCATTTCGATGAAACTCAACCGCCCGATCCAGCATCCGAATACGGTCGGACAAAGCACAAGGGAGAACAGGCACTCACGGAAATTTGGGATAAGCTTCCTGCTACCATCATCCGTCCACCGAATGTATACGGAGCCCGACAGCAAGAGACGGAAATGTTGATCGGACTTATCCGCAAGCGCATCGTACCCCTCTTGAAGGAGGAGGGAGAAACCACAAGCTTGATCTACATCAAGGATTTGATCCAGGGAATTCTCCAAGCGACAGAATCCCCTAAAGCTCAGAGTCAGACTTACTACTTGACCGATGGGAAAGGATATTCCTGGCGAGAAATTATTCTCACCCTTAAGAAAGTCTTGTTGGGCAATTCCTGTTATCTCCCGATCCCCGAAAATCTCATTTATTCCTTGGCCTGGGTTGCAGATATTCTTCGCGCTGCAGGCTTCAGAAAACTGTATTTCGGGCGGAGGGCATGGAATGCCATGGTAAAAACCAAGTGGCTCTTTTCAACATCGAAAGCCATGAAAGAATTGGCCTTCCTGCCACAGTATGATCTAGAGGCAGGATTCAAAGATATGCTCGGGCTCCGCGAATAAAAAGATTATTTCTGTTTACGAGGCTCTGAATTTCTGTCAAAATATAAATTAATCCCTTTTCTTTCGAAACAAAAACGCATGCAAAAATATGAACAGTCCTCTTCGAGCGAAAAAAAGCTAGCCTGCATCATCAATCCCAATGCAGCCAATAAAAAGTGGAAGAGGCGAAAACTCTTGAGAAGATACATCCAGAAAAATTTACCCGGACAGATTATCGACTCCTATGAAGACAAAGCCACCACAATTCAAGCGGCCAAACAATTATGCGAAGACCATGATATCATTGTGGCTGCAGGGGGCGATGGTACGATTGCCGATGTTATCCAAGGGATAATCCAATGCCAAAACCGAAAAAATGTTGTTTTGGGAATCATACCTCTAGGTAGCGGGAATGCCTTCCGACAATCCATGGGAATTCCCAAGAATGTGAAAAAGGCGATTCAATGCATCAAGGGAGGCAAAACTCAGGAAATCGACCTCCTCGAAATAGAAGGGACATGGGCCGCTTTCGGGAGTATAGGTGCCAGCGCCCGGATTACCCAAGAAAAACTCAAAAAAAATATACCTGGTTTTTGGGGCCATATCTATGCGGCAAAGATCATGCCGAAGCTGCAGATGAAACAGCAAGAGGTGGAATTGATCGATGGGATAGATGATTCTGGAAAGCGTTTCGAACAAATGAAGGTGAACCTGAAGGCACTGGATTGCGTGGTTGCCAAATCAAAACATTTCGGATATGGATGGAGAGCCGCGCCAAAGGCAAAACTGGATGATGGCTATGTGGATGTTTCTTTTTTCGAAATGACTGGTCTCAAATATTCGCTTCTTTTCCCGCTCATCTATCTCGGCCTTCTCCAGAGGACACAGAAACACTTCAAAGCCAAAAAAATCATCTTCAAGGGCAAAAATCTCGCCATTCAGTATCACGGAGAATTGTGGGGGATAAAAGACCAAATCGAAGTGACCGTTCTCCCTCAGGCCTTGAGAATCATCGTACCCGGAAAATAAGCCCCTTTCTTTTTAGTTTTGCAAAGAATCTTTCGCTTGCGAGACCAGAGTTTTGACATCCTCGAGCAAAGTCGGAGCATGATATACGTAGCCATCTTTGATCGTCCACTTGGTTCCACCTTTTTTCACAAGCTTTCCCTGCTCCAGCTCCATGACTCCTGTGGGATAAAGATACTTTAGGTTTTTCAAAGGATTTCCATCCACAAGGATGATATCTGCCAGATACCCATTCCGGATCCGGCCGAGTGCTTTTTCCTGTCCCAAAATTTGGGCATTATTGCTTGTGGCATGTTTGATCACATCAATGGGATGGAAGCCTGCTTCCTGATGGAGTTCCATTTCCCGGATAAGGCTGAAACCGTATAACATGTAGATGTACCCCGCGTCTTCTCCTGCACCGACAATTCCTCCCATGTTGGCAAATTCCCGGACAGCTTTCATCCAAATTTTGTAATTTTTGCGCCAGAAAACCTCATCCGTTGTCGTCCAATCCCAGTGATAGGACCCGTGGTTGGAAGGATTCGGCTCGAAATACTTCTCGAGTGTAGAATGCAGGCAATCCTTGAACCAAGGTTGATTTTTCGCACGCAACAAATCCCGGTTGGCTTCATAGATCACAAAAGTCGGGCACCAAGACACTCCCTTGTCCACAAGAGTTCGGAGGACCAATTTCAGCTTATCGGGATCGGCTTCTCTCCAGAGTCTTCCAGCATACCGGAACCGATCGCTCTCATTGCTGTAGTTGTATTCATGGGCAAAATTTTGAGAACCCTGGAGAGCTGCATCCGGAACACCATACCAGTGTTCGATCGAAGTGACACCCAAAGCCGCATCATCCCAGGCATCCGTTTCCTCAACTCCCACGTGGTGAGCCACCCGAAAACCAAGTTCATGGGCTTGTGTCAGAGCAGCTTCCATGATATCTTGGTCCATCCCAAAAATTTTAACACCGTCTCCTCCAAGCCTTTTGATTTCTCGGACACTCTGCTTCATCTCCTCTGGATTCCGACCCCAAGCTGTCATGTAAAGGAATATGCGGGGTGCCACAACAGAGCCCTCTTGACTCTTTTGCCTTTCCTGAATGGTTTTGTCATAATTGCTCCCCACATCTCGAACCGTGGTTATCCCACAAGATAGCCAAAGTTTGTAAAGATACTCAAAAGGTATCGGAACACCTCCACGATTGTCATGTATGTGAGCATGGATATTGATAAGTCCAGGAAGAGCATAAAGTCCGGAACCATCGAGCACATGGAGATTCTCCCGGTATGCTTCTGGACGTAGGTCAGCCGACTGTACTAAGTGAATTGTGTTTCCCTTCAGGATAATATCCACCGGACCACGCGGAGGTGTTCCCTTCCCGTCGATAACCACCACATTCCGTATCACAAGCTCATCATACCTTTGTCCGGATTCAACGCCCTTTGACTCGCCCTTCAAATCCATTGCCGAGAGGAAAAAAACACTGATAGCCAAAATCCCAACAATCCATTTTTTTTGCATCATTCTGCACACCTCCTCAAAATAACGGCACATTCCCCTTTTTACTAAAACTTGGGAAAAAGGTCCATAAGCAAAACGATTTGAGAAACGGAAAGAACACATGCCGGTGGGACGATGGGGCACACCAGCCAGATCAACACCCACAACCGAGAATTTGGGCATCTCTATTTTTCAGATTTATTGGAAGATGCGGCTGCTTCGTGGAGGGTGTAGATGGCCACATGAGGAAATGCACGACCTCTCAGCTTCTCGATCCCTTCCTTTGACTGGTATTCCTTGATGTCCTGCAAAAGCGGAACATTGTTTGCCAGCCTGTCATGGATGTCAGCAAGAGCAATGAGGCTGCTTCCGATCGGGATCGTATTGAGGTCTTTGTCCAATATGTGGGCCTCCTGGACGTAGTGAAGGTAATAATTGTAAAGAATAGGCTCCACTTCCTTCAAAATAGAGGCTGTGGACATAAGCATCACGTTTTCTCTATCGCTCAAGTGACTCTCCGATGGCTCCGTCTCTGCTGCCATAAAGTCGACCACTTCACCAAAAAACGGAAGGCTGGACCGAAGGTCACCTGCTTCATACAGCAAAGAAGCAGATTTGATGTTTTCGACCTCTCTCTTTTCTAAGCCTGCCGCTTCTGCCATCTTCCCAGCTAGGAAAGCCACACGCATAGAGCGAGGCTTCACATCATCGGCAACCTCCATGTATTTGAGCAAAATCTCCAGACTCCCGAAGTAGGAACGCCTTAGGTTGCGTATTTTGCTTTCCCTTTGTTCGGAAACGGCTCCGATGATCGCACCTGTCAGAATCAGGAAGCCTCCCCAAGTGATGAGGTTGAGAGCCGAATCTAGAGAGAGACCAGGGCCTGTACCAAACAACAATTCAAAAAACAGAAGATACAAAACCATAAGAAGTATGCAAAAAATGCCGGTCAGCACGGCACTTTTTTTACCCAAAAAATAACCCGAAAGAATCACCGGCAGGAAGAAAAAATTGAGAAAGGAAAATTTATAGTGAACAAGAAAGGCAATGGCAAGGATTCCCACAAGTATCAAAATGATCAGTGAAACTTCGAAGTGCTTGAGGACAAATTCCTTTAATTTGTTCATCCTCACTCCCTTAATAATACGATATTTAACCCCACCGTGATTCCCCGCCATACGGCGTTCAAACAACGGGTAACATTTATATCATCAGGGAAAATTTTAGTCAACTCGAATATGCTATAATTAATTGTGTGCCTGGATTATTCACGAGTCAAGGCCCTCCGCCCCGCCCTATCATTAAAGGAGGCAAAGAAGTGGCCCGCGAAGCCGTAGTAAACTACTGCGAACGGGCTGCGATGAAGTCAATGCAGTGAGATTGGCTCTCCCGCAGGGTAAAAACGGCTGATTAGATTGAAAAGGATTTAAAAATTTCGTTTTATTGGAAATGGCTGAAAGTATCAGCTGTTTTTATAAATAATTCAGGCTGGAGAATTATTCAATTTCTGGAGGACACATGAACAAAATCGGAATCGGGATTGGAATGACGGTCCTGATGTTTGTCCTATCAGCCTGTTCCCCTCATTTTCATCTTGACCTTATGGGCAAAGAGCAAATACAGGAAGTGGTGTTGATCAAAAGCCGCGTCAAAGAAAAAATACTTCTTTTAGACATATCAGGCGTGATCGCATCCTCGATGAAACCGGGTGTCTTCGACAAAGAGGGAGATATTCTGTCCCAAGTCTACTACAGATTAAAAAAGGCTGCTGAAGATAACTTGGTGAAAGGGATCATCCTGAGATTGGACACACCGGGTGGCGAAGTCACTGCCAGCGATATTATTTATCATGAAATCATGAATTTCAAAAAAAGGACAGGTATCCCAGTGCTGGCGTTGATGATGGGACTTACCGCCTCCGGCGGGTATTACATCGCATCGGCCTGTGATCTTCTGATCGCCCATCCATCCACCCTGACTGGAAGCATCGGCGTCATCTCCCTTTTTCCCAATCTCGAGGGACTTTTTGAAAAAGTCGGGATCCAAGTCCACGTCATAAAATCCGGAGAACTCAAGGACTCGGGAAGTGTGTTTCGCCAAATGACCCCTAAGGAACGCGATGTATTCCAAAAGATCGTCGATGAATACCATCAAAATTTTCAGGATGTTGTGTACGAAAACAGAAAAGATCATCTTTCTCTGGAAGACTTGAAAAAAATTGCTGACGGACGAGTGATGACAGCATCACAAGCTCTCGAGGCTAAATTGATAGACGAAATCGGATATTTTGATAAGGCCCTCAAAATTATCCTTGACCTTTCCTCCCTTCCAGAAGCCAACGTGGTCTCGTACACATATTTCCCCAAAAGAAAAACCAATATTTATGCTACGAGTCTGAAGAGCGAGCCTCTGCTGGAAAGCGCTAGCTTCCGCGACGTGGTTCAATCTTTAAAAAGCGGTTTTTATTATCTGTGGCATCCCCAGCTTTACTACTAAAAAGAAGCGCCTGATTAATCCGCCCCTTTTATTTTGACCACGTATTCAAAGGCTGGGGCATCGACCATGTGGGCTTTTACCGCACATTTGTCCACAGACTTTATGATCGCTTTCGTGTATTTATCGGGAAATTCAGGGGGGAGCTGAATTTCAAAGCTGATCTTGTCGATCATTTTTTTCTTTTCGTTCTTAAACATGCGCATAGTAACAGAAGCCTGATCCATCCGATAGCCCCTGCTTTGGCAGAAGGCAAGAACATAAAAAGCGGCGCATGTCGCAATCGATCCCAAAAAAAGATCAAACGGCGCGGGGGCCGTCCCCTCACCACTAGCATAGACGGGTTGGTCTGTTTTTATCAGGAAACCTTTGTACTCAGCATCCACACGCTTTCCCCCAGGAAAAGTGATCTTTATATCCTCCATGTATTTGCTCCTTTGGAAAATAATGCTAGAAGAAGTCTTCTATCACTCTCTGTTATGCTTAACCTTCCGAATAGATCATAAATCAGCTCTGTCGTGTGTTTTTTGTTCGTTTTATGGACAAATCCTATCTCCTCCAACTTGCCAAGAATGATTTCGATGCATTCCACCTGTTTTTTCTGCGGGAGAGGCTTTTCCAGATCGTGTTCATCAGACCTGATAGGAGTATGCGTGTAGATACAGAACAGAGTGAGGAGAACAGCTGAGGCAAGATTGAAGGAAGGCTGTCTGGTCGCTTGCGGGATGGCGAACCTGAAATTGGAATATTTCAGCTCCTCCGATGTGAGGCCGGTGCGCTCGTTCCCGAATAGGAGCCCCACTCTCGTTGAATCTGAAAAGAGGGCCATTTTTTCCACCGCATCCTCGAGGGAAAAATGAGAGAAACTTTTTCGCTTTTTCGATGTGGCCGCGAAGGCCACCTCGAGGTCCGCCGTGGCTTCTTCCAACCTGTCATAGATCTGAGCGGTGTCGAGTATTTCCCCGGCATGGACGGCTGTTCTAAAGGATTCATTCTCGATGCCAGAAACTCCCACCAATCGCAATTTTTCAAATCCTGTGTTTTTCATGTTGCGGGCGACAAGACCGATATTTGCGGGATGCTCAGGCCTCACTAGCACAACAGTAATATTTGATTTCATGCCAGTCATTATAAATGAGGCTCAATTAAAAAATCGACCGCGTAATTTAAAACTTTCCGGTGGAGCCGAACCCTCCTTCCCCTCTTGATGTATTGTCAAGGTCTTCCGCTTCAACGACGCGGACCATCGTGATGGGCTGAACGAGCATTTGAGCAATTTTCATTCCTTTATCTATGGCAAACGGCTTATCGCTCAAATTGATCATTACCACTTTGACTTCTCCTCTGTATCCTGAATCGATCACACCAGCAAGCCGGTGAACGCCCTTCAACGACACTCCGCTTTTGTCCCAAATAAGGCCCACATAGCCATCGGGGATGGCCACCTTTACTCCGGAGGGGATGGCTTCGACCTGTCCCTTTTCCAAAACAAAATCAATGGATGAGAATAAATCTAGCCCGGCATCCCCTGTGTGCCCGTATTGGGGAAGCTTGGCGTCCATCCGTACTTTTTTTACTTTAAGCTCCATATCTTATGCCTCTTCAATTCTGACTTCCGAAAAAAATCCCTCGACACTTTGGCCCAGCGCCCGCATTTCCTCTCTTTTGAAAGGTTTCAATCGTTCACAAGCCGGGTCTAAGGTGTTCTCAGGCACAAACTGTTGGATCTGAAAAATCCTTGCCCCCTGCAGCATCCGGCCTATTTCCTTCATGCCTGCCTCATCGATCAACCCAGGAACCGCGGTTATCCGGAACATATAATCCACTCCAGAATGTTTGATAATATCGATGCTTTTCCGGATATTTTTCACATCAACAACAGTCCTCGTGACTTTCTCGTATTCCTCCAGCGGTGCTTTCACATCCATGGCAATCGAATCCACCAGATTTTTCGCGATCAAATCCTCGAGCCTGGACGGAAAGGAACCATTGGTATCCAGCTTTACCAATAACTCCCGTTTCTTCAAAAGGGACAAAAAATCCGCCAAATCCGGATGGAGCAAGGGTTCTCCTCCTGTGATACAAATGCCCTCCAGCCAATCCTTCCTGGAATCTAAAAAATCTGTGAAATAATCCATCGGGAAAGTCGGAAGATCATCCGGATTCAGCACCAGCTCGGCATTGTGACAAAAGGGACACCGGAAATTGCAGGACCCGAGAAACACGGTAGAGGAGATTACTCCGGGGTAGTCTCTCGGAGAAAACTTTTCTAAGCCTTTGATTTCAACCAATCCCTTAGTTCCTCCTGAGTGTTCAAAATGGCGATGACTTCTCCGGCCTCTTGGAGAACCAAGGTTGGAAGGATAATCCCCCCCTTTTCATCCCTTTTCAGAATTTGCAAGAACTCTCGAATTTTCAGCTTGTTTTCTTTTTGACTCAGATTGTATTCAGCCCCCTCTAATTCTGTCTCCGCAAGGACCTTCTTGATAGCTTCGCATTTTTCGCAGTTGGGATAGGTAAACAGGAAGTATTCCATCGGGATTTCTCTTATCCTGTGACTTCGAAGAGAGTTCTCTCCCTGAACTCTTGCTGTTTTCCGTCATTCCATGTGGCAATCGGCCGCAAATAGCCGACTATCCGTGAATAAACCTCTGTAGGCTTCCCGCATTCGGGACACTCCGTGACCTTCCCCTTTATAAATTGGTGATCCGCACATACGCTGAAGGTAGGCGTGATGCTGAAATATGGAAGTCCTGTTTCGGAAATCTTCCGGACCAACTTCTGGCACGTTCCACTGTCTATGGATTCGGAGAGGAAGGCATGGAAAATGGTTCCCCCGGTATAGAGGGGCTGGATGTCTTTCTGATGTTCGATGGCCTCAAAAACATCCCGTGTGGCATCGACATTGAGCTGGGTGGAATTAGTGAGGAAAGGAAATTTTTCCGTCCCTGAAGTGATGATGCTGTTGTATTTTTGCCGGTCCAGCCTGGCCAGCCGGTAAGAGGTCGACTCGGCCGGCGTGGCCTCGAGGTTGTAAAGATTCCCGGTTTCTTCCTGGAAGTCCTGCATGGTTTCTCTCATAAACTTCAGCACTTCTATAGTGAACTCTTTTCCCTCTTTTGTATCGATTCCTTTGCCGAGAAAGTTCAAGCAGCTCTCATTCATCCCCAAAATGCCGATAGTCGAGAAGTGATTGTCGAAGTGACCGAGATAAACCAACGTATAGGGCATCATTCCTTTCTCCAGCATGTTGTTCACCACTTCCCGCTTGGTTTCGAGGGATTCCTTGGCCAGAACCATCATATTCTTCAGCCGGGTGAAATAGTCTTCCCTTGAACTGGATTCGTAACCTATCCTGTTGAGGTTGATGGTCGACACACCGATCGAACCCGTGGAATCACCGGGCCCCCAGATGTTGCCCGGTCTTTTGAGAAGCTCTCTCTGGTCCAGGTTCAACCGGCAGCACATCGCCCGAATGTCGCCGGGGTCGAGGTTTGTACCGATGTAGTTTTGGAAATAGGGGATTCCGTACTTGGCTGTGACATCAAACAAAAGTTTTGCATTTGGGGAATTCCAATCAAAATCTTTTGTGAGGTTATAGGTGGGAATAGGAAAAGTGAAAACACGGCCGTGCATGTCTCCTCCCACCATCAACTCGAGAAAAGCCTGGTTGATCATATCCATTCCTTTCTGGCACTCCCCATAGGTAAAACCTTGTTTCTCTCCTCCGATGATGGCGGATTTATCCTTCAGGTCATCGGGAACCGTCCAATCAAAGGTAAGATTGGAAAAGGGCGTCTGCCATCCCCACCGGGAGGGAACGTTCAATCCGAAAATGAGCTTTTGAAGATCCTGTTTGACGCTATGGTAATCCAAGTCATCCGCTCGGACAAACGGAGCCAAATAAGTGTCGACACTAGAAAAAGCCTGGGCTCCGGCAAATTCCCCCTGCATGGTCCCGATGAAATTGACCATGTGGAGAGTGGCAGTCTCGAGGTGCTTGGCAGGAAAGGAGTGAACCTGGTTGGGAACATGCCCAAAACCTTTTTTGAGCAGATTCTCTAGAGACCAACCCGCGCAGTAGCCAACCAGCGGATAAGAAAGATCATGGATATGCACCGCCCCCTCTAGATGTGCCCTTTTTACCTGATCCGAATAAATCTGATTGAGAGCATAATTTGCCAGAACTTCCCCAGAAATCCTCGCGTTCAATCCCGAAAAGCTCATCACACCCTCGTTGCTGTTTTCTCTGACCTTCCAGTCCATGTCGGCGATGTAATCTTTGATTAACCTTTCCAGGTTGACCCCCGTTTTTTTTGCTTCCCGGATATCCTTATGTCTATCCCGATACAAAATGTAAGACTTGGCGATTTCATGATACCCCTGTTTCATCAACACCATCTCGACGATATCCTGAATCTGTTCCACAGATGGAATTGTATAGCCACCAAACTTGTCTTCTATCATAAAGGTGACAATATCGGAAACACTCTTGGCCGCCTGTTCATCGACTATATTATGCGATTCCATAGCCTTGTAGACAGCCTTTGTGATTTTTTCCTGAACAAAATCCACGACTGTGCCATCTCTTTTTTTGATTCTTGGAATAACTTGCCTCATGAAGATTCTCCTCTTTTCTAATGAGTGTTTTAGGTTTTATCGCTGCTCACACAAAAGAAATGGGCTAATCCATCCCTGAGTTATTCGTGTTTGTGTGAGCGGCGGGAAGAAGCACAATCTCCGAAAAACACCCATATATTGTGTCGCCCACTTGCGATTAACACTAAATATTGTATTGGCAACAAAAAATATATATGCAACCGCAAGAACTTGTCAAGTCTTTTTTTGAAATTTTTTCATTTTTTCCGAAACGGGCGGATACGTTGCCTGCGATTGTGATAAAATGACTCTCATCGCATAACTTTTCTGAGAGGAAAAATGAAAATTCTCACGATTCAAACTCATAGTAGGGAGGACCTAGTCGATATCACAGACCAAATCAAGGAATCGGTTAACGAATCGGGAACAGAAACAGGTGTCTGTTGTGTTTATGTCCCGCACACCACTGCAGGAGTGACCATCAACGAAAACGCCGATCCGTCGGTAAAGGCAGACATCTTGATGGCTTTGCGAAAAATTGTGCCCGATTCCTTGCCCTACACTCACGCTGAAGGTAACTCCTCAGCCCATGTTAAATCCTCGCTGGTCGGCTCATCCCTATCGATCATCATCGAAAACGGGAACCTAGCTCTGGGAACCTGGCAGGGCATTATCTTCTGTGAATTTGATGGGCCAAGAAGACGGAAGCTCTTCATCCACACACATCCCTGTCTCAGATAGTCACATTCATTTGTTTCAGCCTGACTTCAAGGTCGATTTGAGGCCCATACAGAATGGCGTTCATTCCCAGTCTTTTCGCCCTTTCAATATTCTCCGGCAAATCATCTAAGAACACACATTCCTCAGCTCGGACTCGGGCTTTTTTCAGCGCTTCTATGTAGATCTCCGGATGAGGCTTCATGTATCCCACTTCGTAAGAAAGGATATAGTCATCAAACAGGAAAATCTCAGGAAATTTCTTTCTGACAAATCCGAAGCGTTCAACATCTGTATTCGAGAGAAGAATCAGTTTGTTGTTGGTCTTTAGCCTTCTTAAAAGGTCCAATACCGGAGGATTAGGGGAAAAAACATCGTTATAAATATGAAAAAAGGTATCCTGCCCGATTTTCGCTTCCAGCGTATGAATAACTTCTCTGTAAAAATCCTCAGGTCCGATCTTACCCGTATCAAAGGACCGGATCATGTCCTTGTGCCGATGGACACGTTCGGCAATATCACGGTATGAATACGGACAATATTCAGCCATTTTTCGGAAAAAAATAAAATTATCAAAAAATAATATAACTTTTCCGAGGTCAGAAATCACACAGTTTATCATCGGACAGAATCTCCCTCCCGACCTGAATAATCCAGGCTCCTGAATTATTCATAAAAACTGCCGATGCTATCATTTCATTTCAAGACGAACAAATTTTCAAGTTCTTTTATTTTATGCATCGGCGGCTTTTCCCCTATGGGCGAGCCAATCTCACTACATCGACGTCGTTGTAACCCATTCGCAGTAGTCCACTACAGCATCATGGGCCACTGCCTTGTCGCTGCAGCAATCTTAACTCGTGAATAATCCAGGCTAATTAAGATATTGTATACCAGAAAAGCCCGGTTCCTCAACCACCAAAACATTTTCCATTCCGCTATAATTTAACTTAACAGTTCTCTTTCATTTTTTGTGGCTAAACTTTGGCGGGAAAAGACATCAGGTATGCCCGCAGCGCCATTGAGGATCTAGCCTTCACGAGTTGTTCTTCAAGGGAATCTGACGGAGTCAGACGGCTATGTTGTATTGAGCACGACTTTGCTAAAGGATTAGAGATGCAGGCAAGCTGAAGAGGAAGCCATCCGGAGGCGAGGGGGCATGGTTCGTTTTTTTGACTTCGGAATTTTCCTATGATATAAGCGGTGATAAAATCAACTGTGTTGCAACCTCAGGAGGACAATACCATGAGAAGCCATCTTGTTAAAAACAAAGGGACTGCCAGGATTTGGATATTCATTCTTATCATTGCAGTAGCATTTCTGATTTTTGGCGGAGCATTTGCCCTGTACTACCTCAAAGGCGCCAAAAAAGTGACTTCCAAAGATATCGAGTCGGCAGAAAAGATCGCTGGTCTTCGATTCAGTAGAAAAGAGAGAAACCTGATGCTCGGGAACTTGAGAAAAAATATTCGCAGCTATGAAGAGATGAGAGAAGTTGTACTGGAAAATCATGTTCCTCCATCCATCCAATTCAATCCCCTTTTGCCTGACACGATCATCGACAAAGAGTCGATTCCATTTTCTTTTTCGACCGACCCAGAGCTCCAGCTCCCTGAGAACCTAGAAGATCTCGCCTTTTATCCCATAACCGCCTTGGCACAGCTCATCCGATCGCGCAAGATCACATCGATCGAACTCACAAACTTGTATCTCGATCGGCTTAAAAAATATGGTCCTCGATTGGAATGTGTTATCACCTTAACGGACGGACTGGCTCTCAAACAAGCCAACAAAGCCGATGAAGAAATCCGTGCGGGCCGATACAGAGGCCCCCTTCATGGGATCCCATGGGGAGCAAAAGATCTCCTTGCGACAAAAGGAATCCGAACTACCTGGGGAGCCATGCCTTACAAAGATCAGATCGCCGATAAAGATTCCACCGTGGTCAAACGATTGGAAGAAGCAGGCGCTGTGCTGGTCGCCAAACTCACGATGGGTGCACTTGCTATGGGAGATGTTTGGTACGGTGGCAAGACAAAAAATCCCTGGAATCTCGAGCAAGGATCGAGCGGATCATCCGCGGGATCTGCAGCTGCCACATCTGCCGGCCTGGTTGCCTTCGCCATCGGGACTGAGACTTTAGGTTCGATCGTGTCCCCCTCCACTCGCTGTGGTGTGACGGGATTGCGGCCTTCATACGGACGAGTGAGCCGTTATGGAGCGATGGCTTTGAGTTGGAGCATGGACAAGATTGGACCCATCTGCCGAACTGTCGAGGACTGCGCCTTGGTCTTCCATGCCATCTATGGACCCGATGGAAAGGACCTTACGATAGTCAATGCTCCTTTTGGGTGGGATCCTTCTTCCGATCTCCACCAAATCCGAGTGGGCTATTTAAAGAAAGCTTTTGAGCGGAAATCAAGAACCAAAGAGAATGATCAGGCTACACTGGAAACCATGCGTTCCCTGGGAATCGAGCTCATCCCGTTTGAACTCCCAGAGTTTCCAGCCAGGGCGATATCCTTTATCCTAAGCGCAGAGGCAGCAGCTGCCTTCGATGAAATGACGAGAAGCGGGAAGGACGATCTTTTAGTCAGGCAAGGACAAGGGGCTTGGCCGAATACCTTTCGACAAGCAAGGTTCATTCCTGCGGTTGAGTATATTAAAGCCAATCGTCTTCGTACCCTTTTGATGCAAAAAATGGCTGAACAGATGAAAGAGATCGATGTGTTCGTGACCCCATCCTATGGCGGCAACAGTCTTCTTATCACAAACCTAACCGGTCATCCAACGGTCGTGGTTCCCAATGGCTTCGATGATAAGGGAAACCCGACAAGCATATCCTTTATAGGCAATCTTTTCGAAGAGGCAAAGGCTCTGCGCGTGGCTAAGGCTTATCAAGACGCTACTGACTTCCATCTCAAACACCCCAGCCTGAATTATTGACAAGCCAATCTTGCCGCATCGACTTCGTTGCAGCCCATTCGCGGCAGGCCACTACAGCTTCATGGGCCACTGCCTTGCCACACCTTAATGTTTGGGGTGGGGTGGGAATGGCGTTAAAGATCCGAACTAGAGCGGAGGACATGCCTGATGGATATGGAACACACTGAAAATTATGCCTAGACAAAATGGAAAAGAACAAAAAAAATGAATGATGTCATCAGCAGTTTCTATGAATAATTCAGCTTTTTTTGGTAGCGGTCGCTGACGCGGATATTCCCAAGGCTTCTACGGACAGGGTTCCTTCCAGCTTTCCCTCGACCAATTCGAGTTCCGCTTTCACAATATTTTCATACCCATCGGGGGGGGTGGGTATATTTGTCTCAAAAGACAAATGTGTGCCATCGAATTCTATGTTTTCAAGAGGCACATCTGAAAAAAATCCGGAAGATTCACTGATCGAACCCTTCAATCCCTCATCGGTTTTTTCGATGGAAAAAGAGAGGTAATAGAACTCGCCTCCTACATCCACTTCCATCTCCCAATCGCCGAGGATCTTTCCATAATCAACCGTGTCCTGGCCGTTCAGATGAAACGAAGCACAAAACCCTATACAAATAATAGCAATAGCCAAGATTGTAAAAAGACTTTTTTTTATCATGCTATTTAGCTCCTTTCCTCCCAGAGATGTTTCCCGATTCGGAATTTCTGCCTGCTAATAAGAAAAAGCCAAGACAATCATCCTGAACTATTCATCAAAAATGCCGATGCCTTTTTTACTTCAGCAATATCAGGAACTTACCCTGACATTGCTGATAAAACTTTTCAAGAAGAATCTTTTTATATTAATCGGCATTTTTCACCCTTATGGGAAACCCGGCGAACCGATCTTACTGCATCTGCTTTGTTGTGACCCATTTGCGGTGGACAACCACAGCTGCATGGGCCACGCCTCTCATCTGCAGCAAACCTCGGCTCGTGAATAATCCAGGATATAAGACTCTCTTGGCTCAAAGATGATATATGACTATGCCTTGAATAAGGTAGCTGTTTTACTAGAACAGCCCGGCAAATACCACATCGGCATGGAACATCTCTCTTGTTCTGCGTCTTTGGCTCCAATCCACAGTTTCTTTCACCTTCAAATAAAACCAGAACTTATCGAAATGCCCCAATTTTCCCAAGTAGAATTGACTAAAGTCTGTGTAGCTGTCTACTAATATTTTGCCGATCTCTTTACCCTCGTCGTCAAAAACAGCGATTTTATCACCTGTATCGTACTTTTCTAAACTGCCATAGACCTTGGCTTTTTCATTCTGTTCCCAAACATCTTTTTTGTCATAAGAAAGATCGGCGAGTACGACAAATTCTTCCCTGGCACCGAGATCCAGATAATCTTCAAGAACCGGCTCCTCGGTACGTGTGAAGATGTTAGTCCAATCACCACTGTCTCCTATCACCTCAAGAGCATTGGCCAAGAGAATGGACGGCATATCCGGAGATATGGTTCCTTCTCCCCGAACTTCCTTATCGATCAAACTCTCCAAGGTACCTGACTCCAAATCTCCTTGAATCACGACATCAAAACCACTGGCTTCAGGAAGAAACACATACTTGCCCACAACAGCTTTAACGGTTCCTTCAAAGGGCATAATCCCTTCTAGAATCCCCGCTGCTTCTTCTCCTATTGCACCTTCATCAGCTTTTTTACAGGCTACAGATCCCAACGCTATCAAAAGGAAAACAAGCAATATCATCCCTATAAACCGAGACACCTTATCGGTTTTGTTCGTTTGAATAGCCATATCTTATACCTCCAATGCTTTTGTCCTTGGCTCTGGCGACAATTCCTAACCAGGACTCTACTTTTCTTTTTTCTAGGAAGTTTGGGCTTTCCTGGAGCGAAAATATTTTATACCACTGCCGAAAATAAAAGTAAAGAGGAAAATATCTATATGGTTTTGTGTTATTTTACTTTTTTTTCACTCTCTTGGATGAACTGGACCGGGAAATAGAACGTGATGAAGAAGATCGGGAAGGAGCAGATCGAGAGACTTGTGTGCGTGAGGTGCTCTTGAAGGACCGAGATGTGGAGGATCGACTCGGGGATGATCTATAGGTAGATCTGGTCGGTGTGGATTTTCGGGAAAGAGCCGAGCTTATGCTGGACCGGGACTGGGAAGAGTATCGTTTGGTTGCGGAGGAAGAGGAACTTCTAGATGACGATACCCGACTCGGGGAATAAGATCTATTGCTGGCAGAGGAAGACTTGATCCTGGTGGTAGGTCGGCTAGGTGTTGAATAGGAGGATCGACTGGAAGATGAAGATCGAGGAGAGTACTGTTTTATGGTCGATTTATAACTCCTGGATGAACTGGGAGTATACGACCTGGCTTTCGATGTAGAGGAAGTTTGGCTTTTCCTGACAGAGGTGCGCTGGCTGGGATAGGCTTTTATCCCTGCTCTTGATGAAGAACTCCGGCTGGAAGAACGAGACATCTGCGCATTATTGCCTGACAACGATCTCTTTGTGCTTGAGGCATATGTTTTTATTGAACTGACACCGCCTTTGCTGACCGTTCCTGAACGGTTGGATATCCGAGGATTTCCTGTAGGTTTGACAAGATTTTTTCCTACCGACGATCGTATCGATTTTCCCGATGAATAGCTTTTCGTGACAGAACGGATATTCGATCGAGAAAGAGCTTTCGATGCAACAGAGCTTTTTATGCCGATTCTGCTGGCAGCAGGACGGCCCATCGGTTGTCTGGATGACAAGGAGACTTTGCCGAGCCTTGACATTCCCGATTGACTCAAGGCCACCTTGGAAACGTTTCGGGCACTCAGTTGATCTTTGCGGATAACGGTAAAAGCGCGGGAATGAGTGGGAAAGTATCTGTCATAATGTCGACCATAGAAACGGTTGTTGACGATGACCACAGGACGGTTGTAATAACTCAACGGACTCCAGCCGATATAATCGATACCGTGATACCAGTGCACCCAGCCCGGTCCCCAACTCCTGGTTGGGATCCAATGCCATCCTAGTCCGCCTCTCCAGTGCCATCGGCCGTAATGAGAAACACACCATCCCCAAGGCTCATAAGAGCACCATGTCCACCCGCTGAGAAGGTACCAAGCCCATCTTCCATTGTAATAGGGTCGCCATGAGGATTGGTTGACGTCAGGAATCCAAACGTAACCGTAAGGCCTCTCATACACCCATCGGCCATAGTAATCCAATTCGGCTTCATATTCATACATATCAACAGGGAGATACTGTGTCCTCACATACCTGTTGTGAAAGATATCCCGACCCCTGTTCCATTCTGTAAAGGTATCTTCGTTTCCGGCATAAATGTACTCGGGACCACCATTGAAAAATCCGTTGGCCGCGACTAATTTTTCTCCGGCACGCACAATTTCAAAGCCTCCTTCGCCGGCAGCCTCGATGGATCCCTCCACCACAAAAAGTGCTGTTTCCTGATTATCTCTGACTTCAAAGCGGTAGAGTCCTTCTTCCAGAATATAAAAAGATCCATCTGGACTGTGGAGCTCGAATTCCTTTTCTGTATTAAGGGTGTTCACACGCAGATAGATGTTCCCAGAGACCATGTGCAGGCTGATAAAATCGTCTCCTCTTTGAGGCAACTTGACAAAATCGACCTGTGTGTATTTATCGATACGAAGATAGTTTTTCCTGCCGAAATGAATTTCTGCCCGGCCATCCTGGGTTCCCAGCTTATCGCCCGCCACAATAGGCAGATTGACCGTACCTTCTTCATAGCCCATATCCTCAGCTCTCTGGATAAAGACATCTCCGTTCACATAATTCAAACGCGCAAAAGAATAGCTATAATATTCTTCTTCCTGGGGTGAGGAGAAACCAAAAGAAACACAAAAGACCAAACAAAAGATGATGAATGAAATTCCTTGTTTTTTCATCTTTCCTCCTTTCCGACCATTATAAAAGCAAAATCCATGCCATTCTTTTCCCCCTGTAAAACATGATGCCTCCTGTCCTGATTTTAGGACAGATGCAGCCTATGGTGTCAGGCCGACTGTCGGTGGCGAATCTGGTCCAAAGCCACCGCGGCCACGATTATGGCCCCGATAATGATTTCTTGGATGTAATTGGGCCAACCCATCATGGTGCAACCGTTTCGCAAAAAGGCCATGATAAAAACACCTATCATCGATCCTAGAATACTCCCGGCTCCACCGCTGAGGCTCCCGCCTCCGATCACAACCGCAGCGATGACATCCAGTTCCAGTCCGACTGCCACCGTGGGGTCTCCCACAGTCAGCCTTGAAAATCCCATGACTCCGCTCAAACCGCAAAAAAGACCCGCTATCGTATAGACTAAAATCTTGGTACGGCTTATCCGGATCCCGCACAATCGAGCCGTCGCTTCATTCGATCCGATGGCAAAAATGTGTCTACCAAATACAGAGTATCGCAATATAACAGCCATGGCCACGGCGAAAAAAATCATTATCCAAACGCCAGGAGCCATGAGCATCCAAGAAGGTCTTGGGCTCTTGGCCATGATTTCATTAACCCAAGTGAGCGGGGCATCTATTTTCTGGTTTCCGGCTATCCATTTCGCCACTCCCCTGGCAATTCCCAGCATACCAAGAGTCACGATAAACGGCACCAGCCGTAATGATGTGATGAGTGCACCATTCGCCAAACCCACCACGCCTCCGGCCAAAACACCAAAAAGGAGGGCCAGCACAGGAGAGAATCCCGCATTTATGGCAAAAGCCGTGATAACACTTGCAAGGGCTATATTGGAGGCCACAGACAGATCGATTCCCCCGCTAATGATGACAAAAGTCATCCCTAGTGCCCCAAGGGCTACGATCACTGATTGGGTGGCAACACTCTTCAGGTTCGAGATTCTCAAAAATCGATCTTGGACCTCAGGAATAGAAGAAAAGATGACCAAAACCAGGATAAGACCCAAGAATGGGCCAAGCCAGTTCAACAGCGTCTGAATACGATTTTTATCTTTCATCTTTTCCTCAAAGATCAAAATGTTCGACTTGGTTTTCATGTGCCTTTCGGCCAAGCGACGCCACTGTCATAATGCTCTGTGTATCCCAATTGGAGACTGGCCGGAAATCGATAAGGTTTCCTCTGTGGAAAACCGCGATCTTGTCGCAAACACCTAAAAGTTCAGGTAAATAAGAGCTCACAAAAATAATGGCTTTGCCTTGCTGAACGAGTGTTCCCATCCATTCATAAATCTGGGATTTACTCATCACATCTATGCCACGCGTTGGCTCGTCGAGAAGTAGGATGTCTGCTTCCTGATGAAGCAATCGGGCCAGGGCAACCTTTTGTTGATTTCCCCCCGATAGCCCGAAAACCGGCTGGTCTGGATTCTGCACCTTGATTCTTGCCTGTTTCAGCCGGAATTGAACGGCTTCTCGCCGTTGTTTCAATCTGAGGAGTCCAAATTTTTTGTAGGGAGAAAAACGACTGAGTGTGAGATTATCCGCGACAGAGAGAGATAGGGCCAACCCTTCCCCTTGTCGGTCTTCACTCAACAATCCAATACTTTGGCCTATCCTGTTCCAGGGAGTCCTGTACCCAGCCTCAACCGTCCCCACCACAATCGTTCCTTTTTCGACAGAATCCAATCCAAACACCGTGCGCAATGTTTCTGTGCGGCCTGCTCCGATCAAGCCGGCCACACCCAGTATTTCGCCTCTCCGAAGCACAAGATCAACTTTTGCGGCCATCCTCTTGCCTTTCAATCCCTTCAACTGGAGCACAACGTCTCCGATTTCATGATCGATCTTGGGAAACATCTCCACAATTTTTTGTCCTACCATCATCTGGATCATGTCATCTACGCTTGTCTCTTCTATCCGACCCGTATGGATTTTTTTTCCATCCCGAAGCACGGTGAAGCGATCGGCCACTTTTTGTACCTCTTCCAAAAAATGACTGATATAAATGATGCTGACACCCTGATTTTTCAGTTTCTGGATGACTTTAAAAAGCCGCAGGGTGTCCTCTTGAGTCAGGCTGCTGGTTGGCTCATCCATGATCAACACTTTTGCCTTAGTTACCAGGGCCCGGGCGATTTCAACAATCTGTTTTGCCCCAACACTCAATTTTTTTACAGGAATGTGGGATTTGATCTCCGGATGACGCACAAATTCCAAGGCTTTCTCCACAGCCCGTTGCATCGTTTTTCTCTGCACAAAACCCAATCTATGGATCTCTCGTCCCAGCATGATATTTTCTTCGACACTCAAGTGAGGAGCAAGATTAAGCTCCTGGTAAATCATTGCAATTCCCTGTTTCCGGCTGGCTAAAGGATTGGAAGGTATAAAGGAATGACCATCAAAAAATATTGAACCATCATCGGCAGAAACAGCCCCACTGAGAATTTTGACAAGAGTACTTTTCCCCGCCCCGTTTTCTCCGATGAGGGCATGGACTTCTCCCTTGCGAAGATCGAAGCCCACATCATCCAACGCACACGTGGCACCGAACCTCTTGCTGATATTTTCCATCCGAAGAAGGGATCGAGATGGGGAGGACAAGTTCACCATGAAGGTCATTTTTTGGACAAATCTGGCATCAGGAGGGATCGCATCTGGGAATCCTCCATATTATCTTTCGAGGCCATATAGACGCCTGTGTCGATCCTTTTTGTGATAGGCTGACCTCTAAGATGCAAAACCATTTGACGGACACCTAAGTATCCCATTTTCACCGGATCCTGAAGGACCAATCCCTGGATGTGTCCATCTCGTAATCCTTGCACCAGTTTGGGGCTGCTGTCAAAACCGATAAAAATGATCTTACCTGCTTCCCCAGCTTCCTGAAGAGCCCGAAGTGAGCCAAAAGTACTGGATTCGTTCGGACAGAAGATCCCTTCGACAGCCGGGAATCTGTTGAGCAGGTTTTCTGCCAATTGATAGGCTGTTTCCGTTGTGCTGCCAGCATATTGATCTTGAACCAGAAAATTTATCTGGGGAAATTCTTCATTCACTGTGTCTAGAAAACCAGCTTCTCGTTTTGTCGTGCTGGCTGATCCCACTTGATACCGGATCATAAAAATGTCACCTTTGCCCTGAAGAAGTTCTCCCATTTTTCTTCCTGCAAGGACGCCTCCTTTATAGTTATCTGTTGCGATAAAACTGATAAAATCTTCTCCTTGGAGGGCGGAATCGATGATCACAACCGGAATTTTTTCTCTGACTGCATCCCGCACAGGACGCATCAAGGCTCGATCGTCCAGAGGAGCAAGCACGATCCCATCCACCCCACGGCTAATAAAATCTTCGACAACCGTTATTTGCTGAGCCCTGTCATCTTCCTTTTGAGGTCCTTTCCACAAAATCTTTACTCCTGTCTCGGAAGCAGCTTGTTGCGCTCCTGCATGAATGGACTTCCAGAATTCATGTGTGGTTCCCTTGGGAATGACAGCTATCTCAAGATGGGATTCCGTTTCCGCACCAAGGGATTTATTGTCTCCTGAACCACAGCTCATTGTGAATAAAAATAGCAGAAACAGAACAGCAATATTTTTTTTTGTTTTCATACGAAGAGTATAACCAGAAGCAAACGACGGGTCAAAATGAAATTAAGGATACAAAATCCCTTCCGGATGAAAGGAAATCTAAGGAGTGAAAAGAACAGGGGTGAAAAAGAGGGAGAAGTCGTTAGAGACTTGCTCCCTCCAATTACATCAAAACAAAAAACGATTGATTTTTAAGTTGCTGAAAAAAGAGAGAATCAGCCCTTTTTCAGAATGGGCATGCCCGTTCTTTCGGTTTCCATAACTACATAGCCAGCAGGAACATCATCCAAGGATCCTGGTCTGACATCTTTGGCAAAAAAGTAGATTCTCTGTATGCGTCCGCCCTTAAGGTTTACATCCTTAAAATGAAGATAATATTTTACCCCCTTTTTGTTTGTGAATTCATAAGCCATTGACTTTACCTCCGATTTAAATTTTGATCTTAAAAACAAATTCCATTCCGGTTGATTTCCCAAGCTTAACTTTAACAGCCCTGCCAATTTATTATAAAATTACAGGGGTAATGTCAAGATAAATTTAAAAATAAAAAAAATTCAAGATTTTGTTTACAAAAACTATTTTTTTACCTATAATTGAATTGGCTCTTTTTTGCGGGCTGGAAAGAGCGCCCACCTTTTTGGTTCCCATCATCAACCCCCCTTTTGCTGACATCAGCCCGCACCTCCCCTCCCTGTTGAGTATTGAATGACAGAGAAAAAAAAACTGAATGCCCGATACGAGAGAATCTATACTCAACTGGAGGGCCTTCTCCAAAACACGGGGAACCTAATCTCCCGAATGGCCACAGTGACTGCACTCCTCCATCACAAGATGCCTCACTTCTTCTGGACTGGATTCTACCTCCTCGATAAAGGCGAACTGATCATCGGTCCTTACCAAGGTCCATTGGCTTGTCAAGTTCTCAAAAAAAACAGCGGCGTCTGTTGGGCCGGAATTCTTCGCCATTCCACAATTATGGTGCCGGATGTCCATGAATTTCCAGGACATATCGCATGCGACAGCCGTTCTAACTCAGAGATAGTGATTCCCCTTTTGGGCAAAAACGACCAGCCTTGGGCCGTCCTTGATGTGGATAGCCAGAAGCGCGATGCTTTCTCGGAAATCGATAAACAGTGGCTGGAGAAAATCGTAATGCTAATCCCGCCGCAAGAATAAACTTATTCCAAACAACAGACCAGCAACATGATCTGTTTCATCGCTAAAAACAATCCATCAATATCAGCCTCCTCCCGAAGACTGTGTTTGTACCGTCCATAGGTCCGGCCCAAATTGACACTCAAAATTCCCTTCTCGATGCCCACATTGGCTTCTGTCGAACCCAACGGACCCACTTCAATATCTTTAACTTCGAGATATTCCAGGATGTCAACAACGGTTTGAACCAGGGCCGAATCCCTGGCTCCAGGGATTTGAAAAGCCTTGGACCGGTCATCAAGCTGGATCTCCCACTTCACGTCTGTTTCTAAGGAAATCTTCTCGCATATCTCCCTAATCTTTTTTTGAACCTTAACAATTTCTTCCTGGTCTCCAGATCGAAGATCGATCGTAAATGACGATTCTTGTGAAACGGCATTTCTCACTTTTCCACCCATGATCATCCCCACATTCAAGATTGTCCATTTTTCGATAGGCAAAACGGGCAGATCAAGCTGGCAAATTCGATCGATAGCCCTGGCGACAGCCAAATTGGGGTTTGGCACACCACGACTTTGCATGGTATGGGCTCCCGGTCCGCGGAAAGTGACCAATCCTCCGCCAAACCCAAGAGCGCCAAAGCTAACCTTTCCCAAATCCCCGTCCAAAGCTAGGATATAAGTGAAATCCTGTTCGACCGAGTCCATGAAGGCACGCATCCCATCAAAACCCGTTTCTTCTTCGACAGTGGCCAGGAAATAATAGGTATTTTTTGGTTTGAATCCTGCTTCTTTAAAAGCTCGCAGGGACCAAAGCAGGTTGATTAAACTTGCTGTGTCATCACCAATTCCTGGAGCTTTCAGCACATTGCCTTCCCTTTTCACATGAATTTCATTCACGCCCTGAAACACGGTGTCCATATGGGCGGAAAGGACAATTTTTTTCCCTCCGTCCGTTCCTTTCCAGATGCCGATCACATTTCCTGCCTGATCGATATAGGTCTTATCCAACCCCAGAGATTCAAACTGGGACTTCATGTACTGGGCCCTTTTTTCCTCATAACCAGAGGGCGCTGGAATCTCCGTCAGCCGGCTCCACTCTGCGATAATGGCCTCCTCATTCTGTTCGACAAACACAAAAAGCTTCTGAACGAATCCAGATCCAGCCACGGATCGTGTGAACAAAGATTCTTCAGTCCAAACAACAGAACCCAACATCCCGAACAGGAGTCCGGAAATCAATAAACAGGAAAACAGATATTTTCTGATCATTTTTTCACCCCTTCAAGCAGATTATCTCACTCAGAGTAAAAACGGATGATGCGGATGACGGCCATTTCGCACACTTTACAGAAAGGTTTATCTCCCTTAGTGAACATCAAACAGTCCAGCATTGGGCGATAAAGGTCTTCCGCCGAGTAGCCCGCTCCTTCAAAAGCTCCGACTATTCCGTTGAACCGGCTTTTATTCAGATATGCATCCACCTTATTCGCATGATCTCTGGACAACTTTTCCGATTCTTGTTCCGTCTTTGCAATTTCATCCTGAGGAGCATTGTTGCGTTTCATCTGTGCGATTTTGTCGTTGATCTCTGTGCGTATTTTTTGGTACGCCAAGTCCATCGTATCAAAGTCCTCTTTTTCCCAGGGAGTCGGGACGCTTATTCCCTCAGACATATATTCTTTCCATTTCAAGTTATCAGGATCGAGAAGAGCCGTGATATTCGGCTCGGTGGGCTCCACTCCTCTCGTATAAAAATCGTTGTAGGCCACAGAAGAGGTGTAATATTCATCGCCGAGGCCTGCGAAAGAATGGCCAAACTCATGAAGAAACAGATACCTGTACCATTGATTATCTGCCGTGAACGTGCAGTACAAATTGTAGATCCCCCCGCCTCCATATCGTTTATGATTCACCATGATATACAAGGCATCGTAGGGAACGTGGGCCGCCGCATCCCGCAGCGCCCGGTTGTTTTCGGTTAGAAGATACCGTTCGGACCCCAAGGAGTTGAATGTGGCGCCAATGGTTGTGTTTTTGAACACGCCCATACGTGGCTCATCACAACCGCTTTCCTCTGAAGGCTTGAACACGCCATAGACATTGAATCGGTCTGCGTAAGATTTATATGGTTCATAGCTAAAAAACACTTCGGTTAACCGCTCGAAATCTTGCTGGAGTTTCTCCTCTTCCTGTTGGGTATAGCCTTCAGCAATGATGGCCACATCCACTTTGTTGTGGGGGCGTCCGTTTTTTCGCATTTCATATACTTTCACATCTTGAATCAAAGGATCTTTTTTCACATCCACGCTGGCAGGATCTATCTCCTGGCTGAAAAAAGGTTGAAGCTTGTTTTCCCTGTTCCGAACCTCGAGGATGAGCTTGATCTTGTTTTTAGGATACGGAATAAGCACGGTTTCATGGTAAGTTCTTTTCACGCCACCAAGGGCTTTGCTTGTTGTTTTATACTCCCCAAAATAGCTGTCGAATCCTTTGGAAAAGATCAACTCTCCAGATAAGAGGTCATAAATCTTGGCGTAATAACGCCCATTGTCGAAGGGATCTATAAGATTGTGGAGGCTTCCCGCCCAAATCCCTTGCTCGTATACCTGGTCGAGCGTCACCATCTCCTCCTGTGCATCTCCGATATGGAAATAATCGATGCGCATGGTTTTGTCGACGAAATAGCGATCAAACACGTCTTGGAATTTCGTTTGGGAACATGCTATTAACGCCATCAAACAGATCAAAAATAAAGACACACCCAGTCTTTTCATGATTCCTCCTCTATCTTCATCTTTCGAGAACCCACAATTTTGCCGATGACTTCCATGATAATTTTCACGGCAGCAGAAGCCGTTATGCCGACCGTGTCCCGGTCCGGGTTCACCTCGACGACATCCAGACCAACGATAGTCCCTTTCAAGTCGTGTATCATGTTTATCACTTGGCGGGTGGAAAGCCCTCCCGCTTCGTGATGGGATACGCCTGGTGCAAAAGCGGGATCAAGGGCATCCATATCGAAGGAAATATACAGGGGATTGTTAAAATCGAGAGCTATGGCATGGCTTATGTCCTTCATTTCGATCATCCGGATCCCGTGTTTCACAGCCATCTCCCTATGCTGACCGGTTGCCGCACGGATGCCTACCTGGACGAGATTGGCAACAGAACCCTCTTCAATGATCCGTGCAAACGGACATCCGTGAGAGTAGCGATCCCCATAAAGCTCGTCATACAGGTCGGGGTGGGCATCGAAATGAAGAATATCCAGGGGAGCGTATTTTTGTGCTAACGCCTTTACGATCGGATAGGTGAGGGAGTGATCGCCCCCTAAAACGATAGGCACAGCATCCTTTTCCAATATTTCCCGAACTCGCTCTTCTGTCTTTGCAAACACATCCCAAAAGGAACCGGACACATCTAAATCTCCCAGATCCACAATGTTTGCCTCTTCTTCGAGGTTCACGCCTGACTCAGTCCATTGGTTGATGGCTTCCCCTGTCGAAGCATCCCGGATCGCCTGAGGCCCTTTCGATACGCCCTTCATATAGCTAGACTTCTCATCAAACGGAATCCCCAAAATGGCAAACTCAAATTCATCTGTTTGTTTGATAGAACCACCAAAATCTGTCATGTAATTTTCCTTACGAATAATGATAAAAGGATTGGAATTATATCGCAAATATCGCAAAAATAAAAAGGGCTTGCCTAGATTATTCGGAGGGGAATGCCAGGGCGGCATAACTCACAGCGGACTGGGTCGCCTCTTCCATCCAGAAATCATACCCCAACACATAACCTGTTCTGCCGGAAATAAGCTCGAGCAACAGAGCTAGGGTCGAAAAGCCGCATACATTATACTTGTTGCTCTCTCTTTGAGCCAAGGACCAGAAGGTCGTCACATCGCCACGACAGATTGCATCCAGCAGAGCTCGATCGTGTTCTTTTGCTTCAAGAAGCAACGAAATAGCTGATTCGCGATGACCGAACTTTGGCCCTATATGTGAAAAATCGACCCCCGCAACGATAAGAGCAGAATTTTCTTTATCTCCCAAAAAAAGGCGGAGACCGGAAATGAAATCGGACATTCCTGGAATTTCCCCAGGCTTGGAAAAACGATGCAGGACCTTGTGGAGGGATCCACAAAGGACCGGCATCAATTGGAAACCATCCCCTAACAGATGTTGCAGAAACAGGATTTGAAATTCAAGGGAATGTTCGTTTTTGTGGTCGATATCATGAGGTGCAATAATCTCGGGGGAACATTTTTCTTTCAATCTTTCAACCTCATCCCTGTCTGTTTTGACTCGGCCCAAGGGGGTGACAAAATCTTTTGTCGTCAGGGAGAAATAGGATTCCGAAAGATTATGCCCTGTTCCAAGAAGCAAGACCTTTTCAGGAGAAAGCCCCTTCACAACCTGGTATGCCTTAGCATAGACTTTTTTCCCGACATCGAGATCGATATGAGGAGCAACAACAGCTGATATTTGTTTCCGTTCGAGAACAGCGGGCTGCCCATTCTCGGTGTCAAGGATGGACTGGATATAGGGAGTGAGCTCATCCGGTTTATCAGGATAGGCCTTCCCGGCAAGGCAAGCCTCGCGGGTTTGGCGTAGCATATATTCCTTTACGATCCTCTTTTTTTCCTGTCTATAATTTTGGCTATCTATCAGAAAAATCTTGTCGAGTTGGGATATCATGTCTTCAACATCCTCAGATCTGACAAAAACTCCTCCTTGAAGACGCATCAACTCTGCTTGAATATCCTGGATGTTCCGCATTCCATCGATCAATCCAATGACCTGCAGTGCCACCCCCCGAAGCAAAACAGGTTGGGGAATAAGACCCAATAAATCCGTGACGAGGAACACGTTTTCTCCCTGGTAAGAGGTGGGAATGATATCTATGTCTGTTCTCAAACGGGGAACTATCTTTTCCATCGATTTTTTGTTCGGGGTTTAATTCTTCAGACTATTTACACCGTTTGTTCAAAAAAAGCAAACGATTCGTCCAAAAGGCTAAAGCCGTTGATATCCTTGAAGAATCCAGGTAGCACAGGCCACTTTTTTTTGTTATGATTTGAAAACTTCTATAAGAGGGATTCACATGTCACGCAAAAGAATGAGCAGAAAGTTCGACAGAATCTACAAAAATGCCCAAAAACCTGAAAACAAAATCCCGATCGATTTTGAAAAAGACCGTTTTGTTTTTTTCTCGGATCACCATAAAGGCGATGCCAGCCCAGCCGATGACTTCAAGAAAAACACAGAACTTTACACCTCAGCCTTATCCTTCTATAAAAAAGAGAGGTATTCATTGATCGTATTGGGGGACAATGAGGAACTCTGGGAAAACCAGTACGAACAAATTCTCTCCCATTACAGGAAAACCATCCAACAGGAAATCGAAATGGCCCCGGAGACTCCTGATAAAAAGAAAATAAGGATATGGGGAAACCACGACAAAGAGGTGACGCTGCGCAGATTCAAAAAGCACAGTCAAACTTGGAAGAACAATCTGCTGGAGAACGTGGAACATAGAGAGGGGCTCTGTTTGAACGAGGATATTTTCCTGATTCATGGACACCAAGGGCGGTTCTTTGAAGATCAGGTCTGGAAGCTGAGTCGATTGGCTGCGCATTTCATCTGGAAAACTGTACAAAAATTGCTGCATATCGGTGTGGACGGTCCGGCTGAAAACTTTCGGATCCGTGATGACCTGGAATTGAATTATTACCAATGGGCAAAAAAAAATAAGGTTCTGTTGATTTGCGGCCACACACACCGGGCCATCTTTGGGTCGATGACCCATTTCGACCGCCTTCTGATAGATATTCGTCGGCTGGAAAAAGCGTCAGAGCAAGCTACCCAAGAAGAAAAAAAAGCCATAGAACAACAGTTCCATGAAAAAAAGATCGAGATAGAAAAAATCCTAATCCACCGGTCTGGAAAAATGCCGAAGTCTTTCGAGCCGGGCAACAACAGGCCGGTTCCGTGTTATTTCAACGACGGGTGTTGCGGCTACACAAACGGGATTACCTGTATCGAAATAGACAAAAATATCATGCGCCTTATAAAATGGCAGCAACAGGATAAAAAAAGATGCATTATTGAAGAAAGGGATATTCATCTTTTTCTTCGATACACGAAAGAGGGCCGCCCGATCGATACAAATTTCGAACCCGATCTGCAATAATGCACCCACACTGATGACTTATTGTGCCTCGGGTAAGCAAAAGATCAAGGAGGGGGAAGAAGGGAGAGGAATCCTCCCCCTCTTCCTTTTCAAAACCTCGACGCAGCCTTGGATGAGGAATGAAATAGCGTCGTTACGGTTTCATACCACTGTGATGGTGACACAGGATAGAATTCCCGTCAATCACCCCCAGAGATGATTTCAAGGGTGATATTTAAAATCCTTTTATTTTCCTTGAAAAAAAATTATAATTCCCCTTCAAATCAAGAGGAATCATGGAAAATATCAAAAACATCAAATCAACGGAAGATGCGATAAAGCTTTTGAACGTCGCTCTTGAACATGAATGGGCCGTGAGTTTTGAATATCTGTTTCATGCCTACTCATTCCCGAAAGGCAAATTTTTTTATCAAGATCCCATTTTAAAACGCCGTCAAGAAGTGCGCGCCCAGACTATCCAAATCGGAATAGACGAAATGTACCATTCGCTCCAGCTGGGGATTATCATCAACCAGATGGGAGGAACACCATCTTTCGAAACGGATGAGGTTATCCGGTACCCACGCATCATGGACAACTTGGAAAGGGACAAAAAAACCGAAGATTTGGTGACAAATCTCTATCAATCAGCAGAATTCGAAGAGGGAGCTTTCCCAAAAATCCAAAACATGGTGCTCAATATTTCTTATGATGAGGTTCGTCATTCTGACCAATTCGTGGCCATGATGGACGCCATGAGGGCAGAAGGTTCCGAAGATGCCATGTGCCACCAATCCAACCTTGAGAACGCCCAAAAAGAAGAAGTCCAGCTCCTTCATGCAATCATGCGAGCAGAAAACGATCTGATGCACCGTTACCTCAAATACGTCATCCTTTTCTCTGAGCATCAAGACTTGAGTCAACGCCTTTTCAAAAACGCGATAGACCACATGAAGAATTGGGATAAAAACGGTGGGATATTGATCAAGATGGGAGATGTCATCCAGATCGAAAATGCCGAAAAGGATTCTGACGGTGTTGAGCGCACGGTATCCCCGATGCCCTCAATCTATCCCGAAGAAAACCGTCTATCAGCGCTGGAAATCCTGATCCCTGCTGAATCGGATTTGATTTCTAAATACGAAAAACTCCTTTCTATTGTTCCGGATGGAGCGATCAAAGATCAGCTGGAAAAACATACGGGCTTGGGTCGAGAACATGTATTCACCCAAGAATGGCTGCTCAAGAATGCCCAGAAAATCGAAGGATTAGAATAGATGACTCAAAAAACAATCAAAACACAGTTTGCCAAATTCCAATATTTCTACCCGTACACGGTCGCGCTCATCGGGGCCAAGACACAGGAGAGAACCAACTTCATGTCCTGTGCTTGGCATTCAGCTCTATCTTTCGATCCTCCACTTTTCGGAGTGCTGATATCAAAAAAACGGTTCACCCATCACGTAATCGAAGAGGCCAAGGAATTTACCGTCAATTTCATCCGAGCAGAACAAGCAATGCTCTCCGCCCAATACGGGCGGAAATCGGGATTTGACTTTGTCAAAACCGATAAATTCCCAATCAAACTCAGCCCCTCCCGAATCATCCAGTCTCCTGTCATCGATGATGCCTATGTTTGTTTTGAATGCCGGCTGGAAGAAATCCGCACTTACGGGGATCATGACCTTTTTGTCGGAGAAGTCTTGGCTATCCATCAAGAAGAAAACAGTTTTAACGAACAGGGTGTTCTCAACCCTCAAAATGTTCGCCCTCTGCTGTACTTGGGAAGTGACTTCTACATCACCATCGATTCCGATTCTCTGGCTCACGTGCTTCCGAAATAGTCCCAAACACAACCGATAAACTAAATTCATCTGAACTATTCATAAAAAATGCCGATGCTTTTTTACTCCAAGCTTGATAAGGAAAAGAGGTATTTGGAGATATTTTCTTGAAATACCTCCCTTTTGTATTATAATAAAAAGGATTTAATGAACACTGTACTGCGAATCGAAGACCTTCACAAATCATTTAAAATAGGATTCATCCCCAAAGGAAAAAAAATTCTCAACGGTATTTCCCTGGAGGTCCATGGAGGAGAGATTTTTGGGTACCTCGGGCCAAACGGAGCAGGAAAAACTACTACCCTTAAATGCGTGCTTGGCCTTATCTTCCCGGACAAAGGAGACATCGAAATCTTCGGACAATCCAACCTTTCTGTTCGCGCAAAGGAGAAAATCGGTTTTCTTCCCGAAAACCCCTATTTTTACGACCACCTCTCAGCGACGGAATTCCTGAGCTTCTACAGCGATCTCACCCTGGTAAAAAAAGAAAATAAACAGGCACAAATCGAACGCTTACTCCAGCTGGTCGGTTTAAAACAAGCGGCCGGTCTCCAGCTCCGAAAATTCTCCCGCGGAATGCTCCAGCGGATCGGCCTGGCCCAAGCATTGATCAACGATCCTTCCCTTGTTTTTTTGGACGAACCATTGGGAGGACTGGATCCTCTCGGACGGAAAGAAATGCGAGATGTTATTGTCCAGCTCAAAGAGGAAGGAAAAACCGTGTTCCTTTCCTCCCATATCCTCCAAGATATCGAGATGATCTGCGACAGGGTTGCCATACTCGTGGAAGGACAAATCATCAATCAGGGGGCACTGAAAGACCTGATATCAGAAAAGGTTACAGTCACCGAAATCACGGTCTCTGGTATCCAGATTGAAGATTGCGAAGGCCTCGGAGAGCACTATTCCGCCCAGGGCGGAAGGATTCTGCTCAAAGTTTATGAGGAGGAAAAAATCGCCAATGTCCTCCAATTGGTTCAAGATAAAAAAGGAGAAATCCACGCGCTCATTCCGAGAACGGAAACGTTAGAAGATATTTTCATGGGAGCGGTCAAGCAAAGATGAAAATCCGGGCGATCGCGTTCAACACGTTCAAAGAGGCCATCCGGGACCGCATCCTCTACTTGCTTTTGTTTTTTGCCGCCGTCTGCATCATCTTTTCCAGAATACTGGCACTGCTAACGGTCGGAGATCGAGCGAAAATCATAACGGATGTGGGCCTGGCTTCCCTATCTTTGTTCGGCGTCCTGATGGCGATTTTGATCGGAACGGGCTTGGTGTACAAAGAGATCGACAAGAGGACCATTTACACTCTTCTATCAAAACCCATCCAGCGCTATCAATTTCTTTTGGGGAAGTATCTGGGGCTTTTGTTGACTCTTTTTGTCATGCTGGTTTTAATGGCTTTGATCTTTCTCGTACTCCTCCTTCTTTATAATTATCCGGTTGGGGGATCTTTTTTCATCGCCATCCTGTTTATCTTCTTAGAGCTCTGCCTTATCACGGCTGTCGCCATGCTGTTTTCCTGTTTCTCCACCCCTATCCTAAGCACACTCTTTTCCTTGTCTTTTTACCTGATCGGGCATATTTCTTGGGGACTGGAAACGCTTTTAAATAAAATTCCCCAAGGTGGAGGCAAGACTCTGGCACGTTTTCTATATGTTTTCCTACCCGATCTGGAAAACTTCAATTTTAAAACGGAAGTCGTCCACCACCTCCCGATTCCCCCGAAAATTATCCTCTTTTCCACTCTCTACGGCCTATTCTACACCGTCTTCATTCTAGCTCTTGCCATAATAGTTTTCCGCAGAAGGGATTTTATCTAAAAGACATGAAGAAAAGCCTTCTTATCATCCTCCTGATCTTAAGCTGCGCCCTTTTTATGGGTTTAGAAATAATCACGAATAAAATCCCCCGATCGAAGATCCCGGGGGCTTCTATTATTTACATCCCCTCCGGAAAATATTTAAAGCATGCCACTTTCGGGTATTCTTCCCTGTTGGCCGATCTGGCGTATATTTGGGCTATCCAGTACTTCAGCGATTACACGATAGCCGAAAGATACGATAATCTGGATCACATCTTTTCGATCATCGCCGAACTTGACCCCCGTTATCTCGACCCGTACGAGTTGGGCTCCATCATTGCCGTGTACGAAGCGAAGGATCCCTATCTGGCATTCAAGGTGCTCGATCGAGGCCTAGAAAAAAATCCTGACCAGTGGATATTCCCTTACCAGGCAGGACACGTCGCAACCTCAACGATCAAAGATTACAAACTAGCCCAACAATATTATAAAAAAGCCATGGAAATCGAAGGGGCTCCCCCGATCGTCAAAAGGCTGTATGCCGATGCCTTCTTTAAAGATAGCGATTATCAGACATCCTGGCAAAACTGGCTGGAGATCTTTCAGACGACCGACGATGAGCGGATAAAAAAAATCGCGTCCAACCACTTATACCAGGTGAGGTCGGCATTGGACCTAACCCAGCTCAAGGATGCCATCGAAAAATTCATGCAAAGATATGGACAATTCCCGAGCAATCTGGATCAGCTTCGAAGCGCCGGGATATTGGCTTCTGTTCCGAAAGATTTTGATGGAAATGAATACCTCTACAATCCTGAAACCGGGCAGGTCGAGTCTCCGTCAACATGGTGGAAGAGATAATCATCATCCTGCTTTTCGGCCTTGCTTGGGGTAGTTTTCTCAATGTTGTCATTTTCCGGCTCCCTCTCGGGATGAGCCTTCTGAAGCCTCCATCCTCCTGCCCCCAGTGCAAAAAGAAGATCAAATTTTATGACAACATTCCTTTTTTCTCCTATCTGCTCCTCCGGGGAAAATGCCGCACCTGCGAAACCAAAATACCCTTTTCTTACTTTCTTGTCGAAATTCTGACCCCCTTGAGTTTTTTACTCATTTACCAGAAACACTCCCTGAGCTTTTTTTTCTTTGCTTCCTGTCTTTTCGCCAGTGCGATGATCGTGCTGGGATTTATCGATTTTTATCACCAGATCCTTCCCGATGAGATCACCTTGCCTTGTATTGTTCTTGCTTTGGTTTACGCTCCGTTTCGGTCGAACCTGAACCTGACCCAAGCGTTAATCGGAGCGGTTGTGGGCGCAGGATTTTTGCTTTTTGTATACGGAGCTTATTATCTCTTTCGAAAAAAAGAGGGATTGGGCATGGGAGACGTGACGATGATGATGCTGATCGGGGCTTACTTAGGCTGGCAGCTGACTTTTTTCACCCTCATTCTGGCTTCTTTTGTGGGAGCTATCGTCGGAGTCCTGTTTATCCTTTTCCAAAAAAAGGACCTCCAGTATTCCTTGCCTTTCGGGACTTTTTTGGCTCCGGCCGCTTATTTCGCTATGCTCTGGGGAAAACCCATTATCCAGGCTTATCTCGGCCTTTTTCGCACACCTTAGTCGCGCAGCTACCGGATGACCTTATAAACCTCTCTCCAGGATTTAATCGTGAGCACCGCACCGATCGGCTGCTCCAGTTTCTGGATCGTAGAATCATACTCCTGAATGTAGACTTCTCTTTTCCGGTCTCCGTTAACCCTATCTGTATCACCCAGCGTGACGGCCGCCCTCGTCTTGGATGCCAAGTCCAGGTTCTGAAGCGTTCCCGATGCATCACGGAAAGCAGATCCTCCGACAGCACTTCCTGCCAGCGACTGGATAAACCGTCCATACAGCTTCCCTGCTCCTTCGAGGTTCACACAAGGATCCACACTTTCAATGCTCAACGTAAGCGTGCTGAAATACACGATGTAATTGGCTACCACAGGATCAGACCAGACTTTGGCTCCGACATCCAGATCTCCCATATCCAGGCCTGGATCAAGGTTGACCATTGCCGGATCACCCATGAACCATTCCACCTCAGGACTATTGGAATCCAATAGTACTACGAATGAGTAGGTCGTATCTCCCGGAGCTGCATCATCTCCGCCAGTTCCAAAAAAGACACGCGGAATAGAACCCGAAGAAGCAGGACTTATCCACGCTTCCGGCTTAGTGATGATTGGATAGTTAAGCGCATCCTCATAGATGACTTCTATCTCACTATCCCAGGTGTTGTTTTGGCCTATTATCCTGTATTCAACGCTTGAATCAAGATGGTACACTCTCCCGTCCAGATCGGCAAAATACACCCGGTCTGTGAATCCATCTTGATCCGAATCGATCGAAGAGGGAGAACCGGGGATGGTATTCGGGATATTGGGAAAACTGCCCGAAGTATCCACATCGACAGCCTCATAACTCCAGAAACTCGTTCCTGTTTCGATGTCCACCGCGTAGAAATAATTCCCAACCGTGTTATTGGTGTCATTATCGTATCCCGAACCGACGAAGGCCACGAAGGAATCATCACCATCATTCACTATTTTTCCCACAGTGGGGATGGACCAGGTTTCTCCCATGGTCACATCGGTAAATTCCCAGAGGGGTTGAGGATCATACGGATCGGTGATATCCAGTGCAAAATAATAATTCAACCCGCCGGCAATAGAGCTGCCAAAACCTGGTCCCTGGCCGCAAATCAGTACGGTTCGCCATTCTCTACTCCCATTGCCATCTGCATCGATATAGACATCTTCAGCAACCGGGCTGCCATCCACATAAACATCTCGAGAAAAATATCTTTCGCCGGTTACTGAGTCCACGGCCCACATGTTCTTCAATTTGGGAAGAAGATTGTACGGGATAAAACCCCAAAGCTCTTCCCCGGTGAGGGCATCAAAACAGTGAATCATTCCGTCGTTGGCACCCACATAAATAACCTTCCTTCTGTCCTGATTATCAGTGAGAAAGGTGTCATACCCGGCCCCCATCAATCCCGGAGATCCGTCAGGAGGCCCGACCACGATAAGTTGGGAATGATTTATGTCTCCCAGTTTCCAGTATCGGTCCTCTCCGCGGATAAAATCGATCAGGCCAGCATTATCATTATTCACGTCTTGGAGAATCGGGCCAAGTGTAGGTTCGTTGACAGTGGTAAAATCTGCCCTGTTAAGACCGGACACACCCGGAACAGCTGTATGAATCGTTCGAGTTCCAGCTGCTCGGGCATCCAGCAATTGGCCAGCATCCCATTCGATGGTTACTCCCGCAACATCAACATTGACATCTCTTCCGGATGCAGAAGATAGATCGGAGGTTGTGACTGTCCGGAGCACAGAATCGGAAGTGGAAGCAGGAGTCGCGCTGGTCAAATTGTATGCCCGCAAATGCCCCTGCCATCCGGGAAAATAAAATGTACCGCCGATAACAAACTTCTTAGACTGGCCGCTATCATCGACAGTAGTTACGGCAACTGTCGTCCGGGAGTACTCCCTTCTGTCGACGTACACAAATTCCAAGCTCACCTCATAGATTTCCGGAGTCTCGAAAGAGGCATCCTCGTATTCGGCCATAATGTCTTCTTCGGCTGAAAGGAGGGCTTTCCAGTACAGGCGTGCTCCATAATGGTTGAACGTGTGCCAAGGAAGATCTGTCTGATTACGGATGTCACTCTCCAAAAAAGTGGTATACAATTCCCAATCACTGCCGTTGTTGGAGACATAAAACTCGACCGAAAGGCCCTGACCGGAACCTCCCTCTACTCTTTGTTCAATCCGCGTCATCCGGGTCCGAGTGACAGCATACTGTCTTTGATCAAGGCCTCCGGACACATCGAGTGAGCGGGCTTCTCCGCTCAGGGCATAAACGCCCGCCAAATCGTTCCGGATCAAATAATAATCTCCCGAATGGTTGGCATCTGCCAAAACCACATCGATGTCGCCATCCTGGTCATAATCCACCATGGCACTCATATCAACGTCATGGGGATCCGGCAGGATCGGATCACAGTTATTTAAACACCTGAATTGCAG
>RCNB010000120.1_pt1 | contig 53631 bp, 45 predicted proteins | sample 2041321 | NCBI WGS metagenome assembly RCNB01 (sample SAMN09708232, study PRJNA481090) | Marine sediment metagenome, whole genome shotgun sequencing project.
GATCATATACTCTTCCAATAATAAAAGAAATCAAGCCAGGAGCAGATGATGTTTAAATACTATAGCTACCCTACTAGACTATCACTATGCGAAGTTGAAGGATACAGCCTCCGCCTTATTTGCACGTCATTTAACTAAACTGTATTTTTTAAATATTATTTCCAATAAAAAGAAAAATAAATAATTAACTGAGCTCGCTTTACGCATTGCGTTATAACAGAATTATTTCCCATTATACACATTGTGTTTATTGGGGAGTTATGGGCAAGCAAAAAAAGAAATAAAAATCAAAATAAATTATTATGAAAAAGAATATTATAATTTTTGGAGCAACTGGTGGTACAGGTCAGCAACTGGTGAAACAAGCTTTGGAAAGAAACTTTAATGTTTCTGCATTTGTTCGTAACCCAAACAAATTGGATAACAAAAATGAAAGGCTAAAAGTTATCGGAGGTAACGTTTTGGAGTACAACGATGTAGTTTCTGCGATAAAAAACCAAGATGTGGTTTTCTGTTGTATAGGGATGCCTCCATATGATAAGTCAGGACTTAGAGCGAAGGGTACAACTCAAATAGTTAAGGCTATGGAAGAAAGTGGAATTATGCGACTGGTATGTCAATCTTCTTTAGGGTTTGGTGATAGTAAGAAAATAGTGCCTTGGCATATGAAACATATTATTATTCCACTATTTTTAAAAAATGCCTTTGCTGATCACGATAATCAAGAGAAAATTATTGAAAAATCAAATCTTGACTGGACAATAGTAAGACCTGGGAACTTAACAAATGGAATTAGGACTGGGGAATACAAACACGGTTTTGATCATACGGAAAAAATCAAATTGAAAGTATCAAGAGCTGATGTCGCAGATTTTATGCTTAATCAAGTCGATAATCAAAAATATATACAAAAAAAAGCAGGAATTTCCTATTGAAGAATGAAAAAGCCAGCCCATAACACTGTATATGAAATCATAGCACCCTGCGGGATGCTACGCTTCATATACTAAACGTTAGCCTTCATAAAAATCAATATCATTAAATGATAAAATTCTTTAGACGAATCAGAAAAAAGTTGCTTTCAGAAGGCAAAATAGGTGACTATTTTAAATATGCCTTTGGCGAAATCATACTAGTGGTTATTGGTATTCTCATTGCCCTTCAAATAAATAACTGGAATGAGAAAATCAAAGTAACTCAGAAAACAGACTCCTATTTAGATGCATTAAATACAGAGATTGAAACTAACATTAACACCCTAGATTATCATAAAATTAAATTCCATAAGGATATAGAAACACATTCTGAAACCCTTACTTACTTACATTCTGAAAACTCAATCAGCACTAATGATAGCCTATTTGCAATCGCAATCGAAACAGATCCTATCTTTAAACCAACGTTGACAATATCAACTTTTACAGATTTAATAAACTCTGGTTATCTAGAAAACGTAACAGAAATTGATTTGAAAAATAGAATACTGGCAATTGAAGCAGGCATAGAAGAAGTTTACGAAAAACATGGTCAAGCGAAAGACATTTGGGAAAACTTTCAAAATCCATACCTTATGAAATACAGTAACGTATCAGGTAATTGGGATTCAATTAGCGGTATTAAAATACAAGAATTGCCTTATAAAATCCAAGTTGACGCTTTTGTAAACAATAAAGAATACGCTGATATTCTTGTTTTAAGGATGAGAATGGTTGCTAACTTGGAAGCAGGGTTAATTGAGCTAAAGGATGACTTTACCGCATTATCAAATGATATTAAAATACATTTAGGACTAAAACCTGAAAATGATGAAGCCAATTAATCTACTCGAACAAGTGAGTAACGAAATGCTAACAAAACCTAAACAGCATTGAAACGCAGTTTAGCCAGAACGTTGTAAGTAATTACGGAATTGAACCCTCGAAAGGATTTCAGCTAGTTTACGAAATAAAAAACATCTGAATTTTTCGTTGGTTTGTTTTTCGCGATTTTTTATTGAATTTTAAGAAAGTATAAACAAAAAACAACAGTAGGTAACAAAGAACTGAGTTTAAAAACAAGCAACTTAAAGATGATTTTGAAACAAAGTTCTCATCATAACACAATCTACTTTTTACAAAAGTAAAAGCGTATATAATAAGCTTTGATCTTCTAATCTAAATTTAAAATGTTGCCATTTAAATTTTTATCCAATCGTCTTCCATGATAATCTATTACAACATATTCAGGTAGTTGATTTACTACTAACTTAATTTTAAGACAATTTGCATTAATAGTACTTGGATTCAGATAAATGAAATCATCAATTGATTGATGTTATTCAATAGGAGTATCAAAACAACTCTTAATTCTTAAAAATAATTGGCGAAAAAATTAATGCTATTCCTGCTAAAACAGCCGACCCTAAAGAAGAATAAAATAACTTAGTATCCATTTCATGAGTAATACTTTTATCTAATTGCTTTTTTATCTCTAATAAATTAACTATTTCTTTATTTTTTATTTTGATTCCATCTTGCAACTCAAAAATTGTTTTATTCAATGTCATATGCTCTGCCACATTTTTACGATTTAATTGCTGTTCTATTTCTATACGATGTTCCGTATTTTCAAGTGCTAAATTCAACTTTCGATTTTCCTTAGCTCTATCTTTTAATTGCAGTTTCAATTGTTCTTCTTTTGGAGATGTCTTTCCGATAAGGTCATAGCTATGCTTATAGGCATGAACCAGACTCGCTATCAATTCTGACCTTGAAATATGTCTTTCGTTGGCTATTTGCTGTAACGCCACCTTCTCCTCTGCCGTTGTCTTAAAACTCAATGTGACATTTTTGACTGTTTCATCTATCTTTTCCATAGTATTTTAATTTGTTTTGAGGAATATGCAACTGGTTTACTCTATGTATACCTGCCATAGACCTATTGTATACCTTTTCTAAAATTAATTTTATCTTATTGATTTTTAGTGATTTACTTATATTATGATACATAAATGTATTGTTTTTCATTCAAATATATGATTATTTTGTTTAATTGAATATCTTTACAACAATTATTATTCCATACTCTAAAACATGACTCTAGATACTATTGAACATATTGGGAACTCCGTATTTGAACTAAGGGATATTAACCCTAGTCAGCTAGGAGTTAGCTCCAGACAGATCAACTATTGGATCCATGAGAGAATTGTTCCTTTTGCTACCGCGCAGGAATCTGATAAATCTACAGAACAATCCACAGTTGAATCAAGACATACTAGTGGTAAAAAAACAAAGACCAAATGGGTAAGGTTAAATCTAGCACAGGCAGTTTGGGTTTCCATAGTTAATGAACTCCTTAAATTCAAGATTCCAATAGAAACATTGGAAGAACTAGCTTATAAAGTATGGCAAAAACCAAGAGAGGATAAGTATGTAGATAAGGTGTTTAAATATCATATCGATAAGAATCCAAACGGCTTGCCGGATCATGAGCTCAACAAGCTGAAAAGCCACCTAAAAAACGACCTACTCATGGAACATTATTTCAGGACCATCATAAACCCATTTACTGATATGGTTAAGTCCGCATTCTATAGAGCCAGTATACCTCATACCTTGTTATACGTTCCTGAGACTAATGACTACGACTTTCATTATGGGAATACAGATTTAATCATTGAATTAGAAAGTATCTATCTTCAAAAACCAATGATCAGTATCCCCATCGTTCCCATTCTATCTAAAGTTTTATTAGTAGACTATGACAACAAAAAGAAGAAAGACTTAAAATATCTCACCAATGCTGAAAGACAGATACGAGATATTATTGTTTTCAAAAGACCAAAGATTGTCGAAATAGCTTTTGAGGATAATAATATTAAACCAATAGTGGTTACTGAAAAGCATCAAAGTAGAGCACAACTCTCTGAATATATTCTTAATAATAAAATTGAAATTGGATCTAAACTACTAATAGATATTAGATCTAAAGATCATTATAAGATTACCTTGATTAAAAAATAACATATAGCACTATGAAACAAAATGTAGCACGCAATCAGATCCTGAAAACACAGCCTGGTTTTATCCCTACCAGAGATGGACCAGAAATCGAGTTTTCACCAACAGGCAAAGCTTCTATTAAACACAAATAATCCAACACCTCTTAATAATGAAGAAGTTGATGAGATTTTAACATTATTAGAAATATTCGCCGATATTATTTGCCAAAATTTATAACAAAAACAATAACAGTATGAAAAATGTTATTCTTTATATTAGAGTCTCTACTGATGAACAAGCACACAAAGGATTTTCTTTAAGAGACCAAGAACAGAAACTTTTAAACTATTGTGAGATCAATAACTTGAATGTACTCGCAATTTTCAGCGAAGATCATTCTGCAAAAACGTTTAATCGCCCAGAATTTAAAAAGCTTCTAGGTTTTATTACAAAGAACAAATCCAAAGTTCATCAATTACTTTTCACAAAGTGGGATCGTTTTTCAAGAAACACATCTGAATCTTATAATAAGATCAAAGACTTCAATGAGCTCGCAATCATTGTAAATGCTATTGAACAGCCTCTAGATTTATCTATTCCTGAACAGGGCTTGATGCTAGCAGTATACTTATCTATGCCAGAAGTTGAAAATCATAGACGCTCTTTAAATGTCATTGCTGGCATGCGACGAGCCTTCAAAGAAGGGCGTTATGTCGTATCGCCACCAAAAGGTTATGACATGGGAAGGGATGACCAAAATAAACCTATCCTTGTTCCTAATGACGATGCCAAATACATTGTAGAAGGATTTAAACTTTTAAGCACTGGTTTGTATTCACAAAGAGAGGTTCTTGCTAAACTTAAGAGTAAAGGTTTTAAGGCCAGTAAATCTGCATTTGGCCGTATTATCAGAAATCCTATTTTTAATGGAGATGTTTTTTTAAAAGCTTTTAAGGATGAGCCTGAACAGACTATTAAAGGAATTCATGATCCATTAATTTCTAAAACTGTATTTGATAAGGTTCAGCATTATATTGATGGTGGTAAAAGGCAATATAAAGTCGCTCATAAAAAAGTGAATGAAAAGTTTCCATTAAAAGACTTTGTTTTATGTCCGAGTTGTCACAAACCACTTAAGGCAAGTAGCTCTAAAGGTAGAAACCAATATTATTCATATTACCACTGTGCCAAACCATGTAATACAAGATATAAAGCCGATGATGTTGAAAATTGGTTCAATTCTTTTCTTGATGGAATTTCATTGAATCAAAACGCGCAAAAACTATTATTTAAAATAATCGAAAATCGTTTTAAAGAGCAGACCAAGTCTAAGAGGTTAAGTCCGAAACATTATCAAGAAATAGATTCACTAGAGCAAAAGCTTATTAAGTTACAGGATCTTTATTTAGATGGTGAATTTGACGCCGATGAATATAAAAATGCAAAGAAACGTTATCAAAAAAGATTAAATGAACTCAAGGAAGTAGAGGAATCGTTTAAAAAATCTAAAGAGGTATTATCAATTTATAAAAATGGCTTAGAGAAACTTGAAAATTTTGATAAACAATTCATTGATAGCGACATAGATCATAAAAGAAAACTTTTAGGTTCGATTTTCCCTGAAAAATTCCAATTTGAAAATGAAGGTGTTCGAACCGAAGATGTAAATCCGATACTTTTAAAAATTGCTAGTGTTAACAAGGGCTTGAAAGGGAATAAAAAAAGGGACAAATCAAAAAAAAATGATTTGTCCCTTAAAGTACTGAAGACGGGACTTGAACCCGTACGTCCCAAGGGACATTGGATTTTAAGTCCAACGTGTCTACCAATTCCACCACTTCAGCGCGCTGCGACCATGCTAAGCATATCGCTTGGTATAATTTAGCATTCAGAGCGAAAGACGGGATTTGAACCCGCGACCCCCACCTTGGCAAGGTGATGCTCTACCCCTGAGCTACTTTCGCATAGTTTTAAAGAACGTGCATTACAAATTATTGCGGTTGCAAATTTAAGATATTTGTATTAATTGCAAAGTCTTTTCAACAAAAAGAACACAAATATTAAGCTCTTTTTTGCTTCTGCAGCATACGCTTAATTTCATTGAGTTTCATTAAGGCTTCTACAGGTGTCAGCGTATTAATGTCGGTGGTAAGGATCTCTTCCTTAATTTGCTCTAACAATGGGTCATCCAAATTAAAGAAACTTAATTGCATCTCGCTGTCTTTCAATGTCTTCACCTTGTCAACAAGTTCTTCACTAGAATGAGATTTCTCTAACTTCTCTAAGATCTTATTAGCGCGCTTAATGACCTGTTGCGGCATACCAGCCATCTTCGCCACGTGAATACCAAAACTATGCTCACTGCCTCCTTCTACTAGTTTTCTTAAGAATAAAACCGTATCCTTCAATTCCTTGATGGAGACATTGAAATTCTTGATTCTTTCGAAGGTTTGGGTCATTTCATTAAGTTCGTGATAATGCGTGGCAAACAAGGTCTTTGCCCTTGCTGGATGCTCATGTAAATATTCACTGATTGCCCAAGCTATTGAAATACCATCATACGTGCTCGTACCACGACCTATTTCATCAAGTAGCACCAAACTCCTGTCAGAAATATTGTTCAGTATGGATGCCGTTTCATTCATTTCGACCATGAATGTAGATTCACCCATGGAGATATTATCACTTGCACCTACTCTTGTAAATATCTTGTCTACCAGTCCTATCTTAGCACTTTTCGCAGGTACAAAACTGCCAATTTGAGCTAATAGGACAATTAGTGCGGTTTGTCTTAAAATAGCCGATTTACCCGACATGTTCGGACCAGTTATCATGATGATCTGCTGGCTGTCGCGATTCAAGAACAGATTGTTGGCTATATAAGCCTCACCCAATGGTAATTGTTTCTCTATAACAGGGTGACGTCCTTCCTTAATATCAAGGTCGAACGTATCATTTATTACCGGTCGATTATAATCATTGTCCAATGCCAATTGCGTAAAACCACATAGGCAATCGATTTGGGCTATAAGAGCTGCATTATTTTGTATTGGTCTGATGAATTTCGAGATATACAAAACCAGTTCAGAAAAGAGTTGTTGCTCAATGGCCAAGATACGCTCTTCGGCTCCTAATATCTTGGACTCATACTCCTTCAACTCTTCGGTGATATATCGTTCCGCATTGACCAGTGTTTGCTTTCTGATCCATTCTTCTGGCACTTTGTCCTTATGCGTATTGCGCACTTCTATGTAATAACCAAACACGTTATTGGAGGCAATCTTGAGTGATGTTATTCCTGTGCGTTCAGATTCGCGATCCAACATTTTATTTAAATAATCCTTCCCAGAAAATGCTAATGCGCGTAATTCGCTTAATTCTTGTGAAAAGCTTGAAGCAATAGTATTCCCTTTTAGGATATTTACAGGCGCATCCTCATTCAGGGTTTCCTTGATGCGTTCGCGAATATCGTCACAGGGATCCATTAACGCTCCAATTTCCAGCAATGAACTATCCTGACATTGGTCAATTAAAGCTTTGATAGGTATGACGGCTTCTAACGAATTCTTTAACTGAACCACTTCTCTTGGGCTGATCTTTTGGGTCGCTACCTTAGAAATCAATCGCTCTAGATCGCCTATTCTTTTTAGATAATTCCTGATCTTTTCTGCTAAATCCATATTATCCATTAAATATGCAACAACATCATGTCTCTTTTTAATGGCCTCTGCATTTTTAAGAGGTAAAGCCAACCAGCGCTTTAATAATCTTCCTCCCATTGGGGAGATGGTTTTATCTATAACACTTAAAAGCGTCACAGCGTTGAGATTGGTTGAATTATATAATTCTAAATTCCGAATAGTGAATCGATCCATCCAAACATACTGATCTTCAGCAATGCGGTTTATGGCTGTTATGTGTTCTAGTTTTCTATGTTGGGTTTCTTCGAGATAATGCAGTATGGAGCCAGAGGCAACGATGCCTTCATAAAGGTCGTCTATCCCAAAACCCTTTAATGATTTTGTTTGAAAATGTTGAACAAGCTTTTCGCGTGAATAATCATCATTATAAACCCAGTCTTCGAGATGAAATGTATTTAAATTTGGAGGGAATGATTCGGAAAATTCGGTTTTCTGCTTTTTTGAGATCAATACTTCACTCGGACTGAAATTTTGAAGTAACTTATCGACATAATCAATACTACCTTGGGACGTCAGGAATTCCCCAGTGGAAATATCCAAGAATGCAACTCCTATAAGGTTTCTTCCAAAATGTATTGATGCTAGAAAATTATTAGTCTTTGATTGCAGTACTTCATCATTCAATGCCACCCCTGGTGTTACCAATTCTGTAACGCCTCGTTTTACAATGGTCTTCGTTTTTTTTGGATCTTCCAATTGGTCGCAAATAGCCACGCGCAGACCAGCCTTCACCAATTTAGGCAAATAGGTGTTCAAGGAGTGGTGCGGAAATCCAGCCAATTCAGTTTCGGTCGCACTACCTGCACCACGTTTGGTGAGAATGATGTCGAGAATACCCGATGCCTTCACAGCATCTTCACCAAAGGTTTCATAGAAATCTCCAACACGAAATAACAACAAGGCATCAGGATACTTTACCTTGATGGCATTGTATTGTTTCATTAAAGGCGTTATTTTCTTTGATTTCTTTGACACGGTTCCCTGTTGTTTTTTAATGCTAATTTTGCATCAATAAAAATAGGTATATTTTAATGGCAGCATTAGATAAGTTATCCATAATTATTCACAACTAAAGGATGAGGAAATTAAAGAATATTGAATTACAAAGATTGAGTCCGGAAGAATTTAAAGATGCACATAAAACATCGCTTATTGTTGTATTGGATAACATAAGAAGCTTGAATAATATAGGCTCTGTTTTTAGGACATCTGATGCCTTCTTGATCAAGAAGATCTACCTGTGTGGAATCACAGCGACGCCTCCTCATAAAGACATTCATAAAACAGCTTTGGGAAGTACAGAAACTGTTGATTGGGAATATGCGAAGGATACGGCAGACTTGATCAATGTCCTAAAGACTCAAAATGTGCAGATTTGCGCTATTGAACAGGCTGAAAAAGCAACGCTATTAAATGACTTCAAATTAGATGCAAGCAAGACCTATGCCCTAGTTTTTGGAAATGAAGTCAAAGGAGTTTCTCAAGAAGTGGTGACCCTGAGTGATCATGTGATTGAGATTCCCCAATTTGGGACCAAGCATTCATTGAATATTTCGGTCAGTGTCGGAATTGTTATTTGGGATGTTTTCAATAAACTAAACGCATAAAAAAACCCAGACAATAATTATTGTCTAGGTTTCTATCTGAATTTATTTTTCCTTAATTCTGATCGGGACTGATCAATTGGATCTCCACACGACGGTTAAGCTGTCGCCCACCAGCAGAACTATTGGATTCTATAGGTCTAGATTCTCCAAATCCTCGAGACTCTAATTGCCTTCCATCAACACCTTTATTCTCCAAGAACGTAACCACCACAGCAGCTCGTCTTCTCGATAAGGCTAAATTATAAGTATCATTACCTTGATTATCTGTATGACCATCTATGTAGAACCTTACATTAGGGAACTCTTGAAGGATATCAGCAATCTTTGTTAAATCTCCGTAAGATCTCGGTTTGATGGTAGTTTTCGATGTTTCAAAATAAATGTTCTTGGCTATGTAATTAAGCTCTTGTAAAACAGATTCTGGGATCGTTGGACAACCGTTGTTTGAAATTGGCCCTGGAATAGTAGGACAATCATCAACATCATCAAATACCCCATCGCCATCCGTATCTTTGGTTGGAGGACATCCTTGTAAGTAAGGCTTACCTTTTTTGAACGGACACTTATCCTTATAATCAGGTGTCTGGTCCATATCAGAATCGACAGAAGTACCATCACCATAAATTTTCGTGCCTTTTGGCGTATAATTATCTTTATCCAATTCATCGATAACGCCATCGCCATCAATATCCTTCAATTCGAATTCACTTCCACCATCACCCAATTCTATTAAGGCTTCGTCGTAAGAATTAGTCCATTTAAGATGCTTACGTTTGCTACCAAATTTATAAACTACACCTAAACTTGTTGTGAAGAACAATTCATAATTCTGCTTATCTGATATGGCAGCATCGAGGTCGTCTTCATGATTTATATTCAAAGCTGGTCTGAATTCAAGATCAATTCTTCTGCTTAAACGGTAACTAACACCTAATTCAAATGGCAAGAACCACGAACTTGCCCAATCACCACGAAGTTCATTGTTTTCAAAATCGGCACCCGTTAATGGCTCACCTGTTTCTAGATCATATAACTTAGAAGTATATTGATGGTATCCAATACCAGTATAGAAAGCAAAGTTGAATCTTCTTTGATAACGTTTACCACTAGGAGCGAAATTACTCAGATTGAAGACTCCGAGTATCTTCAAACCAACAGATTTACCATCAAAGTAAACTTGGTCTAACCCTCTGTCAGTGTAACGTACCTCATATCCCTCTGACCACTGTTGTGGTTCTCCGTAAATATCATCATAATGAAATTTAGCCTCTACACCAAGAATCGAGTTGAACATATAACCTCCATAAGCATAGAAGCCATAGCTAAATTCGCCCTTGCTGTCGTTGACACCAAAATTCCTTAAATCTGCATGTACAAATATGTGGTGAGTTCCTGCTCCTGCATACCATCGGTTATAATTATCTACATTAACCTTTGATAAAGCAGTCACTTGGGGCTTACTACTTTTTGTACTACTCTGTGAAAATGACAAACTGCTCATTAAAAGAAGAGCAATAATCATTACAATTAATCCCTTGTTTTTCATCAAAATCGTACTTGTTAATTTCCAAATATAACAATACAACCTTTTAAAAAACAAATATTTATGGCGATTTATTGAATTTACTCCGATTTGTCGGAAAAAGCACACATTTTATCTAGTATTTTCAGATAATCCCCCCTGTTTTTAATAAAATCCAGGTTCGAAATATCAATTATTTCAATGTTAAATTCGGATTGACTCTTCAAAAACCCTAAATATCCGGCATTTATTCTCTCTAAATACTCGTTATCAATATTTTGCTCATAGTCCCGCCCTCTTTGTTTAATATTTTCCTGTAGTCGCTCCGTATTTTGATATAGATAGATGTACAAATCAGGCTTGGCAATATCTTTATACATCAAATAAAATAGCTTCCTATAGAGCTTGAATTCATCTTCTTGCAGAGTGATCTTAGAGAAGATCAATGATTTAAAAACATCGTAATCAGAGACAATAAAATCTTTAAATAGATCCAATTGCGAAAGGTCGTCACTTATTTGTTGATAGCGATCGGCTAGAAAAGACATCTCCAAAGGAAATGCATATCGGTTCTTATCTTCATAGAATTTAGGAAGGAAAGGGTTATCCGCAAATCGCTCCAATATCAATTTGGCATTAAAATCTCGTGATATCATGCTCGCCAAACTCGTCTTACCAGCTCCAATATTACCTTCAATAGTAATATAATTGAAATTAGTGAAACAGTGTTTTTTCTTAGGGTTTTTAAGCCATATCCTAATGGGTTCCAAAACACTGTCATCAGGACAATCGTGTAGCAACTCTTCCGTGGTTTTTTTTAATTCCGGATGTATGAAGCCATTGGCAATATCATTTAAAGGCTGAAGGACAAACCTGCGTTTGGACATCTCAGGATGCGGAATTTGAAGTGTTTTCGTACTAACTATTTCATTTTCAAAATAAAGGATATCTAGATCGATCGTACGAGGTTCATATCCATTTTTATGTCTGGTTCGCCCCAAGGCTTTCTCGATCTTTAGCAATCCCTTCATGGTTTGGCTCGGCGTTAGTCCAGTCTCCACGATTAGGCATATATTTAAGAAATCATCACTGTCGAAACCAAATGAAGGGGTTTGATACACCTTGGATATCAATTTAATACTCCCAACATGCTGATAAATTTCATTGACAGCATCCTGGAGGTTCTTGAGCTTATCTCCTTTATTGCTCCCTAATGATAAATATGCCGTTTTCAATGCCATCATAATCAGAGGCAAAATAACTAAAACAAATTTACTTTATCCTATCTTTGAGAGCATCTGTTAATAAGTTTTATATGACCAAAAAAGATCGAAAAACGGCGCGTAGAATTTATTTGTATCTAGGGGCTTTATTTATTACCTCACTAGTGGTATCAAATCTTATTTTTCAAAAATTCTTTTATTGGCACCCATTTGAGATTGAGGTTTTTGGATCGAGGCTATTCGAGATTTCGGTTGGTATCCTTCCTTATCCACTTACTTTTTTGATCACTGACCTAATTAGTGAAATCTATGGCAAAAAAAATGCAAATCAGATTGTTATCGCAGGTATTTTCGCTTCATTTTTCTCTTTATTGATTATTTCGATAGCAGATTTGGTTCCAGCTGTTTCCTTTTCACCAGTAAGTGACGATCTTTTTAATACCGTTTTTGGAAATTCTGCCATTGCTGTTTTTGCGAGTATGACGGCTTATTTATTTGCACAATTCATAGATATACAGATCTATCATTTCTGGAAACGACTAACTAAAGGAAGGCATTTATGGCTTCGAAATAATTTCTCTACTTGGTTATCACAATTCATTGACACTTTTTCAATCGTCTTTTTACTATGCAGTTTCGGTGTACTTCCATGGAGTAGTTTTAAAGGATTACTGATTAGTGGCTTTCTATTCAAAGTATTCATTGCTGCACTAGATACACCATTCCTTTATCTAGGGGTATACCTTTTCAGGAAACGATTCAACCTTAAGATCAATGAGGAAATTTCATTAGACTGACAGTTCCCTAAATTTTTACTAATCTTTTAGGTATAACATATCCTATTCGTTATTTTAATACGTAGATACTTACACGAACTTTATTAATGAAGAAAGCACTAAAGATTATTGGTTTATCGCTATTGGCCATCATTCTCATATTGATTGCCGTTCCGTATCTGTTTGAATCTCAGATAAAAGATGCCGTAAAAACATTTGTGAATAACAATGTGAACGCTCAAGTGGATTTTGCAGATATCAATCTTAGCCTTATACGCAGTTTCCCTAAGGCCAATTTGAGTATAGAGGAACTATCAATTATCAATAACGAACCCTTTAAGGGTGAAATCCTGGCCACTGCGAGGACGTTGTCGCTTGAAATGCCAATAAAGGACCTTTTTAAGAACGCTAGTGACGAACCAATACAAATCAACACTATCGTCCTAAATGACGCCTTAATAACCCTGAAAACAGACAAATTCGGCAATGACAATTATAATATTGCCAAGCCCAGAAACAGGGACATTACTACAAATAACACTAGTGGTAATAGCTTCACATTTGATATTGAGGATTATACAGTTAGCAATAGTGCATTTAATTATCTAGATGAAAAGTCAGGCATCAAGGTCATATTAACCGAATTGAATCATACTGGAAAAGGCAATTTCTCAACCGATATATCTGAAATGGACACTTCCTCAGAAGCCAAGGTCTCCATACAAGTTGACAGTACTTCTTATTTGAGTAATAATGACGTGAAGATAGACGCCATCATTGATCTCGACCTCCAGAATAATCTCTACACCTTTAAGGAAAATCAAGGCTATATAAATAAGCTTCCACTTAAATTCAGTGGCTGGGTAAAACAATTGGATAGCGGCCAAGACATGGACATTACTTTCGAGAACCCTGAATCCTCATTCAAGGACTTCTTAGCAGTTATTCCTTTGGAATTCTCAAAGAACATCGAAAACGTGAATACCACAGGGAATTTCAAGGTCAACGGAATCATTAAGGGTATTAGCAATTCTGAACGCATCCCAAATATAGATATCAACATCGTATCAAACAATGCCTCATTCAAATATCCTGATCTGCCTAAAAGTGTTAAGAACATAAATATCGATGCGACAGTTAAGAACGAAACAGGAAAATCCGATGACACCTATATAGCAATCAATGACCTTGAGTTCAAGATAGACCAAGATGAATTCAAAGGCAATGGCACCCTTAAGAACTTGACCAAGAACATGGTTGTCAATGCCAATGTCGACGGTACACTTAATCTAGCGAATATTAAGAAGGCCTATCCTATCGCGTTAAAAAATGAGCTTCAAGGCATCTTGAAAGTACGACTCAACACATCCTTCGACATAAACGCTATTGAAACAAACGCATATAACAGGATAAAGAACAACGGGAATTTGACTATAAGTGATTTCATCTTTTCTTCAGACGACATCGTGAACCCAATAAATATCTCTAAGGCATCTGTTGGCTTTAAGCCAGGAACAACCACATTGGAAAGCTTTAATGCTGTGACTGGCCAGAGTGACATTACAGCCACTGGAACCCTGAAGAACCTTATGGGATTTCTTTTAAGTGACAAAAACCTACAAGGTAATTTCAATGTAAATTCAAATAACTTTGTAATCAGTGATTTCATGGTGAAAGACAATACCAAAATCCCTGAAGCCTCAAAATCCAACCAAAGGCCATTGAAAATACCTTCATTCTTGGATGCAAACATCAATGCTAATGCCAAAACAGTCATATACGACAACCTCAAACTAAAAGACGTAGCAGGTGATTTACGAATAAAAGATGAAATTGCCACATTGAACAATGTGACTTCAAACTTGTTTGATGGTAAAATAGTGCTCAAAGGGGACATCAATACCAAGAGCGATATCCCTGTATTCAATATGAACTTAGGAATTGATGGTTTCGATATTTCTCAATCCTTTGATAATCTAGAGCTCATGCAAACATTGGCCCCAATTGCTAAATTGCTACAAGGCAAGTTGAATACTACCATTAATTTGTCTGGAAACCTCACTAACGATTATACAATGGAAATGAGCAGCATCTCTGGTAACGCCCTTGCAGAAGTCCTAACGTCAAATATCATTCCGACTGATTCCGATGTTCTGGACGAACTTAAAGGCGCTCTGAATTTCATCGAATTTGACAAACTCGACCTCAAGGATCTAAAGACCAAGTTGAATTTTGACAACGGGCAAGTGACGTTCAAGCCATTCACCATTACCTACAAGGACATCGATATTACTGTTCGTGGTTCACACGGTTTTGACGAGACCCTAAATTACAATGCCGTTTTCAATGTGCCTGCCAAATACCTAGGTAGCGACATCAAGAGATTGATAGGCAAGATCAATGACCCTGAAGTTAATAAAATCACAATCCCGGTTATGGCCAATATCACAGGAAACTACAAAAGTCCATCCGTAAAAACAGACTTGACCAGCGGTATAACCAACTTAACCAAACAACTTATTGAAATTGAAAAGCAAAAACTTCTTAATAAAGGGAAAGACAAAATAAAGGACATCTTGAGTGATGTTTTAGGAGGAACTCAACAACAAAAAGATTCCACCCATTTGGGCGGCACCTCTACCCAAGGAGATAACCCTATTGAAGACGAAGTAACGAATGTGATTGGAGGGATTTTTGGTAGTAATTCCAAACCTAAGGATTCTACTAAAACAGACAACACAAAATCTGACCCAATTGACCCAATTAAAGATATGTTTGGAGGCATACTTGGTGGGAAAAAGAAAAAAAAGGATACGATACAAAAAGATTCCGTGAATTAAGTCGTTAGTTATAAAGAAGCTATTCTCTTTTGTCTAAAATTTGTAAATTTCGAGCCTAGCTAAACTAGATATCATGAATAAACTTACCACCACCCTCATAGCGGTTATGTGCTTTACAACTTTTGGGTCCATTGCACAAAACCAAGATGATTTCGAATCGCTAATTAGCGTCTTACAAGATAAGAACTCACAAGAAATCATATATTCCATACAACTTGGTACCTTTAAGAAACAACATAAAGAAGGGTATTTTGATAATGTGGAGCAACTTTTTTCGCATTCGTATGACGATGGTTTGACACGGTTTTTCTCAAAGCTCTTTAAATCACTTAATGATGCAATCGCCTATAGAGACAGTATGCGATTAGAAGGTTTTGCCGATGCTTTTGTGCTTGGAATGGATGGGGGTTTTGATAGGATCTTGATTGATGTTGACTAATTAGATACGGTTATAGCCACAACATAACCTTCATTGGATCGCACATTAAAAACCGTATCATCCTCAAAAATAAGATACTGTCCTTTAATACCTTTTAGCTTGCCGGAATATTCCGGTGTCTTATCCAAATTCAGGGTTTTTGGTTTTTCAGGATATCGTAATACCGGAAACTCAAGATTCGTTTCATTATTACTTTCAATAAAATAGTCCTTAGCCTCATCTGGAATATATTCCTTCAACTTATCTCGCCAATCCACAAGATTCTGATCAACGATTTCGTTTTTTAACATGGTACGCCAATTAGTCTTGTCGCTAACATGTGCCTTTAGTGCAACTTCGGTGATACCAGCGAGGTATCTATTAGGTACCTCAACAATTTCAATGGCCTCATGAGCGCCTTGATCGATCCATCGCGTTGGCACCTGAGTCTTTCGCGTCACACCGACCTTAACATTACTAGAATTGGCCAAATACACTATATGAGGTTGCAATTGTACTTTCTTTTCATACTCGAGATCCCGATCCTCTTTATCTATATGTGCCGTACTTAGCTCTGGCCTCATGATCCAATCTGCTGCTTGCGGGATTTCGAAAAAACAGAATCGACAAAAGCCTTGTCTGTAAATGGGTCTGTCCAACCGACAATTAACACATTGATGCTTTATAAAATTGATTCTCAATGTTTTATCTATCAATTGATTCATATGAATAAAATCATTTTCAAACACCAAATAATACTGTATTGGGTTTGCCAATTCAGTCTGCATTTTGGTCAAAAGCCCTTGATAACTCATTTAAAAGAATTTAGTAATTTTAGCTCTCGTAAAGATAGCCAATATATGCCAATCCCTCTAGTCAATTCAATTGCTTCATGGTTCTTAAAAAAGCGCTTTCACCAGATCGAGCTTTTCTTGAAATACCCTAATGAAGTGCAGCACGAATTACTCCAGACTTTAATTGAAAAAGCCAAGGACACGGAAATTGGCAAACAATACGACTATGGATCCATAAGCAGTTATGAAACCTTTGCTGAGAGAGTCCCAATCTCCACATACGAAGCTTATCAAAAGACCATTGAACGCTCGCGAAGAGGAGAACAGAATATTTTTTGGCCCACACCCATAAAATGGTTTGCCAAATCCAGTGGCACCACAAATGCAAAAAGTAAATTCATACCGGTAAGTAACGACTCTCTCGAAGATTGCCATTATGCAGCAAGTAAAGATCTCTTGTGTATGTATCTTAATAATAATGAAAACTCACAATTGTTTACGGGTAAAAGTCTGCGACTCGGAGGAAGCAAGGAACTGTACGAAGAAAATGGGACAGTATTTGGTGACTTGTCTGCCATTCTTATTGATAACATGCCGTTTTGGGCAGAATTCAGCAGTACACCTAGCAGTAAAGTATCATTAATGAGCGACTGGGAGTCGAAGATGCAGGCTATTGTAGATGAGACCATACAAGAAAACGTGACAAGTCTTGCTGGCGTACCTTCATGGATGCTAGTGCTTTTGAACAACGTGCTCGAGACTACTGGAAAGTCAAATTTATTTGATATTTGGCCAAACTTAGAGGTGTATTTTCATGGAGGAGTGAGCTTTGTGCCATATGCCGATCAGTACAAGAATATTCTTCCGAAAAAAAGTTTTAAGTATTATGAAATCTATAATGCCTCTGAGGGGTTTTTTGCGATTCAAGACAAGAACGACTCTTCAGAACTGCTTTTAATGCTGGACTATGGTATTTTCTACGAGTTCATACCCATGAATACTTATGGTTTACCTAATCAGAAAGTGATTCCTTTGGCAGAGGTAGAAAAAGATAAAAATTATGCCGTCATCATTACAACCAATGCAGGCCTTTGGAGATACCAAATAGGAGATACGGTGCGCTTCACTTCCATAGACCCATACCGCATTAAAGTGTCTGGAAGGACGAAACACCATATTAATGTATTTGGAGAAGAGCTCATTATTGAGAATGCAGAAGATGCCTTGAGGAAAGTATGCAAGAAAACCAAGTCAGAAATCGTGGATTATACCGCAGCTCCAATCTTTATGAGTGGGAAGGAAAAAGGAGCCCATGAATGGCTTATAGAGTTCAAGACACCTCCAACAGATATTGATTACTTTAACGAATTACTCGATAACGCACTGAAATCAATCAACTCGGATTATGAGGCCAAGAGGTACAATAGCATTACACTTAATAAACCAAAGATCAAACAAGCTAGGGAACATCTGTTCTATGATTGGTTAAAGGCTAATAATAAATTGGGGGGGCAGCATAAAGTGCCTAGATTATCAAATACTCGCGATTATATCGATGAGCTTTTAAACTTAAATGGCTAATAACTGACTTTTCCGAGACGCAGTTCGTCGAAATCAAAAGTGTTGCTTAGACAGCTTTTAGGGTAAAGCGTAAAATATGGCGATGAACCCAAATTCGATGAAATACACATTATTTTAACATTCAATAATTTGCAATAATTCTGTGTTTTAAATAAATTATTTTTTATTAAAACAGTGTTTTGGTCAATATAATTTATTCAAGAAGCATATATTTTGCGTTTTCGACAAAATACACGGCCTGAAAATGTCGTTTATCGAGTATAGAAACGTCTTTATCTAAAAGAGACTATTTAATGCCGTTAGAACCAAACATAGCCATACATTTACAGAAGTAATTAATAATTTTCCGTCATGAAAACCCTCATTAATACACTACTTATTACCTTTTTAGTAGGACAATTTGTGAATGCACAAGCGTCTTTTGGTAATTCACTTTCCTTGAATGCAGATGAATATAGTTTAAACGCTATAGAAGAGGCTCCTATGGTTAATGCCATAAATAGTGCCGACTTCTCGATACTTACAACAGCAATAAATACTAAATATTCTGAAATAGGATCTGGATTGTTCAAGGGTAAATTAATGATGGTATCGTCCAAGAAAATTGGAGCGATAGGCAACGGTATTGATTCTGTAACTGGCCAACCTTTCACAGATCTTTTTTGCATCGATGTTAAAGAAGATGGTCAATTAAAAAGACCATTGTTGTTCTCAAGACTCCTGAATACAAAGGACAATGAAGGACAAGTAGCTTTTACAGCTGACGAACAAACAATTTACTTTACGCGCAGTACTCGTGAGAATTCCAAGAATTACCAGCTATTTAAGGCTGACCTAATGGAAAACTCAAATGGTAATTGGATTAATTTTCAAAGACTAGATGTTAGTAGTGATTTCCATTCTGTGGAAAACCCTTCCATTAAAGACAACATTTTATATTTTTCGTCGGACAAATTGGGTGGTTTTGGTGGATTTGATTTATACAGTTCCGAAATCAATGAAGACGGGAGTCTTCAAGAGGCCATTAATCTTGGTGAGAGTGTAAATAGTAATAAGGATGAAAAATATCCTTTTGTAACTAAAGAAGGTAAATACCTGTATTTCTCTTCAAAAGGACATGAAACCGTGGGTGGCTTTGATGTTTTTGCAAGTAGAATCGCAAATGGCAATTATAAGAGTCCGAAAAATCTCGGAACTCAATTCAATTCAAAAGAAAATGAAATCGCATTTTTCCTGACTAAGGACAATCAAGGCTATGTTAGCTCAAATAAGGATAGCGGTGAAGGAAACTACGATATTTATAGGTTCTATAAAGAAGATATAAAACAATTGATCAAAGGTATTGTTGTAGATGCGAAAACTCAAATACCTTTACCCAATTCTGAAGTGATCCTTGTTGACGAAGAAGGAAGAGAAATTGGTCGTCAGATCACTAATGAGAAAGCAGAATACGATTTCCCTGTGGTGCCTTTCGATACTTACACTATTACAGTATTAAAAGACGGATTTGATGATAACACCATAGAATTCGAGGCAGATAATGGAAGTAGATTCACATACAACAAAAACCTAGAGTTAAACCCTACCAAGGCTGCTATTATTGAGGTAGAGGATAAACTTGTTATTGATTTAGAGAATATTTATTTCGATTTCGATAAATGGACTATCAAGGATGAATCTACTATCTCTTTGAATAAAGTTGTGGATTTATTGAAAGAAAATCCAAACATGAGAATTGATATTAACGCTCATACCGACAGCAAGGGAAATAAGGCCTATAATTTCAAACTATCTGAAAACCGTGCTGCTGCAGCAATGAAGTATTTGATCAGTAAAGGCATTGACGCTAACAGATTACTGTCACATGGTCTTGGTGAAACACAACCGTTAATAGATTGTAAAAACGATTGCACACAAGCAGAAGACCAAATAAACCGAAGAATAGAGTTCGTAGTCATAAAGTAAATAACACCATTACAGAATAAACAATAACGATTATTATTAACGCTAGGCATACCAACCCTAACTAACTAAAAAACCACTCTTAAAAGAGTGGTTTTTAGGTTTTGATATTTATTATTGTATTACTATGATACCGCTTTTAGTTTCTTGAGAGTGGTCTTACTCAACTTTTCTTCAGCGTATGCTTTCGTAACTTTCAACTCTTTCTCATTAGTGCCAGGTAAATGAAACATAGCGTCCGTTAATACCTCTTCACATAAAGAGCGAAGACCCCGTGCACCAAGTTTATATTCTATAGCTTTTCCTACAACATACTCTAAGGCACCCTCAGTAAAACTCAACTTAATACTGTCCATATCAAACAGCTTCTTATACTGCTTCACGATAGCATTCTTAGGCTCCGTCAAAATAGCTCTCAGTGTATTGGCGTCCAAAGGATCCATATATGTTAATACAGGCAACCTTCCAATAATTTCAGGAATCAATCCAAAATCTTTCAGGTCCTTAGGAATGATATATTGCAAGAGATTATCATGATCAACAGAATCTTCCGCCTTGGAAGCACTATAACCAACTTCCTGCATGTTCAAACGTTTGGAGATATGACGGTTAATACCATCAAAAGCACCTCCAGCAATAAACAAGATATTCTCAGTATTTACCTCAATGAACTTCTGATCCGGATGTTTACGCCCTCCTTTTGGTGGCACATTCACATTAGTCCCTTCCAATAACTTCAATAAAGCTTGTTGTACGCCTTCTCCAGAAACATCCCTTGTAATGGAAGGATTATCACTTTTTCGTGCGATTTTATCAATCTCGTCAATAAAGACGATGCCTTTTTCTGCTTTTTCAAGATTATAATCTGCTGCTTGTAATAAACGTGTTAGTATACTCTCAACATCCTCTCCGACATATCCAGCTTCTGTTAAAACAGTGGCATCAACAATAGCCAATGGGACATTCAACATCTTTGCAATGGTCTTTGCCATTAAGGTCTTACCAGTACCCGTTTGGCCAACCATCATGATATTACTCTTCTGGATTTCTATACTATCCTCTGTAGGCGCCTGTAATAACCTTTTGTAATGATTATAGACTGCTACAGACATCACTCGCTTCGTATGATCCTGACCAATAATATATTCATCAAGAAACTCCTTGATCTGAACAGGTTTACGCAACATGAGCTCTGCCGAAAGATCATTTGAGTCTATCTGTTTTGATTCCTCTAATACAATACCATGTGCTTGCTCAATACAACGATCACAAATATGAGCGTCCAAACCAGCAATCAACAGATTGGTCTCTGGCTTTTTCCGTCCACAAAACGAGCATTCTAGTTCTTCTTTTGCCATTAATCCTAGGGTTTATATTCTCTATTCGGGAATTATTCTTTTTTAGTTACGAGCCAATATCTCGTCAATCATGCCATATTCCTTGGCTTTATCTGATTTCATCCAGTAATCGCGATCACTATCTTCATAGACTTTGTCGTATTCTTGACCAGAATGCTTACTGATGATCTTATATAACTCCTCCTTAAGTATCAAGATTTCCCTTGCGGTGATCTCTATATCACTTGCCTGACCTTGTGCACCTCCCAGAGGTTGGTGTATCATTACTCTAGAGTGTGTTAATCCACTACGTTTCCCTTTTGTTCCGGCACACAGCAATACAGCTCCCATAGACGCAGCCATACCAGTGCAAATAGTTGCTACATCAGGCTTTATGAACTGCATAGTATCATAGATACCTAGTCCTGCGTAAACGCTTCCACCAGGTGAATTGATATATATCTGGATATCCTTGGACGCATCGGTGCTTTCCAAGAACAATAATTGTGCTTGTATAATGTTTGCCACCTGATCATTGATTCCAGTTCCCAAGAAAATGATCCTGTCCATCATCAATCTAGAGAACACATCAAAAATGGCTATGTTCATCTGACGCTCTTCAATGATATTCGGGGTCAAGTTGTTAGGGTACATACTACTAATGATTTTATTGTAATATGTACTGCTGATACCTTGGTCTTTTATTGCGAATTTTTCGAATTCTTTTCCGTAATCCATAGTTGTATTCTCGTTCTTTTGAGGTTTAGTTAATAGTATAGACCCTCATTTTCCTGAGGGTTGTTCGACAAAAGTCTCACAAAAAAAGCGTTAGATACATGACGTATTTAACTCCTAAATATAATCATTTATTCTGACTCCAACTGTTATGGAAATCACAACCTAGACTAACCATATACTTCTTTTACGAAGTTTTCGTAGGTTATTGCCTTGATTTTCAGATTCGCTTTTTCTTTGTAGAGTTCCAATAATTTCTGACTGATCAATTGCTCAGACATGCGCTTTACTTCTTCTTGATTGCCCAAAACACGTGCAGCAATGTCATCTAACTCCTTATCAGTAGGGTTCATTTGGCCAAATTGTGCCATCTGCCCTTTGATCATTTCTTTAGAATGTGCCTTCAAATCTTCAAAATCTACCTTGACATCATGATCTTGCATTATTTTACCTTCAATTAGCTGGTAACGCATGCTCTTTTCAGACTTTTCGTATTCTTCTTTGGCTTGATCAGCATCTAAAGGCTCTTCGCCTGCATTCTGTATCCAACGCTGAAGGAATTCTGCCGGTAGATCAAATTTAGTGCTCTCCACCAAATTCTCTGTTACGTCATTTAATAATTTTTGTTCTGATTGCTGAAGGAATTGCTTTTCGGCATCTTCCTTTATTTTTTCCTTAAGTTCAGTCACCGAAGTAACAACGCCTTTACCAAATAACTTATCGAACAAGTCTTGATCAAGATCAGCTAGTTCTCTTTTATTTACCTCAGTTATTTCAAAGGTCACAGGAATATTCAATCCATGGGCCTTATCATGAGGCACTTTAAGCGCATGCATTAGATCGTGATCATCACTATAAAGTCCTTTGGTCTTTAGCTCTATGATATCGCCCACTTTAGCACTAATGAATTTCTTTGCATTTGATTTTCCTTTGAACTTCGTTAAATCCAAAGTTGTTGAATTCTCGACATCTTCGTCTTCATTCTTGAAAATACCAGTGATTTCATCACCGTCTTCCACCAACTTTTTAGCAACCAATTTACCATACTGCTTTTGGATGGTCTCAACTTGATTGTCGACCATCTTCTTGTCTGCAGTGATTTGGTAATATGTGATGGCTTTCTTGCTTTTCAATTTCACCTCAAAATCAGGCGCAAGTCCTAATTCAAACTCAAAAGAAAAGGCATCAGAATCCCAATCTAGGTCATCTTGTGCTTTTGGCAAGGGATTACCAAGAACATCCAACTTCTCTTCGGTTAGGTATTTATTAAGTGCATCTTGAAGCAATTTATTCACCTCATCCACTAAAACGGCCTTACCATATTGCTTCTTTACCATGCCCATTGGCACATGTCCTTTCCTAAAACCAGGAATGTTAGCCGTTTTGCGGTAATCCGAAAGTATCTTCTCTACTTTATCGCTGTAATCGTTCTTCTCGATATCAACCTTAACAACTGCATTAAGCTTATCGATGTTTTCTCTTGTAATGTTCATTTATATACAATTCGTTATTCAAACTATTATCTCCCATTAAAAAAGCGGGATTAGCTCAACAAACTGTTTTTAATGTCTTGCGATGCAACTTTTAAAAACAGGGTTTTACTAATAAAAATTGGTGTGCAAAAGTACCATATTTTTAGAAGTCAACAAAGTTTTTAAGAGCTGATTAACAGTGTTATTTTTTATCCTCTTTAAGCAATGAATACAAAATAGATTGAAGTATGGAAAGCAACACACTAAACAATATTGCCGTCCAAATATTACTAACTGCGAATCCATCGATAAACTTGTCTGCCAAAAGCACCATGCAGGCATTAATTATTAAAAGGAATAAACCTAAAGTAACAATAGTTATTGGCAAAGTCAAGATGACTAAAATTGGGCGTAAAATATTATTGAGCAGTACTAATACCGCAGCAACGATAATACCCGTTGTGTAGGTGTCTAGTGAAACTCCTGGGAGAAATTTCGCTAATATTACTACTGCTAATGCTGATAAAAGAAGTCTGATAATAAGTTTCATAAAAATAGATTATTAGATGTTAGATTGCTTCGCTCTTAAAACAAAGACAAGTAAATTTAGTTAATAAAGGCCATTACTTCCTCATAAAAATCCTTAGGATTCTCGGCATGTAACCAATGGCCAGCATTTTTGACGCTAATTATCCTAGCATATTCAAAATGATTCTTGATGATAACCTCATCATTTTCTCCTATGTACTCCGACCTGTCTCCATGAAGAAACAGCACATCTCCTGCATATCTTGCCTGAATTGGTAACGCTACACCAACCTCATTAACATGTTCTTTCAAAACAGCTAGGTTAATTCTTAAGGCTAATTGCCCTTTTTCTTTCCAATACAAATTCTTCAACAGGAATTGTCGTGTTCCAAAATCAGGAACATACTGTTTCAATAAATCTTCCGCGTCGACCCGACTTTTAATTTCATCGAAATCCAATGCATGCAATCCTTCAAGAATGGCATCATGATGCGTGGGGTAAAAACGAGGTGAAATATCCGCCACTATCAATTTCGATACGATTTCTGGATAGGTAGTTGCGAACAACATAGCTGTTTTCCCACCCATGGAATGTCCTAGTAAAATAATGTCTTTTAACGCATGTTTATCGCAATAGCCTTTTAGGTCTTCTACCATCACCTCATAATCAAAAGCATCATCATGAAAACTACGCCCATGATTGCGTTGGTCGACCAAGTGAATCTCATACCCCTGTTCGGCGAATTTTCTAGCTAAGGTTTTCCAGTTATCTCCCATTCCTAGGAAACCGTGCAAGATCACGAAAGGGGTTCCTTCTCCAATGATGTTTGAGTGAAGTAACATTATTTAAGTCTATGTAAATACATTTGTACGACATTCTCAATACCCATATAAAGGCTTTCTGCTATCAAGGCATGTCCGATGGAGACTTCCAACAATCCTGGAATGTTTTCCTTAAAGAATTTAATATTGTCCAGCGACAGGTCATGACCAGCATTAACTCCTAAACCAAAGTCCTTTGCCAATTCTGCACAAGCCTTGTAAGGCTCAATGGCTTTTTGGTTTCCTAGTCCATACTGATGTGCGAATGCTTCGGTATACAATTCAATGCGATCAGCTCCCGAGGCTTTGGCTCCTTCAATTTGTGTAAGTTCAGGGTCAACAAATATAGCCGTGCGAATATCATTGCGCTTAAATTCATTGATTACCTCAACCAAAAAACCGTTATGTTTTATGGTATCCCAACCTGCATTGGATGTAATGGCATCGACAGCATCCGGCACCAAAGTGACCTGAGTTGGTTTGACTTCTAGCACCAAATCAATGAATTTCTTGACGGGATTGCCTTCTATATTATACTCTGTATATACAACTGGCTTTAAGTCATATGCGTCTTGGTATCGAATATGGCGTTCGTCGGGTCGTGGATGGATCGTTACTCCTTGAGCACCAAAGCGCTGCACATCTTCTGCAAATTTTACGAGATTTGGCACGTCTCCTCCTCTGGAATTCCGCAAGGTGGCAATCTTATTGATATTTACACTTAATTTGGTCATTCAAGCATTTTTAAAGCGCAAAAATACAAAGTCCATCAGCCTTATTCTAACGGATTTTGATTAATTTGCGAAGCAATATTTGCTTTATATGAATTTATCACAATACATCATTAACGATATAAAACCTCTCAATCTCACTGATAAGATCAGTGAATTACAAATAACCTTCAATCAACTGACATATTCGCATATTCCAGTTCAGCATGAAGGTGTGTATGTTGGTTGTGCTTCAGCAACCGATGCGCATTGTTTTGAAAGTGACAAATCAATTGAAGAAATCAAATACGCATTAGAAGGTTTTTTTGTTCGTGATAGTACCGTATGGTTAGATATCCTCGAGGTTTTTGCACAGAATTCGACCAATATCATGCCAGTGTTAGATGCAAACAACCAATATCTAGGGTATTATGAGCTTAATGACATAATTCATTTATTCAATGAAACGCCTTTCTTTGCTGAACCGGGAGGCATCCTGATCGTAGAAAAGGGATTTAATGATCATTCGTTTAGCGAAATCAGTCAAATCGTTGAATCCAACAACGGTAGGTTGCTAGGTTGCTTTATTTCGAAAATAGAAAATGATGTTGTACAAGTTACCCTGAAAATTGGCAATACCGGGTTAAATGATATTATTCAAACTTTCAGAAGATATAGCTATAATATAGTTTCAGGCCATGAAGAAGATGCATTCTCTGAGAGTTTGAAAGAACGATCAGATTATCTCAAGAAATACTTAAACATTTAGGTATGAAGTTTGCTATCTACGGACAATTTTATCACAAGAATTCGAAGGCTTCAACTGTAGCCTTATTGGATTTTCTCCAGAAAAAGGACTGTGAAATATATGTTGAGGATGATTTTTTCAATATGATAAAGCATGAAGATGACATTGAAAAAGATTATCATTTCAAGACATTCAATAGGTTAGATAGATCGTTTGATGCTCTTATTAGTATCGGCGGAGATGGCACGATCTTGAGAGCCGTGACATTCATCAAGGATCTAGACATCCCTGTCATTGGAATTAACACAGGACGTTTAGGATTCTTAGCGACCATCCAGAATGATGAAATTGAGTCTGCTCTTAGTGAGATTCTTGAAGGAAATTACAAAACGTCTGAAAGAAGTCTCCTCTGTATTGATACGGCCAACTCGAACGAAAAATTTGAAGGATTGAATTTTGCCTTAAATGAAATTGCTGTGAGTAGGAAAAATACAACCTCCATGATCACCGTAGAAACCCTTTTAAATGGTGAATATCTAACGTCATATTGGGCAGACGGCTTAATCGTGTCTACGCCCACGGGTTCTACCGGATACTCATTGAGTTGTGGTGGACCAGTTATCACGCCTTCGGCTAACAATTTCGTACTTACGCCCATTGCGCCTCACAATCTAAATGCAAGGCCACTTGTCATTCCAGATTCAACAGAAATCAAACTAAAGGTTAGTGGACGAGAAGAAAGCTATTTAGTATCCCTCGATTCAAGAATAGCCACTTTAAAAAATAATACGGTTATCACTATTAAAAAAGCGCCTTTTTCAATAAAAATGATTGAATTGGAAAAAGAGAGCTTTCTCGACACGCTGCGTAAAAAACTACTTTGGGGTGAAGATCGCCGTAATTAGGCAATAAAACCCTCCATTTTCTGTTTAACACTCACACATATTAACCCAAATTATAATAGGCTCATCTTATTTATTATATTTGCAAACTTTTGAATCTCTATGAGGTATCTGACCATTTTAGTGATGATTTTCATTATCAACAATATAGCCTACTCTCAAACTCACGAAATTGGTGGCTTTGTTGGTGGAAGTAATTTTATAGGAGACGTCGGTTCCACAAAATACATTTCACCTAATCAATTGGCAATTGGCGGTATCTATAAATGGAACAGGAGTCCGAGACATTCTTTTAGATTCTCAGCAATTTATAGCACCCTAGAAGGTATTGATGCTAAATCGGATGATGCTAGGCGCAAACAAAGAGGCTATTCATTTGATACGAGCATGATAGAACTGTCCTTGGGAATTGAATTCAATTTCTTGGAGTTCGATTTACATGAAGCTGATGGCAGCACTAAATCATCGCCATATTTATATTCAGGTATTTCATATTTTAGTCTAGACAATTATTATTTTAATTCAAATGGTGTCATTGTTGATGAAAATACAACGTCGAATGTTTTTTCGATTCCTATTATTTTGGGCTATAAAACAACATTCACAGATAAGATTATTGCGGCATTTGAGATTGGCGCTCGGTATTCATTTTCAGATGAAATAGATGGAAGTGTTCCTGATTCAAAGGAATTACAAGATTTTAGTTTTGGAAATGTTAATAATAATGACTGGTATGTTTTCACTGGTCTTACTCTAACAGTTACCTTTGGGCGCAAACCATGTGATTGCTTTTTTTAAAGTGACTTTGAAAGATCAAATACATAAAGACAGATTACCTAAACACATAGCCATTATTATGGATGGCAATGGTCGCTGGGCCAAACAGAAAGGTTTGCTGCGTGCTTTTGGCCATGAAAATGGCACAAAAGCCGTTAGAGATGTGGTTGAAGGTGCCGCAGAAATTGGCATTGAATTCCTAACACTTTATGCTTTTTCTACAGAAAACTGGAATCGTCCCAAATTAGAAGTTCAAACTTTGATGAAATTACTGGTTTCTTCTCTTAAAAAAGAAATAAGCACACTTCAAGAAAATAACATCAAGCTTGCGACTATTGGAAATATTGAAGCACTACCAAGTAAAGCTAAAAGAGAGCTTGCAGAGGTCATTGACAAAACAAAAAACAATGAGAGGATGACTCTAACTTTGGCTTTAAGCTATGGCTCCAGAGAAGAGATAACCAATGCTGTCAAAGAAATAAGTCTTAAAGTTAAAAATAATATAATTTCTCCAGAAAATATTGACCATTCCGTTATAATTAAGCATCTTTACACGCAAAATTTACCAGAGGTAGATTTACTTGTAAGGACGAGTGGAGAACAGCGTATTAGTAATTTTCTTCTATGGCAAATTGCTTATGCGGAATTGTACTTTACGGAGGTTTTATGGCCTGATTTTACAAAGGATCACTTATACGAGGCAATATTAAATTATCAAAAAAGAGAGAGAAGATTTGGGAAAACAAGTGAACAAATTAAGTGACAAGACACTTTATAGAACGCTCTTAAAATATAGTCTTGCTTCAATCCTTACTGTTATTACAACAGTTTCAAATTTTGCTCAAGAGGTTGAATTTGATAATGGCGTTAGGTATGTTATTGGTGACGTCAGTGTTTCCGGTAACACAAATTTTAGTGCTCAAACAGTCGTTACTTATTCTGGATTAAGAAAAGGGGACCCCATCGTCATTCCTGGAGAAAAAATCGGTGATGCCATAAAAAGACTTTGGACCACTAACCTATTTAGTGATATAGCTATCTATATCATTAAGATTGAAGATAATGCAGCGTTCTTGGAAATAAGATTGGTGGACCTTCCTGAACTCAACGAAGTTAGGATAGAAGGCGTCAAGAAAAAAAAGATTGAAGAGATCATTAAGGAGAACAAGCTTATAAGAGGTGTTAAGATTACAGAAAACTTAATAACGACTACAAAGAATTATCTCACCAACAAATATCGCAAAACGGGTTACTTGAATACAGAAGTAAACATAATTTCCAATGAAGTCGTTGATTCCTTGAAGAAGGTAAGGGTCAATATGCTAGTTACTATTGATAAAGGAGAAAAGATAAAGGTAGAAGACATAGTTTTCTTTGGTAATGAAGCTTTAACCGACAAGAAGTTGCGAAAAACAATGAAGAACACGAAGAAGAAGAACCCTATTCGAGTCCTTAAACGTTCAAAGTACATTGAAGCTGATTTTAGGGAAGACCTTACTACTGTCGTCAATAAATATAAAGAAAATGGCTATAGGGATGCTCGAATTATTTCAGATACCATTATAAAGAATAATGATAACACTGTTGTCCTGCAAATTACTATTGAAGAAGGAGAGCAATATACGTTTGGCAAAATAGCCTTCTTGGGTAATACTGTCTATACCGACGCACAATTAGTAGGGCAATTAGGAATAAGCGAAGGTGACACGTACAATGGCGTCTACTTAAAAGAGCGTATTGCTGATGATAAACCTGATGCCAATGACCTAACGAATCTATACCAAAATAGCGGCTATCTTTTTTCGACGATCAATCCTGTTGAGGTAAATGCCGACGGTAATGTTATTGATATGGAGATTCGAATTTCGGAGGGGAAACCTGCATATTTCAATGAGGTAACTGTTGTAGGTAATGATAAGACCAACGATCATGTAGTTTACAGGGAATTGAGAACTAGACCAGGTCAGTTATACAGTAAGGCAAACGTTATACGTACCATAAGGGAATTAAGTCAATTAGGCTTTTTTGATGCAGAACAAGTTGTACCAAATTTCAAGAATCCAAACCCGAATGACGGAACATTGGACATGGAATATTCAGTGGTTGAAAAAGGATCAAGCCAAATTGAATTGCAAGGTGGTTATGGTGGTGGTGGTTTCATAGGCACCTTGGGGTTATCATTCTCCAATTTCTCAATTAAGAATATCTTCAATAAAGAAGCCTACAAACCTATACCCATGGGTGACGGACAAACACTGGCCCTTAGACTGCAAGCCAGTAGATTTTTTCAGACCTATAGTTTTTCATTTTCCGAACCATGGTGGGGCGGTAAGAAACCTGTACAGTTATCGACATCGATTTCACACACTAAACAATTTTTGTATAATCCTGTGACAAGGGATGCTGATAAAGACAGACGTTTTAATATTACAGGTCTATCTGTCGGTATTGCTAAAAAACTATCTGTGCCAGATGATTATTTTGTGCTCTCTCAAGCGGTGAGTTTCCAGCATTACGATCTTAAGAATTATAATACTGGCTTGTTCACTTTTGGTGATGGGTATTCAAACAATTTATCTTATACCGTTGGATTAAGCCGAAACAGTTCTGGGCCAAATCCTATATTCCCTTTATTAGGTTCTAGCTTTAGCGTTTCTGCTAAAATGTCTTTACCTTATTCACTATTCAACGATGTCGATTACGCTGGATTGAGTAATGAACGAGAGCAGGCCTTTGAGGATCAAGATGCTGAACGAATAGCTGAAATAGACCAAGAGAGATTTAAATGGCTGGAATTCTATAAAATCAAATTCAGCGCAGAATGGTATACACGAATTGTGGCCAAATTGGTGTTGAGACCAAGAGTTGAGTTCGGTTTTCTAGGCGCCTATAATAATGATCGAGGTATAATACCTTTTGAACGCTTTTTCCTAGGTGGAAGTGGCTTAGGACAATTCTCATTGGACGGTAGAGAAGTCATCGCCCTGAGAGGTTATCCTGATCAATCCTTATCTTCTCAAGATGGCGGTAGCATCTATAACAAATTTTCGTTAGAATTACGTTACCCCATCACACTCAAGCAATCAGCGTCCATATATGGATTAGCATTTTTGGAAGGTGGAGCATCTTACGATAGTTTTAGGGATTACAATCCATTTGATATACAACGTTCAGCAGGCGCTGGAATTCGTATTTTCATGCCAGCATTTGGACTTTTAGGTATTGATTTTGGATACGGATTCGACCCTATTCCAGGACTATCTATAAAAAATGGTTGGGAAACTCATTTTATTATTGGCCAACAATTTTAATTTAATGGAATCACTTTTAATGTTTACTTAGACTTTTTGACGCTGTTGTTGAAATTTTTCAGATATTATTTCGTTATTTTTGGAACTTATACTCCTACAGCAAGATCATAAATGACATTACCATGAAAATCAAGGTTCTCTTTTTACTAAGTATAATAACTCTTTCTAGTTATACCATTAATGCCCAAAGAGGTGTTAGGATTGGATATATTGACACGGAATATATCTTACAGAATGTACCAGAATATCAAGAAGCGTCATCTCAATTGGACAGCAAAGTACAAAAATGGAAAAGTGAAATTGAAGAAAAGCTTAGTCAAATTGAACAAAAACGAAATGACTTAAGCAACGAAAGTGTTCTATTAACTCCTGAATTAGTAAAAGAACGTGAAGAAGATATATTATTTGAAGAGACCGAGATTTTAGACTATCAACAAAAACGCTTTGGTCCTAATGGTGATTTGATGATTCAGAAAAAACAACTGATTCAACCAATACAAGATCAAATCTTTGCAGCGGTACAAGATATTGCCGGCAATAAAAAATACGATTTCGTATTAGATAAATCCGCGGACCTGACTATGCTCTATTCGGCTGAGAGATTTGATATTAGTGAGCAAGTACTAAGAACGATTACGAGAGCTGCTAAGCGTAATCAAATCCAGAACAAAAAGGATCGAAAAGCCCTTGAAGACGAAAATGTGGTGCCGGTAATCGACATAGAGGCGGAAGCAAAGCTGAAAGAAGTAGAAGCCAACAAAGCATCACGAGCCAAAACCTCGGAAGATAAAAAACAAGCTGCTTTGCTAGCACGAGAAGCTAAAAAACAGGAGGCATTAGAAAGAAGGCAAAAAATATTAGATGACCGAGCTAAGAAAAAAGCCGAACAATTAGAAGGACGTGAAAAACTACCTTTTGACGTGAAGCCTGAGGAAAATGTAGAGAATGGCACGCCTTTTGAGAATGAGGACAAAGGAGGGGCTGATACAACTTCTGACAAAGGTGAGAGTGCTGCAGAAAAGACGCCAGAAAAAATGGAGGAGCAACCAGAAAAGATAGTGCCTAAGACAAAAGAAGAAAGAAAAAAAGAATTGGAAGAAAGAAAAAAGAAAATTCTAGAAGATCGAGCAAAAGCCAAAGAAGAAAGAGAAGCGAAAAAGAAAGCACAAGACAGTATAAAAAACAACGATAACTAATAATAAATTTATAACACTTAATACCTATTTACAATGACACGATTGAAAACCCTATTATTCGCAACAGTACTATTTATTGGGATGACTAGTTTTATGCAGGCGCAAAGTAACATTGCTCACATAAACACCCAAGAATTAATACAAGCAATGCCAGAAATGCAAACTGCACAAGCCGAAATAGAAAAACTTGGCAAAACCTATGAAGCTGATATCAAGGAATTAGCCACCTCGCTTCAAAATAAAATGAAGCAGTATGATTCTGAAGCTTCAACGCAAACAGATGAGGAGAATCAAAAGCGAGTTCAAGAAGTACAAGGATTGGAGCAAAATATTCGTCAATATCAAACCAATGCCCAAAAGGACCTTCAACAAAAAGAATTCGATTTATTAAAACCTATTACCGAGAAAGCTAAGGCAGCTATCGAAAAAGTTGCAAAAGCACAAGGCATACAGTATGTGCTAGATGCAGCTACTTTGATCGTATCCGATGGCAAGGACCTTATGGTAGAAGTCAAGAAGGAATTAGGAATTTAATTCATCTTAAAAAGATACTATTTTAAAAGCTGCCTTTTTAAGGCGGCTTTTTTACTTTTGTAAAACTATGAACAATAACCCTATTGGCCTTTTTGATTCTGGTGTTGGAGGTACTTCCATATGGAAAGAAATACATGCCCTCTTACCTTATGAGAGTAGCATTTATCTTGCCGATAGTAAACATGCTCCTTATGGTGAAAAATCAAAAGAGAGCATTATAGATCTAAGTATAAAAAACACTGAGTATCTCCTTGATAAAGGTTGTAAACTTATTATTGTAGCCTGCAATACAGCTACAACTAATACCATCAAGATCCTTAGAGAGACGTATGCCATTCCTTTTATTGGCATTGAACCCGCAATTAAACCTGCAGCATTGAATACCAAGACCAAAGCTGTTGGCATGTTGGCAACAAAAGGAACACTTTCTAGCGATTTATTTCATAGTACCACCAATTTATATACTATTGGCATCAAGGTTATCGAACAGATTGGCGAAGGTATTGTCTCATTAATTGAAAATGGAAAAACAAATAGTCCTGAGATGAAAACTCTGTTACAATATTATCTAGAGCCAATGTTAAATGCAGATATTGATTATTTAGTACTTGGTTGTACGCACTATACCTATTTAGTTCCGCAATTGGTGGAATTGTTACCAAAACATGTAAAAATCATCGATTCTAGCGAAGCGGTTGCACGACAAACCAAAACAGTTCTCGTTAATAATGAGTTACTCTGCGCACGAAAAAGCAATCCAAAAATACAATTCTTTTCTAATGCTGATCCGCAAGTGTTGTCTTCACTTCTAGGAGAAAAATTTGAAGCGACCTATCTTGACTTTTAGAATTCAATAAAAAAAACAAAGGAAACAAACTGATATTGAAATCAAGTGTTTCCTTTGCAAATCGTATTCCGAAATTGGCATTATCCAAATTAGTACAATGGGTATGATCTCAGCCACTAATGTAAGTAGCACCCCAATACAATACTTTAAATATAACTAAAATAATTTAATTAACCAACTGATTTCTAATATATTAACATATTAGCCCTTATACCAGTCCGAATATTTCACATAATTTTCTGCAATCCTGTTAATTTCTCCATTGATTAGCTCTTCACTAATATCCTTCACTTTTCTTGCAGGCACGCCAGCATAAATAGTCCCGGATTCAATAATAGTGTTTTGAGTGACTACTGCACCAGCTGCAACAATACTATTACTTTCAACCACACAATTATCCATAACAATGCTACCCATACCAATTAGCACATTATCGTGTATGGTACAGCCATGTACAATAGCGTTATGGCCTATTGACACATTATTCCCAATAGTGGTTGGATATTTTTGGTAAGTGCAGTGTATAACTGCTCCATCCTGTACATTTACTTTATTCCCAAGTTTAATATAATGTACATCACCACGCAAAACGGCATTGAACCAAATACTGCATTGAGCACCCATACTTACCTCTCCGACAATGGTGGCGTTTTCTGCGATGTAGCAATCCTCTCCAAATTCAGGGGATTTTCCGTTTACTGCTTTAATTATTGACATGTTTTTCTATTTAAAATAAGATAATAATTCAGCTTTTTTCGATGCCGACACCATGATTTCCTTACCGTTGCTAAGCATCACACTTCCACCCTTACCTTTTCGGTATTTGGTAACTTCATTGACATTGACCAAAAAACTTTTATGGACCCTTGCAAAACTAGAATCCTTAAGGATCTCTTCAAAATATTTTAAGGTTTTGCTTACCAACTTCCTTTTATTGTTATTGAGATAAATTTCTGTATAATTATCGTCCGCTTTGCAATAGAGAATATCGGCAGTCTCCAAGACCTCGAAACCATTTTGTTGCGGAATAGTTATCTTTCCAATAACACCATTGGTCTTAGGGACCAGCACCTCATCTTGCAATGCATTTTCCTTTGTTTTTATTTCTACCACATAATCAACGGCTTTTATGAGTTCGTCTATGGATATCGGTTTCATTAAGTAATAGGTTGCATGAGCATTCAAGGCTTCAATGGCATAATGATCATAAGCTGTGACAAAAACAGTTTCAAAAGTACGGTCTCCAACTTTATCGAGTAGATCAAATGCATTTCCGTAAGGCATTTCAACATCCAAGAATACGAGATCAAGTTCATTGTTTCGTATTAGGACCAAAGCCTCCTCGACGTTAGCAGCTTCTCCTAAAACGGCCACATTCGGGCAATATTTATTAATATAATTCTTGAGTATATCCCTACTGGTTTCCTCGTCTTCGACTATAATGGTGTTTAATTTCATTTAATCCTTTTTAAGTGTGACAACAACTTTTGTGCCTGCATCTTCTTCCTCTTGATACTCATCGATAAACACGTCAACCTTGTCCTTATACATGTCATTTAAAATAGCAACACGTTTCTCTATGTTACCCATTCCTTTCGAATTCTGTTTTTGCTGATGTTCGGTTTTTAGCTCTTTTGATTTTTTTCGCCCAATACCATCGTCTGAAATAATTATCTCAATGAGATCTTCATGTTTTTGATGAATCGCTATATTCAAATGTCCCTTTTCTTTTTTATAACGAAGTCCATGCCAAACCGCATTTTCAATATAGGGTTGTAATAGCATTGGTGGAATCTGGAATTCCTCGATCTTTACATTTTCATCTACCAAAATGTTATAATCAAATTTATCCTTGAATCTGAAATGTTCAAGTTTAGTATATAATTCCAGCAATTCAATTTCTTTTTCAAGTGGAATAAAATCCTCTTCGCTATTCTCCAACACAGAGCGCATAAGTTGTGAAAAATCCGATAAGTATTTATTGGCCGTTCTTTCATCATTAGTAGCGATGAAACTGTTCACTGAATTCAAGGCGTTGAAGATAAAATGTGGATTCATCTGGCTTCTCAGTGATTTAAGTGCTAAGAGATTATTGGCAAACTTCTGTTGCTTTATGTTTTTGTACATCAAGAAAGCCGCAAGCGTCAGTAATAATAATCCTCCTATTAAAGCATAGATAATCACTTTTTGTCTTTTGTCTTGTTCGGTAAAAATACTTTGCACAAGGTACTTGTCGTTTTCTAGGCTCGTAATGCGATTTTGATTATCGGCAATCTTCCTGCTCGAACGTGCTGCTTCAGATATTTCCTGTTCTTTTTCGACCACCAGCTTATCCACCAACTCGACATAACTTTGATAGGCCACAAGGGCATTCTGATAGTCTCCTATATCTCGGTATAATTCTGACAATTTCCTGGTGGCATCCTTCTGTACGATCAAATCAGATTTCTTGTCAGATTCCTCGATACTCTTCTCTAGATAATTAATCGCTTCCGGATAATTATCTTGTGCAGCATAGGCATTCGCAATCTTGTAATTCTGTTTTTGGAGTGTGAACGCACTTTCATTTTCATAAGAATCAGAAGAATCAAGCTCGACGGCTTCAATATCCTTAATGGCCTCTTTTCGTAACTCTATCTCCTTTCCGTAAGCCCTATTGGTATTTTGAAAATCTGCAACCCTGACCTTCTCCTTTAAAGAACGATCTAGATTCTGTTTCTTGGCAAGATCCAAAGAATTGCTATAACTGTCTTCTGCCAATTCAATATCTCCACTTGCTTCATAGGTCCGGGCTATCTTAGAATTTAAGTCTGTGACTTTCGGTGCAATGAGATGGGTATCTGCTACTTCTAATCCCTTATTATATGCGTCAATCGCTTTTTCAAATTCTTTTATAGCTCTATAAACATCACCAAAGCCTTCATAACATACTACCTTTTGCCAATTGGTTAATTCGTCTTCTTCTATAATGGTATACATAAGAAGACTCTCCTGGTAGTTCTTATTCAGGAATAAGGCTTCTGCAAGTTTCAAACGCTTATCATTATTGGTTAGGTTTTGAAGACTGATCTCGAAATTGGAAATAGCCAGATCATATTGTTTCCAATACATATAGATATCGCCAAGGGTTTCATAAGCCTCTGCATTCTGTCCTCTGGAATTACTCTCAGTCAAGGCCTCAGATACAAATTGAATACTATTTTCTGGACTCAAATTGAGATTAGCATTTGCAGAATCTATTAGGCTCTCGAATTTACCAGATTCAAATTTTGAGGGTCTTTTTAATAATTTCTTTTTATTATTGGGCTGCACCCTAACTTGTATACGTTCGCCGTCCTTGATTTTGTAAGTCACGGTCTCAAAATCTTTATGTTTGATTACCAATTCATCACCTTCTCGAACTTGAATCCTGAATTCTCCGGCAGTATTTGTAGTCGTATAGGCACCGCCATTTACCTCTATATTGACTTTTGGAATTGGTCGATCAGAATCATCTTCGACCACAGATCCTCTAACTGTATAACTTAAGACCTCTTCAACAACATCATCTTGCCTATCTTGGGCCAATAGATGTGGTGGTGCAGAACAAAGCATGACCAAAAAAACTAAAATATGTCCTGTCTTTATTTTCATCGGGATAAACTTACACACTTTCCTTGGTATAATAAAACGTCCTTTTCTAGATTCAACATGTTTTAAAGGGGCTAAATAGGCTTTTACTCAACCAAACGTCTCGTTCACTCATTGAAATGCTTTGCACTCTCATTAAAGGTTTTTCTTGAAATAAATTGGCCATAGGTTTACATGAAAATCAAAACCCATTATGAAAACACTGCTCAAAACCGCATTCTTTATAGGACTTACACTTAGTCTATCATGCAATGCAAATGAAAAAAAACCCTTGGTATTCAATGACCTTGATGCAAAGGTATTAGCACACAAACCAAGCAAGCAATACATCAAGGTAGCCTTGCTTTTGGATACAAGTAATAGTATGGATGGTCTTATTGACCAAGCAAAGGCACAACTTTGGGAAATCGTCAATGAGCTGTCCTATGCCAGATGTGATAGTGATAGACCAAACCTTCAAATAGCATTATACGAATATGGCAACGACAGCTTAAACGCTGAAGAAGGCTATATACGCCAAGCACTTGGTTTTAGTGATGATCTGGACGAAATTTCCAAGGAATTATTCTCACTATCAACCAATGGCGGAAGTGAATACTGCGGACAGGTCATTCAAGCCTCCTTGAATCAATTAAACTGGGGAAACAATAGTGATGACCTTAAACTCATTTTTATTGCAGGAAATGAACCTTTCACTCAAGGGAGAGTAAATTACAAAAATGCTGCAGTTAATGCCAATGAGAAAGATGTTACAGTCAATACCATATTCTGTGGAGACTATGGAAGCGGTATTTCTACTAACTGGAAAGATGGTGCCGATCTCACTAAAGGTGATTATATGGCCATCAACCATAATCATACAACCGTGCACATCGCAACACCGTATGATGACGAGATATTAAAATACAACCAAAAGCTAAACAAAACTTACGTAGCATATGGTCATGCCGGAGTTGCTAAAATGGAGCTTCAAAGAAGTCAAGACAGCAATGCAAAAGGCTATAGTGATGCTAATGCTGTTAGTAGGACGGTAAGTAAAAGTTCTCATCTATATAAGAATTCTTCCTGGGATTTAGTAGATGCCGTTGAACTAGATGACTTAGTGATTGAAGACATCAAGGAAGATACCCTTCCAGAAGAGTTAAAAGGTAAATCTGACAAAGAAATCAAGGCGTATATCGATACCAAAAGTAAAGAGCGAAAGGATATTCAAAATAAAATCCAGGAGCTTAATGCCAAAAGAAAAGTACATATAACTAAAAAGCAAAATGAAAAAGATGGTAATGGTCTTGAAAACGCCATGATAAAAGCCATTAAGACCCAGGCAAAGAAAAAAAATTATAACTGGTAGAAATGAAATCCTATTTAAAAAAAGCTCTCAAAAAACTGGGAGCTTTTTTTAATTTACCAATGGACAATTACAATCGTAAGCTTCTCTTCTACAATTGAAATTCAATCCTAATGTTATTTGGTGAAACCCACTATTATTGAAAACAACGGAATTAGACTGATAAGAATACGTATATGCAAATACGAAATTCTTGTAATTAACACCTATCAATGGCGATATATACTGTAATTTTTGACTGCTTACGCCTGTACCATCGAGGAATTGAGCCCCATCAAGACTTCTTCTATAAGATAATCCTCCCCAAAGTTTACCGAATTCTGTTTTCTTGTAGACCTTTGCATTAACATCGATAGTGGATTCAGCGGTAGCATCCCTATACTGAAACAGAACGGATGGCTCATAGGACCATTCACTTCCTAACTTTCCGAAAACAGCACCAGCAGACAATAAATAGCGTCTAAGATTACTCGAGATTTGAATATCGTTATTTATACCAGAATTATTAAGCACGTTCTTCACGGTTGCATGAGCATAATAATCCAAGTAAGCATATGAGAAACCAAAATCTATGTTGAATTCTGTAGAGCTCTGCTCAATTCCAGCAATTATTGGATCAAACCCTTCTGCAAGAAAAGAGGTCTCATCTAATTTGTATTGAATAAATCCAGCGCTTAGCCCAAATGATAATTGATTAAGGTCTACTTCGTTTCTTGAAAACATTAAATGGTGCGAATAGGTTAAATAAGCACCTGTTTGAGAATGATAACCATTCTTATCGTTAAAAGCGATTGCCCCATAACCAGATTGCGTATCGCCAAATCTTCCATTGATACTTATTGTTTGTAATTGAGGTGCATTATCCTGACCAAACCATTGTTGTCTTCCCGTTAGTCTTAATTTGTCACAATTGGCGGCTCCAGCCATAGATGGATGGATGAGATAATAGTTATCTGTTAAATAATCTGTATATACCGGTAAACCTTCTTGAGCAAACGAGAAGTTTAACATTAAGCAGGTTAAGATTAAAAACAAGTATTTGTTAAAGTTCATGATTTTATCTTTTCAATGTGAAATGGGCCTTGAATATTTTCATAGTATTGTCTATTGGGTCAATGAATTCTACAGTAAACCAATAATCTGTACTAGGCACTTCTTCTCCGTTAAATGTTCCATCCCAACCATTATTACTAGGACTTAGCTGTTTTAAGAGTTTTCCGTACCTGTCAAATATATAAATTTTTGCGTTAGGCTGGTCTGCTATCCCCTTTAAGTTCCATGTGTCATTATATCCATCTCCATTAGGCGTAAAGAACTTTGGGTAATCTATAACGATAAACATTGTAAAAACTTGCCCACAGTTTAAAGTATCTCTAACAGAGACCGTATGTTCTCCTCCTTGAAGGTCTGCAAAAATTGGAGAATCCTGCCAAGAGTCATCATTCAAACTATATTCATAGATACCTATACCTTCGACCGTGATTTCAATCATATTATCGTCTGAAAACGCAGGTGTTATCACTTCAATAGTGATGCTTTCAGGCGGATAAGAACCAATAACCATTGTTGTTGCAGGAATTGTGCAGCCTGTAATCAAGTTCGTAGCTATAACGGCATAGTCTCCTGGTAATATAGGAATGTAAGAAGGCCCTGTTTCCCCGGCTATTAAGTTCGCTGGTATTGCATCTCCTTGATACCATTCAAAAGAATATTCCGTGTCGTTAAGTTGTGTGTTAATAGGTGGATTTGGCAATAATGTGATGTTTTCAGGTGCCACTACATTATTATTCCTATCCAAGCACAATACATATTCGTCTTCAATTTGAATCTCAGGAACACGGTTAACTTGCAGATTTATAGGCGCTATTTGGAAGCATTCATTAGCTGCAGGTTCTATCCGAACATAAATGGTCTGTGTCGTATTTTGCGTATTTACAAAAGCCAAAGGATCACTAATACTATTGGTGTTTCCAGCAATGGCATCAGCTTCTAGGATGTAGTAGCTAAAAACAAAATCCAATGCATTCAATCCATTAAGAATTTGCGATTCACTTCGTGTTAGATCAAATTCATCAAAACCATCTCCATCTATTTCACACTCTTCAATAGCATCAGGTACTAGATCAAGTAATGCATATAGAATCGTTTTTAACTCGAGCGTTGCAGTAGACATGCATCCGTTCGTTCCAGTGGCAAGAACAATAATGGTATTATCCAATACTGTACTGGTATAAGCCGTCGGATCCAATATAGAGTTGTTGTTGTCAAGGTCTGCTTGGGTTTCGAAATATGAAAGTACAATTGATCCATCACCTTGAACGATTTGGTTTTCACGAATGGTCAAATCATATACTGTATTCACCTGATCAGTACAGATTCTTATGGGATCAGGTATCGTAATCACTGGATTAGGTATTACCTGAAGCTGAAATGACATATCGGTACTCACACATTCATTCGCCTCTCCAATTCCATTTACATTATCATCAAATTGTGCTCTAACGTATATAGTCTGAGGGTTACTCTCATTGGTAAACGGACTCACTAATGATGCTGTATTAGTCTGCGCATCTGCTAAAGATCGGTGATACGAGACCAATATATCTTGGGGTTGCCCTCCAATAACTTCGGTGTCTTTTGTAGCCAAATCAAAATCAGTTTCATTCGTATCACTGCACAATACATAATCAACAATTGGATTAGCGCTAGGCAAGGTATTCACTGTTAATGTGATGCGCTCTCCCAAACCTAGACATGCATTTACGTCACCACTATCTACCCTCACAAAAATATTCTGGCTATTAGGAGATGTTTCATTCCTATGATCACTTATATCAGGAATGGCATTTGTTTCAGCTAATGCATCAACTACATTAGTATAATAGGTGACTTGGATATTCTGCCCCATTGGGAACAAGGCCTCTACTTGAGCCGTAGCACCACTAAAATCGAAAGAAGCAATGCCATTGGTGTTGTCACCGTCTACCAATGTATTATCACAAACTTCATAATTCAAATTGAATCCTGTGGGAATTTGAGCAGTCCCAACAGATAGATCGATCTGGGCGGTACGCCAACAACCCTCAGTGGTTTCAATTCTGGAATATACAGTACCTATTAAGGGAACTGTATTTTGATATGCAGTGAAATTGATGATTTGATTTGTTACTAAGCCACCTAGGGCATCTGCTTGTGTGAGATAGTAGGTAAATGTTTCATTAGCCGCATCCGATGAAATCAAGGTATTAGCTTCTGTAAGGTTAAATTGTGTGATCCCATCGGTATCATCATCACATTGTCTCAGGTCTACTATGGGTGTGACAACAGGTAAAGGATCCACAAACAAATCAATCAATGCCGTAACATAACAATTGCTGTTGTCAACATTTTCCATCCTAACCACAAGTTGTTCAGCATTCGCTGTTCCATTTGTATATAACAGAGGTAAGGCCGAAACATTAGCGATAGCATCAGTTTGATTTGCATGATAGCTTATATTGAATTGCGCGGCATTCTGAGGATTGATTACTTGAACAGTTATCATTGACAGGTCGAACTGAACAAAACCATTGGTATCATCACCATCAGTGGCAGTATCGCATAAACGGTATTCAACGTCATTTGGCATTGCCGAATCAAAAACGTCGAGCAAGAAACTATCTGTTACAAAGCACTGAGTACCAATGTTATTTTCAATCCTTACAAAAATCTCTTCTTGCTGGTAAGCAACAGTATTGGTATAAAATGTCGCCAAAGCAGTAGTATTATTATCAGCATCTGTTTGTGTAGAATGGTATGTAATGGTGAAATCTGTAGAGCTTTGTGTTCCATAAACTATAGGATTCAAGGCTAAAAGGTCCAAGCTGAAGAATCCATCATTGTTGTCATCGCAAATCATAAGATCAGATAGCTGATTTGCAATTACGGGGTTCTCAGCAAATTCAATGATAATTTCATCAGCTCCTGTACAGCCAGCAGCCAATAAGACTTCAACCGAATATGTGCCGTCTGCGGATACATCAAGGATATTAGTAGTCTCACCCATAATCTGAGTGCCATCGAGATACCACGTGTGCGTCAGATTAGGATAATTCGTGCTCAAAGAATATGGGACTCCAGTACATGGTGCATTGTTATCTGCGATAGTAAGATCTGGACCAAGATCCAAGCCAATATTAAAACTCCCAGCTTCTAAAAAAATAGCAGAATCCCAAGCAGAATCACCTTGATCTGCAACCACTAATTTAATCTCATAAGTTCGATTAGGAATAACCGTTGCGCTAGCCGTTAATACTACTGTTCTTCCCCCGTAATTAGTATCTCCCAAATCATAGCCTTCAAAAAATGGCACATTGGCCGCACAGCCAGAAGCATTGTTAATATTAAATACACTTACTGGAGTGCCATCTGGCAATACTGCTAAATTTTGATAATTAGGCGAGGTTACATCTTTCAACAAAAAAGCAAAACTATCGGCAAATTGACATTCTGTACCTCCATCATACTCTTCAGATGCCATTATAAATCTAAAATTAAAATCAGGTGAGGTTGGTACGAATTCAAACTTTATAAATGTGGCGTCATTTGTGTTTGTTTGACCCAAGGCAGCCTCCAAATCTGAATCACCAGGCAATCCATTAGGATTATCTGGGTATGCTGGACCCCCAGGTGGATCAACCGTATTGCCTGCTTGAAATGCATTACCCGTTGTTAAAATAATACCGCTCTCAAAAGGGAAGGTTGTATTTGTACCCGGTCTTTTAAAAAAACCATAGCTTTTTGTCGTGGATTGATTAGGCGCTCCACTTACTTGTTCAGAAAAACTACTAACATTGGCACAGTCTCCTGTAATCAAGACATTCTCAACTAATTCTGGCAATGACATTATTGATTCAGGATCTATGGCATCGTTGATCTTTATTATTTGGCTAAATCCAAACAATGGCAATAATAGGAATACAGAATAAAGTAATTTCTTTGTCACAAGAAAATTTGAATTCCAAATATATAGATAACTCCAGTTTACTTTTATTATTTTTGCCTAAAATAGCTATAATGAATGTTTTCTCCGTTTCAATACATAATACCACCAATCCTGCCATCATGAAATTTGAGGCAAATGAATTCTTGACACAACATGAGAGTTTCGAATTCAACAACATTGATGACGCCAAGAATTCACCATTGGCGCAAGAGTTGTTTTATCTGCCTTTTGTGAAAAAGGTATATATCTCTGGAAATTTCATTGCCATTGAACGATTCAATATTATAGAATGGAACGATGTTAAGGAAGAAGTTAGAAGCCAGATCGAGGATTACCTGAATGAAGGAGGTACAGTTGTTTCTGAAAACTCAAAAAGCAAGAAAGTACCGGTAACTGTTTATGCCGAAAGCACACCGAATCCTTCGGCTGTAAAATTCGTGGCGAATAAAAAATTAGTAACAACTTCACACGAGTTTACATCTATTGATGAGGCCTCTTATTCTCCGTTTGCCACAGAGTTATTTCATTTTCCGTTTGTGAAGAATATCTTTTTTGATGAGAATTATGTTTCCATTACCAAATTCGATGTGGCAGATTGGCAAGATATCACTTCGGAACTGCGAGAATTCATTAGAGGTTATATTGAAAATGGCAAGACCATTGTCTCCAATGATGCTCCAGAGGTTATTCAAAAGTCACAGCAGCATCAAGATAAGGAATTTGAAAATCTTGATGACATTTCAAAAGAGATCGTGAATATTCTAGAAGAATACATCAAACCTGCTGTAGCTAGTGATGGTGGCAATATCCAGTTCCAATCTTACGACAAAGAGAGCAAAGTGGTCAAGGTCATTTTACAAGGTGCCTGTAGTGGATGTCCATCTTCCACATTCACTTTAAAAAATGGTATTGAAAATATGCTTAAGGAAATGCTCAAGGACAAAGTGAGTATGGTCGAAGCGATTAATGGGTAGATAGTATTTTATCTTTATTTTAGGTATTTCATCTAATAGCGTGAATTAATTATAGTTCTGAAAAAGAGGTTCTTACTGCTTTATTCAGTAACTTTATAATTAACAGAAAACTTAATTTAAAAACATAAAATTATGGCAGTATTAAAAGTAATTGAAATATTATCTAACTCAGATTCAAGCTGGGAAGATGCAACAAAAAAAGCAGTAAAGCACGCCTCTAAGTCGGTTAAGAACATTCGTTCTGTATATGTTCAAGAGCAAAGTGCCATTGTAAAAGGAGATGATGTCGCAGAATTCAGGGTAAACTTGAAAGTTACTTTCGAAGTGAAGTAATTCCTTATACATAGATTAACAATTAGCGCTCTTTTAAAGAGCGCTTTTTTTGTATATAATCTTTATCTTTGAAGTTATGCAGAAACATCTTCTACTTTTTATGATATTGGCTGTGGCCTTATTCAATTGTAAAAGTCAAACTTCCGAAACAATGGCCCATAAATACACCAACGACCTAATTAATGAGACGAGTCCATATTTGCTTCAGCATGCTCATAATCCTGTGAATTGGCAAGCTTGGAATGACAATACCCTCTTAGAGGCAAAAGAGAGCAATAAACTCATATTGATTAGTGTCGGTTATGCCGCTTGCCATTGGTGCCATGTCATGGAGCACGAAAGTTTCGAGGATAGTGTAGTAGCCCAAGTGATGAATGAAAAGTTTATAAACATTAAAGTGGATCGTGAAGAACGTCCAGATGTGGATCAAGTATACATGAATGCTGTACAACTTATGACCGGTAGCGGTGGCTGGCCTTTAAATGTTATAGCGTTACCCGACGGCAGACCTGTTTGGGGAGGCACCTATTTCAGGAAAAACGACTGGATGAATGCACTAAATCAAATTTCTGACGTGTATAACGATGCACCCGAAAAGTTATATGAGTATGCTGATAAATTAGAAGAAGGAATCAAATCAATGGACCTAGTTTCATTGAATTCTGAAGAGGCCAACTTCAAAAAAGAAATTCTCGCAGATGCCGTTGAAAAATGGACAAAATCATTCGACAGAAAGAAAGGTGGACTGAATCGAGCGCCGAAATTCATGATGCCTAATAATTATCATTTCTTGATGAGATACGCGTATCAGAATAATGACGATAAACTACTCGAATACGTCAACACAACACTCACTCAAATGGCGTATGGCGGTGTTTATGATCAAATAGGAGGCGGATTCTCTAGATATTCTGTGGATGATAAATGGCATGTACCTCATTTTGAGAAGATGCTATATGATAACGCACAACTTGTCAGTTTTTATTCGGATGCTTACTTACTGACCAAAAATGAACTTTATAAATCAATAGTTCATGAGACTTTGGCATTTGTAGAACGAGAGTTAATGAATAATGATGGCATCTTTTATTCTTCATTAGATGCCGATAGCCTCGACGAAAAAGGAGAATTGGAAGAAGGTGCTTACTACGTGTGGCAAAAGGAGAATTTAAAACAACTATTAGGAGAAGATTTTGAAGTGTTTTCAGACTATTTTAATATTAATAATTATGGCTTATGGGAAAAAGGTAATTATGTATTGATCAGAAGAGACACTGATGATGAGATTGCAATAAAACATGACATTTCTGTTCAAGAATTACAAGGCAAGTTGGCAACTTGGAAAAAAACCTTACTCGATCTAAGAGAAGAACGGCCGCGACCTAGATTGGACGATAAATCTCTGACATCTTGGAACGCATTAATGCTAAAGGCCTATAGTGATGCATATCGTGTTTTCAAAAAAGAGGCATACCTCACTACTGCTTTGAAAAACGCCAATTTCATTGTTGACAAACAACTTAAGGGAGATGGGAGTTTATTTCATTCTTATAAAGATGGAAAAAGCACCATTAACGGTTATTTAGAAGATTATGCTACGACTATAGAGGCTTTCATTTCATTATATGAAAACACCTTTGATGAAAAATGGTTGAACAAAGCGAGAGACTTAAGTAATTACACATTCGATCACTTTTTTGATGACACCAACAAAATGTTCTTTTTCACGTCGGATGAAGATGTGTCTTTGGTTACGAGGAACGTTGAATACCGTGATAATGTAATTCCGGCTAGTAATTCCATCATGGCTAAGAATTTATTCAAATTATCACACTATTTTGATAATGAGTCGTATGCCAATACAGCCAAAACAATGTTAAACAATGTTTCTGCAGAAATGGAAAGTTATCCTTCTTCTTTCTCGAATTGGCTGGACCTCATGCTTAATTATACTAATGATTATTACGAAGTCGCAATAGCGGGAACCGAAGCTTTTAATAAGATACAAGAACTTAATGAAACTTATATACCAAATAAAATTCTTGCGGCCACGGAGATAGAAAATGAAATGCCCCTGCTACTCAATAGGTTTAACGACGATGAAACCATGATCTATGTATGTGTAAACAAAGCATGTAAACTACCCGTCTCAGAGGTGAAAGATGCCTTGAAATTAATAGATAAATAGCGTATGAAAACAATACAAACCATACTCATTATCATCGTTGCTTTTGAGCACTTGTATTTCTTGGTCTTGGAAATGTTTCTATGGACAACTACCAAGGGTATAAAGACATTCGGATTGAAATCCAAGGCATTTGCCGAAGACACTAAAGTATTGGCTGCCAATCAAGGACTATATAACGGATTTTTAGCAGCTGGTCTTATGTATTCGCTAGTAATGGCAAACAGGAATTTTGTCCTATTCTTTTTGGGTTGTGTAATCGTTGCAGGAATATATGGTGCTTACTCTACAAAAAAAGCACGATTGTTTTATGTGCAATCCATTCCAGCAATTTTGGCATTCATTATAACTGTGTTGAACTCCCAGTTATAATTTCGATCTAATTCTTGACTCCCTATATTGGTATAATTATCAATCTCATGTGACTATGAAAATTTGATTGTATCTGTAACCTGTCTTGTCTCGTTTCTTTCCGTATATGCCCAAAGTGCTTATAGCGATCAAGTATCTGCTGATAATAACATGCTAACCAAGAAAAAAGAAATTACCAACTTATTTTCCAGAACATTCTAAAAATATTCTTAGGCACATTAAATCCAACAAACTAGATACAAAGAATGAAGCAGATTTTATTAACCTGATCACCTATATTTCAGGGTTATAAATATGGAACTAAGAGAGTAAAATATGGGACTACTGTAGTCTCTTTTTTTTTTGCACTATTTATTTTAGTTAAGAGATGGATTGACGTATCAAAAATGTTAAATCAAAATCTTTTAATTTGTTAGAAAGTTGTAAATTCGAGCTATTAATTAACGATTAACACTTTAAAATGGAATTACAAGACTGGATAGATAAAGGGGTGGAATTCGCTTCTACCTATGGATTGAAGATAATAGGAGCTATCGTCATTTGGATCATTGGTTCATGGATCATTAAAAAAATAATAAGAGGTGTAAAACACCTAATGAACAAAAAAGAATATGATGAAAGCCTTCAGAAGTTCTTATTGAACCTGTTTGGTTGGGTTTTAAAAATTTTACTAATAATCTCCATTCTTGGGCAATTAGGTGTTGAGACTACGTCATTTGCCGCCATTCTCGCAGCAGCGGGTCTAGCTATTGGTTTAGCCTTACAAGGATCTCTCGGTAATTTTGCTGGTGGGGTTTTGCTGATGATCTTCAAACCCATTAAAATAGGAGATCTCATTGAAGCACAGGGAGAAGTGGGCGTTGTCAAAGAAATTGAAATTTTCACTACTAAATTGATTGGACTTTCTAATAAGGAAATCATTATCCCTAATGGTGCTATATCCAACGGAAACATTATTAATTATTCAACGGAAGGCACACGCCGTGTTGACCTAATTTTCGGGATAGGTTATGATGAGGACATAAAGAAAGCGAAAGAGGTGATGATGAATGTCTTAAGCGCGCATCCAAAAATCTTGAAAGACCCAATGCCAAGTGTAAACGTGTCGGAACTGGCAGATAGTTCTGTTAATTTTGCTGTACGTCCATGGTGCAAAACAGAAGACTATTGGGCAGTTTATTTTGACGTTACCGAGAATACAAAATTAGCACTAGATGCAGCTGGAATAGAGATTCCTTATCCACATCACGTAGAAATAAGGAGGAAAGGTTAATTTTTTGCTTTTATAGCTATGAAATCCTTAAGGTAATAAGGCTCGAAATAAGCAACATCCTCAAAGTCACCTGTTTTATATTTGGCAAATGACAAGTTACTCATGTTAATGGCCGAAGGAAGCTTATCATAAATGAACACGGCATTTTCATGTTTGATCAGTTCTTTGGTTTTTTCGACACCAGTACCTATAAAATAAACTATAGTTTCCTTTAAAAATTCCGAAAATGAGGACTCATCCAGTATTTGTGCTTGTGTTTCTCTTATTTGAATTAAGGAAGCATTAAAAACAGCAGAATACACTTCCATGCGTCGAGCATCTAACATCGGTACTATAATTCCATCTTGACTATTCACTTGTCTTGCAAGTGAGTCTAGAGTAGCAACAGAGATCAGTGGTTTGTCTAGAGCGAAACAAAGACCTTTTGCTGCTGAAACACCAATTCGTAATCCGGTATAAGACCCAGGGCCTTTGCTAACGGCAATAGCATCCAATGACATCGCATTGGTTTTGGCTTGCTCGAGAACCTCATCAATATAAAGATGCAACCGTTCTGCATGCGAAAAACCCTGGCTATAATCGTCCTTATGCGCGAGGGTTTTTCCGTTTTTTGCAACAGAGACAGAACAATTGGTCGTTGCTGTTTCTATGTTAAGTATTAAAGCCAAGGCTTATTCTTCAGATTCTTCTTCTTTTTCGTCCTTTTTATCACTCTTGACCTCTACTTTATCACCAGGTTTAAGTGTCTTTGAGACCACAGTATAAGGTCCAACTATAATTTCTTCATCCGCCTTAAGACCTTCTGTCACTTCAATATTTGAATCGTCTTGGATACCCGTCTTTACAACTCGAAGTTTAGCTTCTCCATTCACATGAACGAACACGCATTCAAACTTCTCTTCTTTTCCTCCTTCATTCGTCTTCTTTTTGGCTTTTACTCCTTTTGTAGACGATGTATCGGTTTTAATTACGATTGCACTTATAGGTATTGCCACTACATCGTTTCGTTTTTTGGTAATTATGTCCACGGTTGCCGTCATCCCAGGTCGAAATGGAGAAAAATATTCCGGCTTACCTTCTAAAAGGTCATTATAGGATTCTTCTAGTATTCGTACTTTAACTTTGAAATTAGTCACTTGATCAGCCGTTAAAATTCCTGCCGCCGAGTTCGCGATTTCAGTTACCAATCCTTTGAATTTCTTTTTTAAATAAGCATCAACTTCCACAATTGTTGAATCTCCAATGGCCACTTTAACGATATCGTTTTCATTTACATCAACTTCAACCTCCATATTGCTCAAGTTCGCAACCCTCAATATTTCAGTTCCAGCCATCTGCTGAGTTCCGACAACACGCTCACCAAGTTCTACATCTAACTTGGAAATTGTTCCATCCATTGGTGCATATATGTTTGTACGGTTAAGGTTATCACGCTGTTCATTTACAGTGGCTCCTGCACTTTTAACATTATAATAGGCAGATTCTCTCATTGCCTTGGCACCATCATAAGCAGAGACTGCTCGGTCCCAATCAGATTTAGCAATAATACCTTTTTCAAAAAGCGATTTATTCCTATTGTAACTAGCTTCAGCTTCCTTCAATGTTGCTTCAGCTTGGTTTAATCCCGCTTTTACATTTTGCAGTGTTGCCTGAGAACGATTCAATCCAGCTTTATAAATATCTGGATTAACGCGCACCAATAACTCCCCTTTCTTTACTTGCTGACCTTCTATAACCGGCAATTCAATGATCTCTCCGGAAACTTCACTTGACAATTTGACCTCGATCTCAGGTTGTATCTTACCAGTTGCCGAAACTGTCTCAACGATATTCATTGTGGAAACCTTCTTGATTTCAACCTCCTTACCGTTGGATTGTTCACCAAACCAACCAGCTTTCTTACCGCCGATCAACACTGCCAATACGGCAATGACGATTACAGATATAATTATGAGTGTCTTTCTTTTCATGTGATATAAATTTATTGTTCTCAATCGGTCACATGTAGCATCTAGGCCAATCTAGTTATTGACTTCAAGATATTACAATGGATGTTTCATGATACTGGTTAGTTTAAGTTCGCGATTGGAATACCAAAATAGTACTCCAACACTTTTAGTTTGAATATGTAGTCATATTTTGCACGAATCAAATCTGATTCTGATGTTTCTAATTGCGTCCTAGACTGGTTGAAATTAAAAGCATTTAATAGCCCCACATTATAGCGTTCTTGAGAATAAATAAAAGCCTCTTTACGTGCTGTTACGGTCTTCAAAGACGCCTCGTAAGCCTTTTGAGCTCCTTTTGTGTCATTATATGCTTGATAAACCGTAGATTCTAGATCTAGGTTAGCCTGCTCTAACTGTATTTTAGCGCGCTCCAAATTAACTTTGCTTCTTTTCACATTGTTACTCAAGGAGAACCCGTTGAATACTGGAATGCTTAATTGTAAACCCAAGCTATGACCATCATTCTGGGAAAATTGGTCAAAAACATCATTAGGTCCTTCGACAATGGATTTAAAGCCAGGTGTTACTACTGCTTCGCCAGTACTTTCCACAAAACCAATTTGGGATAGTGGATTATCTAGATCCGGCTCAAAACCTGTAATAATATCGCTGTACGATGCTCTTGTGTTATAACTATAAAATCCATTGACCGAAGGCAATAATGCACCTTTCGCAATCTTAAGATCATCTTCAGATATTTCTGCATTTGTTTCAGCGATCATAATATCTCTTCTAGTCTCTTTCGCTTTCGATATAATGACCTCTGGAGATTCATTTAAAATACTGGTTAGAGGCACATCATATTCGATATCGGCAATATCAAAATTCTGGTAATCGTCGATTAATAATATTTGAGCTAAATTGATCTTGGTCAAAGCAATATTGTTTTCTGCATTGACTATCTGCTGTTCTTGAGTAGCCAAAGTCGCCTGGATTTCTAAAAGATCACCTCTTGGCAAAACACCCGCTTCTACAAGTTCTTCAGTTCTTTTCAATTCATCATTTGAAATTGCATTCTGACTAGAAAACACCTTTAACTGTTCTTTACTAAAAAGCACTTGCAAAAATGAATTTGCCACTAAAAGTGAGATGTCATCCTTCATATTATCCAATCTATATTGGTCAGCTAAAATAGCTAGATTAGAGCGATGCATTCTATTTAGATTTTGTAGACCATTAAATATAGCTACATTTGAATTAAGACCGATAGACGAGAACTGTGTCGTTAAATTTCTTAATATCCCTGTGGTAATATCCTGGTTCAAACCAATATTCCAAGAATGACTGGCGTTAGCATTCAAAGATGGCAAAAAATTACCAAAGGCATCTTTTTTGTTTATCTCAGAAGTCTGAAGGTCTAGCTCGCTCTGCTTGACGCTAATATTATTTTCGAGAGCATAAATAACACACTCTTCAAGAGTCCATTTTTTAACTTGTGCTTGTGCAAAAACTCCAAAAAGAAGTAATGCTATAATGATTGGTTTTTTCATGATGTCTATTTGTCTAGATAAATCTCTATGTGTTACACTAAATTTTAATTAATTACGTCCTCCATATTTTGGTGCGCCTTGTAATTGATTCCAAACTTTAATTTCATCTGTTTTTGACACCCCATTTTTAACTTCAACAAAGATGCCATCACTGAGTCCGAGCTCTACATCGCGTCTTTCAAATTTTTGGTCTCCAACAGCGACTTCAACAAAAGGTTTTTTAGTTTTTGGGTCGTATTGAACTAAAGCTTCTTTTATGGCTAAAACATTTTCTGCCTTATCTAAGATAATTGAAGCATTTGCACTTAATCCTGCTCTAATGAATGTAGATTCAATATTTTTTAAGGATCCTTTTATCTCAAATTGAATAGCACCATTTTCAGCCACACCCTTTGGAGCGATATAATCTAATATCGCATCAAATTTTGCGTTTTCAATAGCACCAATAGTTATTTCTAATGGTAAACCTTCTTTAATTTTACCAACTTCACTTTCATCAATTTTTCCTTCAAATATCATTTTTTTGATATCTGCTAATGATGCAATTGACGTTCCTTCATTAAAATTGTTGGCTTCGATCACTTGGTTTCCTTCTTTTATTGGAACGTCTAAAACCATGCCTGATACGGTTGCTCTTACTTGAGTCTGGGCAATGTTTCCCAAACCAGAGGTTGTACCTGTTTTAATAATATCATAGTTTTGACGCG
>RCNB010000121.1_pt1 | contig 53561 bp, 44 predicted proteins | sample 2041321 | NCBI WGS metagenome assembly RCNB01 (sample SAMN09708232, study PRJNA481090) | Marine sediment metagenome, whole genome shotgun sequencing project.
ATATCGGTCCTGTAGGCCCAGGCCCATCCCAGGAACTGCTTCAGGAGGAAATAGGTCAGGGGCCAGGCGATAAGGTTGGCGATCACCACGAGTTTGAGGAACCCGAAGAGCAGAAGCCGGATGATTCCTGGGACCGAGGCGCCCAGGACTTTCCGCACTCCTATCTCTCTCGTGCGGCGCCCCACAGTGTAGAATGCCATTGCCACGAGGCCCAGACAGGAGATGAAAATGGAAAAGACGCCCACTGCACCGAACACCTGATACATGCCTTTAATATATTCATTGGATCTGTCGAACCTGGTCCTCAAGGTCGAATAGGTGAAAGGCAGGCTCGGGAAAAAGCTCTGCCATTTCTCTCTGACCAGGGCGATGCTGCCGGACTGAGTGATGTCTGTGGTTTTAACCAGCATGTATCCCAGGTCCTGTTCTTCCAGGAAGAGGACGGAGGGCTCGATCTGTCTGTGGGCATTGTCGAACAGATAGTCCTGTACAACCCCGATGATGAGCCCTGCTTTGTCTCCCACACACAGTTCCCTGCCGACGGGATCGTCCCATTTGAGCTGCCGTACAGCGGTTTCGTTCAGGACAAAACTGTTTTTATCCTGGAAATCCCGGGAAAAACTCCTCCCTTTTTTGATCTTCAGTTCGAGCAGCTCGATGAAATCAAAATCCACTCCATAGCCGGCCATGGTCCAGGCCTCGCTTTCGTCGTATCCCTCGGGTATGACCTGGAATTCCGGCTTCCAGTTTACGGGGAGGCGCTGCGATGCGGAAACACCTAAAATTTCCGGTAGTGTGCTCAATGACTTCTTGAAAGACTCCAACCTGTCCTGAGCTTCCTGAGGGACCGTGACCGTGAGCACTCGGTCTTTTTCAAAGCCATGGTCCATCTGAATGAGATAATCCAGCTGGTCGGCGAGAGCCACAGTGAATACCAGCATCAGGATGGACAGGGCGAACTGCGACACGACCAGTGTCTTCCGCAGCGCGGCTCCTTTCCGGCCCACCCGGAGGTCACCCTTGAGGACATGGATGGGCTTGAAGGCCGACAGATAAAAGGCCGGATAGCTCCCGGCGACGATCCCAATCAGTAGGACTCCTGCCAGGATGATCAGCCCCAGCACTGGGTCATTGCCGAAGGGGAGCTGCATCTCGTGATTGACCGCGGCGATGAATGCGGGCTTGAGCAGAACAAAGATCAGGAACGCGAGCGGGACAGCGATAAAAGTCAAGAGGATCGATTCACCCAGGAATTGGGACACGAGTTTCATGCGGTTCGCCCCGACGACCTTTCGCAAGCCGATCTCTTTGGCGCGCTGCATGTAACGCGCCGTCGAGAGGTTCATGAAGTTGATGCACACGATGAGCAGCAGCACGACAGCCATTCCGACCAGAAAGACCGCGGTCACATAGGGTGTGCCGGCATGGAGGTTCGAGCGGAGATCGAGGCCCTCGACCTGCCGCCGGTATTCGAGGAGGGGGAGCAGGTACATCCTTCTGGGACTGTCCGGCATCGCGGGGTAGTATTTCTTGGTGAAGGCGGGAAGACCGGATCCTATCCGCGCGGCGTCCTGGCCTTGGGGTGTGCGCAGGAAGGTTGTGACGGTATTTGCCGTCCAGTCATCGGTCCAGCCATAAAGGCTCCGGGAGGTTTCCAGAGAAAGCATGAAGTCAAAGGAGATACAGGAGTTGTCGGGACTGTTTCCGAGGATGCCTGCGACAGTGACATCGAACCGGTTATCCAGGGTCAGGGTTTCACCTAAAGGATCGGTCTCCCCGAAATATTTAAGGGCGGAATCTTCCGTAAGGAGGATGGAATTCGGCTGAGCGAGGGCTGTGTTCGCATCTCCTTTAATGAATTTGAAATTGAAGAAGGACAGGAAATTGGAGTCCACTGTCAGGATGTTGGACTCGTAGAAGATCTCTTTTCGATTCTGCACGATGGTTTGAGGATTGCGGCGGAAGCGGGTGGCCCCTTCGATTTCTGGGAACTCAGTCTCCAGGGCTGCCATGAGGGGGAGGGGAGTGTAGGCGGTGTGCTGCTCTCCCTTGTTCCCGGATGGAACCACTCGGACGACCATGTGGATCTCGTCGGCTTCATGGTGAAAGCCATCGAAACTGGAGTTGTACCCCGAGTAGAGAACCGCCAGGATGAAGACGGCGATGCCCAGGGCCAGGCCGAAGATGATGAGGAACGAATAGGCCTTATAGCGAAGTAAATTGCGGAGCGCGACTTTGATATAGTTCTTCAGCATCGGGGTGTCTCCCTTTACAGCTGCTTCTAGAAAAAGGTACGAGATTTACTCTGGATTGGTTCCAGGGGACTTAGAACATCTAGACTTTGGATCTCTTTGCTTTATCTATTCATGACGCAGGGATTCCACTGGATTGGAGCGGGCCGCTTTGAATGTCTGATAACTGACCGTCAGCATTGCGATGGCAAAGGCTGCCAGCCCCGGCAGGATGAAGAGTTCCAGACCCATCTCCACCCTGTGGGCGTACCTCTCGAGAACCTTCTGCATCGCGAAATAAGCCACGGGCCAGGCAAATAAATTGGACAACAGCACCCATTTGGAGAAATCCCTAGAAAGCATGAACACCACTTCCCGGGCAGAAGCACCCACGACCTTGCGTATGCCGATCTCTTTGGTCCTCCTTTCCGCCATAAACGCAGCGAGGCCGAAAAGCCCCAAACAGGAGATCAATACAGCTAAAGAGGAAAAATATCCAGCGATGAGGCCGGTTTGTTGTTCTGAGGCGTAGATCTGGTTTGTCAGGATATCGTTGAAAAAAATGGGATCGGCAGGTGAATCTGGTGCGTATTTGGCTACTGTGCTGCGAATATGGTCCAAAGTCCCCGATATACCCTCAGGCCGGATCCTGACAAAGGCGTTGGAAACGGAATCGGGCCTCAGCATAAAAACAAAAGGTTTGATCTCGTGGTAGAGGGGCTGGAAGTGGAAATTCTTGACAACTCCTATAATCCTTCCTGGTTTACGAAAAACAGATAGTCGTGCCCCCACCGGGGAGTCCATCCCCATGAGATTTGCGGCTTCCTGATTCACGATGTAAGCTTCTTCCTGATCAGTGGCAAAGTCCCGGGAAAACGCCCGCCCTTCGATGATCGTCAATGCCAAGGCATCGAAGTAGTCGTAACCCACATAGTCCCAAAACAAGTTGACGGACTCGGCAGGGGGCTTGCCGTCCCAATCCACAGCGCCGACCGTGGATCCGATGTTCCACGGCCCCTGCAGGCTTTTTGTCACTCCAAGGATCTTCGGATTCTGCAACAGGTCGCCCTTTATGGCCATGTACTCAGCCTGCATCCGGTCGGTCATCCGAAGCACAAGCAGGTTCTCTCGTTCGAATCCCAAATCCTTGTGCATCATGAATCCCAATTGTTTGAAAACCACCAGGGTGCATATCATCAGGACGATCGAAAGTGAAAATTGACATACCACCAGGATTTTTCGCAAGGAACTCCGGAGGTTCGTCCGGCCCAAACCCCGGAGTATGCGCCCCGGCTGAAAGGACGACAGATAAAGAGCGGGATACATCCCGGCGAGAAGACCCGTAGTCACGGCAATGCCCAAGAATCCGAATAGAACCGTTGGCCTAAGCAGATAACTCAGTGACAGCTGTTTGCCCACAAGATGATTGAAGGCGGGCACAAAAAGTGTCAGGAGTGCCAATGCGATCGCTAGCGTAAAGAAAGAGATCAACAGCGATTCTTCCATAAACTGCGCGACAAGGTCGGATTTGCGAGCGCCCACGACCTTGCGCATCCCGACTTCCTTGGCCCGTGTAATGGCTTTGGCGGTGCTGAGGTTCGTGAAATTGATGCAGGCGATCAGGAGAACGAACAGGGCTATTCCGGAGAATATCAAAATAGATTGGATGAGCCCCCCCCCGTGTGGAGAATACAGGTGCAGCCGCTTCAGAGGAAACAGATGAAAGGAGGCCTGGAAGGATTTGGACTTCATGTATTTCTCCGCGATGGCCGTGATCTTCTGCTCTACCATGGGATGGTTGGCGTCTCTGTGCAGCAGGACAAAGGTCTGGAATGGGTTCCCTCCCCAATGCTCGGGTTCCTGATAGTCCGGTGCAAAAGCGAGCACAAAGGGAACGATGCAGTCAAACTGCAGAGACGACTGTTCAGGTACGTCCTGAATAACGCCTGTGACCTGCAGATCCAACCGGCTGTCAACGGTGAGGATCTGTCCGACCGGATCTTCGTTCCCGAAATACTTTTTGGCCATGGCTTCTGTCAGGACAACAGCATTGTTCTCCTTCAGGGCGGTTTCGGGGCTTCCCTCTATAAACGGGAACGAAAACATTTCAAAAAAGGCGGGATCGACCAGGGCGGCGGTATCGTTGCTGAAATGTGTTTCCCCCCTGCTGATGATCATTCCCGATGCAGATTGATAACGAACAGCCTCTCTTACCTCGGGACACTCAGTTTTCAGGACCCTGGCCAGGGGGTAGTAAGAACCTGTAACTATCTGGCTGCCCCTCGAATACTGAAGCTCGCTGTACACCTGGGAGATCTCATCCCTATTCGAATGGAACCGGTCATATCCGAGTTCATCCTGCACCCAAAGGAAGATCAACAGGCAGACAGCCATCCCCAAAGAAAGACCTACTATGTTGATGGTTGAATGGACGGCGTGCTTCCTGATATTTCTCAGAGCGATCAGAGCATAATTTTTAAACATCATCAGCCTCCAGTAGATCGTCGCATAGAGGAATCCGGGCAGGGACCTAAGGATCTCTCCCCATATCCAAACGCCGGCCCTGAATTTTCCGGTGGATCGAATCTTTTCTAGATACAGATCTTCGAAACTGCAGCGCAGCAGAATACTTTCCCCTGGGGGCAGCATCCGGTTGAGCATCCAGGCAGCCGGACCCGGAATCCTATCTTGTTTTGATTTCATGCTTCTGCCTAATCTTCCAGGAGAGGGGGCGAATCAAATCCCTCCCACATAAGCCTGGTTTGTTTCTCCAGGACTGCAAGAGCGGCCTTCCCTTTCTTCGTCAGAGTGTAATATTTAATGGGTTTTCCTCCTGAGACTCTCTCGGGCTTGGCCATGAGCACGGCCAGGTAGCCATAGGTGTGCAGCCGGTTCAGTGGCGCATAGATCGTTCCCACGGAATAGTACTTCCCTGTGTAGTCCTTGATCTTTTCCCGGATGGAGATCAGGTAGGCTTCGTCCTGCAGGCTATAAATGGCGAGCAAGATCTGCTCTTCCTTCTTCGTGAAATGTTTCATGACCTTCTCCGACGCATATGAACTTCGAAAAATTCGAACTTCGTATACTTATACGCAGAAGGGATCCAAAAGGTTACCGACTTCCTCCAAGAGAAGATCCTTCTCAGGTATTGAGGCCCCCGGACCGTGGTGATCTCTAGAAATTCAATCGGAGCTTGACAGCTGGCTCTATATCTTCTAACTTATAGAAGAATAAGATGGCGAAAATCACAGCACAGATTCCCATTTACTTTTTCATTGGATTCCTGCTGGCCGGGTCCTACAAGGGCAAAACAGATCAGTCAGGAATCCATCTGCTTAAATATGACATGGCAGCCGGCTCAAAATTCCTGGTCACTGGAAAAAATTTCTATGAGCGGGAAACGGTGCTTCCTGATGGAGCACTGACCGGCAACACCATCGAACATGAGGCGGAGTGCCAATTCGAAGTCAAGTCGACCGGCAGCGATCGGGGCTTGGACCTCAACATGGCGTTTCAGAAGATCACCTGTGAGAAAAACAATCCCGGAGGCACCTTTCACGAGGCCTTTTCGGACCTGACCGGCCATGCCGTGGATGTTCTACTCTCCCCGGAAGGGGACCTCTCAGGCCTGGAGGTTTTTAATAACCTCCCACAGAAAGATGTCTTGCTTCAGCTCTCGGATCCTTCGGGCTTCCTCCACCGCGCCAACAATGTGTTTCCTCATCTGCCGGATCATCCGGTGGGGCCTGGTGACACGTGGATGTTCCGGTTGGATAGGGAACGGCCCATGATGAGGGGTGCCCGGTCAAAGATCATCAGTGTCCATACCTACACCTTGATGGAATATACCACGAAGGATGGAATCCCCTGTGCGAAGATCGAAGCTTCGTACACCCAGACCAGCCGAACCGAGATCGAAGGCGGCAGAGGGCAGGTCGTGTGCGAGTATTCCGGGAAAGGCAAAGAAACCATTCTGTTTGCCTACGAGAAGGGCATGTTCCTATCGAAGCAGGGTTATCTCGATATGGAAGGTTCTTGGGGTGAATCTCCTCAGACCGACCGCATCGAGTACACTTTCAGTACCCGATTCGATCGTTAGGCCGCGAACAGATCGTCCAGATAAGTTCCCCGTCTTCGGTGAAATGGCCCTCCACTGAATCTGTGTAGGGCGAGCAACGGATTCTCGAGGTCGCGTGCTCAGAGTTATAGCCGAGAAAATGTTGTGATGACTGTACTGGCTGTTCTTGGGGAGCCGTGATAGAATGCTCACACGAATCACTCCTGGAGGTTTTTCGATGCGCAAACGAATCATCCTGACCGTTTTAGCCTTTGCCTTCATGGCGACCGTGGCTTTCGCACAAGCGCCGCCAGCCAAGGACGTGAAACACAAGACAGACAGCCTCATCCTCGCTGCGGAAAAAATCGTGAAGACGCAGCACAGTGTCCGCATCGGCGGCCAGGAAGTGCGCTACACGGCAACTCCGGGCCAGCTCGTGCTGCGCCGGCCCAACGGCGAACCCAGGGGCAACATGTTTTTTGTGGCCTATACTCGCGACGGCATCACCGATATGCGCTCCCGCCCGGTCACGTTCTGCTACAACGGAGGGCCCGGCTCCGCAACGATCTGGCTCCACATGGGTGTGCTCGGTCCCAAACGGGTTCAGATGGCGGAGGAGGGATTCCAACCGGCACCGCCCTACAGCCTCGTGGACAACGAACACTCCCTCATCGATGTGACAGACATCGTGGCCATCGATGCGATGTCGACCGGATTCAGCCGAGCTGTCGAGGGCGAGGACCCGAGTCAGTTCCATGGCGTGCAGCAGGACATCGAAGCCTTCTCTGAGTTCATCCGCCTTTACATCACAAAGTTCGACCGCTGGCCATCGCCTAAGTATCTGCTAGGGGAAAGCTATGGAACGGTACGCTCGGCAGGCGTCTCGCAGGAGCTCCAGACGCAGCACGGCATCGAACTCAACGGCATCGTCCTGGTATCGTCTGTTATCGATTTCAGCACGCTTTACGAGGCCCCTGGCAACGATATCTACTATGCTGGTTTCCTTCCTACCTACACGGTGACTGCGTGGTTTCATAAAAAACTGCCGGCGGATGTGCAAGGCAGCCTCGAAGAGATCGTGCAGGAGGCCCGGGAATTCGCCTTTGGGGAATATCTGGCCGCGCTCACCAAAGGGAACCGCCTGAGCCCTGGAGAGCGGGATGAGGTGGCGAAAAAGGCGGCACGTCTCACAGGTCTATCTGCTGAGTATATCAAACAGGCAAACCTGCGCGTCAATTCACAGCGGTTTCGCAAGGAGCTGCTGCGGGATCGGCGCCTGATGACTGGCCGCCTCGACAGCCGGTTTACCGGGATCGACGCGGATGCCGCCGGCGAAACCCAGGAATTCGATCCGTCCAACACGGCTCTCAGCGGGGCCTACGTGGCCCTGTTCAACGACTACATCCGGAACGAGCTCAAATGGGAATCGGAGCTCCAATACCGGACCAGAGGACCTGTCCGACCCTGGGATTACGGCACGCAAAGCCGTGCCCGGTATCTCAACCTCGTCGACTCGCTTCGCAGCACCATGGCCCGCAATCCGTTTCTGAAGGTCCTCGTCGCCAACGGCTACTATGACATGGCGACTCCCTTTGCTGCCACTGAATGGACCTTCGATCACCTCGGCTTCGATGCCACCTACAAGGAGAGGGTGAGCCTGACCTACTACGAAGCGGGTCACATGATGTACATCCGGCCAGCCATGCTCGAGAAGTTCAAATTGGACGTTGCACACTTCATAAATAACACAAAAAACGTGGGTGGAAAGACTGGCAATTAATTTTTAAATTTGCTATAATACCCATAATCAATTAAGGACCAGCCTTTGGTTTGGGCCGGTTTCGACCTGAGGGAACAACCATTTAACAAAGTGGCAACCTCCAGTTTGGAACTTTGAGAACATTTATTTAGGAGTATGTCACAATGGCTACTGGAACAGTTAAGTGGTTCAACAGCAGCAAGGGCTTCGGCTTCATCGAGCAGGAAGACGGTCCGGACGTGTTCGTTCATCATTCCGCGATCAACGCCGCCGGCTTCAAGAGTCTCAATGAGGGCGACAAAGTCAACTTTGACATCGAGCAGGGTCCCAAGGGCCCCGCTGCAGCGAATGTCACTGTAGTCTAACCGCTTTTGCAGCAACCTTAGGGGCACGCCCTCTTTTGGAGGGAGTGTCCCTTTTTTTTTGCTCTTTATCAGGGCTTACCGGAGAACAATTCGCGGAAATGCCGCTCGAGCATCAGACTTCCCGTGGGCAGGGAATATGCCGTTTTCCTTGTCAACAAAACCGGGCCCATCCACGTCTGATATATGTGGGACTGCTTTGAGTTTTTCTCCCAGTCTGATATAGTTGAATCATCAGGAGGAGCAAATGAAAAAATATCTCCCCATACTTTTGACCCTGTGTTTGGTTATGCTCTTCTGTTCTTCCGGTGAAAAAGGCGTGTCCGGAGCCGGATCGACAGAGTTGATCCCTACTCAGTTTTCGGAAATCGGTTATACCGCTGTACTCGCTCAGGCTAGAACAGAAAACAAGCATGTCCTGATCGATTTCTTCTCCCCCACGTGAGGGGGCTGCGTCCAGTTAGACCAGTTGGTCTTTCAAAACAAAGAACTCGGCAGCTTTTTTAACGAAAAATTCATCAATTTCCGGATTACACCTGTTGACGAGGGGTGGAAGAAAATCAGGGAATTATTCGAGATCCGCGGTACTCCCACAGTCATTCTGGTTAAACCCGATGGGGAAGAACTCGACAGGATCAACGGTTTTGATGGGGCCGACAAATTTATGGCCACGGTCGAAGAATATCTTGCAGGGGAAAACCTGCTCAGCACTTTCCTCGCTCAGGTCGAGGAAAATCCCGATGACGTCGAGGCGAACTTTAACCTGGGAAAGAAATACTCCAGCCGCTGGGAGGATGACAAGGCCTATCCTTTCTACGCAAAAACCATAGAGCTCGATCCCGAAGACTCCAAGGGGCACGGATCAGAGGCCTCATTACGGATCGCGCTCCACAAGATTTCATCAAGAGAAGATCCGGATCCGGAACCCCTCAAACAGTTCATTGCCGGCAACACCGATCAGAAATTCATGATCGAGTCTTGCTCCGCGCTGGCCCGCTATTATCAGGGGAAGAAGGAAAACGACAATGCACTGTCCGTCTGGGAGGAAGTCCTTGTCAAAATGCCCGACAATCCGATGGTGATGAACGAGTACGCCTACTCTGTCTTCTACCTCGAAGATGAGAGCCGGTATGAAAAGGCCAAGGCCCAGGCTGAGAAGGCCCTGAGTTCGGGGAACGAAGATGCCCTCTTCCTCGGGCACTATAACATCATCCGATACTATCGACTCAAGAATGACAATGATACGGCCCTGATCAAGTATGCAGAGGCGGCGGAACAAGTGCCGACCGAGGCGTTCTTTGCCTATGGATACGCGTCGATCGCCCTGAAGGAAAAAAAGACGGACCTCTATGACCGTGCGATCGAATCGGTAAAAAAGGCGATCGAGATCAATAAGGGCGTTGCCGAGTACTGGGCTACTCTGGCCGGCCTCACCTTTGAGAAAGGTGACCTAACCGAGGCGATCAAAGCCCAGGAAGAAGCGCTGTTTTTGCAGCCTACCAATCGGAGCTACAAACAGATCCTGGAAAAATACAGGGAAGTGGAGAAAAAATAGGCTCTTTCTCCCCTAAACAAGCTCTGTAGGCCTGCCTCGATCTCGCTTTTGATCAGTCGTTCGTGATCAGTTTCAGGCCCTCGATAAGCGGCTGATATGCCAGTAGATCAGTCTTCCCCCAGGTGGTGAAGAGGTGCCCCAGCATTCTGGGACTATCTAGAATCTGGCTGTGACGGATCAGAGCCTGCACGGCCTCCACATTCCGCCAGCTTGTGGGCAGGATCCGGAATCCTTTTTCCAAAAACATTGGGAGCGAGGGGTAGGCCTCCATTTTTTCGTAGTGCCAGGGACAGATGATGATGTCTTTGGGGATCAGATCGACGGCGGCGGCCGTGCCATTCAGCGACGACTCCCATTCGCCGAATTCGTGATCATTGCCGTCAAACAGGCGGTCGCCCCACATCAGCATCTCTACGCCGCGTTTTTCTACCAGATGCGCATGGATCTCATTGATGGCTTTGGCATACAGTTCCCCGGGATCTTTGCCCCTGGTCGAAGGGGACAGCTCATGTCCCAGGAGAAAGACCTCATCCATCCCGACGTGCATGGCATCTGCGTCGAAGGCCTCGATTATCTCATCCAGCAGTCGAAAGACGATCGTATTGATCTCGGGATTCATGACGTCCCATTCACGGCAGTAGATGTCTTCGTTATCCGGGAATGCCCCGGGAGTTAGGTCGAAGTGGGGGTATTCCATCAGGAGCGGATATGTCTCCTTTGCCCAGGACTGATGCCCCACGCATTGAAATTCCGGGATCAACCGGATGCCGTTCTCGCGGCAGGTCTTCGCCAGCCCACGGGCCGCATCCCTGGTTACGGGATGGTCCCCCCACCTGAGCTCCGGGTGGGAAATAAAAGTGAAATTGTAGTCGACCTCGAAAACGATGACGTTTAGTCCCATTTCGGCGAGTGCGGGGATTTGTTTAATCAGCTCCTCGACCTCAGGATCGGTGTCATACCCCAGGAGATGGATGGCCCTCCATCCCTCCCCTGCGGCCGGGCCCGCGTGAGGCCGCTCTGCGGCAGTACATCCGATCAACCAGGTGACAAGCATGAGCGCTAGAAGTGCACGGAACGATTTCATGATATCCTCGATAATTTTCATAGCGGAGCTATTGTATGAGATTAACCTCATCTGAAGCAAATTCTTGTAACTGTACTGGCATGAGGGGCCGATCCCCCAAGTCGAATATTTAAGCGTGTCGTTCTGTATTTTAATTGAAGGATGTATTTCGTTCGACCCAATGGCCTGATACAATCTATGTATAAAAGAGGTAGCCACAATGAAGGACAGGGTATTCCTATCGACGGCAGTTGCGACGATCTTTGCCACAGCATCGTTCGTACTGCTGAATTACTTGAGGGGAGGACAGGTCGACTGGCCCTCAGCTGTTGCTTTCATGATCATCTTTCCGATCTTCTTCTCTATTACAACCAGACTCTTTCGTCGAAAAAACAAGTGAATGTGGGATCCAGGCTAGAGCGGCGGAACGCCCTCGGCAAGGTCGCTGCGAAGAGGTTGCAGCTACTCGTCGTCAGAGCTCTGATCAAGGACAGTTTTAATCTTATCCACAGCGCCGTCAGGGAGATCGAGAAATTCGAGGGCTACATCGAAGACGGCATCCGAACCCTCCGGGAGCACTTTTGTCCACACCACACGCACGATCGCCACGATACTCTCTTCGTCCGGCAGAAGCAGCTCGACCTCGATGTTCTTCCCTTCTTTCAGGTAGACATTGCTGTTGACTCGAACTCCGCCCAGGCTGAAATTCTTGGTCGGGTGGGCCGGCCCCTCTTTTACGGTACGGCGGTACATAATGGGCACCACCAGGCGTGGATAGCGCCGCCGCTCTTCTTGTGAGTCAGGTATTTTGTCTGCCATCATCCCTCTCGAAAGGAAGAAGACAAATGATCTTTTTCTTCCTCGTGTGCCTATGATATAGGACCAAATCGAGCTTTGTCAAAGGTTCCTCAGCGACAACACCTCTGCTGCAAGACTGTCCCGTGTCCTATTTAATGGTCACAATGGACGCTCGCCCTTCGCGACCTTCCTCGTTTACAGCTGCAATGGCATAGGAGTACACGCGGTGCCCCTCTACTCCCCTGTGCCAGAATGTCCGTGTCTGTGCATCTGTTTCTCCCAGGAGGATGTGTGAACTCTGCAGAAATTCATAGATCCGGTATTTTTCAATCCGTTCGTTTCCCGGATCGTCCTGCCAGGTCAGAATATCTATGTATTCTCTGAAGAAAAGCGACCGGTTCACCCTGCGTGTTCCCATGGCATCTACAGGCGGATAGATCTCGCGCAGGAAGTTCGCTTGTATGCTGATATCGGCATTCACCTCCAGGGTGATGGGATTGACATTGGTGGAGGCGCCGCCGCTCCAGTGCTCGAAAGTATAGTGCGTGTCCGAAGCCGCTGTTATGGTAACACTCGTCGCTTTGTCATAGCGGTAGGTGCCGGGAGCTGGAATGGTGGTCCCTCCTACGGAGGCGGATATGTTCAGAGCCGGCTTGCCTGTTTTTATCCTATACAGCATCAGCGTTTTCTCGGGCGTGGAATCCTCCCAGGGATTTTCAAAAAATACCAGGACAAGGAGGTTGTCTTTCAGGTACACGGAATGAGTACGCGTTCCCTCCGGGATCGGGATCTCCGTTTCCGGTTGCAGCCCGCCTCCTCCGTATCGATACACACCGAATTTTTCGTGTGACGGCTGCGGCCCTCCCTGAGCAACGAACACGTAGGGAGGGAATGCCCGGACGGAAAGAGCGACGGATGCCCGGTCTTCCCAATCAAAGTATGAGTCCAGGGCGAGGTTGGCGTAATCCTGGGCATCGAGGATCCAGATCCCTCCCCAGTAAGCAGAACAGTAGAGTTTTCCGTCTCGAAGGTGGATGTCTGTGATGTTCCCCGGATATGTGGCCCTCCACTGATCGATCAGCACTGGATACGCTGGATCGCTCGCGTCGATGCAGTCGATCTTCGCACTGTCATTCATCGTGGCTGGTGTCCTGGCCAGAAAAACATGCCCCGTTTCGGAAACGAAAAATCCGGGATCGACCAGTTCCAGAGGATATTCTCCGCTGAAATGTGGCGAGCTCCCGGAGATGTCATAGATCTGGAAGCCGCCGAAATAGCTGGTGCTGCTCATAGTCTGGAGGTAGAGGAATTGTCCCGCGGTAGAGAGATCGCCGTTCTGTTGAAACTGCCCGAACCGCTCCATCACCACAGGAGAAGAGGGATCTGAGATATCGAGCATAGCGATTTTTTTCTCGTCTGGCATCACCATGTAGAGTCGATCTCCGGAGGCCGCCATGGCGCCCGCCTGGCCTCCCAGATCATCGGAGTGGATGCGAGAAAGGGGCCGAGGAGACCTGGGATCGTTGATATCGTAGACAGACAAGCCCGGATAGCCTAGGGGAATAAACAGTTTGTTCTTATGGATCAGGATCTTGGCCTCGTTGCCCATGGCCCAGGCCGGTTCTGTGATCTTGCTCAATAGTTTAAGCGTGAGTCCGGAGTCATGGATGTCGGGGGAGTGGGTCTCACTAGAGATGCTGCCGGGGATAACGAGCAGCAGCGAGATCCCGAAACACGCAAAACACGTGAGGATTCTCATCGTCACCATCTACCTCGAAAAGAAGTTTGCCTGCTTCCAATCTACCACCAATCACTTGGGTCTGCAACAATGGACAGCCGTTCATGTCTTGAGACGAAGCCTCGGGTTGTGGCAGCCCGGCAACCGGATTGACTCTTCCCCATATACGGGATATCCTGCTGCTGACCGCGGGCACCGAATCTGAACCGGAGGATTGAAACGAACATGAAGGAACAGACGATCGCATTTGTAGGCGGCGGGAAACTCACGGAATTCATTCTCGAGAATCTGCTGGGAACGAAAACTGTAGTGGCAGAATGCTTGATCGTGAGCGATCCAAATCCTGCGCGGTGCGCACACCTGGCAAGCAAGTTCTCGATTGAGACCACCCCAGACAATGTGCGGGCAGCCGATCGCGCCGATCTCGTCTTCATCTGCGTACGACCGCAGGATATCGAACCCGTTATCGCTGACCTCGAACGCGCGGAGCTCTCAGAGGGAGCGGTCCTGGTTACCCTGGCGGCCGGGGTACCCATGCAAAAATATGCGGGACTGGGACATGCGCTTCCTGTAGTGCGGGCACTCCCTAATCCGCCCAGTCAGATCGGACAGGGGAGTGTTGCCGTAGTATTCAATGAGTTTGTCTCTGACCGCCAGCATCGGGAGGCACTGGAACTGTTTGGTTCGATGGGCAAGGTGGAGATCCTGAAAGAAGAACACATGAATGCGGCCACGGCACTGAGCGGCCCGGCACCCGTGCTGCTTTTTTTCGAGGCCATGATCCAGGCAGGCGTCCGGCTGGGCTTGGAAAGGAATACCTCCGAGTCGATCGCCCATCAAACGGTCGTGGGCGTGATGGAGGTCTGGAAGCAGCAGCCGGCCTCCCCCCAGGAACTGCTGCATGAAGCCTGTACACCCGGTGGGCTCTCGGAGGAAAGTGTTGCCGTGCTCGAAAAACACGGATTCCAGACCGCCGTTGTCGAGGCGATCCGGGGTGCAGCCATCAAGGCCGCACGGCTCGCTGGAAAAACGGCCGACTGATTCTTTTTTCTTTCCCCTTGTGATTATCTGGACTATAATTCTTGCTTAAGGAGTTGCCACCATGAAAAAAAGCTTGAATCGCAGGGATTTTCTCAAGAAGAGCAGCGCCGCCGGTTTCGGCATAGCCCTGGGGAGTATGTCCAAGGGAGGTAGTCTAAGCCTCCGTCCCCCGGTCCTCAGCACCGAACCCATCGATCACCTTGTCACACCGCCCCTGGACACGGTGCGGGTAGGCTATGTGGGAGTGGGGAGCCAAGGCAGCGGACACTGGCGCAACCTGCTGCGGATCGAAGGCGTTGAACTCACAGCCGTCTGCGACATCCGGGAGGAGCGCATCGCCTGGGCGCAGGAACAGTGTGAGAAGGCCGGGAAGCCCAAGCCGACCGGTTATTCCAACGGTCCCGAAGATTTCAAGCGCATGTGCGATTCCGAAGACCTGGACCTGGTCTACAATGCCACGCCCTGGGAATGGCACGTTCCCATCTCTGTCAAAGCCATGGAAACCGGTTCGCATGCGGCCTCGGAAGTGCCCGGCGCCATCACCCTCGAGGGATGCTGGGAGACCGTGGAAGCCGCGGAGAAATACCGGAAGCACTGTGTGACCATGGAAAACTGCAACTACGACCGGACTGAGCTCATGTTTTTCAACATGGTGCGCCAGGGCTTGTTCGGCGAGCTTCTGCATGCCGAGTGCGGATACCTGCATGACCTCCGGGGATGGAAGTTCGGAGAGGCCTATTTCCCGCATGACTGGCGCCTGCAGTATTCGATCAAGCGGAATGCGGACCTCTACCCGACACACGGACTGGGGCCGGTATCGCAGTGGATGGACATCACACGGGGAAACAAGTACGACTACCTGGTCTCGATGAGCAGCCCTTCTTTGAGCCTCCAGATCGAGGCGGAGAGGCGCTACGGCAAGGACCATCCTCTGGCCAAGACCAACTATGCCCTGGGCGATGTGGTCAACACGCTGATCAAAACCCACAAGGGACAGTCGATCCTGGTCACACACGACACCAACTCACCCAGGCCCTACAGCCGCAAGATCCTGATCCAGGGTACCAAGGGGCTAGCACGGAAATATCCCGAAGAGAAGATCTTCATCGAGGGCACCTCCCAGCGCCATAGATGGGCGGACCTCTCCGAATACGCCGAGCAGTACAAGCACCCGCTGCTGACCTCATTGGAGGAGAAAGCCGAGGGCGCCGGGCACGGCGGCATGGACTTCATCGAAGACTACCGGCTGATCCAATGCTTGAGGGAAGGCCTGCCTACGGATTCAGACGTGTATGATGGAGCCACCATCAGCGCGGTTGTGGCCTTGAGCGAAAAATCCATCGCAGCGAAAAGCACATCGGTCGAGTGCCCGGACTTCACGCGCGGCAAGTGGAAAACCCGCAAGCCCCTGGGAATCGTCTCGGCTTGATCACGCTCGAGTTCTCAGCCCTGGTATTCGAACACCTCATCGACAGAGACACCGAAAACATGAGCGATCCGGAAGGCCAGAGCGAGCGAGGGCACGTATTTCCCCTGCTCCAGGGCAATGATCGTCTGGCGTGTGCACCCGGAACGGTCTGCCAGTTCCTGCTGCGTCATCTCCTCATTGTCGAACCGAAGCTTCCTGACCCGGTTCCTGATCTCAGCCTTAGCCATGGCCGCTCGTCCTTGCATCGATGATCAAAGTGGCTGCCGCGTTGGAGATAAAGCCGACACACATGGCGGAAATGGCCAGGATCCAGACCCAGCCCACCGGCATCAAGACTGCAGATAAATGGAGTTTGTAATACAAGTACAAAGAAGCACCGAACAGGAAGGTGTAGTACAACAGAGTATGAAAGCTGATGGTGTAGGCTTTGCGGAATGTCTGTTCATCCCGTTCATCCGTGAATACCGTTTTCCGGGATCGTGCCCGGGTCAGGAGCAGCATGGCGAAGTACAGCAGGTATCCTCCGGTAATGGCAATGCGGGTGAACTCGACCTTCTTGTCGCCCTCGAGAAACGCTGCCGGGCCTCCACCGGAGAAGAAGACCAAGGACACGGCCGTGAGGACCGCGCTCCATATCACAAGAGACCCAATGGCCCTTTTTTTCATCTCTGGAAGGAGCCCTATTCGCTGCGCAGTTTTCAGGAAAATATACCGGATTGACTCTTAGTACATGAATCGATATGGTGGCTATTGTGTCATTCAGGGGATCTCAATGTTGCGGACGGACTCTATGCGCCCGGGTATGTGAGACATCACCCGACACCCGAAGCGACTGCCAGCCTTGACGACCTGAAGGCCACGGTCGTTTCCAACCGTGCCGTTTTTCCCGATTACGGGCTTGCGTTCGACGAAGTGATAATAGAGGGAGACAGGCTTATCGTCTTCGCCACCATGACGGGGAAGAAAACGGCGCCCATTGAGGGAATCGAAGCCACCGGGAAGAGCGTTCGTATGAACGGAGTCTACATTTTTCGTATCGCGGACGGGAAGATCGCTGAGGAGTGGACCTATTTCAACCTGCTGCACTACTATCAGCAGCTGGGCTATTCTCTCGTTCCTCCCGATTCATCACGACCTGAAACAAAGCGATAAATCTCGAATGGGGAGCTGTGGGGAGCCAGAGTTGATTCTTAGTTGAGGCTGGTTTCCCTGCGGATCTTCATCTCCAGGACCCTCGAGGTCACTGCTCTGTCCTGGAATTCGATGCAGAGCCCTTTCCCGGCGATCACATCCAGGTTGATGGCTGAGCCGCCCCATGTGCAGCCGGGGATCTCCACGTGGGCGGGTGACAGTCCTTTGCGCTCGAACCATCCCCCGTAGACCACGAAGTTCCTGGGATCAACGACAAAGACCATGTAGGTGGAATTTCTAGTAGTGATCTCGATCAGATCGCCGAACCTCAGGTTGTCTCGGAGGATCGTCTGCGGTAGCGAAGCACACAATTTCCGCAGCAGAAAGCCCATCTGATTCCTCGCCTCTTTTGGTCTCTTATGTATTAGTACTCCAAAGGAGGGGGGAATGTAAATAAAAAAGTGATCCTAAATTAAGAATAAGAGCATCTGTCGTATTGGAGTTTCTATACGAAGAAGTAAACCAGGGCGAGGAGCAGCGCCAGGTTGATAGACACGATGCTGGGATAGAACAGGGGCCCGACCCTGCCGGTCTCTTTTTTTGTGAGCACCTTGTATTGGTGCATGTATTTGAAGATATACAGACGGAGCCACAGGAAATTGATCTTGACTCCCCGCTTGGAGACCTCGTGGGCCATCATCATGGCCAGAACGACAAAAGTGACTCCAAAAACCACAATCGCAATCAGTATGATGTTGGACATTGTCTTTGCCTCTCTGTTTAGGAATACTGCATAGCAGGCAAAAATATTCTATCCTGGAAGAAAAATTGTGTTGGAGCCGAACAGGAAGCGCGGATCCGACAGTGAGGCTCAGGATCTACTTTATCGCAACCCCCATGGTGTCGCGGTGCATAAAGATCAGGGACCGCATGTAGGGCCCGATCGCAGCAGGGCTCTCAAAACCGGCCTTGCGTGCGGCCGCCGCGCGTTGCTCTTTTGTGCCCTCATAGCTAGAGGCCCAGTGCTGAAGATCGCGGTAGCACCCCAGTGTGAACAGATCCCAGGCAGCCCCCTGGTCTTTGACAAAGATCATGTTCCAGGGGCGACCGATTTCCGTCTGATAGATGTTTTCCATCACCCGCTCTTCGAGCAGCTCCTCGTGCGTGCCAGGCAGGGCCACGAATATCTCGATGTGGAAGTAGCCCGAGCCGTCGAATTCCTCCTTCACCTTTTCCAGGGGAGGGCCCATCACGAAGAGGTCCTCATGCCAGGCCGAGCAGGACTGAAACGCCTCCTGGAACTTGTCCGGTCTAAGGGAAGATTCCGTTTGGGCCTCCCCTCGTCTCGCCACCCTCTCCGGCGAGTAGAATCCAGTATAACTTTCCATGGGAAAGAGCAGCATAAGGTCCCACTGGTCGCCCTGGGTGTGGCGCCACCAGAACGGAGGTTTATCTCCAGCAGCCTTATAGCCAGGCATCTGATTCTTGTAGAGTGCGATCAGGTCCAGAAGCTTTCCCGGCGCGGCTCTCACGAACGAGGCCCTGTAGAGGTAGGAATGTTCCGGCACCTGCAGCTCTGTTGAGGAAGAAACGGATGAAGAAAAAAGGACCAGGATCAAAGAGACGAGCAGTGTCGCCCTTGTCTTTATGCGGCGGTGTTTCATGATGCCTCCTTCTTATATTCGCGATTTTAATTCATGAATTCTCTGGTTGTCACAACACAGGGGGCCAGGCTCCTATCGACGCTTTGCCCTGATGAAAACATCGATGTTTCCCTGGCGGTCGTTCACATACTGAAATTGGATCTGCCCGTCTCCTGTCACCGACACCACGGCCGGGATGGAGTTTTCGGTCACATGCCATCCCTCTGGCAGGATGACCGTGTTCCGAGGCCGGCCAAAGCTCCGGTCCCAGATCAAGTCATCGCCGTGCAGCAGGTAGCGGTTGGGATCGGTATAGGTCTCCTCGATACGCAGCCGGGCCGAATGCCCCTCCTTGACTGGATCGAACCAGATGACTACTACCTCTGTCTCCGATGTGATAGCCTGCCCGATCTCGATCCCACGTTCGCGGATCGCCTCCCCCTTCAAGGTTTCGACCTTGAGGTCCTTCCCTGTATCGAGGATCTTGGCGGAGGGGTTCGAGGCCCTGCTGCCTGCCCGGACCACGTTGAGGTATCTGTCCATGCCCACACGAGACTCGGTGTAGTCGTGGTAGAGCCGGAATGAGTGTGTTTCCGGGGGTTGGAGAAAGTAGACAATCTCCCGGTCCTGAAATGCCCGCTCGGAAAACCTGTAATTCACGCGGGCCCTTGACCTGGGGGCAGGAGAGGGGCGAGAAGGGGAGGTCGTGCCCGGTGCCTCCTGCCCAGTTTGAGTCTTCGCGTCGTCCGATCTTTCTGATTTTTCCGGCAGGGGTCGAGCTTCGATGCGATAAGGCACCCCTGCTGGACCGGGATTTAAGTAGCTCGCCTTGATCCTGCCGTCTTCTGTCCGCATGACCTGCGAGGGGTAATTGCATCCGATGAGCTCATAGCCTTGGGGCAGAACGACCGCATTGCGCTTTATGCCCAGCGTACGGGAGAAGATGAGTTTCCCATCCTCCAGATAATAGCTTTTCGGGTCTTTGTATGTTTTATCGATCCGGATGCGCGACTCCCCACCCTGCGGCACTGGCCGTGCCAGTTTGATCTGGATGTACTGCCCTTGGGGATTCGCGCGGGCCAGGCCCTGTTCTTGGGCGGCCGTGCCATCTACGAGCTTCCATTCGAGCTTCCCTCCGGTTCTGACATCATAGACTGCATGCACGATCGGCTCGCTCCCCACCCGGCTCGCGTTGTAGAAATATTCGGCACCCGCGGTTGTGGCGGTCACGTCGTATGTGATGCGGAAACTCTGTGTTGTCGGAGCGAGCAGTTCATAGCGCGTGTAGTCGTCCGCCTGTGTCTGCCGGAAGGACTGACCGGGGAGCCCCATAGGGAGGGCCGCCGCCAATGCCATCAAAAGTAGCCATACCCTGACGGTTCTGTTATTTTGCATGTCTACTCCTTCTCAGTCCGATTCCCCTCGAGTATTTCACGGCCAGATATATCACAGGGGGAGGGTATGGTCAATCGACGCGGTCTCTTGGCCTTCCACGTCGTTCTGTGATATGTTTGGACGTGAATTCTACGGGTCCGTTACAAGGCTTTCATAGCATCAATTGGCCTTAAAATCGAAGGGGAATAAAAGCCATGAGTAGAAACCAATCCAAGATCAGATGGCTATTTTTTGTGTGGTGTTTTGCTGCAATCGTGCTGGCACCCTCCGTTCTCGCTGGACAGGAGCGCCCGAATATCGTCCTGATCGTCGTGGACGATATGCGTTTTGACGAATTCGGAGCTGGGGGCCATGCCTATCTCGAGACACCCCACATCGACGGCCTGGCCGCAGAGGGGGCCATGTTCCACAGCGCCTACCACGCGACACCCCTTTGCTCTCCCAACCGCGCCAGCATCCTCACCGGGCAGTATGTGTCGCGCCACGGGATCCTGGACAACACCTCTCGCAGCCGGGCCAGCCATTTACTGGATCTTTTCCCCAAGGAACTGCAGAAGGCGGGATACCGGACCGCACATGTCGGCAAATGGCACATGGGCAATGATCCCACCCCCCGTCCCGGCTATGACTATTGGGTGAGTTTCTCGGGCCAGGGCAAGACCTTCGATCCGGATCTGTATGAGGACGGACGGATCCATCCGGTCAAGGGTTACATCACGGACATATTCACGGACCGGGCCGTGAAATTTATTGAGGAATCCGGGGAGCAGCCGTTTTTTGTGTATATCGGCCATAAGGCTGTGCATCCGGAGGCGATCCAGCTGGATGATGGGACCATCGACCTGAGCGTTCCCCGGGAATTCATGCCCGCCATACGGCACAAGGGCCGCTACGACGGCAAGACCATGCCGCGCCGCCCCAACTATGGGATGTCCGACCAGGATCGGGAGAGCAAGCCCGTCATCGCCAAGGCGCTGGAGTTCAGGCATGTCCTCGAACAGGACCCTGACTGGCTTCATGAGATCGATCCGGGGATTTCTGACGAGACCATCCGCCGCCGTGCCGAGATGATGCTGGCCGTGGACGACGGCGTGGGACGCATCGTCGAAACCCTGAGAAACGGGGGCAAGCTGGATAACACCCTGATCATATTCACGAGCGACAATGGCTACTTCTACGGCGAACATGGGCTGGCCATCGAGCGCCGCCTTCCCTATGAGGAATCGGTCAGGACTCCCCTGTTGATGCGGTTTCCGGAGCTGATAAAACCCGGAACCAGGATCGAGGGGCTGACCGTTTCCGTGGACCTGGCCCCCACGATACTCGATGTGGCCGGCGTGAAGATCCCCGCCCATATCCAGGGAACGTCCTTGACTCCCCTCATGAGTGGTCAAAGGAAAGAGGTCCACGATTCCATCCTGATCGAATTCTACAGCCACGAGAATCCGTTCCCCTGGACCGCCAGCCTGGACTACCGCATCGTCCGCAGGGGCCCCTACAAATACATCCGCTGGATCCGGTTCGATGAGGACAAGGCGGAGCTCTACGATCTGGATAAGGATCCCTATGAGCTCGACAACCTTCTGAAAGATCACACAATGGGGGAACTGCTTGAGGGGCTGAAAAAAGATATGCGAAGACTGGTGCTCATGTCCCTTGGTTTGGAATGAGAGAATAGGCCGGGGCGAGACGCTCCTCGCAGTCCCGCCTGCTTTTTCTCTGAAAATCTCCCTCAATTTATTCCTCATTGACCGCAACCAGATCGAGACAGCCGAGGTTATGGTATTATGAGGTGCTAAAAAATTAACATTTGGTATTGACAGGGGAGCGATTTGGTGCTAAATTTTTAACATGCTAAAAAAATAGCACAACCTGTCATCCAAAGAAAAGAGGTGCCGCACATGATGATTAAAGGACAGTCAGGCCTCAGCCGCCGGGAAAGACAGATCATGGACATCATCTATGAGCTGAAGGAAGCCAGCGCTGCGCAAGTGCACGAACGGCTCCCCAATCCACCCAGCTATTCCGCTGTAAGAGCCCTTCTCAAGGTCCTGGAGAACAAGGGGCACATCACACACAAGCAGGATGGTCCACGTTATATGTTCTCTCCCACGCTTTCCCGGGAAAAAGCCCGGCAGACCGCCCTGCGCCATCTCCAAAAGACGTTTTTTAACGGCTCCACAGAGGAGGTCATGGCCGCCCTGCTGGACATCTCCGAGGATGACCTGTCCGAGGATGACTTTCGGCGCCTACAAACCCTCATCGAGAAGGCCAGGAAAGAAGGACGGTAGACGTGCGGTTCATTTTCGAAGCCGGTTGGCTCGATCTCATCAGTGGATACTTGATCAAGAGCTCTCTGATCCTGGCTCTTGCGCTGATGCTGGCCTTCCTGCTGCGGAAGAGATCGGCGGGCCTGCGGCACCTCGTGCTCTCCCTCTTCCTCATCGGACTCCTCTTCCTGCCGCTTCTTTCTTCCTTGACCTCCGGCTGGGAGACGGGCCTGCTGCCCACCTGGCAGGACCGGACCTCCGGCTTTTCCCCGGATGCCGGCGGGGTTAAATCCAGGGATGTCTCCCTGAGTCCTCATGGGGGCAGCGCCTCGGTGTCCGAGGTCCCTCTCCATCCGATGGGAGAAAGGCAGACCTCTTTTCCTTTTCTGAGCGGATTTCTTTCGGAATGGAGGCCTATGCTCGGGGCCACGGCACTGGCTGCCTGGCTCGCTGGAGCGGCGCTCCTTCTCCTCAGGCTGGCCCTGGGCCTGCGGGGGGCCGTCCGCTTGACCCGCGGAGGCCGGGACATGGTGGACTCAATCTGGAAGCGTCTGATCAGTCGATTCCTGGCCGCCGTTTCCCTCCGCAGGAAGGTCCATCTCCTGAGCCACGAAGGGATCCGGATCCCCTTGACCTGGGGTTTTATCAGGCCGGTCGTGATGATGCCGGCTGGCTCTGAAGCCTGGAATGAGGGGCAGCGCTCCACAGCCCTCTATCATGAGCTGGCGCATGTGAAACGCGGGGATTTCCTCATCATGCTGCTGGCCCGGTTGAGCCGTGCACTCTACTGGTTCAATCCCCTGAGCTGGTTCGTTTTCCGGATGATCCATAAGGAACAGGAAAAGGCGTGTGATGAGCTGGTCCTCAAGGCGGGCATCAAGCCTTCGACCTATGCGGAGAACCTGCTGCTCATCCGGAACTCTGTTCCCCTTCACTGGAATCCACCGGCCGCCGTCCTGGGTGCTCTGGGACGATCCCAGCTGAATGACAGACTTGTCGCTATTCTGAAGCAGAAACTCAACTTCGAGGAGGTAAAGATGAAGACCAAAATAATGTTAGGCATACTGGTAGTACTTTCGATCTCGTTCATTGGCATGGCGCGTCCTGTCAGTCCGGAGGCCGGTACTGCTGAGGCCCTGGCCGCCGATAACACGGTGATGGATTTGACGGTGCCGTTCATGGTTGCCGATGCATCTCCCCAGGACCAGGAAAAGCAGAAGGAAAAGAAAGAGAAAAAGGAAAAAGAGGAACAGCAAAAGGCCAAAGAAGGCAAGGAAAAGACCGTAAATGTCTGGACAGCCAAGAAGGGTGAGGAAGGCACTATCCAGATCACGATCGTTGATAAGGGCGAGAAGAAAACCATCGAGCTGACGGCACCCTATGTCCTGACCATCAAGGAGACGCCGGAGAAGACCATCGTGGTGACGGCTCCCCACATGGAGCTGGACGAGGGCGAGGAATTGACCTGGACGATCAAGGCCGACGAGCTGCATTTGTCTAAGGATGCCAAGGTCATCGAGCTCGACAAGGGCGCGGTCATCCATGTGAGGAAACATGGCGAGGAAGGCTACGATACCATTACGCTCACCACCAAGGCTGTAAAACTGGATGAATCTGTCCATGCCCCGGAGAACATCCATGTTCATGTCGTGACCAAGGATGGCGACACCAAAAAGATCGTCGTCTCTCCCCATGTTGAAGTCCACGCCGATGCTCACGCGCACACAGGGGTGGCTGTGGCGGTCCAGAGTGAGATCTCCAAGAAACAGCTTGAAGAGATCCGGGAGAGCATAAAGAAGCTCAAGGAACAGGACCTGGATGCCTCAGGAAAGAAAAAAGAACTGGAGCGGATCGAGAAGGTGATCGCGCAGATGAACAAGCGGCTGGAAGAACAGCATGAGCATGACTACGATTACGCCTACAAGCTGCATACCGAACCGGTGCACATCGAGATGATCCACAAGGGGGAAGGCGAAGAGAAAAAAGACGTCTACTTCGTGGGAAAGGAAGAAAACTATTCCATCGGTCTCGTCAATGACGAGGGCACTGTCACGCTCTTCATCCACGGCGATCACAACGAAGCCAGCAAGGACGAATATGAGAAGGTGGTCCAGAGATTGAAGGAGCGCCTTCCCGAGGGTTATGAGGTCTGGACCGAATTCGACGAGGACAAGGACAGATTCAGCATAAAGATCAAGGGTGGGGAAGACATGGACGTGTCATCCGAGGTCTTCAAAGAGTTGCTGACCGCCCTCAAGGAAGAGCTGCACAAGATCAAAAAATAGCTTAAGCTAATCAGACTCGGAATCTCCCTAAGGGGCCAGATCCACCTGAGGGGCACGGGCCACTCCCACCTCCTCGATCTCGAAATATTCCGCCTGTGTGAAGCCGAAGAGGCCGGCGATGAGATTGGAGGGGAACACCTCGATCCGGGTGTTGAGGTCGCGCACGTTGCCATTGTAGAAGCGGCGGGCCGCCTGGATGCGGTCTTCGGTGTTGGCCAGCTCTCGCTGCAGCTCCAAAAAATTATCGCTCGCCTTCAGATCCGGGTAATCTTCTGACACGGCGAACAGATTTCGCAGCCCCTGGACCAGCACATTTTCGTCCGCTGCCTGGTGGGCAGGGGATCCGGAGGAGCCGACCGCGCGGGTTCGCGCTTCTGTCACGCTCTCGAACACCTGTTTCTCATGGGCGGCATACCCCTTGACGATCTCGACCAAGTTGGGGATCAGGTCATACCGCCTCCGGAGCTCTGTCTCGATCCCGGCCCACGAATCCTTGAGGTGCTGGCGGAGTCTGACCAGGGTGTTGTAATTGGCGATGACCCAGATCAGGACCAGTACCGTTATCCCGATGAGTACATAGAGCGCTTCCATGTTCCCTCCTGAATTCATTCCCCTGCCTGGCCGGCAGTATTCTTGAGCTGTTTTCTGACATAGCCCGGAAGCCGCTCCAGGATGCCCTGGATCAGGGCAATGGCGTCCTCGAAATCCTCTTCCTTGAACCGACTGCTGCGCCAGACCATGATATCCTCTTCCTCGAGCTGGACATGGAATCTCGGCGCTTCCATGAGATAGGCCATCATCTGCTGATGGATCACATCATAGGCCCAGCGTTTCTCAGGTGCCTTGATGAAGAACTTTCGGCTGAACTCGGCGGATTCGAAATCGATGTCGTCTGCCCCGAAAAAATCAGAGACCTTGTCAAAGATGTTCTCGGGCCGGATGTAGAGAGACTTGAGCGACAGGGGGCTCTGGACGACGAGGGCGGAGAAGTTGTGGACCTGTCTGTGCTTGCCATGCCCTGTCACATAGTGGTAGTCGAAGGCTGTAACGTCCCGTTGGTCCCGGCTGCCGCGCATGATGTTGTATGCCCAGCGGCTGTGACCGCGTTTCAGGCACTTGAAGGAGGGATAACGAGCGCTCATCCCCTTGTCCCTTTCTGCGATGAACTGCCAGCCCAAAGAGGCGGCATAGGCCTGGAGCTTTTTTTTGCGTTCTAAAGAAAAAAAATATGCGATCAGGATGACGGCGCCAACGATCGCGATCGCCAGAAATATGATCAGTCCTTTCATCGTTTTGCACTCACTGAATCTACACCGACCGCTTCCGGATTATTCGATCCGGCCCCCAAGTGGCTGGGCCGATCATGGCTGCCGATCGAGTCAGGGAAGGCTGCTCAGACAACTATATAAGAGGCGGGAATGGGTGTCTACCGAAAATGTTCCCAGAACCTGAGCATCTCAAATCCCTCTTCGGAGGGGAAAGCAGATTCTTCGTGCCTCAGGACCTTGATCAACGTTGGGCTGCGCCCATGGCCGTGTCCCGCCGCGCCTTGAACTCGCTGCCTTCCTTCCAATTGGGGAAGCCGGCTTCCATGCTGAGGCGGTAGCCGAGCGTGAAGTACATATGCAGGTCTTCCAGGGCGCCGCTCAGGTCCCAATCGGGGTCGTACTCATCCGAGGTCTTGTGATACTTGTCCCGGATGTACTGCTCCTGCTGGGCGAGTCCCCACTCCTCTCCCTTCTCCAGATGCTGGATGCCGGAGCCCGCGCTCAGGGCAGGCACGCCCTGCTTGGCGAAGGGGAAGTGGTCGGAGCGGAAGAATGAGCCCTTCTCGGGTGTGGCATTGGGCAGGACTACCCGGCCCACTTCCCGGGCATAGGCTTTGACATAGTCGTCGAGCTCAGACTGGCCATACCCTATGATGCGTATGTCCTTCATCCGGCCGTAGATGTTCAGGCTGTCCATGTTGATGACCGCCGCGGTCTTGGTCAGCGGATAGATGGGATTCGTGGCGTAGTAATCCGAACCCAGCAGCCCCTGCTCCTCTGCCGTGACTGCCAGGAACAGGATGGACCGCGAGGGAGGGGAGCCTAGAGTGCAGAAGGCCTCGGCCAGCTCGATCAGGGCCGCTGTGCCCGTGGCATTGTCCAGGGCTCCGTTGTAGATCTGGTCTCCTTCCAGGGCCGTGTCCCGGCCGAAGTGGTCCCAGTGGGCGGTGTAGATGATGTACTCGTCCTTTTGATCCGAGCCGGGCAGGAGCCCGATGACGTTCCGGGAAACGGAGTCTCGGGTCTTGACATCCATGGCGAGGTTGGCCTTCAGCCCGAGCAAAACAGCCTTGAAACCGGGCTGCTCCGCCGATTTCTTGAGGCCCTCGTAGTCCTGGCCCGCGGCCTCGAAGATCGCCCGGGTGGCCTCCAGGGTGATCCAGGATTCCACCGCGCACCGTGAAGAATTGCCGTCTTCTGTCAGTAGGCTGAAATTTGGACCGGTCCAGCCATTCTGGACGACGCCCCAGCCGTAAGCGGCCGGCTCTGTCTCGTGGATGATCACAGCGCAGGCCGCGCCCTGCCGTGCTGCTTCCTCATACTTGTAGGTCCAGCGGCCGTAGTAGGTCATGGCTCTTCCGTTGAAGACATCCGGGTCCTGTGTCGCAAAGCCCGGGTCGTTTACCAGCATGACTACGGTCTTCCCCTCGACATCGATCCCCTCGTAGTCGTTCCACTGGTATTCGGGTGCCACGATCCCGTAGCCCACGAAGACCATGTCGGATTCCTCGACTGCCACCTTCTCGGCGACTCTGAGGGTCACTCCGACGAAATCGTCCTTGAATGAGAATTTGAGCGGTTGTTTTCCTCCGGTGATCTCGAGATCGCCTGCCGGAGTGGCGGTGATCTCTACCATTGGCACGTCCTGGAAAAAGCTTTCGCCGTTGCCGGGCTCGAGCCCCACTTCAGCGAAACGCTTCTTTAAATAGTCGATCGTCTTCTCCTCGCCAGGGGAGGCGGGGAACCGGCCCTCGAATTCATCCGAGGCGAGGACCTCCACATCCACGGCCAGCTCGTCCGTGCTCAAACCGGCAAGGGCCGCGTCGAGATCGTGCGCTTTCTGACTGCAGGCAGAAAAAGCTAAAACGAATGACACAAACAGAAGAAGGAATAAACGAATCGTCCTGGGCATAAAATTGCTCCTTATAATGATCGAATAACTGCCCTTGGATTCTCCTGAATATACGAAAAAATGTCAAACAGAAATCGAACTCATGTGGGTTTGATGTCCAGTATGCAGTAGCACAGCCATCAGCTCGGATGCTGAGGCTCTGGCCAAAACGAGGAAGGGATCGGCCGGGGCTATTTGACAGGAGCGAGTCTCTCGAATCTCTGCAGGTCTTCCTGCTCGATTCCCGATCTCTTCATGGCCTTGATGGTCACCTCATAGTCCTCGTTGACCAGGCCGTAAAAAATGAAGTTCTGTGAGATCCAGACGCCCTGGGCGCTGGTCCTGAGGATTGCCAGCTCTCCGCCGCTGCTGTCCAGGAGCCAGTAGCTGTCGACGTGGTTGTCCTCATCCCGCGTCCCAGTTATGAAGATGTTTCCCCCCGGAGTCAGGCTCACCTCACTCAGATTGGGGTGCTTATCATGAAGAGATTTCTTGTAGTTGGTGATGACCTTGCCGAAGCGGTTGAACCAATCTGGACTGCGGGATTTCATCATCTCTATATAATTATCTTTCCAGTCTTTGAGGTCCGAATTGGATACTTTTTGTGGCTCCGGAAGTGGAGTGGAAATCTCTTTCACCAAATTTCCCTCGAAATCATAGACGTGTAACTTCGTACTCAATCCGTCGGAAAAGAGCAGGGTGTCTTCCTGAAAGGGACACCAGGCAAAAGCAGGTGTGAATGGGATGGGGGCATCAGCTCCTTGGCTCTCATATGAGATTCGGGAGATGTATTCTGCCCTCTTGCTGCGTGAAAGCTCAATGCCTGAGGGATCGAGCAGGAAAATCTGTTGGGGGTAGATATGATAGAAGTGATCCTTCTCCTGCTTGGGTTTGATGAACCAGTTGAACTTTGCCAGGAGGCGCCCATCGGGGAGGCATACAGCCTTGCTCACTCCGTATCGTATTTTCTGATCGATCTTTATTACCCTTATGAGCTTTCCATTCAGGTCCAGCACTGTGAACCAGGGGTGCCCCCCGAAGAATTCCGTGAAGATGAGCTCCTTGTCGGGAGTGAAGCCGAACGACACGCCGTCACTGCGCTGGATCTCTCCGGGTCCTTGTCCCTCGCCACCCATTTTGCGGAGGTAGCGGCCCTCTGGAGAGTAGACCTTGATGAAGGCATCGGACTGGTCATAGACATAGATGCCGCCGTCCGGGCCCTCGGCGATCTGCCGAGGGAAGATCAGCTCCCCCTCTTCCCCGAGCGCGCCGATCTGGAAGGATTCTTGCCCAAATGTGAAAACAACCAGCATAAAGATCGCCAGGATCAGCCAAATCTGTGGTTTCATCTCTTCCCCTCCCGAGAAAACAAAATAATCTCTCATCATGGTACTATCAATATATAGGGATATGTATTACGAAAGAAAGCACAATTATGTTTCACTTTTGTCCAATAGATCCCTGCCAATGGCCTTTGGACTTGAAAGAAGACAGCAGTTCGTATCCATTTTTTCTGATTGCAGGATCCCTCAGTTCTTCCCGTACGCGCTGGAGCTTAATCTAAAGAGAGCCGTCTATTTGAAGGTATTTTTCCAGGGAAATTGGTTTGACTCTGAGGGGGGTTGTTGTTAGTCTTGGGATCATATAGGGAGAGGAATATGGCCACCGAATGCCCCAAATGCCACACGGAGAATCCACCCGAGTCCAAGTACTGCAAGGAATGCGCCTCGGCCCTGCTGACACGAGACGAGATGGACGTGATCCACACCCGAACCGTCGAAACGCCGATCCAGGAGCTGACCACGGGGATCACCTTTGCGGGCCGGTATCAGATCATCGAGGAGCTGGGCAAAGGGGGAATGGGCAAGGTCTACAAGGTCCTCGACACCAAGATCGATGAGAAGATCGCGCTGAAGCTCATAAAGCCCGAGATCTCCTCAGACAAGAACATCATCGAGCGCTTCAGCAACGAACTGAAGCTGGCCCGACAGATCGGCCACCGCAACGTGGCCCGCATGTACCACCTGGAGGAAGACCGGGGGACGCATTACATCACCATGGAGTTCATCCCGGGGGAAGACCTGAAGAGCATGATCCGGATGAGCGGCCAGATGGGGATCGGGACCGCCGTGAACATCGCGCGGCAGATCTGTGACGGCCTGGCCGAGGCCCACCGCCTGGGGGTCATCCACCGGGACCTGAAGCCCAGCAACATCATGATCGACAAGGAAGGCAGCGCCCGGATCATGGACTTCGGGATCGCACGCTCCCTCAAGGCCAAGGGGCTCACCGGCCCCGGCATCATGATCGGCACTCCCGAGTACATGTCCCCTGAACAGGTGGAGGCCAAGGAGGTCGACCAGCGTGCCGACATCTATTCCCTGGGGATCATCCTCTACGAGATGCTCACGGGCCGGGTGCCATTCCAGGCGGACACGCCCTTTGCTGTGGGCATCAAACAGAAAAGCGAAAAGCCGGAGGATCCCAGGCAGTTCAATCCCCGGATCTCTGAGGACCTGAGCGCCCTGATCCTCAGGTGCCTGGCAAAGGACAAATCAGAGAGGTACCAGAGTACAGAAGCTGTGCGCTCCGCTATCGATGGGATCGAGGAGGGGATGCCAACCACACAGCTGAAAGAGCCCAAGGGCGTGCCGCTCACATCGAAGGAGATCACCGTATCCCTGAGTGTGAAGAAGCTGCTGGTCCCGGCCCTGATCGTCGCGGCCCTAGTTGTGATCGCCCTCATCGGCTGGAAATTCCTGGGCCCAAAGGCAGCGGCCCCAGAGGCAGGTGGAAAACCCTCGCTGGCGGTCCTGTACTTCAAGAACTCCACGGGCGATGCGGAGCTGGATCAATGGAGGACAGCGCTCACAGAGCTGGTGACCAGCGACCTTCATCAATCCAAGTACATGCGTGTCCTCACCGGAATCAAGGTGTATGACATCCTGGAGGATCTGAATCAGCTGGAGGCTCAGAACTATTCGACAGACACGCTCATGGAGGTGGCTTCCCGGGGGGGCGTCAACCACATCCTGACGGGAAGCTACACCAGGGGGGGAGATGTTTACCGCATGAACATCACTCTGCATGATGCGGCCACGGCGGAGGTGGTGGCCTCTGAGCGGTTCGAAGGGACAGGAGACGAGAGCTTCTTCTCCATGGTGGATGAGCTGACGCCCTGGATAAAACGGCAGTTCAACCTCACGAGGAGTGAGATCGCTGGTGACATCGACCGGCATGTGAGTGAGATCACCACGGCCCATCCCGAGGCCCTCAAGTTCTATGTCGAGGGGCGGAAACTCCACTTGAATGCGGAAAATCGGGCGAGTATTGCTGCCATGGAGAAGGCCGTGGCCATCGATCCCGAATTTGCCATGGCCTACCGGTCCATGGCCATGAGCTACGGAAACCTACGCCTCCACAACGAGCGCGGAGAATACATCCGGAAGGCCATGGCACTCGCGGAACGGCTCCCGGATCGAGAGCGCCTGCAGATCCAGGGGGACTACTACACTGAAACAGAGGAGACCTATGACAGGGCGGTCGAGGCCTTTGAAAAACTCGTGGAACTCTATCCCGATGCCCTGAACGCCTATAACAACCTGGGAATTATTTATGATAGGCTTGCCGAGATACACAAGGCCATCCACTGGTATGAAGAGAGCATCAAATACGGCGATTCCTCGGTGACCGTATACACGAACCTTTCGGCTGTCTATCGCAGGGCCGATATGTATGACAAGGCGGAGGAGCTCTTGAGGAGCTATCTCAGGGACTATTCCGAAGATCCCCTGATCTATTTAGACCTCTCGCTCCAGTTTCGCAATATGGGAGACCCGGACCGTGCGCAGGAGGAGCTGGATAAGGCATTCCTGCTCGATCCCTCTCTCTTTGAAATCATAGCCAGGCGGGGAGATATCCTCCAGCAGCGGGGAGATCTGGACGGAGCGGAAACAGAGTATAGGAAACTCTTGGAACGGAAAGAGCCAATTGCTCGCATTTTCGGATTTTTTGGAGTTGTCTTTCTTCATTATCAAAGAGGACAATACGGAAATGTTCTAACCGAATTGAATGGTCTCTGGGAATTCATACGGGGATTCAACCAGCCGAGGTGGATTTCCAGGGGGCATAGAGAGACTTCCTATCTATACTATAGAACCCGCAGGTCCCAAGAAGCGATAAAAGAGGCGGATTCGGCTTATACTGCGGCAGCCCAGGTCAACTATAGTCCCTCCATGCAGCAGGCCCTGTTCCTTAAATGCCTGGCCTATACCCAGATGGATGCCCTGGCAGAAGCGGAGAAGACCGCAGGCGAGCTCAAGGCTCTCATCGATTCGGGGAGAAATCGGAAAGCCATCCAACTGTTCTATCATGCCTCCGGAGAGATCGAGCTGCAGAAGGGAAACCAAGACCGCGCCATCGAATTGTTCCAACAGAGCATTTCGCTACTGGAATACGGCCCGCTCGATTATCCGGCCTTTTCTCTCGAACCCTTGGCCAGGGCCTTGTATGTTTCGGGTGACCTGGAAAATGCGCAGAAGGAATATGAGCGCATATCCAGCCTCATATCCGGAATCGTCTTCGCCGGGGACATCTATGCGATAAGCTTTTACATGCTTGGCAAAATCTGTGAACAGCAGGGCCAAACAGAACAAGCCATCGAGTACTACGATCGATTCCTCGAGCTCTGGAAGGATGCGGACCCGGGCCTGGTCGAGGCGGATGACGCCAAGGCGCGGATCGCGGCCCTCAAGCGGTAACGGCAGTCCGCAGCGAGGAAAGAGGAACGCTTCACAAACCCTGGCCTCCTTTCCAGAACCGCCATCCGGACAGCATGTGTATCCAGTTGAATATAAATCTTGGCACGGTAGTATAGTGATAAAGATGGAGATGTTACATCGTTTCTACGGATGAAGGCAGGACAATGAATGTCATCGAGACCCACAAACTCACCAAGTATTACGGCAAGGACCGGGGCATCCTCGACCTGGACCTCCAGATCCAGGAAGGCGAGATCTTCGGCTTCATCGGGCCCAACGGCGCAGGCAAGTCCACCACCATACGGACCCTGCTAGGCCTGATCTTCCCCACCAGCGGCAGCGGCACGATCCTCGGAAAGGACATCGTCAAGGAGAGTAAGGAGATAAAGCGCCATATCGGCTTCATGCCCTCGGACGTGAATTACTACGAGAAGATGGACGTGGCAGAGCTGCTGAGCTATTCCGCGGATTTCTACGGCGTGGACTGCGCTGCGCGGACCGAGGAGCTGGCCGAGACCTTTGCCCTGGACCTGGACCGGAAGATCCTCGACCTCTCCCAGGGAAACAAGAAGAAGGTCTCGATCCTGCAGAGCCTCATCCACCGGCCCCGTCTCCTGATCCTGGACGAGCCCACCAGCGGCCTGGACCCGCTGATGCAGAACAAGTTCTTCGACATCCTGCGGCAGGAAAACCAGGACGGGACAACCGTGTTCTTTTCCTCCCATACGCTGAGCGAGGTCCAGAAGATGTGCCGGCGCGTGGGGATCATCAAGGAGGGGAGGATCATCGCGGTCGAGGACATCGAGACGCTGCGCAGGAAGCAGCTGCGCAAGGTCGAGGTGGAGTTCGCCTCGGCGGACCTGAGGGATCGGTTCGCGATCGACGGCATGCTCTCTCCCCGGAAACACAACCACGCGCTGAATTTCATGTATTCAGGCCGGATCGAGGAACTCCTCCGGGTCCTGGCCGGGCAGCAGGTGGAGGACCTGCTGATCGAGGAGCCGACCCTGGAAGAGATCTTCATGCACTACTACGACGATGAGGAGCCTCCTGATGTTGAAGATGGAGGGCCTGTACAATGATCAGCTGGAACATCTTTCGCAGGGAGCTCAAACGCTACCGGGGCTCCACCATTGCCTGGTGCATCTCGATCTGTGCCCTGATCGTGATGGGGATGGTGTTCTTCCCGGTCATGATGGACGAGACCATCATGCAGCAGATGAAGGCCTTTTTCGAGAACGCCTTCATGAAGAATATGATGGCCGCCTTCGGAGCGAGCTTCGACAACCTGACCAATGTCCTGGGCTTCTACACCACGCGCAATTCGATGTTCATCATGCTCCTCGGGAGCTTCTTCTCGATCATGCTGGCCGGCAGGATCCTGGCCCGGGAGGAGCCCGACAAGACCGCCGAATTCCTGCTCTCAAAACCGGTGACCCGGGCCGAGGTCTTCTGCAGCAAGCTGCTGGCCTACCTGTCCTACCTGCTGGTGCTGAATGGGGCCACGGTCCTGGTCGGCTTCCTGAGCATCGAACTGTTCAAGGGAGAGAGCGAGTACCGGATCTCAGCGTTCCTGACACATTCGCTGTACGCGATGCTCCTGATGCTCAGTTTCGGCGCGATCGGGATGTTCCTCTCGCTCCTTGTCAAGCGGGGCCGTCCCCACGCCGGCATCTCCATCGGCATCGTAGTGGGAAGCTACTTCTTCGACTCCCTGTCCAAGGTCACTCCTGACGCGGAAATGTTCGGCTACATAAGCCCGTTCAAGTTTGTGGACAGCGCCGGGATCATGCGCCCCGATTACGGGCTCGAATGGTGGCGCGTCCTGTATTTTGTGGCCCTGTCGCTCGTGCTCTTCGGGCTGACCCTCTGGAGATACAGGAAGAAGGATATCCTGATCTAGCCCAATGTCTCCTCCCCTTTGACATGCCCATTTCCCTGTGCTAATAGTAACCTGAATCTCAGCGGCAAAGGCTCCACCCGATATGCAGGCTCTTGTGATTTCTGATCTTGAAGGAGAACTCTGATGGAAGACCTCAAGTCCGGCTCCATGCTCGCAGGGCGGTATGAGATCATCGAAGAACTTGGAAAGGGCGGGATGGGGCAGGTCTACGTGGCCGAGGACCAGCGCCTCAAGCGGCGTGTAGCGGTCAAGGTCCTGCCTGTCGACATGATTCACTCCGACGAGAGCCGCAAGCGTTTCGAGCGGGAAGCCAAAGCCGTGGCGGCCCTCTCACATCCGAACATCCTGGCCATCCATGACTTCGGGGAGGATCGGGGAGCGCCCTACGCCGTGATGGAACTGCTCGACGGAGACACGCTGAGGGACAGGCTCAGGGAAAGTGCGCTCCCCCCGAGCGCGGCCATGGATTACGCCAAGCAGATCGCTTCGGGCGTGGCCTATGCCCATGAACGGGGGATCATCCACCGCGACCTCAAGCCCGAAAATATCATGATCACCGGAGAGGGACGGATCAAGATCCTCGATTTCGGGCTGGCAAAGAGCCGTTTCTTCGAAGAGGGGGCACAGGAAGCGGCTGTGACCATAACCAGGACCACGGAACCCGGGATGATCCTGGGGACCCTGGGATACATGTCCCCGGAACAGGTCCGCGGCAAGGAGATCGATCACAGATCGGATATATTTTCTTTCGGGTCGGTCCTCTACGAGATGATCTCGGGCCGGCGGGCCTTCAGCGGAGAATCTCCGGCAGATACCATGAGTGCGGTGCTCAAGGAGGATCCCCCGGAGCTAGCGGGCCTGGTGCAGAACCTGCCCTCGGCCCTGGAGAACATCATCAAGCGCTGCCTGGAGAAGCGGCGGGAGGATCGCTTCCAATCCTCCCGTGATGTCCTGTTCGCTCTCGAGTCTGCCTCCAAAGGAGACCTCGAGTTTCAAGTGACGGAAACCTCCAGGCTCAGGGACGATCAGAGTTCCAGGCTGGAGACGATCTCCACCACCGAGAGCGCGGCCCTTTTTCTCAGGAGCTGGTTCGCCTCCCCTGTGCGGACGATCCTGACGATCGTCGTGCCCGTAGTCCTGGCCGTGGGCCTGTTTTTCCTGATGCGGCCCACCTCACTCCTGGGATTCGCGGAGCGGGACTGGGTCCTGATCGCGGATTTCCAGAATCAGGAGGAACAGGCCGACCTGGGCAAGGCGCTGTCACTAGCCTTGAGGGTCGGCCTCGAAGAGTCTGAATACGTCAATGTTGTGTCGAAGTCACGCATCAACAGCATATTGAAGCTCATGCAGAAACCATCCGATACACTGGTAGACGAGGCTGTCGGCCGGGAGATCTGCCAGCGGGCTCGGATCAAGGGGCTCATCGTGCCCGAGCTGAGCATGGTGGGAGAACAGTATCTGCTGACGCTGAGCCTGATGGCTCCTGTCTCCGGAGACACAGTGGCCAGTTTCGCGGAACGTACCGATGAGGAAGACGGGCTCCTCGACAGCCTGGATTCCGCGATCCAGGACCTGCGCCAGGGCCTGGGCGAATCCCTGGATACCATCCAGATGCAGGGCAAGCCCTTGGCAGCGGTTACGACTGGGTCCCTGGAGGCGCTGCAGCTCTATTCCAGAGGCAGCGCCGCATGGGGCGCGGGGCAATATCAGGAAGCGGTTGATCACTACCAAGAAGCGCTCAAGATCGATCCGGATTTCACCATGGTCTACGCGGCGCTGGGAAATTCCTATGCGTCTTTCGTTTATCGCAATGTGGAGAAAGCGGAGGAAAACTTCAAGGAGGCTCTGGCCCGGCTCGACCGCGTCGGGCCCCGGGAGGAATACCTGATCCAGGCCCTCTATCACGGCAGCATGCGGCGTTTCGAAGAGTCGATCCGGTTCTATAAGCTGCACCTGGAGCGCTATCCGGACGATCTCACCGCCCTCTACAACCTCGGGAACGAGTATCGGAGCATACGCGACACAAACCGGGCTATAAAGACCTACCAGGACGTCCTCCGGCTGAATCCCCAGCATGCCTCGGCGCTGATCAACACGGCGACCTGCCTTGGCCTTGAAGGCCGGGTGGAGGAGGCCATCCAATTCTTTCAGCGAGCTTTCGAGGTGAGTCCCAACTGGGAGCTCCAGGGAAACCTGAACCACGAGTATGGAATGATCTTGATCGAGGCGGGCCGCCTGGAAGAAGCGCAGACCGTGTTCGAGAAGCGGACGGTACACACCAATGCCAACGAGCGCGGGAGCGCCTACCGGTCCCTTGGACAGCTGGAGCTGCGCCGCGGCCGCTTCGATGCTGCGGCCAAGCACTTCGAACAGGCCTCTCTCCTCCATGAGTCTCTGAATGCCATGGCCAGTGTCGCCCGCAACAGGCTCTGGTGGGCGACAGGCGAGACGGCGCGAGGGAACGATGAGGCGGCACTAGAGCTGCTCGAGGGATCCGTCGAGCTCGTTCCCCTGACAGGGGGCTGGATCTGGCTGCACTCCCTCCTGGGGCGCGCCATGGTGGATGCTGGTGGGATAGAGAAGGCCGAGAGTGTCCTGGACGCCATAAAGACCTGGATCGCCGCGAACGAAAGCTACAACAGGGACAGCCTGAGGAGGCACGACATCCTGGAGGCGGAAATACTGGCCGCCAGGGGGGAAACTGAGGCCTCGCTGGAAGCCCTGGAAGAGATCCGAGCGGTCCAGGCCTATGACAATCCGTTTTTGACTGAGGCTCTGGCCAAGGCCTATACCCGAGCGGAACGCTGGGATGAGGCCGTGGACACATCTACCCAATTGATCGACATGTCCTGGGTCAGCTACGAGGGGATGGTTCCCTGGATCCAGGCCCACTTTCAGCTGGCCCAGGCCCTCGAGAAGACCGGAGACGCATCCCGGGCCGTCGAATATTACGAAAAGTTTCTCTCCCTCTGGGGGGAGACGGATTCGACGATCAAGGAAATGGGTGTGGCCGAGAAGAGGCTTGCCGATCTGAAAGACGATTAATAATTCAGGAATATAAAGGAGGGAACATGGATCAAAAAATACTGGACCTTTACGATGAGTACGCCGGTGGAAGTCTGGATCGCCGGGCATTCTTAAAGAGATTATCAGCTCTTGCCGGCGGTGTGGCTGCGGCCTGCACTTTGCTTCCTCTGCTGGAAAACAGCTACCTGCGGGCTCAGATGGTGCCGGGAGACGATCCGCGGTTGTTGGTGGAGGACATCGAATATCCTGCGGAAACCGGTCTGATGAAGGCCCATTTCGCGATGCCCAAGGAGGCCGCAAAGCTCCCTGCCGTGATCGTGATCCACGAAAACCGGGGCCTGAATCCCCACACCCGGGACGTGGCCAGGCGTGTGGCCCTGGAGGGATTTGTCGCCATCGCTCCGGATGCCTGCTCTCCTCTGGGCGGGACACCGGATGATGTGGATGAGGCGCGAACTAAAATGCGGGAGCTGGATCGCGAGGCGACGGTAAAGAATTACGTGGCCGCTGTCCAGTATTTGAAGACACACCCCAAGTCCACGGGAAAGGTGGGCTGCATGGGCTTCTGTTGGGGTGGAGGCATGACCAACCAGGTCGCCGTCAATTCAGTGGACCTCACGGCAGCGGTCCCGTTCTACGGCAGCCAGCCCGCGGTCGAGGACGTGCCCAAGATCAAGGCCTCAATGCTCTGCCATTACGGGGGAGAGGACGCGCGGATCAATGCCGGCATCCCTGCTTTCGAGAAGGCGCTCGAGGCCGCTGGTATCGAATACAAGAGCTTCATGTACGAGGGGGCCGGCCATGCCTTCTTCAATGACACCGGGTCACGCTACCACAAGGAGGCGTCCACGCTTGCCTGGAAGCGTACGATCGCGTTCTTCAAGGAAAAGCTGAAGTCCTAAACTGAGGCGGGGTTTCTCAAGCTCAACCCAGTCTGCCGGCCCCAGCGAAGGCGAGTATTCTCACTTCCCACAGCATTTTTTGTATTTCTCGCCGCTGCCGCACGGGCAGGGATCGTTGCGCCCCGGACTGCGGTGTGTCCCCTCTCGGAAGGCCGGTGTCTTACTGGTCTGAGCCGTTTGGGCCTGTCTCTGCCATTCCGCCCCAACCTCTATTACCCAGGGGAGGCAGTGGTTGAAGAACCGCCTGTAGCCCGCGCACAGGTAATTCAGCCCAGCTTCCCCGTCCGGCGTCCGGAGAAAACGGTTCTTCGGGCATTCCCCGTGGCACATGTCCATGACCTCGCATTCCCTGCAGTAGCGGGGTAGTGTATCGAGTTTGGCCTGCCCGAAGGCCCGCTGCTCCGGGCTCTCCAGCAGTGCGACGAGGGGAGTCTCGCAGATGTTTCCCAGTCGGTGTTGTACATCGACAAAGTGGTCGCAGCAGTAGAAATCGCCGTTGTGCTCGACCACGGGGATGTCTCCGCAGGCCGGCCGGAAGATGCAGAGGGAGTGCTCAAGACCGAACGCCGACCTGGCTGCCTCCTCGAAGATCTGAACCTTGATGCGGCCGATGTCGTGCTCCAGCCATTCATCGAAGACGGTGCAGAGGAACTCGCCCCAGGCTTCCGAAGGAACGGTAAAGGGACCGATCCCACCCTCGGCCTCCGGACGAGGATCCACCAGTGGCAGAAAGGTCAGGTATGTGGCCCCGATCTGCCTGAAGAAACGGTAGGCCTCGAGGGGATGTTGTACATTGTAGGCATTCACAACGCACAGGATGTCGCATCCGACACTGTGCTTACGCAGGATCTCATACCCTCGATGCGTCCGCTCGAAGCTGGGCTTGCCGTCCTTGGTCAATCGAAAGCGGTCGTGTATATCCTGAGGGCCGTCCATGCTGATGCCCACGACAAATCTCTCCTGTGCCAGGAAGCGGCCCCAGTCGTCATCCAGGAGGCTCCCGTTGGTCTGCATGCCGTTGAGGATGGTCTGCCCGGGCAGACGGTGCTTCTCCTGCAGCGCTACGATCGTGCGGAAGTAATCCAGCCCCAGGACGGTCGGCTCGCCCCCATGCCAGGAAAAGCGCACCTCGGGCTCTGGGCAGGAGGCGAGGTGCTGTGCGATGTAGGCCTCGAGCAGGTCGAGCGGCATGCGCTGAGGCGCGGCATCGGAAAGGAGCGTGCCCTTGTCCAAATAGTAGCAGTAGAGGCAGCCGAGGTTGCAGGAGGCCCCTGCTGGTTTGGCAAAGACCTGAAATTCTCGAGAGGCTTTGGCCATGTTTTTCCCGGCTCCAATATTCCAGAAACACCAGCGAAAGTAAAGGCCTGCTCACAGCTTCCGGCCTCCATGCATGCGCTTCCTCGACGATCCATCAGAGCATGCAGAGTGTTGAATAATTCCCCGCCGGAGCGAGTATTATCGCTAGGGAATATGATAGAGTAATTATTCAGGCTATGGATCGAAGTGCAGAGTCTAACAGAGCGAGGGGGTAGAATGAGATCAGTGAACATCAAGGCCGTTGTTCTATGTTTGATCCTAGTGGGGATTGCCTCATGCTCTCAGCAGCCGTCCGAAGTGCAGGAGTCTGCAGCGGATCATGAGCCGGCAGCTGTGCTGCAGCCCGCTGTTCAGATGGAATTCACGGATCCGGAGTCATTGACATCGGGGGGTTATTCCATCTTCAACGAGACAATGGTAGACATGACATGGCAGGAGATCGAGAAGGCGGTCGAGGAGGGAGCCATAGTCCTGCTGAACACGGCGGTCATCGAGGAACACGGCCCGCACATGGTATGCGGCATCGATTCGTATCTGGGATCGCTGTGGTGCAAGCTGACACGGCGCAAGCTGGAGGCGCTCGGTGTTTCCACCGTCACCGCGCCTCCCTTTTACTGGGGGATAAACCGCTCCTCCCATGTCTTTCCCGGCACCTTCACTGTCCAGGATGGCACCCTTGAGTCTGTGCTGCATGACACCTTCGAGTCTCTGAAAAGTTGGGGCTTCGACCGGGTCTTCACCATCAACAGCCATGGAGACGGTGCCCACAACGCGGTGATCATCGAGACGATAAAAAAGACCCGTGAGGGCCTGGGCATGGAGATCCACTTCCTCTTATCTGAAGCCAGGGCCGCATGTACCTCCCTCACCGGAAAAGAGCCGCACATCCTGTTCTTCGGGGCCACCTCCCTCGAGGCTGCTCCCCCTAAGTACATGGATGTCCACGCCGGCTGGCTCGAGACAGGGATCGTGGCCGCCTATCTGCCGGGACTGGTGGATGTGGAGCTGGCCCGCACCCTGGAGCCAACCCGGCTGTCTTGGGAGGATGCCGGGAGATGGATCAGGGACATGAAGTCCGTGACCCCGCTCGGCTATGCCGGGGATCCGGCCGCCTTTGACGCCGAGGCCGCACGACAGTATGTGGAAGAGCTGACCACCAACATGGCGGAGGCCATCGCGGGAGAGCTCGGGAAGAGGTGACCAAAAGGAGATTTGACACACCCTTTTTGAATCATTAGTCTAGTATTCAGCACAGGGATAGACAGCCATTAATGGAGGCAGATGACATGTTTGCGCGTTTCACCATCATCCAGACGGAACTCCAAAAGATCGATGAGGCCGCACAGCTGTTCAAGGAAAGTGTTGTGCCGGCCTTTAAATCACAGAAAGGCTTCAACGCGGCGTATTTCATAAGTGACCGCGAGACAGGGAAGAACATCTGTGTCAGCATTTGGGAGAGCGAAGACGATGCCGTGTGCAACGAGAAGAGCCAGATCTATCAGGACCAGCTGCTCAAGTTCATGGACCTTTTTGTCGATCCACCATATCGGGAAGGCTATGAAGTGATCGTGATGAGCCTGAAGGAAGATTAGCCAGCAATTGGCCGGATCCGACTAGTATTTCTCCCACAGTTTTCCCCAGTCGGTGCGGGAGAACTGTTTGATGCGTTTGCGCCCGATCGTGGGATACCAGAGGAGGTCGTGATAGACGTTGCTGGCCAGCGGGGCCCATACCACCAGGGGCGAATGTAGCAGGAGCCGTTCCAGGAACCGCAGCGGCCCTCGGCGCAGCAGTTGATCTCCCCAGATGACGAGGCTTTTCGTGGTCTTGAAGCCGAAATCGATCCCGGCGATATCCTCGCCCACAATCTCGATCTCCCGGGGATCGCCCGTACCCAATCCGCGCTCGTGACACATCCGGATGTAGGGGATGCTCATGGGATCGAAGCCCATCAAGCGGGCGGCCACGGAATCCACGGCCACGGAGTCGCCGCTGGCCAGGATCAGGTTCTTTATCCGGGGGATCATGGTCCGGGGCCCTGCGCCGTCCCCGCACACCGTTCCGTCCATCACCGCAAAGATCCCGGGATGGAGCTCCTTCTGCATGATCATCAGATCCACAAGTACTTCGTGCATGTATTTGTGAGCGTAGTGGCGGACCTCCTTCAGGAGCCCGCCGAAGGCGTTCTTAACCGCACCCGTGGTCGTGGAGTGCCCGTGAGTCTTGACCGTGGGTAGGTGGATCACGTTCTTGCCGACATACATTTTGGGGATCTCGATCCCTTCGGGGAAGATCTCGTTGAGCTTGAGGAGCGGTTCTTTAAATGTGTAGGTGATCCATTCCACCTCGGGCAGGGGATAATATCTCAGGTTGTTTCGTTCGAGGATGGGGGCCCACTTGTTGTTCCGTGCTCCCTTGACCGGGTCGGTCACCACGGTCTTGTTCTCCACTGGAAACAGGCGCTCCGGTGCGTATCCGTCGTCGATCAGCGTCTTGACCAGGCCTTCAACCTGCCAGGGTTCGCTGGAACAGGCGGGAAAATATTTTGTCCAGGACAGGTTGAGTTTGAGAAGTGTCTCCTGGTCCCGGGGGATGTATTCCCCGTATTCAGCCAGGTGGAGGAGCTTCCGATAGTCCTCGACCACGGTCTCGGGTTTGGTTTTCAGGACTGCGACTTTGGATAAACTCATGGTCTTCCCTCAGGCGTACAGGATTATGGCGGATACCGCGATCCACAGGACCAGGGCCAGCAGCAGGGGCTTGTCTTTGAGGATGAGCGCCTCCGGGCTGCCTCCCAGGTTCTTCTGGTGCACGAGATAGAGATATCGGAAGATGCCGTATATGACGAAGGGGACGGTGAAGATCAGGTTGGTGGTCCCGAACTTGGCCACCGTCTCGTCCGAGATGGTGTACAGGCAGTAGGCGACCACGGTGGAGGCGGTCACCACGGAGATCATCTGGTCGAGGAGCAGGGGGGAATACTCCTTTAGGATGGGGCGGTGGGCCTGGGCCTCGTCCTCCAGCAGGACCAGCTCGTGCCGCCGCTTGCCCATGGCCAGGAACAGCGCCAGGAGGAATGTGCAGATCAGGAGCCAGGGCGAGAGCGAGACCTCGATGACCAGGCCGCCGGATATGACACGCAGCAGGAAGCCGGAGGCGATGATGAACAGCTCGAGGATAACGATGTGTTTGAGGCCGAGGGAATAGGCAAGCTGCAAAACGTAATACACCAGGGCGGCAGCAAAATATTTGGGTGAGAGGGCATAGGCGAGTGCCAGGCTCCCGATGCTGAGCAGGGAAAAGGCGACCCAGGCCTGCGGCTTTCCCAATCGGCCCGAGGCCAGAGGACGCTGAGACTTGAGGGGGTGGTGCCGGTCCTCCTCCAGGTCATGCAGGTCATTGAAGACGTAGACCGCACCAGTCAGCAGGCAGAAGGCCGCGAAAGCCAGCAGAGATCTCTGCAGCAAGGGCCAGTCAGTAACACTCTGAGAGAAGATCAGGGGTGCGAAGATGAAGAGGTTCTTGTGCCACTGTCTGGGGCGCAGGGATTCGATGAGGGCAGAGACGTTCACTATCGTCCGATTGTATGGATTTTGGGGCCAGGAAGCAAATGTTTTGCATGCCTCGTGCGAGGTGGTGGGCCGCTGCTATCGGGAGTCGCCCCGGTTTGATGAGCTCCCCTGGATAGGGGCCAAACGGATATCTTCCAGGCGAATGGGGGCCTCGAAGGAGATCTCCACCCGGTTCCCCGGAGTGTGCAGGCTCTGTCTGCGCAGGTCGAGGGAAAAGGTGTCCTGATCGAGCGTGCGCAGGTCGATCAACCGCCCGTTGAACGTGACACGGATCCGGCCCGAATAGGCATCCTTCAGGGAGACCTCGAGCAGGTTGTTCCGCAGGTGGTACGAAGCATAGGTCCTGATGATCCTCTGGACAGGGAAAAACTCCTGAATCCGGAACAACGTGCTCTCCTCGTTGTCGTGGAGCACCCGGACATACCGTTTGAGGGAATCGAAACGGGGCCGCACGATAGCGCGGGCATCTGGATCTTTCTGGTATTTCCGCAGCAGATCCCAGTGCACGAGGATGTGTGTGACCGAATACTTCTGGATCAGATCGATCAACATCCGCTGCTTGGGGAAATTTCTCTGAAAGGTGCCAAGCAGGTTTCTCAGGTCGAAGGCGTAACTCTCCGGCTCGACAGAGACCTTTCCGTTGATAAGGGGATTGCGGTGCTGGCTCCAGTTGAGGGTATAGAGCGTGTTCTTGTTGACTTGGAGCCCGAAGTAATGAGGGATCTCGAGGACGACCCTGCTCTGCGCGAGGGGAAGTTTCTGATAAGTTGAGGCATCCCGTGTAGGCAGCTCCCGCATGATCGGAGAACCCAGGAGGGGATGGCGGAGGGGAAAGTTTTCGGCCACCATCAGCAGCAGGACGATGGATGCAAACACTGCCGTTTTCCTTGGAGAGGCTCCCTTGAACGATGCCAGGATCCGTTTTCCTCCCAGAGCGGCCAGCACGATGAGCAGAGGCAGGCCCAAGGGATAGACCCGCGCCATGGCCTTGAGGCCTCCGAATGGCAGCACAGTGCTCAGGGAAGTGAACACGGACAGGGAACCCAGCACTGGTAGACGGGAAAAATTGAGCAGCAGGACCAGATAGAAGCAGAACACGATCACCAGCAGGCGTCCTCCGGGATCCAATTGTTTCCATCCCCGTACGATCAGCACCAGGATCACGCAGAGGAAGAGCAGGAAGACCAGCTCGAGCAGGAAAAGATTCCTGAAAGCAAGGTAGGTCAGCAGGAAGAAACCGGCAGCCAGGATGCCGAACCGGAGATACGTTTTGTCGGTTCCGGGCGGGAGGGTGGCGATGAAAAACAACACACACAGCAGGACTGCATATCCGGGAAAGAACTGGGAGGCCTCCGGCTCGGGCTGGGGGAGAACGGCGCTCAGGAGTTTGTTGTTGGTAAAGAGGTCCGCGGGGGTCAGGACCCTCGGCGCGATGCCCTGTTCAATAGTGGGCTGTGTGACATCCGTAAACGGCAGAAAGATCGCCAGGATCAGCAGGAACGCGATCCCCAGCCCCAGGGCGATCCTACCCGTGTCCTTCGGAGGGATCATCCTCAACAGGAGGGCCGAGACCACCATAGCGGGGAGCAGGAAGACCCAGAGCTGAACACCATAGTAGACCGAAGCCAGGAACTGAAGGAAGGCCAGGGCGGAAAGGGCGGCGAGGTGCCTGCGCTCACGTGTCTTCACATAGCGGAGAAAAAAATAGAAAACGAAGGGGAAATAGAAATGAGAGAGGAAGTTCAGCCAATGGAAAAAGGTCGTGTTCCGGCCGTAGACGATGAAGAGGACCGAAAAAACCCAGGCCAAGGTTCGATCCCGCACGAATTCCCGGATGAGCAGATAACATCCCCAGGCCCCCAGCAGGAGGGCGAGGATGACATACAGGTTGGTGCTCTGCTCCAGGTTGAATCCCAGGATCTGGAAACCCTTGTAGAAGAGGGAGATCCCGAAAAGTGGGTGCGTTCGCGCCATCACATAGGATTCCGGATACAGGAAGGGCAGGTGGTAGATCTGGGAAAGAGGAGTGTGAAGCGAATACTGGATGATGCTGAGGATGTTCCGGACATCGCCGTGATCGCCGAATGGGACCTGGGAGGAAAAATCCAGGAAGAGGCCCGGATAGCACACGAACACGATGCCGAGCCAGCCGAGAAGCATCAGCAGAGCCAGGAAAAGGGGCGACCTCTGTGGAGGAAAATGCGGTCTTGAGGTCGAGGGTGTGTTCATCGATCGATTGTTCCTGTTTGTAACACAGGACAGGGGTGGGGTCAATGGGTGGCGGCTCAGGATAGCTTCAGCTTTCTGAGAGCCACAACACACATCTTCAGCAGCAGCCAGCCGTGCCGGAATCTGTCGATCTTGATGTCTCCGTAGACACGGGCCCGATAGCGGATCGGGACCTCTACGATCTTCAGGTTCAGCTTGGTTGCGCCGAAGAGCAGGTCGAAGTCTCCGAAGGGATCAAAATCGCCGAAATAGCTCCGTCCGGCAGCGATGCGGAGATAGTCCTCCCTGAACAGGACCTTGGTCCCACAGAGTGTGTCCTTGATCCTCTGCCCCAGGAGCCAGGTGAAGATCCAGCTGAAGACCTTGTTGCCCATGATGTTAAGCGTCCGCATGGCCTGCTTTTCCATGGGATAGACCAGACGAGTTCCGTTGATGAATTCACCCCGGCCCTCGGTGAGGGCCTGGTAGAATTTGGGCAGGTCTTCGGGTGGGACTGTGAGGTCCGAGTCCAGTATCATCAGGATATCTTTTTGAGCTGCGGCGAATCCCTTGCGCACGGCATCACCTTTGCCCTTGGCATCTCCCTGGTGGATCAGCTTGATGTCCTTCTCTCCGCGGTACTTCTCGATCATCTCCTCGATCTTTTCCACGGTCCCGTCGGTGGAAGACCCATCCACGAAAATGATCTCCTGTCCCGATCCCATCTCGGGTGTCCGCGTGACGGCGCCTTCTATGTTTCCCTTTTCATTCTTGCAGGGCACAAGGATCGTGCAGCTGTACTGAGGGGTTGGCTTCGTTTCGTCGGTTCCGGAGGGCCGGGCAACCAGGTACTGCACCAGACAGAGTTTCTTGATCAGAGGGAGTTTGGCGATGTATTTGTTAAGGAATGTAGAGATAAGAGGGATGTATTTGGGGAACAGAAGCCGGTGATCTCTCTTGATGACCTCGAATCCGTTCAGGTCCAGGAGGTTCTCGATGTCCGGCAGGGACAGCCAGTTCTGGTGGCCTTCCTTCATCTTGAGCCCGAGCTTTTCTCCCAGTTTGAGGGCCGGCTCCCAGAGGAAATTGTAGTGGGTGATGATGATCCGGGATTCGGGCTGGGTGACCTTCCGCAGTTCTCGGAAAGCCTGATACACATCGTACAGATGCCCGATGATATCCGACAGGATGATGTAGTCGAACTTCTCGGATAGAGCCAGGTCCTCGACGTCGTCTCGCTGGTAGGTGAGGTCCGGGTACTTTTCCCGGGCCAGTTTGATCATCTCAGTGCTGAAATCGATCCCCACACCTCTGGACGGGTCCAGTTTAGCCAGGAAATCCCCGGATCCGCACCCGACCTCGAGGACCGATCGCTGAGGTGGGATGATGAATTTCAGGAGCCTTTCCAACTGAGCGTAGTAGTACCTGTTGCGCTTCTTCCACTTGTCCCTCTGGAGAGCCATGGTGTCGAAATATTGGATCTTCTCGGCCTTATCCATTATTCTTTTCCCTACACCTTTTCTCGCTTGCCATCTGCGCTGGGCAGCTATGTGAGGTCCATAACATTTTGTTTTCCGACGCTCCCTTTGAATCGGCCAAACCTATTTCTTCGTCGGTGAAGGGAACGTCTCCAACCGGTCCAGCGATTTGTATACCACTAATCCGGTTTGATGGAAAGTATTTTCGAATATTTTCACGGCCTCATAGCCATCCACCTGCCGTTCCCCTTCCGGGATCCCTCCCTCTGAGCCGATCCTGTGGAAAAGCACCAGAGGAAAACCGATCTTGCGTGCCTGTGTGATCGCAGCCTTGAGCTCTTCTTGATAGGATTCCAGGGTTTGAAGGATGAAGGCCCTCCTCCTGGGTCGGTATCCCGCCTGGCCGAAATACCTCTCGAGGCGGGTTCTTCCAAACGTCCCACCGATGAGGATGGGCTGGCCATGCTGCTCGGCCTTGAGCCATTCCACGGCGGCCCGGTAGGGAAAAAACCACTTGGGAAGTGATATGGTCTGGTACAGGACCAGGCTCAAGTAGCTGTTCGTGACGGCCTTGACAGCACTGTATCTCGCTATCTTCTGCTCTTTCGGGTCGATATCTGTCGCTCCCTCCGGCCGGTGATACAAAACCAGGGGGTATCCCAATTGACGGGCCAGCTTCATGGCATGGTGAAGCTCGGCCGTGGCTGCCGACCTGGATGGAGTCCGGATCGCGAGATATCCCGGGAAAACAATACGAGGGTAGTGGAATCCCAGGCCCATGTAAGGGGAGCTCGGTGCCACGATCAGAGATCCCGGCCGGTAGCCGGCCTTCTCAAAATACCAGTCCAGCGTTAAATGGCGTGTAATACTGCAAGCAAAGAGGACCGGCCAGTTGGGGCGATTGGATTTCAACCAGTCGATCATCTGCCCGTAGGGATAGGTGTACTCTCGGGCGTTGCTTGGTAGGGGCACCCCCCATCCGGGCTTCTTGTCGCCGGAAAGGGAGAGCGGCGAAAGCGAAAGGTTCAGTGCCAGGCAGAACACGACCGTGACCGGGAGCAGCATCGGTTTTTTCCGCTTGAGCCATACTATAAGCTCGAATGCCAAGACGGCTAGGGGCGCAAAGAGGAAGAGGTTGAAGCGGGCCAGCCCTATATAGACCCTCCGGTCCAGGAAATGGAAGAAGACATGAATCAGGAACAGGGCAAGGACCGGCAGCACGAAGCGCGCCCTGCGGGCCCACAGGCCCACGATCAGCCCTCCGATGGCCAGGACCAGGATTCCCCCGAATTGAGTGAAGAGCGCTTGGGCCGCGACCACATATAGCTCCCAGTCAAAGAGGTTGCTCAGGGACGGGTGGTATCCCCGGGCCTGGATAAAAGATGCCCGGAAGACGACATAGATGCCCAGCGGCAGCGCCATGCAGAATACCGCCGCCGCCTCCTCCAGGATCACCTTGAGCTTCAACCGTCCGGGTTTGAGCTGTGGGACGAGCCGAAATGCAAGGCGTAGGCCGATTATCCCGAAGATGAAAAAGACAAGGGTTTCCTTGAAAAATCCCGCGGCCAGCAGGGCATACCAGCCCGGACAGCCGCGTACTGATCTGAAATCCGCTGTCAGGAGGGTATTGAGGTAATACAGGGAGACCAGCAGAAGGGCGAGTGCGGGAAGCTCGAGATAGAGGATCGTGGCATGGTAATAGAGGACTGGAGTCAGAGCAAATGCCAGCCCGAAGCCCAGAGCCGCTGCCTGGATGCCGTTTTTCTGTAGCGCCCACACGGCGAACCAGGCCATGGCAAAAACCGCAAGCAGGGGCATTAGCCGGTAGACCCCCTCCCGGAAAACAGTGGAATCCCATATGAGGCCGGCCTGGTGCAGCCAGACTGAGATAAAGGGGTAGCGCACCAGCACAAAATCTCTGTGTGGCATGTTCAAGAAACCCGGTAAAAAGCCGGCTGCCATTCCCAGGGTACAGACCACCCCGGCCTTGATGGGAAGGGAGAGGTGTTTTGCGGCATACCAGAAGGCAACCCCGAGCAGAACAAACCCGATTGTGATCGCCAGGTTAGCACCCCGGAAAGCGGGGCTGATGATGTCCCGGAGGATCCGGGCCCGCCAGATGTGCCATCCCTCATCTCCCTGGATTGGGACCTCGCCGCGCAGCGGGAAAAAATTGAAGGCTGCCACCATCAACGCCAGGAGCAGCGGCGAGAGCGAAACCAGGAGGCGTTGTTTCTGTTTGGGCAAAGTACTCACGGGTACCTCACCCGCCGCAAGCCATGCCCAGAACAGGGCCAGCGCCAACAGTACCATGTTAATCAGAAAGAAGGTCGGGGCCCTCCCCAGAGACCTGACGAGGGGCATGGTATCTGAGGAAACTACCACCAGTCCATAGGGGGAGAAGATGTAGGCCAGGCAGAAAACGAAGGTGAGCAGGCCCATCCCCTGGTGACGGCTCAGGGCGCGTATCCTCAATGAGAGCAAGAACGCCATCCCGGCCAGGGCCTTGATCACAGGCCAGGGCGCAAGCAGCATCAGGGCGAGGCAGGGCACCCATAAATACGCCTGCCATATGCGGGCTGCCCATGGGTCAGTGGAAGCGCTGCCTGGAGCGGCTTTCCCCTCAGCTGTCATCCTGCCGAGTTTATACCACAGCGCAGTTTCAGGGTCAATGAAGGGGGGAGACTTCTAGGATTCGATGCCGCAGGCACGGGCGATCTCTCCGATATCCAGGGCCCGTGCTTTCTTCCCCCTGGCATCCCTGCCCACACCGGGATAGCTGGTCACGAGTTTGATTCCGCTGGACAGGGCCCCGTGTGCCATGGCCTGATCGCCGTTTAGAGACCGGATCATGCCTGTTCTCCCTCCTCGTCCCTTTTGATAGCTTTGCCCTTTTTCCGGTTCCAGTAAAAGGCGAAGGGGATCCCCGTGGCGATGATCGCCAGGTCCACGAGCGATTGCTCCCATTCGAAGACCGCCCTGAGGACGATCAGGGCGAGGATCATCAAGAGCGAGAGCAGGGGCAGGATCGGGTAGAGTGGAACCCTGAAGATGTCGGGGCCGCCGATGCCCTGTTGGCGCATCTTGAAGAGAGCCAGGGTGGACAGGCCGTAGAAAATCAGTATGGCGAAGACCAGCCCGGTGACGATGGTCTCGAACGTTCCTCGAAACACGAGGATCACTCCGGCCCACAGGCAGTGCGCTGCGATCGCCCGCGATGGCGTCCGGAAGCGGGGATGGATGAAGTCCATCCATTTGAAGAAGAGTCCGTCATGGGCCATGGCATAGTAGGCCCGGGTCGCGGTCATGATGGTGCCGTTGATGCTGCCGGATGCTGAGATCATGACCAGGATGGCGATGAGCGAAGCACCGATGGGGCCGATCAGTATGGTCAGGACGTCGGAAGCGACGATGGTGCTCCCTCTCATCCCTTCCATGCCCAAGGTCTTGTGATAGGTCCAGTTGGTCAGTACATACAGCAGGACCACGATGCCGATCCCGAAAATGAGGCTCCTGGGGATGACGCGCTTGGGATCTTTCATCTCTCCTGCCGAATACCCGAGACGTTCCCACCCCGTGTGAGAAAAGATGATCAGCATCAGCGCGGCTATGACACCGCCCACGGGCCCCAGGTTTCCTTCAGGTGCCGCCTGAGTGGAGACAAGGTTCTCGTGTCCTCCGCTCATCACGATGCCGAAAGCCACGATGGCCAGAAGGCCTCCCACCTTGATCACCGTGGAAAACTTCTGGTAAAGGCTGGCCCTCTGGATCCCAATGTAGTTCAGGAGACCGAACAGGAAGATGACGGCCAGTGCCGCCAGGATCTGGACGGTCTTGTCCATTTCGATGAAATAGCCCAGATAGTCTACTATGATCAGGGCCAGCCCCGCGGCTGCGCTGGTCCGGATGATAAACAGCTGGGACCAGCCGAACAGGAATCCGGCGTGAGGCCCGAAGCAGCGTGTGATGTAGTTGTATTCCCCGCCGGTCTCGGGCATCCGCGATCCCAGTTCCGCGTAGATCAGCGCGCTGATCAAAACGAAGGCCCCGCCCAGGAGCCAGAGCAAAATGATCTCCTGGAAAGAACCCAGGTAGCCTGCGATGATCTGGGGTGTGGAATAGATGCCGGCGCCGATCATGATGCCGATCAGGATGGCGACCCCGTCGGAAATGCCCAGCACCTTTCGGAGGGCGGGTTTTTCCATAGAAGAACTATAGCAGGCCTGTACGGAAATATCATCTCCCCAATCATCCCTAAAGGCTATTTACGGGCAGCCCGGACTGGTCCATCATACGGGCGAATGAAGATAAGCACAGGTCGGCCTATATAGAGAGGATTTTCGATGCCAGACAGAAGAAAAGACAGCCGCGAAAGCGAAGAAAACAAAGTGGTTATCGAGTATGTCACCAGCCTGGGCGAATCTATCGGCGTGACCGAGATCTATGCCTTGACCAGAGATATATCCGTGGGCGGCGCGAGGATCGTGACCGACTGGTTCTTCCCCATCGATACGTTTTTCAAGGTTAACCTCACCTTGTCCAAGACGAGGCAGGAGGTCCATCTCGACGGTCAGGTAAGATGGGTCAAGAGTCTGGATGACTCCGACGACCTCTTCGAAGTGGGGGTGGAGTTCCTGCACGACCTCCCCGAAACTACTTTGGCCCTGATAAGCCACATCCTGGAAATCGAAAAAGAGATCCCCTCCATCGTGCGCCGCGCGTAATCGGGCGTATACTCGGAAAGTATTCCATTCATCCATAGAAATATTTTCGAAACTCAGAGATAATGGATGGGTGGATCATCCGGTGCAGAAACAACGAAAGCCTTGGGGGGCCGCCCTCCTGAGCCTGATCTCGCTGGCTTTGATCTTCCTTGTCCTCAAGACGCATTCGGTGGGCCAGGCCTTCAGGTACGCACGGCGTCAAGTGTACACAGATTTTTCAGGTTCCCATCCCTTCCGGTCGAATCGAGCTAAGATGCGCTTCCTGGAAGATTATGACCGGAAGGCGGAGCGATGGCCGGTCGTTTCGGAGACTCGAATGGTCGAGACCTCATTCGGCCGGACATTCCTGCGCATCAGCGGGCCAGAAGGGGCCCCACCCATCTTGCTCCTTCACGGGATCGGGGGCAGCCCTCTGCATGATCCCTCATCCGATTTTCATGCACAACTTCATGGACTGGATGCTTCCGGACCTGGCGGCGTCCGGAGAGTCTGGGCGGGCCCTCCTGGACGAGGAGACCGATTCCGGCATCATCGCATCCCAGTGCTTCAAGCCCAAGCCCATGGTCAACCCTACGGTGCTCACGGATGAAGAGTGGCGGAGCCTGCGGGTTCCCGCCCTGTTCCTGGTCGGAGAGAACGAGAGGCTCTATCCCGCAGACAAGGCCGTGGGGCGGCTTGCCGGTGTCGCACCTCAGATCCAGACAGCGATCCTGCCGGGATGCGGCCATGACCTCACCGTGCTCCAGTCCGAGCTGGTGAACCGGCTTGTCCTGGGATTCCTGAAGACTCCTTAGGTCAGGTCCTCGCCCCAAGAGGCCTCTTCACAGATAATCGAGAAGGACTGGATAAATGAAAAGCCCAACCAACAAGCTGATCGGTGAGACCAGCCCCTATCTACTTCAGCATGCGCATAATCCCGTGGACTGGTATCCCTGGGGACAGGAAGCCCTGGACAAAGCCAAGAACGAGGACAAGCCCATCTTCCTCTCCATTGGTTATGCGGCCTGCCACTGGTGCCACGTCATGGAGCACGAGTCCTTTGAAAATCCGGAGGTCGCCGAGGTCCTCAACCGGCATTTTGTGTCCATCAAGGTCGATCGCGAAGAACGACCGGACCTGGACGATATTTACATGACGGCCGTAGTGGCCCTCTCAGGGGCGGGAGGCTGGCCCATGACGGTGTTCCTGGCACCCGATCTGAAGCCCTTCATGGGCGGTACCTATTTCCCCCCCGAAGACAAATGGGGTCGGATCGGTTTCAAGCGGCTCATCGGCCGGATCGCCCAGCTCTGGGAAGACAGGGAAGAACGGGCAAAACTGCTCCAGAATGCCGAGGCCCTGCATAACATCCTTGTCGATCGCGCCTCCGGGAGCGATGAGGCGGCAGCGGGCAGGGAATTGGATCGGTCGCTGGTAGCGGCCGCGATCAGCGAGTTGGGAGCCTCGTTTGACGAGCGCTGGGGAGGATTTGGGGCGGCCCCTAAATTTCCTCCTTCCACAGCCGTTGCGACGCTCCTGCGTGATTTTTCCTTGACGGGAGAAGAGTCTTCCCTCGGGATGGCTGTTTCCACTCTGGACCACATGCATGCCGGCGGCCTCTACGACCATCTCGCAGGGGGCTTTCACCGCTACTCGACAGATGTCATGTGGCTTGTGCCGCATTTCGAGAAGATGCTGTATGACAATGCCCAGCTGGCCGCCGCCTATCTTGATGCCTACCAGGTCACATCCGATCCCCTTTATGCGCGTATTGC
>RCNB010000129.1_pt1 | contig 52782 bp, 58 predicted proteins | sample 2041321 | NCBI WGS metagenome assembly RCNB01 (sample SAMN09708232, study PRJNA481090) | Marine sediment metagenome, whole genome shotgun sequencing project.
TTATCCTGACATTGCTGCAAATAACAACAAAACATTTTCAAGAGTACCATTCTTTCGAGTTTATATAAACCTTTAAACCTTAATGTTAGGGTTGGCACGGCTCGTGAATAATCCAGGTTAGTTAAGGTTTCGATTTTTCCCTTTCGAGAATCCAGTCCACCGCATCAATCAGTGTTTCCGACACCTGGGCCGGTTCCATTCCCTTCTTTCTGAGCTTTGGGAGAGACTTTTGACCAAAGCCCGTTAGCAAGAGAATCGGGGTTGCTTTGATATTCATTCCGAAGAGAATGTCTTCTACTTTGTCTCCGATCATGTAGGATTTGGTGGTGTCAATGTTTAAGTCTCGTACAGCTTGCTGGGCCATCCCGGGGTTGGGCTTTCGACAGGCGCAGGATTTCCTGTATTTCGGTATCTCGGAGTGCTCGTAATGGGGACAGTAATAGATTCCATCAAAGGCGGCTTTTTGCTTGGAGAAGTCGAGCCGCAGCTTCCGATGGATGTCATGAAGGTTTTTTTCTTCGATGAATCCTTTCCCGATCCCCGATTGGTTGGTCACGATAACGGACAGAAACCCGGCAGCATTTATTTTTCGGATGGCTGCAAAGCTGTAAGGGAAAATTTCCACCATGTCGTAGGAATTGGGATATCCAACGTCTCGGTTGATGGTTCCGTCTCTGTCGAGAAAGACTGCGCGTTTTTTTTTCATAATAATTTTTGGCAGGCCTGGAGAACCTCCTCGGGAGATATGTCCATCATACACCGGTGGTCAAACGGGCATTGCCTGTAAGAACAGGGCCAGCAAGTGGCTCTCTTGTGGATAACCATGGCGGGTTGCTGATAGGGGCCCGTCCTGGCAGGTTCTGTGGGGCCGAACAGGGCGACCAGGGGAATCTTCAGGACATTTGCCAAATGCATGGGGCCTGAATCGTTTGTCACTAAAAGATCGGAGAGACTCAGTAAGGCGGCCAATCGTGGTAGCCCCGGAAACGTTAGAACATGCGGGCGTTCGCTCATTCGGGAAGAGATGGCTTCGGCCAGAGGTGTTTCTTCGACAGCGCCGATGATCAGAACCTGTGCCCGCATCCTGCTTTGAAGGAGGGAGGCAAATTCAGCGTATTTTTCTGCCGGCCACCTCTTGGCGCTTCCGTAGTATCCCCCTGGGTTGATGATGATAAGAGGTCGTTGGATTTGAATATTCTGGGATTCTAACCACTCTTCTGTAAGCGTCTTTTCCTTTTGGTCTACCTGGAGAGGATGCTCTTCAGGGAATTCTTTCATTCCCAGGCCTGAGAGAAGATCGAGGTAGTAGTGAGCTTGGTGGACTCGATTTTTTTTGGATTGTAAAGTGATTCCTTTGGTGAGCAGGAGGCCTCGCCCGTCTTTTTTGTATCCCCACCTTTGGGGAATTTTTGCCAGGTAAAACACAAACGCAGATGCAAAGGAATTCGTGAACAGAATACCCAAGTCAAAACAGGAAGTGCGGAGGCGCCGGGCTGAAATATGAAGGTTTTTCAAGCCCTTCTGTTCGGGGAGTGAGATGGTGCCTGCAAACATATTGCCCATCGAAAAAAGATCTTTGACCCAATCTTGGGCGGCTACCCAGACCTCGGACTCTGGGTAGTTTCTTTTTATTGTGTTCATCGCCGGGAGGGCAAGGACGGAATCCCCCACCCAATTTGGCGCGCGAACCACGATTTTCATGAAATCCATTGTATTCGCTAACCGGAAACTTGTCAAAAGCGACGCTCTCTCGTTTCCGGATGGCATCCTCATCAGCTTGTCTGGCTTTTATAGAACGAGGTATGAGAAAGAGGCTCGTTTTATGGGAGAGTGGGGGTGGGATTAAGAATTATTTTTTTCAGAGGAAGAAGAAGGGGAGTCTTTCTTTTTTGGGGATGTGTCTTTGTCTTTTTTGGGCTTTTTTTTAGGTTCGGAATCAGATGCCCGGTTTCCTTTTGAGGCATAATCGGTGACATACCATCCGCTTCCTTTAAACTGGAGAGCCGAAGGGGAAAGAACTTTTTTTACAGAACCTTGGCAGTGGATGCATTTTTTTAGCAGGGGATCATTGAACTTTTGCAAAATTTCAAAAACAGACCCACACTTTGTGCATTTGTATTCGTATAATGGCATCTGCTTGCTCGAAATGAAACAGCATATTATATCAGACTCATCCTTGGATATAAAGGAGCGGTTTTTTTAGGCATGGGGAAGCAAGAAATGGCCTTAGTGAAAAACGATAGCTTCAAACACAAATATTTCGGCACCGGATCGCCAGGCGTTTTTTGGGAGGCCTGCTTTGAGGCAAGCCTGTTCCAAGAAGGTTTCGCGAGTCCAGTTCTGTTCAACGGCGACCTGGGGAAGGAGAAGCCCCCTTTTCCCATCCTTTGCGATCACGAGGCCATGCCTGCCTACGGTTATCCTGTTTGGATTGATCATTTTTTTAAGGGGAGAAAGCACGGAGATTTCTACCTCCAGATCATCGAGTTCATCTCGAGTAACCGGGAGGAATCGGGAGTCTCGGCAGGCTGCATAGATGCTGGCCTGCATGACTGCCTGGTGGAGCGGCAAAACAGGTTCGATGAATCCGATGCAACCCCGCAATTGCCCATGTTTTTTAAGCGTCACGAAAGCCCCGCAATTCTGCGAAAGATTTTCGCTTTTGGGTTTGTATTCCGGCACTTTATTTTTCTGGATATACAGATTAACTGTGGAATAGGCCAACTGCAATAGCTCTTTTTTGTCCTGTTCGGACAAATGAAACTCTTTTGTGGAAGGCTTGGCAATGAGGGCGGCGGCAAGATATCCGACAACCCGGGATTCATCCTGGCTGGCCTCGGAGGAGTCGGAATACCGCAAGATTTCTACACCGGCTTTATCCTTTCCAAAAAGAAGGATCGTTCCTACCGGGCCTCCTCCACACAGGATGTTTTCTCCCTTCTCGCACTTCCTGATGAGTTCGTCCGTTTTGAACTCCTGGATTAGAGCAATGGTCTCGTTATCTTTTTTGTTGGCTTCTTCTTTCGTATAGAAATGAGAGAGATCGGTCGAAGCGATGATGAGGATTTTTTTTCCAACCGTGGCCTTTTTAAGCCCCTTAGCAAGGCGAATTATCATAGCCTTTTTGGGAATTCCCATCACGATGGGCACAATTTTTGCCTGCGGCAGAACTCTTTGCACAAACGGAACCTGAATCTCAACGGAATGTTCGTCCTGGTGGGCTTGAGCGATATAACCGAATCCTGTGGCCTTAGAAATTTCAGCAGCAAGAAACGCATCGACCTGTGCGATGCCAAACGGTGTTTCATATCCTCCGTTTGGATAGATAGAACAGCCTTCAAATCCGAATTGATGGGAGGGGGCGAGAATAACAACGGACTCGTAATTTTTATTCTGGATAGACTTGTAGGCGTAGGCTGCTACTTGACCGGAAAAAACATAGCCTGCGTGGGGGGCGATTATCGCCATGATGTTGCCTGATGGAAGGGTCGAAGCCGGGACATTTTTGAGGAAGTGATCGATGAGCCTGGAGAGAGCCTCTGGATCTTTAGGATACCAGGGTCCGGCAAGTTGAGCCTTTCGTAAACCTTGAGGCCAAGATGCCGAAACAAAAACCAGGATCAAAAAGACACAAAACACGATTTTTTTTCTCATCTGAATAACATTCTTTATGGGACGATCCTGACAAAAATATACTCTGAATACTGGGAAAAAGCAATGGGTTGACTTTTATCCGCATTTGGATAAAAATTAAAAAGAAAGACCATGAGAGATATTTTTAAATCCTTGTTTGTTTTGATCCTTGCATCTTCAGCATTTTATCTTGGCTTCTATATGGGCAAAGAGAATGTCATATCCCAGATTCCTGACTTTCAAGAAGAGTCAGAGGAAAAACTCCCCGAGGGATAATAGCGCATTTTATTGTTCCGAGCCTCCTTTCCTGCTTTGAATACTGCCTTTCCCCTGAATTTGAAAATCCGATTTTCCAGCCGTTTTTATAAATAATTCAGGAGCCTGGATTATTCACGTGCCGAGACCCCCCACCCCACCTTAGCATTAAAGGATGCAAGGCAGTGGCCTACGCAGCTGTAGTGAACTACCGCAAGTGGGTTACAACGAAGTCGATGTGGTGAGATCGGCTTGCCCGCAGGGTAAAAATTGTCGATTATGAGATTTTTTGGTTTTGAAACTGGATTTATTTATTGAAGAAAAGGATCGGCAATTTTTATAAATAATTCAGGGTTGGTTGACGAAACCATGGGTGCGCCGTATAATAAAGTTTAAGAAAACAGAGAAGAATAATTGAGGTTAGTTTCTGAGGAACCAAATGAAGCTTGCATTATACGGAATCCTGGGCATTCTCGCTTTATTCATCGTTCTTATGGTATTTAATCCCAACTTATCCTGTTTTGGAAGGAAGCTTAAGTCTCCGCTTTATCCCGTGATACGCAAGAAAAAGATGAAACAGAAAATTAGAAAAACAATGGACTACGGTTTTGATCTTGGTGGCCCTGGTGAAAAAAGAACCCACGGAGCCAACATGCAAGAGCAGGCTCAAAAGAGAAGCCCAGGCATAAGGCCAAATATTGTGACAGAGGATTATGGGTTTGATCTGGGCGGAAAAAGCAGCAAAAAAAAATCTAGCTGATTGAGAGGATGTGTTTTGCGGAAAGTTCAAACGGTTGTCATCTGTTATGTGCTGGCAGTTCTCGTTTGCTGTCAACCTCCCCCTATATCCCTATCCCCGCTCCCTTCCCGAATTGACCGGATGGAGGGACATGCTTCCTTGGTGATCTCTGGAGATCAAGGAACGGCAAGATCGAAGTTTTCCTTTCTTTTCCAGCTGCCTGACCGCGGGCGGATCGATGTCACAGGCGCTTTGGGGAGCGTCCTTTATCGCATTGTCATCCATGAGGGGGAAGCCTACTTTGTTGTTCCCTCAAAAAAAGTGTATTGGCAAGGTCAGGAAGAAGAAATAATCGATAAATTCATGGGCTTCCGGTTGAACCTGGCCGAAATGATCAACCTTTTGAGCGGAAACTGGAGCGAACAAAAAATGTTACACAACGAGGACTTGGGAAACTGGTCTTTTACGAAAGACCATGATGGCCGCATTGTCTCCGGGCAAAGAGAAGACCTATGGTTTAAGATCGAAGAGTTTATCGGGGATACGCCGTTTGCCCGGCGCCTCTTATTCAAGCACCCTTTGAGCACAGGACAGGTGAAAGTCCTTAGTATTAACCTCAACCGCCCGATCAAACCAAGTGTTTTGTCCACGGAATTCATCGAAAGATACCAGCCCAAAACATGGGCAGAAATCCAAGAATTGCTCAACCATGCGCATTAAATCCTTTGCCAAAATCAATCTTGGGATAGAGGTTCTGGGAAAAAGAAATGACGGCTATCATGAAATCAGGACTATGTTCCAGTCAATTGACCTGTTTGATCTTTTGGCCTTTTTTCCCCGCACACAAAATGAAATTATCCTGAAGGGGGATGATGATTCCATCCCTTGGGATGGATCTAACCTTATTCACCAGGCTGCCACCCTTCTAAAGGAACGGCATGCCATCAAAACAGGCATGGAAATTCATGTGACGAAAAACATCCCCGCCGGTAAAGGTTTGGGAGGAGGAAGCAGCAATGCGGCCATGACGCTGTCGGCCCTGAACAAAATGTGGAAGATCGGCCTGGAGAAAGATGCCCTTAGGGATTTGGGAGCCCAACTGGGAGCTGATATCCCGTATTTTTTCGAAGGAGGCTTGTGTTTGGGGCAAGGGAAAGGAAACATCCTTTTTCCGCAGGAAGACCTGAATCCCTTCCTGTGTGTATTGGTCCTTCCCTCGGTTTCTGTCTCGACAGCGGCTGTGTATGAGAGGTTTTGTGCCTCCTTGACTTCACAGGTTAAAGACAGTAAAATTATCAAGTTTTTAGACAACCGTGATCTTGGCTTTTTGGAAAACGATTTAGAAGAGACTGTATTTCGATCATATCCTCAGATAAATGCTATTAAGATCCTAATCCAGGAGCAGGGGTCAGAGCTGACTTTGATGAGTGGAAGCGGTTCGGCTGTTTATGGCCTTTTCCATCAAAGGAAAAAGGCGATGAAAGCTCTGAGGACGCTTTCGAACGAACATGCAGTTATCCTTACGACGACATTGTCACGAACAGAGTATCGGAAACGGATAACGATACAAACTGGGGTGTAGCCAAGCGGTAAGGCAGCGGACTTTGGATCCGCCATTCGGAGGTTCGAATCCTCCCACCCCAGCCACGTTGTGGTGGACAAGTCCTCGATTGGAGAGATTTTGAAGGAGGAGAAGCAGTGAAGGAAGAGAATACGATGAAGGTTTTTGCAGGTTCTTCCAATTCTGCCCTGGCCAAAAAGGTCGCGGATTATCTTGACATCGATCTCGGGCAATCTGTGCTGGAATGCTTTAGCGATGGGGAAATCCATTTTTTCATTGATGAAAACGTGCGCGGAGAGGATGTTTTTATCCTCCAATCCGGGGCGTTCGACGCCAACTTTCATCTCATGGAAATATTTGTGATGATCGATGCCTTCAAGCGGGCCTCAGCGGAGAGGATCACAGCCGTCATACCCTATTACCCATATGCCCGGCAAGATTGGAAGGACAGGCCACGGGTGGCCATCTCGGCCAGATTGGTGGCTGATTTGCTTGAAGCGGCTGGTTCGAATAGAGTCCTGACCATGGATCTTCATTCCCCGCAGATCCAAGGCTTTTTCTCCATCCCTGTGGATAATCTGACGCCGGCTCCTGTATTGGCCCGGCATATCCAGAATTTGGAGCTCAAGGACTTGACCATTGTGTCTCCGGATGCAGGAGGAGTAGGAAGAGCCCGGGTTCTTGCAAAAAGATTGGAGGCCAACTTAGCGATCATAGATAAAAGGCGCCCTGCGCCTAATGTGGCACGCGTCCTTCATGTTATCGGGGATGTGAAAGACCGAGACGTTGTGATCGTCGACGACATGGTGGACACAGCGGGAACTCTTATCCATAGCGCTGAAGCGTTGATCAAAGAGGGAGCCCGCAAGGTGTTCGCGGCCTGTACTCATCCCGTTTTATCCGGAGAGGCCCTCGATAGAATCGAGAATTCTCAACTGGAAAAAATAATCGTAACCGACACGATCTCCCTGAACGAAAAAGCTCGGTCTTCCGAAAAAATTTTGGTGATCTCTGTGGCCGAGCTGTTCGGAGAAGCCATTCGAAGAATAAGTCGAGGACATTCTGTGAGTTCCCTGTTTGTTTAAGGAGGAGAAGCGATGAGCTTAACGATAAAATGTGAAAAAAGAGATGTTTTTGGAAAAAATGCATCCCGCCGGCTCAGGCGAGAGGGAAAGGTGCCAGCTGTGCTGTATGGTAGAAATGAACCCAGCACGCACTTGGCGATACAAAAAAAGGATATTTTCGGAATTCTGAGGTCTGAATCAGGAGAAAATACGATATTTAAGACATCTTTTGATTCGGAATACAAAGACACGATGATCAAAGAATTCCAAGCGGATCCTGTCACCGATGAAATTCTTCACATCGATTTGATTCTAATTGCTATGGACAAGGCTGTGAGGGTGTCTGTGCCCATCATCGTAGCAGGAGAAGCGGTTGGGGTTAAAACCGAGGGAGGATTTGTCGAGTTGATCACACGAGAGGTCGAGGTCGAATGCCTTCCCGAAGATATTCCTGAGCACATCGAGGTGGACATCAGCGATCTCCATCTCCATCAATCTATCAAGATCGAGGAGATGAAGTTTCCAAAAGGCGTGGAAAACATGAGCGACCCTCAAACCTTGGTCGTTTTGATCGAGGCTCCCGCCAAAGAAGAGGAAATAGTGAAGGAAGAAGAGGAAGAGGAAGAAGTGGAAGTCATGGCTGAAGGAGAGCAACCCGAAGTTATCAAGAAGGAAAAAGAAGAGGAAGAGCAGAAGGGCCAGAAAACCCCCAAAGTGGAAAAGAAGGAGTGATATTTGTGGATTATCGTCGGGCTGGGCAATCCTGGGAAAAAGTATGCGACCTCCCGTCATAACGTGGGATTCGTCCTTATCCAAAGATTGGCGGATAAGCGCAACACAAAACTGAAGAAACGGAAGTATTCGGCGAAAGCTGCCCAAGTGGAGCTGGTAAACGGGCCAGCTCTTCTCGTAAAACCTTGGACCTATATGAACAGAAGTGGTGTGGCCGTCAATGGGCTTATCGAAGGGGCCGGCGTGAGTTTGGATCGTTTGCTGGTAGTCTATGATGATCTTGACATTCCCCTGGGCGAGATTAGGATTAGGAAGAGGGGCGGCCCGGGAACACATAACGGGATGGCTTCGATCGCTCAGGAAATCGATTCCACCGAATTTCCGAGAATCCGAATTGGCATAGGGCCTTTGCCTCCAGGTGTTGATCCGACAGATTTTGTGCTTGGTGATTTCCGAAAAGAAGAGAATCCGGTCCTGAATGATAGCCTGATTACGGCTGAGAAAGCTGTGGATCTGATTATGATGAGCGGTGTAGATGAGGCCATGAACAGGTTCAACTGCAAAGTGAATAATACCCATCTTTTATAAATAATTCAGGAGCCTGGATTATTCACAAGTTGAGATTGCTGCAGCGGCATTTTTTATAAATAATCCAGGATAAAAAAGATGGACAGAAACGGCGTAATATACTATCCTGTCTTATTGTCCTGAGATCGAGTTAAAAAAAGCTCCTTGTTCCTTCTGTAAAAGAAGGAGCTTTAAATCCATAAGGAGGTATTCATGAGACAATACGAAACAGCCTTCCTCATCACCCCTAAACTGGAAGAAGAAGAAACGGAGAAGCTTATCGAAAAAATGGCTGAGGTGGTGAAGAAAAAAAAGGGGAAAATGGTCAACATAGAAAAATGGGGGAAAAGAAGGTTGGCCTATCCCATCGACAAACTTGATGAAGCGGTTTATGTGTTTTTCCATTACGAAGGAGACCCAGATATTCCGCAAGAACTCCAAAGAAAATTCCGACAAATGGAGACGGTCCTCCGCTATTTGACCCTGAAAAAAGACGCACAAATCCAACTGAGAAAAAAGAAAAAAACGGGCAGAGGAGAAAAAACAAAAAGAGCAGAAGAGAGGGTAGTGGAAACTGCTGAGACAGAAAAAAATAGAAAAAAACAGCCGGAGAAACCGCCTGAAGCCTTGCCTGAAGTGATAGAACCTGAACCCGAAAAATTGGCTGAGGAGAAAGAATGATGGCAAGAGAACATAGAGAAAGAAGTTCTTACCGAAAATACTTTCCACCGAAGCGAAAATATTGCCGTTTTTGTGAAAGAAACATCAAGGACATCGACTATAAAAACGTGGAGATCCTGAAGAGATATGTCCCAGAAAGAGGGAAAATCGCCCCTAGGCGGGTAACAGGAACGTGCTCTTTCCATCAGCGAAAACTATCCACAGCCATAAAAAGGGCCCGGTTGCTGGCGTTGCTCCCTTATGTCGAGGACTGAGAAAAATGAAGATCATCCTGAAAGAGAACATAGAAAATCTGGGAAAAAGAGGAGACATCATCGATGTGGCTCCCGGCTACGGGAGGAACTATCTCATTCCAAGAAAACTGGCCCTCCAGGTCACTCGTTCTAACCTGAAAATGGTCGAGATGGAGCAAAAGGCTCTGCGGAAAAAGCTGGAACAGGAGGTTATATCTTTTCAAAGCGTGATCGATCAGATCAACCAGACATCCTTATCATTTGAGAGGAAAGCAGGGGACAAGGATGTGATATTCGGGTCAGTTAGCACGGCGGATATCAAAGAGGCTCTTGAGAAGCAGGGAATAGAAGTAGATAAAAAGAGGATATTGCTAGCAGAACCCATTAAACGGCTGGGAAACTACACCATTCCGATTAAAGTTTTCCATGATGAACGGGCGGAGATCAAGATCGAGGTGAAAAAAGAGGGGGCAGAAGAGGAGGAAAAGAAACCAGCCGCGAGTGAAAAGAAGATCAGCGAAGAAAAAGAAGGCCTGAAAGCGGAAGATAAAAAAGAAGAAAGCCCGGTAGAGCTGGAACAGGAAAAAAAGGAAGAACCTACCGTGGATAAGGTAAAAGAGGAAAAAGAAACTCTGGAGGAAATAAAAGATCAGGCCGAAACGACACAAGAAATCCCGGAGAAGAAGATAGAGGAACACGAAGAAAAGCAAGAGGCTGTTCCCGAAAAAAAACCTGAGGAGCCGAAGGAAGACAACACAGAAGAAACAAAAAAATCATAAGAGGGGGAAAAATGGAACTGGACTTGATGTTTTTGAAAAAAACACCACCCCATAGCCCGGAAGCGGAAAAAACCATTTTGGGGGGGATCCTTATCAATAACAAAAACCTCAATGTCGTTTTGTCCATCATCTCCATCGAAGATTTTTACAAAGAAGGGAACCGGAAGATACTGGAAAAAATTGCCCAGTTGGTTGACAAGGGACTTCCGGTGGACTTGCTTTCTCTGAGCGAAGAGCTGAAAAAGGCTGGCTACTTGGATGAAATCGGAGGCGCCTCCTATCTTTCTTCCCTCATGGATGGTGTGCCCAAAAGCTTGAATGTAGAATACTATGCTCATATCATCAAGGAAAAAGCCCTCCTGAGACGTCTCATCCTTTCTTCAGCCAAGATCATCTCTTCCAGTTATGAACAGAGAGAGGATGCGGACCAGCTTTTAGATGAGGCACAGGCTTCTATCATCGAAGTCGCGGAGCAAAGAATCAAACCCGGTTTTGTCCCAGTCGGGGCCTTGACGGAACCTGCGCTCGACGTAATAGATTCCCTTCGAGGCCGGCAGGATGCCGTAACAGGCATACCCACCGGATTCCGGGACCTGGATAGCCTGACGGCTGGTTACCACAACTCTGAATTCATCGTTGTGGCCGGACGGCCCTCGATGGGAAAAACAGCCCTTTGTTTGAACACCTCTTTGCACATCGGCCTCCGGACAGATTTTGCTGTGGGTTTTTTCTCTCTCGAAATGGCCAAAGAACAAATCGTCATACGCTTGATGTGTGCCGAAGCTCAACTGGACATCAAAAAAGTGAGGACAGGATTTATCGGGGAACGAGAATTCGAAAGACTCAAGCTGAGTGTAGAAGAGCTCTCCAAGGCAAAAATCTTTATCGATGAAAGCGCAGCTCTTACCGTTATGGAGATGAAAGCCAAAGCGAGACGTTTGAAAATGGAGCACAACCTAGACCTGGTTTTTGTCGATTACATGCAACTCATGCGCCCAGGCAGTCGGTTCGAGAACAGGACGCAGGAAATATCCTATATATCTCGTTCCTTAAAAGAGCTGGCCAAAGAACTTCAGCTTCCTGTTGTCGGCATATCCCAGCTGAGCCGAGCTCCAGAAAAAGGCCGTCGTGAGCCCTTTCCTCAGCTCTCTGATTTGAGAGAATCGGGTGCCATCGAACAGGATGCCGATGTTGTCATATTTGTCTATCGGCCGGAATTTTATCGCCCCGAAGACGAAAACCTGAGGGGCATTGCCAAAATCATAGTGGGCAAGCAACGCAACGGTCCAACTGGGATAGTCAACCTGGCCTTCATCCGAGAGTACGCGCGATTTGCGGATATGGAATTCCAAGCTTTCGAAGCATAAAATGCGTCCTCGTCAAAGACAAACGTTTTTGTTGTTTTTTTTGCAACAGATCGGTGAAGTGGGGGTTCTCCTTGGACAAACGATAAGGAGAACCTTTAAAAAACCGTGGGAAAGGAAAAATTTCATCAACCAGCTCGAAGAGATCGGGGTCCGATCTCTTCCTGTTGTTTCTCTCACTGCTGCATTCGGTGGGCTTGTTTTCGGACTCCAGACCTATACCGCGTTTCACCGCTTAATCGGGCCAGGATCCGAGGCATACGGAGGCCCGATTATTTCCTTGGGCCTTTCCAAAGAATTGATCCCGATCCTGGTGGGGCTGATGGTTTCCGGAAGGGTGGGCGCTTCGATGGCCGCCGAAATAGGTACCATGCGGATTACAGAGCAAATCGATGCCCTTGTCAGCCTAGGAGCCGATCCGATCCGTTATCTCGTGGTTCCCCGGACCCTGGCCTGTATTGTAATGCTGCCCTGTTTGACCCTGTATGGAGACATCATCGGCATATTCGCGGGGTATTTTTATAACGTCATTATCATGGGCGTGAATCGGTTCCTATACATAAGAAACACTCTTCTTTACTTGGAATTTTGGGATGTGGCGAGCGGCCTGATCAAGGCAACCTTTTTCGGAGGCATTATAGCCATCATCGGGTGTTGGCAAGGACTGAAGACCGAGGCGGGCGCTGAGGGCGTGGGTAGAGCCACGACCCGGGCTGTGGTTATCTCCAGCATTCTTATTCTCATATTCAACTTTTTTCTCAGCAAAGCGCTGCCTGCGAATTTGTGATGATGATACGCATTATTGACTTGCATAAATCCTTTGGAGGAACAAAGGTCCTTCAGGGTGTAACCCTGGATGTCGAGAAGGGTGAGACCTTGGTCATCATGGGACAGAGCGGTTCCGGGAAAAGCATTTTGATCAAACACTTGATCGGCCTCATCATGCCGGATAGAGGCGAAATCTACGTGGATGGAGTGGAGATCACAAGTTTGAGCGAAGAGGAACGCTACAAGGTCCGGCGTAAGTTCGCCATGCTTTTCCAAGGGGCAGCCCTTTTTGATTCCCTGACGGTTTTGCAGAATGTCAGCTTTGGCCTGGAAAGGTATACAGACTACACCCATCAGAAGATCGAACAGATGGCACGTCAGGCACTCCATCGCGTGGGTTTGAGGGAAGTTGAAAACCTGATGCCATTTGAATTGAGCGGAGGGATGAGGAAAAGGGTAGGTCTAGCCCGGGCCATCGCCTACAAGCCAGAAATTATTCTGTATGATGAACCCTCGACCGGGATCGATCCGATAAGGGCGGATTCGATAAATGATTTGATCATACAGATGAAAAATGACCTGAAAGTAACGTCTATCGTTATAACGCACGACATGGTCAGCACTTATAAGGTGGCAGACCGGGTTGCCATGCTCTATCAAGGAAAGATCATCACCACCGGGTCCCCCGAAGAGATCCGAGACTCTAATAATCCTATAATCCAACAGTTTATCACCGGGGCGGCCGAAGGACCGATAGAAAACTGGTAGCATATCAAGAAAACTTTACATAAGAGAAATTTAAATGGGCATATTCAGAAAAAAGAAAAAGGAAAAGCCAGGGTATTTGGATGAAAGCCGGCAGAAAAATGTTCGGCAAGAAAGAAAAGTCGGTATTTTCCTGGCGATTGGCCTGATAATCCTTGCGGTGTTTATTTTTGTTGTGGGAGATTTCAGCACGATGTTCGAGCAGAAGGGCTATACGCTTTACACCCATTTTGGCACAGTGGCTGGTTTGGAAAAAAAGACTGTGATCCGCATGGCAGGTGTAAAGGTGGGTGCTGTTAAGGCCGTCAGTCTCAAGGGCAGCAAAGCAGAAGTAGCCATGGACATCAATCCGCATGTCGAGATCAGTCGGGATTCCAAAGCCACCCTCGCCTCGCTAGGACTTTTGGGAGAAAAGTATATCGAAATAACACCGGGCGTGGAAGATGAAATCGTACAACCCGGAGGAACGATCGGGAGCTTACCCCCGGTTAGTTTTGATCAACTGGGGATAATTCTCTCTTCCGTCGGGGACGACATCAAAAGCACGAGCAAGACCTTGCGAGATTTGTTGGGGGAGGGGGAGGCACGCGTAAATATAAAGGAAATCCTTAAAAATCTTTCCATGGTATCAGCAGAGATTAAGGAATTTCTCGGTGAAAACAAGCCTCATGTCGCCCAGAGCCTGGAAAAAGCTGCGCAGGCGATAGACACCTTTGATCAGAATGTCCAATCTATCTCACAGAATCTGGATGAACTCATCCATATCCTTAAGGACACGGTAGAGGAGAACAGGGGAAGTCTGAAAGGAAATATGGAGGGGATCAAGGAATTGATATCCAGGGCGGAAGAGGCCTTAAAAACCCTGAGCGAATCCTTGGAAAAGATAAATAAAGGAAAAGGCACGCTGGGAAAACTGATCGAAGATCCGAGCCTTTACGAGAGGACGGAGAAAACCATAAAAGATGTGCAAGACATTATCACCCCGGCTTCAAGTTTGCGAGTAGATATGGGATTAAAGGCAGAGTATTTCGCCAAGAGCGAATTGTTCAGAGGTACTCTTTCTCTTGGTTTTTGGCCCACCTCTGACAAGTTTTTACTCGCCCAAATCGTTAGGGATCCCTGGCAGGATCAATTCACCTATTCTGCTCAGGGGGGAATCCGATGGGGTGTTTTTGCTCCTCGAGCCGGGATCATGGAATCTAAGTTCGGTGTCGGGTTGGATTTGTATGCATTCAAAGACAGGGTGATATTCACGCTCGAGAGCTTTGATTTCAACCGCAATCCACGGCCCCGGTTTCGGGCCTGGACAAGCTTTGTAGCCTCCAAATATGTTCATATCCTTGTGGGATTTGATGATTTCACGTTATCGGAAAAAAGAGAATTTTATCTGGGAATGAGATTTGGATTTTGATGAAGAATAAAGCTGTCTTTATCTGCCAACATTGTGGGTCCCATTCGCCCAAATGGCTTGGCCGGTGTCCCAGTTGCGGGGAGTGGAACGCTTTTATCGAGGAGGTTGTGGAGGAAATTCAAGCTGACTATTCCTTTTCACCATCGGAGCCACTCCTTTATAAGGATGTTAAAGACGCGGATAAAAAGAGGGCAGAAACAGGCATCAAAGAGCTTGACCGTGTCATGGGCGGAGGGGTTGTCCTGGGATCGCTGGTTTTGATCGGCGGGGAGCCGGGAATAGGAAAGTCCACCCTGCTTCTCCAGGTGAGTCGTGATTTTTGTTTAAAAGGGGAAAAGGTGCTGTACGTTTCCGGAGAGGAATCCCTGGAACAGATCAAAATACGAGGGGATCGCCTCGGGATTTCTGACGGCGGTCTGTATCTGTTGGCGGAGACGAATCTGGAGAGAATCATTTCCCATGCTGAGAAACTGAGACCGCAGATATTTGTGATGGATTCGGTCCAGAGCATCTATTCTGCGAAACTTTCTTCCAGCCCCGGGACGATCAGCCAGGTAAGGGAGGTCACCAACCAGGTTTTCCGTTTTGCCAAGAAAAACCAAATTTCCAGTTTCCTGATAGGACATATAACCAAAGAAGGATCTCTAGCCGGCCCCAAATCGCTGGAGCACATGGTGGATGTAGTGCTCTATTTTGAGGGAGAAAGGGATCACAGCCATAGAGTATTGCGGGCCCTGAAGAATAGGTTCGGCCCCATTTCTGAGCTTGCCATTTTTGAAATGGGGGCCCGTGGGCTTCAAGCCATTTCCAACCCATCGGCCTTTTTCTTGAAAGAAAGGCCCAAGGATGAGACCGGGAGCGTGGTGGTCTGTACGATCAAGGGATCGCGGCCTCTGTTGGCCGAGATTCAAGCCTTGGTTTCTCCTACACTGTTTTCTGGGAATCCCAGGCGGATGACCGTAGGGCTGGATCATTTCCGGACCGCCATGTTGTTGGCTATTATCGAGAGAAAACTGGGATTTGGGTTTGCCGGGGAGGATATCTACTTGAATGTGGCGGGAGGATTGGTGCTTGATGAACCGGCGGTGGATTTGGCCGCAATCATGGCTGTCGTATCCTGCTTGAAAAACAAAGCCATCCCGTCGGATTTTGCTTTGTTTGGCGAAGTGGGATTGAGCGGGGAAGTCCGCTCTGTCAGCCAGCCTCTATCCAGGATCAAGGAAGCCGTTTCTTTGGGTTTTAATACGGTCGTTCTTCCCAAAGGAAACCTTTCTCAGTTGGATAAAGTCGGCATCTCTGATGTGGATTTGGCTGGGGTGGGCAATATTAAGGAAGCATTGGGTATTATATTTTAATTTTTTCATAAAGGTTACCAAAATGAGTGTTTTAATATTTCGTTTATTTATTGTTGCCATAATATCTGCTGTAGGATATTTTTTCCCGCCATTTCAAATTTCCCCCTATTATGGTATTCTGGTTGGTTTTCTTTTGAGCGTTCTTTTCATTTATCTGGAGACTCGGATCAGAAAGAGTCAGTTTCAGGTCATATGGAGCAGCACTCTCGGCACATTTGCCGGCGTGTTGATCGGTTGGGGGCTAGGAGCTATCTACCAAAACATCACACAAGAAGATGTGACCTCAACGTTTATCAGGATTTTTTTCCTTGTGATCATGCCCTATATCGGATTTTTAGTCGGCACGCGCAAGCACGAGTGGCTCGATCCCACCTATCTAAACCGGTTTTTCAGAGAGGAAAAGACCGGGAGGAGTCACAAGATACTCGATACAAGTGTTATTATTGATGGCCGGATTTCCGATATTTGCGACACGGCATTCATAGACGGCGATTTGGTCGTTCCCCAGTTTATCCTCAAAGAGCTGCAGCTTGTGGCGGATTCCGCTGACAGTGTCAAGAGGCAGAGAGGAAGACGAGGAATGGATGTGTTGGATCAACTTCAAAAGTCTTCGCGCGTTTCCATCGTGATAACCGAACTGGATTTTCCTGAGATCGAGGATGTGGATTCCAAATTGATTGAATTGGCCAAACACATGGATGCAAAAATCATCACCAATGATTTTAACCTGAACAAGATCGCCCAGCTTCAAGGTGTCTCGGTCCTCAACATCAACGAGCTGGCTAATGCATTAAAACCGGTGGTGCTTCCAGGTGAGATGATCAATGTGTTTATCCTTAAGGAGGGAAAAGAAAGGGACCAAGGAGTGGCCTATTTGGATGATGGAACCATGGTTGTCGTTGATAACTCCCGCAAGATGATCGGGCAAAATGTCGAAATCACTGTGACCTCTGTTCTCCAGACAACTGTGGGAAAAATGATCTTCGGACGTTACAACGAAGAAGAATCTGGATGAATAAAGTTTCAGCGATAATCGTTGCTGCAGGAGAGGGAAAGCGGTTCGGTGCGGCCAAACCGTTTGCTCTGCTAAAGGGAAAAACCATCTTGGACTGGAGCTTGGAAAAATTTGAAGAACACGAAGCGATCGACAGCATTATCCTTGTGTTGGGACAAAATCGGTCGGGAGACGAATATCTGAACAGGTACAAAAAGATCGCCGCCATCGCCAGAGGAGGAGAAAAAAGGCAAAACTCTGTTTATTCTGGGCTGAGCTGTGTGGATACGCAGGAGACCGAGATCATCCTCGTCCACGATGGTGCTCGGCCTTTGGTCGGGAAGGATCTGATCGGGAGGATTGTCGACGCCTCAAGGGAAAAAGGGGCGGTGATTCCCGTTGTTCCTTTGGAAGATACGATCAAACGCGTGGAGGAACAAAAGGTTCTCCGGACAGAAGAAAGAAGGCAGTTTTTCAGAGTCCAGACTCCTCAAGGCTTTTCCTTCTCCCTGCTCAAGGAAGCTTTTGTTCATGCGATGGAAGACCATTTTTACGGGACGGATGAGGCAGTTCTTGTGGAAAGGCTTGGGAAGGATGTCTTTGTTATCCCGGGTGACCAGAGGAACATGAAAATCACGACAACGGAAGACCTAAAAATAGCGGAGGCTTTGATTGAAGATTAAAATCGGTATTGGGTATGATATCCACAGGCTTCATGAGGGAAAAAAGCTTTTTCTTGGTGGCGTCAAAATACCCTTTTCCAAAGGATTGACCGGGCATTCAGACGGGGATTGCTTAATACACGCCATCATAGATGCCCTGTTGGGAGCCATCGGGGAGGGAGATATCGGACAATATTTTCCGGATACCGATCCCCGATATCGAAATATCCAAAGCACAAAATTGTTGGAAATCATCATGGACCATGTACGCAAAAAAGGCGGGAGTATCCATCATATAGACTGCATCATCATCGCGGAATCCCCCAAGATCGGTCCGCATATCGCCAAGATGAAACAGGTTTTGTGTCCCCTTCTCCAAATACAGACAAATGACCTCGGCATCAAATCCAAAACCAATGAGGGGATCGGATCCCTCGGACAAGGAGAGGCCATCGCAGCTGTAGCGCAAGCGCTTCTTGGACTGGAATAAAAAAAGGCTGAAGATTTATCCCTTAACATGATGAACCGGGGAATCCATTTTGTCTACTGTCCCGATTTTGATCATATCTACAGCAGCTGGAGATGTGATCAAGTTAAATCCGAGAAAAGTCAACAATACCGCCACGATAAGAATGGCTACCTTTGTCTTGAATTTCATCTGTATTCTCCTTTTATATTATTGTCATTTTGTAACGTTATATATACGTAGGGTAGACCAGAAAAGTTGCCTTTTCATTACAAAAATAATTTATTTTATAGATTTAGTAGGAATGTATCGATGAGAATGTCCTATTACCGAATAGGAATTTGGGTTTTTGGACAAAATGTATAAGCCTGGATTATTCACGAACCTAGACCCCCCACCCCACCCTAGTATTAAAGGATGCGAGGCGTCGGCCCATGAAGCAGTATTGTTATACCGCGAATGGGACGCAACGAAGTAAATGCGGCAAGAAAGGTTCGCCCAAAAGGGTAAAAAACGTCGATGACTATAAAAAGATTCTTCTTGAAAAGTTTTTTCAACAATGTCAGGATAAGTTACTGACATTGTTGAAGTAAAAAAGCATCGATGTTTTTTGTGAATAGTTCAGGTTAATATTATTTGCGATGGAAAACATCAGAGTACGGTTTGCACCCAGTCCCACGGGATTGCTGCATGTGGGAAATGCGCGGACAGCGCTGTTCAATTGGCTGTTTGCCCGCCAGCAAAATGGGACCTTTATCTTGAGGGTCGAGGACACGGATATCAAGCGGTCTGCCTTGGAATATGAGGAAAAACTGAAAAAAGATCTGCTGTGGCTCGGATTGGATTGGGATGAAGGACCGGATGTGGGAGGGGCCTTTGGCCCGTACAGACAATCTCTCCGGTTGAATACCTACAAGGATTACACACAAAGACTCTTGGATATGGGAAAAGCTTATCACTGTTTTTGCTCACAGGAAGACCTGGAGGCGGAAAGAAAAAAAGCGATGGCAAAAAATGGTGTGGCCATCTACAGCAGGAAATGTGCAAATATTTCTGCTGCAGAGGCCCTCCAGCGGATTAAGGATGGGGAAAAAGCCTCCGTAAGGTTGCGAACTCCGGATCGAGGAGAATTGACATTCCGAGATCTTGTGAGGGATGAGCTTAAGTTTGATTTGGGCTTGATCGGGGATCCGATCATTGTTCGATCCACCGGACATCCGGCCTATAATTTTGCCGTTGTGGTGGATGATTCCCTGATGAAAATAACCCATGTGATAAGGGGGGAGGATCATATTTCCAACACGCCCCGCCAGGTTCTCGTTTACCAGGCTTTATCTTGTGTCCCACCGCAGTTTGTCCACCTTTCGATGGTGATGGGAAGAGACAAAACGCGGTTGAGCAAACGTCATGGGGCTACGGCTGTTGACCAGTTCCAGAAGGATGGCGTGCTCTCTTCCGCTCTTTTCAATTATCTGGCTCTGTTGGGATGGGCTCCCCAAGAGGATAAGGAGGTTTTATCCAGGGAGGAACTGATCCGGCTTTTCGATTTGAAAAAGGTAAGCCGGTCAGCCGCTATTTTTGATTATGATAAACTCTATTGGATCAATCGCCAGCATGCCAAAACTCTGTCTGTGCGGCAAATGGCAGAGATGGCCTATCCTCACATGAAAATGGCTGAACTTTTACCAGAAGAAATGACAGATGCCCATTGGGACTGGCTGGAAACGGCCGTGAAAATATTCATTGAACGAGTGGACCGATTCGCGGATTTCCCCTCTCAAGTGGCTATGTTGTTCCAATACTCCCCTCTGGAGATGGATGAGGAAACAAAAAAGGAGATGGAGGGGGATTGTGCATCAAAAGTCATCAGTCTGTTCGGACAAAAGATCGCGGACGTCAAACAGTTCGACTATGAACGATTTGTAACCATCACTCAAGAAATAAAGCAGGATACTGGCTGCAAGGGAAAAGATCTTTATCACCCTCTCCGCATTGCTCTTACAACGCGAGGGTCAGGCTTGGATTTGGACAAATTCATACCGTTAGTGGAAAAGGGGGCTAGGTTGAATCTGCCCCGGTCCCTGAAGAATTGCAGCCAGCGGATTTCTGAAATGTTGGGATATTTAAAACAGCACGGGTCGATAAGGAATGAGGAGGCGGAGTCATGAAGAACGATCGGAAAGAGGGCAAACAAGGCATCATCAGAGACTTCATCCGGACCATAATCGACCAAGATTTGGAGACGAACAAAAACCAAGGACGAGTCCATTCCCGTTTTCCTCCTGAGCCGAACGGGTATCTTCATATCGGACACGCCAAATCCATCTGCCTGAACTTTGGTCTTGCTGCCGAGTATCAGGGATTTTGCAATCTGCGGTTCGATGACACCAACCCTATCAAAGAAGAAATGGAATATGTGGAGTCCATCAAAGAGGACATCCGTTGGCTCGGGTTCGATTGGGAGAATCGTCTTTTTTTCGCTTCCGATTATTTCGAGAAATTGTATGAATATGCCTTGCAACTTATCCAAAAGGGCAAGGCCTATGTTTGCGACCTGAGTGCTGATGAAATCCGAGCATACAGGGGCACTCTGAAAGAACCAGGAAAAAACAGTCCTTATCGGAATAGGTCAGGTAAAGAGAATACGGGTCTTCTGGAGCGCATGCGCAACGGGGAATTCTCGGATGGTTCCCGGACTCTTCGGGCAAAGATCGACATGGCCTCTCCGAACTTGAACATGCGAGATCCCGTGATGTACCGTATCCTCAGGGCGACACATCACAGGACCGAAAATAAGTGGTGCATCTATCCCACCTACGATTGGGCCCATGGTCAGTCCGATTCCATCGAGGGCATTACCCATTCTATCTGCACCTTGGAGTTTGAGGACCACCGCCCTTTGTACAACTGGTTCCTCGAACAATTGGACGTCCATCATCCTCAGCAGATCGAATTTGCCCGCCTCAATCTTTCCTACACGCTGATGAGCAAGCGGAAACTTCTACAACTGGTAGAGGAGGGATATGTGAGCGGCTGGAATGATCCTCGGATGCCGACCATATCGGGTTTGCGCAGGCGCGGATATACGCCAAAGTCCATCAGGACTTTTTGCGACCGTATCGGATTGGCCAAAAGAGAGAGCACTGTGGATATCGCTCTGCTGGAGTACTGTTTGCGTGAGGATCTGAACAAGAATGCCCCGCGGGTGATGGCGGTTTTACGGCCTTTAAAAGTGATCATCGATAACTACCCTGAGGGCAAGGTCGAGATGCTGGATGCAGAAAACAATCCCGAGGACCCGAGCATGGGGAGTCGGAAGATTCAGTTTTCCCGTGAACTGTACATCGAACAGGATGATTTCCGGGAAGATCCACCGAGAAAGTTTTTCCGGTTGGCCCCTGGCAGAGAAGTCCGGCTCAAGCATGCCTATTACATAAAGTGCGAGGAGGTGACAAAAGATCCCAAAACTGGGGATATTATCGAACTTCATTGCACCTATGATCCGGAAACGAAAGGAGGCTGGTCAAAGGATGGCCGGATGGTCAGAGGAACCCTTCATTGGGTTTCTGTACCTCAGGCAATCCCGGCCGAAGTACGGCTTTATGATCATCTGTTTTCCAGAGAAAATCCCGCTAACGAGGAAGAGGGGGGAGACTGGCACACCGCTCTGAATCCCAAGTCATTCGAGATTCTGCCCTCTTGCCAGGTCGAGCCGAGCCTTGCCGATGCCAGGTCTGGAGATCGGTATCAATTCCTGAGAAAGGGATATTTTTGTCTGGATTCCGGAGACTCTTCTCCGGAAAAGCCTGTGTTTAACCGGACGGCGACACTTCGGGACACTTGGGCCAAAATCGAAAAGGCCCAAAAGAAAACATCTTCGTAGGACATTATAGGGGGAAGGGATTCAAGAAAAGGAAAAAATCAGCCGTCTTAATTCCCTGTTGGAAGCGATAAAGCATTCACCCGAGCGCGTGAATAAGATCCTCATCCAAGAGGGAGCAGGCAGGGCCAAAATCGCCGAAATTGTCGGATGGGCAAAAAAAAACCGCATCCCGTTTTTTTACTTGCCTCCAAAAAAAATGAACAGCATAGACCCGCATCATCAGGGGGCGATTGCCCTTTTGGCGGCCAAAGAATACGCTTCTCTGGATGCGATCCTGACGTCGTCGGAAATCCCATTTCTGGTGCTTCTGGACGGCATCGGGGACCCTCAAAATTTGGGCGCCATCATCCGGACGGCGGAATGCGCAGGCGTGAATGGCATCGTCATACCCGAGCGACGGGCAGTGCTTTTGACCGAAACGGTTGCCGTGGTGGCATCAGGAGCTCTGGAGCATGTGAAAGTGGCGCGTGTTAAAAATTTGGTCCGGACCATGGAGGAATTGAGAAAAAAAGAGGTGTGGTTGATTGGAGCCGAGGAGGGAGGCGAAGGACTCTGGCATGAGTTTGACTACACTGTTCCCGTCGGACTCATTTTTGGCTCCGAGGGTAAGGGGATGAGACCTTTGGTCAAACAGAAATGTGACTTGGTTCTTTCCATCCCTCTTCTCGGTACAATAACCTCCCTTAACGTGGCCGCTGCCGCAGCTATTTTTATGTACGAGGTTGTCCGGCAAAGAAAGAATATTCGCCAATGAATAAATCCAAAGACAACGACGTATATAGGAGTAGGAAAAAAGAAATGGCTGGAGAAGTGGCTTTAAACAAGGATCAGGTTTTTTCCGGGGATAAAGTTCGTGTCCAAGTGGATATAGAAGTGTCGGAAAGGGAGTTATTGGAAGTGGTGCAGAAGGGAGATAAAGAGACTTACGGTGCGATCGTGAAAAGGTACATGCATTCGGCTTATTATATCGCTTTGGGATTTGTCCACAATCAGCAGGATGCCCTGGACGTTTCCCAGGATGCCTTTATAAAAGCATTCCGTAAGATCAAAATGTTTGACACCAGCAAACCGTTTTTCCCCTGGTTCTATCGTTTGTTGAGAAATCTCTGCATCGATCAGCTGAAACGCAAACACAGGATGCGTGCGATCCCTCTAGAGGATGTTCACGTTCTTGCAGAGGAAAAAGAAGACCGGGAACTGAAGGAAACATTATGGAAAGGTATAGAAAAGCTTTCCTTCGAGCAAAGGGAAATCGTCATTCTTCGTTATTTTCGGCAGTTTTCCTATGCAGAAATTGCTGAGCTCGTCGGGAAACCGATCGGCACGGTGATGTCCTCTCTGTTTTATGCAAAAAAAAAGCTTAGGGGGATCGTCGGAAAATACATGGGTTATGAATAGGAGATCAATCAGGAGAGATTCATGGACCATCAGAAAATAAAAGAACTCATTTCTTCTTACCATGACGGAGAGTTGGGCAACAAAGAAAAACAGATGCTCGAAGAACACCTCGAGCAGTGTGCGGAGTGCCGGAGGGAATTTGAAGAAATGGGCAAATTTGAGGAGGTGATGGGAAAAATGCAACTGAAAAAACCTCAAAAGGAAATGTGGGAAGTCTACTGGAACACGGTCTACAATCGTCTGGAACGCGGGATTGGCTGGATTCTTCTCTCGATCGGTGGTATGATTTTATTGTTTTTTGGCGGCTACAAAGCCGTAGAAGGGATCATCCAGGATTCCTCCACTCCGGTCCTGCTGAAGGTCGGAATTCTTACCGCTATTGGTGGGGTGGTTGTTCTGTTGGTGTCCCTTCTCAGAGAGCAGCTCTTTGTTCATAAGAGAGAAAGGTACAAGGAGGTTGAGAAATGATTCTTGTTAATACAGATTTTGTCACCGGAAAAACCATCAAAAAAACTCTGGGGCTGTGTCGGGGAAACACCATCCGGGCCCGCCATATCGGACGCGATATATCAGCAGCTCTCAAGAATATCGTTGGGGGCGAGATTCGTGACTACACCAAAATGATGGCGGAATCGCGTGAACAAGCGCTCGATCGCATGGTCGAAGAAGCCGAGGGAATGGGAGCAAATGCCGTCATCAATATTCGGTTCACCACTTCGATGATCATGCAGAGCGCCTCGGAGATCCTGGCTTACGGGACAGCTGTTATCGTGGAATAGAAAAAAAATTCGAAAAAAAATCGGCTTTTGCAGCCTCCTTTTGCTTATCATTTCCTTTCCCTCCCGAATGGCAGGCGTATTTCCTTATGCTTCGGAGACGGGAACCCTGTCTATCTACTTTATGCAGGAGCAGGTGGGATATGAAGAGTATTTTTGGGAAGAAGATAACACGGGTTTCACCTTGACGGTGCGAGGAAGGATGACAAAACCGATTGCTATCGAGATTGAGCGATTGGTTATCCGCGTAGACAAAAGTTACATTCCCGAAAGTTATACATTTAAGGGACAGGTCAGCGGTGTGAACCAAGATATCCAGAGCTTTTTTTCAGAAGGAAAGGTCGTGAACACTAAACAGGTGGCCGGCCAAGAACGGACGGAAACGGTAGATATAAAAAGGGATGCCGTCCTTTTGCCCAATCCTATGTTTTCTCCGTATATGGTTTTGACAAAAAAATTTCGATGTGGCCTTCAAGAGGCCGCGGAGATTTCTGCTTATATCATCCCTCAGATGGAAATCCCTTCCACCCTCGGACCGAAACAAGATTTTCCGTGTCGTCTTGTTCTACGTATGGGTACAACAGAAATCGAGATCGAGACAGATGAGGAGGGAGTCTTGAACAGTCTTGACATATCCTCCCAGAACCTGAAGGTCATGCGCACCCAGGCAGGCGCGCCTATCCGTTAACTCCTCCTCCTTTCTTCCTTGATTCCGCTCCAGATGCCGATTTTTTTTGCCTCCTTTGGCAAGCACCCCTCCTTTCCCGATAGTCAAGAAAGGCACTCCCGCAAAGGAGACCTTTACCCAAGCAGAGGAAGCATCTCTATTCCCGTGATAAGGTGGGCTTTTGGGGATGGTTGAAGCGACCATTGAAGATTAGTCATTACGAACCGTTCTTCGAGGAAAGCAATATGGGGGCATCCCCCCATGTTGTCGGCGAGGATGTATTGAGCACAACAAAAATCTTCACGGGAGCAAGACCATTCCTAAAAGCCTATATAAAACCTTTTGATATTACGGAAATAGAGATGCTTACCCAAGCGGAGAAAAAGTTGCCAGTTCCTGGTTTTTTCTATAGAATAAACGAGGTCATTCCATCGCACCATTCTTTTTGCCGATGAAAGAAACAAAAGATTTTTATCAATTGGAGAAGGGTATCGCTGCTTTGAAGGCAGAGATAGACAAGATCCAGGAATCCGACAATCCGGACAAAAGGAAGAAGATCGAGGACCTGAGAGCAAAAATCAAGGACGAATGGACCAAGATAGGCACCAATCTCTCCCCTATTCATATTGTGCAAATCGCCCGCCATCCGAAAAGACCATACACGTTGGACTATCTGGAATCCCTGACAACCGATTTTACCGAGCTTCATGGGGATCGCCGGGCAGCTGATGATCCTGCTCTCATCGCTGGATTTGGGTTTTACCACGGGCGAACAATAGCGTTCATCGGTCACCAGAAGGGACGGACCACAAGACAGAGACTGGCACGAAACTTCGGACAACCCAACCCGGAGGGATATCGAAAAGCCTTGAGGGTGATGAAGCTGGCAGAGAAGTTCGGCTTTCCTGTTATCACCCTTATAGATACTCCCGGAGCTTACCCAGGAATTCAGGCAGAGGAAAAAGGACAGGCCGAGGCTATCGCCTATAACCTCAAAGAAATCGCAAAGCTCCGTGTGCCGGTGATCAATGTTGTGATCGGAGAGGGGGGAAGCGGAGGTGCCCTGGCTGTCGGCGTAGGGGATGCGATTTTAATGCTTGAGTACTCCTTCTACTCGGTGATTTCACCGGAGGGTTGTGCGGCCATTCTCTGGAAGGATCAAAGTGCGGTGGACTTGGCCGCCGAGAATTTAAGGTTTTTGTCCAAGGATTTGATAGAATTTGGTGTTGTCGATACGGTAATTCCCGAACCACCGGGAGGTGCCCATGTTGATTATGCGCAAACGTTCAAAAATGTGAATAAACACTTGCTCGCCACACTCAAGAGGCTGGAGAAGAAAACTCCGGAAGAAATAATACAAGAGCGCTACCAGAAATTCCGGAAGATCGGAGTTTTCACCGAAAAATGAGCCCACAAAAAAAACAAATAGCCGCGATCAAGGGGACAAAGGATATCCTTCCGCAGGAAGCCAGAAAGTGGCAAAGGGTGGAAGCCGAAGCCAAAGGGATATTCGAACTGTACGGATACCGGGAAATCAGGACACCAGTTTTCGAGGCCACCGAACTCTTCGAGAAAGGGACAGGCCAGACCTCTGATGTTGTGACCAAGGAAATGTATACGTTTGTGGACAAAGGAGGCCGTTCCCTGACACTTCGTCCTGAGTACACCCCTTCCATCGTGCGATCGATCATCGAGAACAGGCTTAACCTGAAACCTCAGCCGTTGCGTTTCTACTTTATCGGCCCGATGTTCCGGTATGACAAACCTCAAAAAGGCCGTTTCCGCCAGTTCCATCAGATCGACATAGAAGTTTTTGGAGAGAAAGATCCAGCCATCGATGCCGAAATCGTGGAAATGGCGGATTTTCTTTGCAGCAGCCTCGGTGTGATGGATAGAGAGATTCTTGTGAACTCAGTGGGCTGTCGTGAATGCCGCCCCGCTTATCATCAGGATTTAAAAGCCTCTGCCGAAAGCTACAGAGCCAAGTTATGTGCTGATTGTCAAAGAAAGATTGATATCAATCCCCTGAGGATTTTTGATTGCAAGATCGAAACCTGCCGGAAGATTGCACGCGAGTTCCCGATAATCACGGATTATCTCTGTCCAGAATGCGAAAAACATTTCCACAAATTTAGCTCCTATCTGGATTCGTACGGCATAAAACACCGTGTAGAGCCCCTTTTAGTAAGAGGTTTGGATTATTACACCAAAACCACGTTCGAGATCATATCGTCGAAACTGGGAGCACAGGACTCCATCCTGGGGGGTGGAAGATACGATGACATGATGAAGGATTTTGGAGGGCCGGATATCTGCGGGATTGGATTTGCTGTGGGATTGGAACGTCTTCTTTCGCTGGTTCCCTTTGGGAAGAAACCGGAGGTTTTTGTTTATGTTGTGACTATGGGAGAGAAGGCCAAAAAGACCGGGATGGAGCTGGCGCGTGCTATTCGGAGAACTGGCGTGGAGTGTCTGATAGAATATAAAGACCGCAGTCTCCGCAATCAGATTAGCCGGGCGGATAAGCTGCGAGCAACCTGGGTGTTGATAATCGGCGAAGATGAAATAAAGAAAAAGAAATTCCAGCTGAAAAAAATGGAGTCGGGGGAACAAATATCATGCACCCAGAAGGAAATGCTCAAAATATTTTCGGAGACGGTATGATGGGATTTGATTATCTGTCTGATTGGAAAAGGACAAGCTATTGTGGAGACCTCCGTATCGATGATGTCGGTCAAGAAGTCACGCTTTTCGGATGGGTCCATAAACACAGAGACATGGGAAATCTTGTGTTTATCGACCTGAGAGACAGGCAGGGAGTGATCCAGGTTGTAGTGGGATCCGAGAATCAGGCGCTCCTTGAAAAAACCAAAATGCTCCGGATGGAATATGTTTTGGGCATTAAAGGAATAGTCGCTGCACGCGAGGACAATCTGCGTAATCCCAAATTGTCGACCGGAGATGTCGAAGTCCAGGCCAAAGAGTTGAAAATCTTGAACGTATCTGCGGTTCCTCCGTTTGTTGTGTCGGACCCCCCGCAAGCGACCGAAGAATTGCGGTTTAAACATAGGTATATGGATTTAAGACGTCCCTCCATGCAGAGGAATTTCAAGCTCCGCCATCAGGCTGCTCTTACTATCCGTAATTTTATGAGTCAAAATGGATTTTATGAGATCGAGACTCCGTTTTTGACGAAATCGACTCCCGAAGGGGCTAGGGATTACCTGGTGGCCAGTCGCATGTACAAGGGAAGATTTTTTGCCCTTCCCCAGTCTCCCCAAATCTTCAAGCAGTTGTTGATGATCTCCGGGTTTGATCGGTACTTCCAGATCGTGCGTTGTTTCCGGGATGAGGATTTGCGCGCCGATCGACAACCCGAATTTACACAGATCGACGTCGAGATGAGCTTTGTTTCCCAACAGGATGTGTTTGACTTGGTGGAAGCCATGCTGGCGTTGACTTTTGCACTGATTGATGTGAAGGTCAAACGCCCTTTTCCCCGGTTCACTTACCAGGAAAGCATGGCCAAATACGGGACAGACAAACCGGATCTGCGCTTTGGGATGGAGATTGAAGACCTGACTGAAATCGGTTCATCCTTGGATTCCCAGGTAATCCAAGGGGCGCTTGCCTCCGGTGGAGCTCTGAAAGCCCTTCTGGTGCCTCAGGAGGCCGGCTTGTCCCGCAGTCAGCTGGACAAACTCGGCCAAAAAGCCAGAGACCTAGGTGGAAAAGGAATCATCTGGATAAAAAAACAACAGGAATTCAAATCCAGCTTAAAACTTGAAGAAGGTGACTTCAAAACCATCTGGGAAAAACTAGGAGGCTCTGAACAGGATCTGGTCTTGCTGGTGGCCGGCGAAACAGACACGGCTCTTAAGATTTTGGGCGAACTGCGCCTGGACCTGGTTCCCGAAGAGGCCAAAAAATCAGGGATTTACAAGTTTGCCTGGGTTACGGATTTTCCTCTCTTCGAGTGGGACGAGGATGAAAAACGGTTGTTTTCTATGCACCATCCGTTCACATCTCCGCAGGATGAAGATTTGAAACTCCTGGAAGAACGGCCCCTTCAGGTCAAAGCAAGAGCTTATGATGTGGTGCTCAACGGAGTCGAAATCGGTGGCGGTTCGATCCGAATCCATGATCTCGGGGTGCAAGAACGGATTTTCCGGATTCTTGGGTTGCAGGAGGAAGAGATCAAGTCAAAATTCGGATTTTTCTTGGAGGCCCTGCGTTTCGGTGCTCCTCCTCATGGAGGAATTGCTCTCGGGTTTGATCGCATCGTGATGCTGTTGGCCGACGAAGGATCTATCAGGGATGTCATCCCGTTCCCTAAAACCACCAGCTCGTTGTGTTTGCTGACTGGTTCACCCTCGGATGTTTCGGAAAAACAACTCCAGGAGCTTGGTCTTAAGAGAAAAAAGGAAGACTGAGCGCGGTAAAACCCGATCTCCATCCACCACCCCTGATTAAAAAAAAGGTGCCTTTCTATCTTTATGGATAGCCTAAAAATTCGTCGAGAGGGATTCAGAGATACTCCTTTTTCCCCTTTTTGTTCAGCTGTTCCACGATCTGTTTGACTTTTTGGTCACAATCCTTCCGGCATACCAGAAGAGCGTCTTCTGTGTCGACGATGATCAAGTCTTCAACGCCCAAAAGGGCGGTGATTTTGCCGGGATTATGCACCAGGCAATTTATCGAATCCAAAAGAATGCCATCGCCACGAAGGGCATTCCCTCGATCGTCCTTGGCCCATATGTCAGAAAGAGAAGACCAAACTCCGACATCAGACCAGCCGAAATCTCCCTGGCACATCCAGACAGGCTGGGCTTTTTCCATCAGGGCGTAATCGATCGAAATAGAAGGGATGTCGTCGAACACCGAGATCAAGAGAGATTCTTGTTTTGCCTCTAGGGCTTTGATCATTTTTCCCCAGAACGGAAACAATTCAGGGGCGTATTGTTCCAGTTTAATCGGGAAGGTTTTGGCTTGCCATAGGAACATCCCGGAGTTCCAGAAGTAGTTTCCGGCGTCCAGGAATTCCTTAGCTTGCTCAATTTCGGGTTTTTCCTTGAATTTTTCGACGGAAAAGAAGGTTTCTCCAAAAAGTTCGGTTGAATCTTGCGGTGAGAATTGGATATATCCGTATCCTGCGGAAGGAGAGGAAGGAGGAATCCCGAAAGTGACTATAGGGGTGCCTTCAAGGGCTGAAATTCCTTGGCCTGCAGCCTCTAACTTCTTTAAAAATCGCGCGGCATCCTTTATCAAGTGATCGGCGGGCAGAGCGATCACGACTGCTTCAGGATTTTGGAGATAGATAACCGCTGTGGCCAGCATCAATGATGGGGCGGTGTTTTTACCCTTTGGTTCGACAAGAAGATTCTCTTCTGGAATTTGGGGCAAAAGTTTTTTGATCGTTTTTGTCTGAGAACGGTTGGCTATGGTATAAATTTGCGATGGGGGAATGAGGGGCAATAGGCGAAAAGCGGTTTCCTCGATCATGGTTTTGTCACTGATGATCGAAAGGAATTGCTTGGATTTTTGTTTTCGACTCAAGGGCCAGAAACGGGTCCCAACCCCACCTGCCATGATCACGGCCCGAATATCCATTTATTCCTCTCCATTTTGAATTATATAACAAAAGAAAAGGCGATAGCTGCGATGCCGGCCAAAAAACAGTAATAGGAAAAAGCAAAAAATTTCCCCCTGTTGATGACAGACATTAGAACAGCCAGAGCGATATAACCGACTATGGCTGATACCACAACCCCAGTGATAATGATCGGCCAGGGCTGAGATCCGGCATCGATCTTTCCGAACTGAAAAACAGCGGCTCCGCAAATGGCCGGGATCGAGAGAAGGAAGGAAAATTGTGCGGCATCCTTCCTCTTCCAACCCAGGAACATGGCTCCCCCGATTGTCAAACCCGAGCGGGAGAATCCCGGAACAATGGCTGCTCCCTGAAGAATGCCTATGATGAAAGGATGCAGCAGGAGATTTTTTTGTTTTATCCTTGCCCATTTTGTCAAAAAGAGATAACAACCGGTGAAAATAAGGGCCAGACCGACCGTTCGAAGAGAGGCAAACAGGGATTCGAAAAAATCACTGAAAAAATATCCGAGAAGAGCGGTGGGAATGGAAGCAACGGCAAGGGCGAAAATCCGCTTGACTCTCGGATCGCTGTGATGCCTTTGAGGATTCCTCACAAACAGCCAGAGTCCTTTGAACAACTGAAGAAGTTCGCGTCGAAGAAATACAAAAAGAGAAATGAGAGTGCCCACATGAAGCATCACATCCACAAATATCTGCGGTTCTTTTTGTCCGAAAAGGTTTTGGAAGAGCACAAGATGCCCCGAGCTGCTGACGGGAAAAAATTCTGTCAGACCTTGGATAATCCCTAAAAAAATAATCGTGATAAGACTCAAGTATTTTCCAGCCTTTGTATGGCACGTTCTACTGTTTTTTCTATTTCTTTCCGGATAGCCTGCAGGTCCTGTTCTGTATCTGCCTCGAATCGCAGAACAAGGACTTCTTGCGTGTTGGAGGCCCGAACAAGTCCCCATCCGTTCGGGAATTGGGCCCTGACTCCGTCGATATCCACGATGGGGTATTTTTCTGCAAGATCTTTTTTCACAGTCTCGACGATTTTAAACTTGACGGCATCCGATGCGTAAACTCTGATTTCGGGTGTGTAAAAGGTTTTGGGAAGATCGGCAAGCATTGCGGAGAGTTTTTGTTCTGAGCGGGAAAGAATTTCCAAGAGTCTGGCCGAGGCATAGATGGCGTCATCAAACCCAAAAAACCTGTCGGCAAAAAAAATGTGCCCACTCATCTCTCCTGCAATCAGGGCTTTTTCTTGTTTGATCTTTTTCTTGATGAAGGAATGTCCAGTTTTCCACATGATGGCCCGGCCACCCAGCCTCTCGATTTCTTCGTACAGGAGTTTGGAAGCCTTGACTTCACTGATGACCGTAGCTCCAGGATGGGAAGGAAGGATATCCCGAGAGAACAGGATCATGAGCTGATCACCCCAGATAATATTCCCCTTATCGTCGATTACTCCGATGCGATCCGCATCTCCATCATAGGCGATTCCTGCGGCTGCTCCGGATTCCTTGACCTCTGTGATCAACGTTTCTAGAGCTTCAGGGAGGGTAGGGTCAGGGTGATGATTCGGGAAATGGCCATCCATTTCACAGAACAGGTCTATAATGTTACATCCCAACCTCTTGAGGATAGGAACCGCCACGACACCTCCGGTCCCGTTTCCGGCATCCACGACGACTTTTAGTCGTTTGTCCAGATTTATGTTTTCCACCACATAATCGGAATATTCCGGTACGATGTCATACTTTTTTTTCGAACCAACCTCATCCTGGATGAACGCCTTGGATGCAATGATTTGATAAATGTCTTGGATGTCCGGGCCATACAGAGTATCCTCTCCGGACATAATCTTGAATCCGTTGTATTCCGGGGGATTATGTGAGCCGGTGATCATGACTCCAGCGTCTACGTCTATTTTTTTGAAAAAAATGGCGAAATAAAGAAGGGGCGTGGGGATGGTTCCCAAATCTGTGACATTACATCCGGTGGAAAGAAGTCCTAGGCTCAGAGATTCGGAAAAGGCTGGGGAACTCAACCGGCAGTCCATCCCGACGACCACATGGGATCGGTTATGCCGGCGGAAATAGGTGCCGATGGCCTTTCCCAGGATTTCGACAGTTTCTTGGTTAAGATCTTTGTCGACGATTCCCCTAATATCATACTGCCGAAAAATTTCTGGCTTTAGTCTCATGTTCTTTTCCTTCCCCATTATTCCCGTGACCTTTTCCCTCAACCCAAATCTTTTTTGGGAGTTAGATTTTTCGCATTCTCCTGAATCGTTTCCCATTTCTTCTGGGTGGAGAGGATAAATTCGATAAACTCACGGACAGCGCCCTTCCCCCCAGGATTTTGGCAGATGAAGTGGCTGTGTTTTTTGATTTCGGAGTGGGCATCGGCCACGGCTGCCGAAAATCCGACGGATTTGATGACCTCGAGATCTCCCAGATCGTCTCCGATATAGGCCACTTCTTGGACAGTCAATCCGTTCCGTTCCAGAATTTCGTCCAAAACCGGTTTTTTATCCATAATTCCCTGATGGAGTTCAGCGATTTTCAGTTTTTCAGAACGGATTTCCAGCGATTTGGATGTTTTTCCTGTGATGATTCCTGTTTTCAAGCCTGCCAGATGGGCAAGAAGGATTCCCAAGCCGTCTCTGACGTTATATGTTTTGAGTTCTTCGCCGTCGGGAAAAACCAACAGGGTGCCATCGGTGAGCGTGCCGTCCACGTCCATCAAAATCCACGTGATGTTTTGCGCCCGATCTCGATTTGTCATCAGAACATCTCCGTTCGCCAGAGGTCATGGAGATGTATGATCCCCTTGATTTCCCCCTTTTTGCTTTTAATGATCAACGAAGTAATTTTGTTCTCCTCCATAATGTGGAGGGCTTTTGTGGCCAGATCGTTCTTTTCGATAGTAAAAGGGGCGTCGGACATGCAATCCTTGGCTTTTTTGCGAAGAAAAGTGCTGCCATATTTTTGGAGAGCCCTCCTCATATCGCCATCCGTGATGATACCCGTGAGGTTTTTGTCCTTATCGATCACACATGTCATCCCCAGTTTTTTATCCGACACTTCGGCAAGAACATCTTTCATGGGTGCGTTTTGAAGAACCGTAGGGATTCTTCTGCCTTTGTGCATCAAGTCTCCTATCTTGAGCAATTTTTTTCCCGCCTCCCCTTTGGGATGAAAAAAAACAAAATCCTTGATCCCGAAGGCCTTTTTTTTCATAAGGGCTATGGCCATGGCATCCCCCATTGCGAGGGCTGCTGTGGAGCTTGCTGTTGGGACTACCCCAGCCGGTCCGGCCTCCTTTTCCACTTTCGTCTCAATAACGATATCGCTTTGTTGCGCCAGTTTAGATTTTTTGTCTCCGGTGATTCCTATCAGCTTGATCCCGATCCTTTTCACGAATTCGAGAAGATGGCTGATCTCCCGGGTTTCTCCGCTATGGGAGATGACCACGAGGATATCATCCTTGACGATCATCCCCAGGTCCCCATGACCCGCTTCGGCTGGGTGGATATAAAGGGCGGGAGTTCCGCAGCTTGCCAGAGTGGAAGCGATTTTTCGTCCCACCAAGCCAGATTTTCCCATCCCTGTTATGATGACACGGGATTTTGTTTGTGAAAGGGCCTCGACGGCATTGGCGAAGTTTTCATCGAGCCTAGGGACAAGAGCCTGTACCGCTTTTGCTTCCAACTCGAGGACTTGTTTTCCGATGTTGATGATTTCTTTTTTTGTCATTGTCATTTTCCTGATGTCTTAAACTGAGTTGTCTGTGTTATGTACCGCTCTTTTCACACGTATGAGAGTGCGCAGTAAATCTTCTAACTCATTTATAAACAATGAGTTAGGGCCATCTGAGAGAGCTTTGGGAGGGTTGTCATGGATTTCCAGAAAAACCCCGTCTGCGCCAGCGGCGATTCCGGCGGACGCAACGTGAGGAATAAATACTGCGTCTCCGCCTGAATAAGCGCCTTCTCCCCCGGGTTTTTGCACACAGTGGGAGGCATCGATGACCACGGGAAATCCCAAATTTTTCATGATAGGTATGGATCGGACATCAAAGACAAGGTTGTTGTAGCCGAAAGATGTGCCCCTTTCTGTCAGGAGGATATTGGTATTTCCTTGGCTTAAGACTTTTTCCACGGTGTTTTTCATGTCGTGTGGGGCAAGAAACTGTCCTTTTTTGATGTTGACCGGTTTACCGGTGCGGGCCACCTCGACGAGAAGGTCTGTTTGGCGGCAGAGGAAGGCAGGAATCTGGAGAATATCCAGTATCTGGGCGGCCTTTTCGACTTGGGAGATTTCATGAACATCCGAAAGGACTGGGACATTTAACGTATTTCTAATGTTATCAAGAACTTGCAGGCCTTCCGGATATCCGGGTCCTCTGTAGGAAGCGAGTGATGAGCGGTTGGCCTTGTCGTAGGAGGCTTTGAAAATATACGAGATGCCCAGATTATCGCACACAGTCTTAATTCGTGTTGCCAGAAAAACCGCGTGATCTTCGCTCTCGAGAACACATGGTCCTCCGATTAAAAAAAGAGGTTGGGATCCCCCGATTTTAACTTTTTCGCTTATGTTTATTTCTTTTGGTTTTGTATTCATAGCTTGCTCCGATGAAAGCTTTAAAAAGGGGATGGGGCTTTATCGGTTTGGATTTGAATTCGGGATGGAACTGGCAGCCTAAAAACCATGGGTGATCCTTGAGTTCCACGATTTCCACCAATCCGTGTTTGGGATTTTTTCCGGAAATAACAAGGCCGGCATTGCGCAGCGGATCCTCGAATTCGGGATTGAACTCAAATCGGTGTCTGTGGCGTTCCCATATGTTGGATTTGCCATAGGCCTTTTCGGCAACCGATCCTTTTTCCAGCCGACAGAGGTAACTTCCTAATCTCATTGTGCCGCCGAGGTCCTGAACGCCCTTCAGTTCCCTCCACTTGAAGAAAATTTTATGGGGTGTTTTGGTGTTGAATTCTGTGCTGTTGGCGTGATCTAAAGAGGCGATATCCCGGGCATATTCGATGGTTGCGCACTGCATGCCCAGACAAATTCCGAAAAACGGCACTTTTTTTGTTCTTGCATAGTTGACGGCATTGATTTTTCCCTCGATGCCCCGGACACCGAATCCTCCTGGAACCAGTATCCCATCGAAGGATTTCAGCACGACCTCGGGTTGTTTTGCTTCAAATTTTTCGGCCTCTATCCAGGAGATGTTGACTTTCAATTGATGGGCGGTCCCAGCATGGTGAAGCGCCTGATTCAAACTCATGTAGGAATCCCGAAGACCCGCGTATTTGCCGATCAAAGCGATGTTCACCTCGTCTTTCGGATCTTTCATCCTGTCCAGCATCTTTTTCCATTTTGTCATCCTGCGCCTTCTCAACGGAAGCTGCAATTCCTTGAGAACGATGCTATCCAATCCTTGCCGAGCAAAGATTAGAGGGATTTCATAAACATTGTCGACATCTTTGGCAGTGATAACCGCTTCTAGGGGGACGTTTGTAAACAAAGATATTTTGGCTTTGATATTATTGTCGAGAAACCGGTCTGTCCGGCATAGAATGATGTCTGGCTGGATTCCGATGGACCGCAGTTCCTTTACGCTGTGCTGGGTAGGTTTTGTTTTGAGTTCCCCAGAAGCTCTCATGTAAGGGACGAGCGTCAGGTGGACATACAGGGTGTTTTCTTTGCCCATGGAAAGCCTCATCTGACGGATGGCCTCCAAAAAAGGAAGGCTTTCTATGTCTCCGACTGTCCCCCCTATTTCTGCGATGACAATATCATTGTTGTTAGCCGCCGTATGGAAGGCTTTTTTAATTTCGTCCGTCAAATGTGGAATGACCTGTACAGTTTTCCCAAGATATTCCCCCTTCCGTTCCTTCCGGAGGATGGCTTCGTAGATCTTCCCTGCAGTCCAGTTGTGAGATTTGGTCGTTTTTGTCGAAGTGAAACGTTCATAGTGCCCCAAATCCAAGTCTGTTTCTGCTCCGTCATCCGTGACATAAACCTCCCCATGTTGGAAAGGGCTCATGGTGCCGGGATCCACATTGAGGTAGGGATCAAACTTCTGGAGGGTGATTTTGTAGCCATGGCTTTCGAGGAGCATGCCGAGAGAGGCTGCGGCGATTCCCTTCCCGAGGGCAGAAAGGACTCCCCCGGTAACAAATATGAATTTAGCCATTTGTACCTTTTCGAATAAATTTTTCTACAACCATTATATCTTGAGGATCGTCTACACTCAAGGCCGGAAAAGGAGTTGAGACGATTTTTATTTTGTAGCCGTTTTCCAAAACACGGAGCTGCTCCAGTCCTTCGATTGCTTCCAACCGGGAAACAGGGAGGGTGTGGAATTTCAACAGGAATTCTTTTTGATAGCCGTATATCCCGATGTGCTGATGGAAGTGGTCGGTAGGTCGAAACGGAAGCGGCGAGCGCGAGAAATATAGGGCATCCCCGTTTTTATCCACAACAACTTTCACGATGTCCTTATTGTGGATCAGGTCCAAGGCCGTCACTTTTGAAGCCAGTGTGGCCATGACGGTGGTTGGGTACTGAAGGGCATGAACAAGGTCATCGATCATTTGACCCTGGAGAAGGGGCTCGTCCCCCTGGATGTTTATGATGATCGGGCTTTTCAATCCTTCGGCCACTTCAGCCACTCTTTCTGTTCCCGATCGATGATCGGGTGAGGTCATGCGCACATCTGCCCCAAAAGCCCGGGAGGCAGAAAAAATCCGTTCGTCATCTGTTGCGATGATGACGTGCTCGAGATGTTTGGCTTTCTGGGTTTGTTCATAGACTCTTTGGATCATGGATTTTCCGGCGATTTTGGCCAGCGGTTTGCCTGGAAATCGGATCGCGCCGTACCGGGCCGGAATGATTCCTGTGGCTTTTCTCACGGTTTAGGTTCGATCTCCTGGTTTTTCTCTAGCAATACAGAGATTGCCGGTTTTTCAAGGGAGATTTTATCGGACGTTTGACAGTTGGCTTCCAGATAGGCTCCCTCTTCGACAATCAATTTTGGTGTTATGATGGTCCCAAAAACGCGGCCGTTGGCATTCACTTCCACCTTTTTAGAGGCTTGGATGTTTCCCTTTATTTCTCCGTTGATGATCATATGACCGATCTTGACATCTGCCTCGACCTTGCCGCTGTCTCCAATGATCAGGGTCGATTCCGAATCAACCTTTCCCTTGAACCGTCCATCCACCCGGAAGGTTCCTTTGAAATGCAGATCACCCTTGATTTCTGTGTCTTTATCAAAAAAACCGGTGATTTTGCTTTCTTCGATTTCTCTTTTCTTTTCTTTCATTCGACCACTCCTTTGATTTTATCGAATATCCTGTTCAGATCTTCCAGGGAGAAATAGAATAATTTGATGATCCCTTTGTTCGAGTTCCCCGAGATTGCGACCTTTGTACCCAGGGTTTCAATCAGCTTTTCCTGGAGGGCTTGCAAGTCCGGATCCAGTTCCGGCTTCGGCTTGGAGGAAGGTGCTTGCCTTTTTTCCGACATCATTTTTTCTACCTCGCGTACAGATAAGTTCTTTTCCACGATAAGCCGAGAGAGAAAAATCTGCTGGTCCGGTTTTTCTAGTGTGATAAGGGCGCGCGCATGCCCCATAGAAATTTTGCCTTCAGCAACCAGCTTTTGGATTTCAGGGGGGAGTTTGAGAAGACGGATGATATTGGCCACGGATGTGCGATCTTTGCCGACCTTTTCTGCTACTGCATCTTGAGTATAGTTTAATTCCTGGGTGAGTTTTTGGTAAGCGAGAGCGACTTCGATGGGATTGAGGTCTTTTCTTTGCAGATTTTCCACGAGAGAAACCTCGATTTGTTCTTCTTCGGTCAGATGGCGTACGATGGCTGGAAGCTTGGCCAGCCCCACTTTTTGAGCTGCACGCCATCGTCTCTCTCCCACGACGATCTTGTAATGGTTTCCCTCGGGCACCACAATAAGGGGTTGCAGGATTCCGGATTCTTTGATCGACTGGGCCAACTCCGCGATGGCGTCCTGGTCAAAATCCTGCCTGGGTTGGAGGGGATTTGGCCGGAGGTCTTCGATATCCACATCCACAAATTTTTCATCTTTCAGTATGCCGTAATCTTCGGGCAAAAAGGCCTTCAATCCCTTGCCCAATGCTCTTTTTTTCATTTGTTTATTAACTCCTTGGCTAAATTTAAGTAGGACTGAGCACCTTTTGATTTTATATCATACAACAAGACAGGTTTGCCAAAGCTAGGAGCTTCGGCCAGCCTCACGGTACGGGGGATGATCTCTGTGAAGATGATTTCGCCTAAAGATTGTCGGACCTCCTCGGCAACCTGTTTGGACAGGTTGGTGCGTTCATCAAACATGGTAAGGACGATGCCCTCGACGTGAAGGGAAGGGTTGAGGTAAGATCTTACCTCTTCCAGCGTTCGGAGAAGGTCGGGAAGACCTTCCATGCAGAAAAATTCTGTTTGGATCGGTATCAAGACCGAATCAGCAGCTGCAAGGGCGTTGAGCGTCAAAAAACTAAGAGAAGGGGGGCAGTCGATAAGTATGAAATGGAATAATTTTCGTATGTCCCTGAGGGCATTTTTGAGTCGTGCCTCCCGCTTATCTTCCGAAAAGATCTCGGCTTCGAATCCTGCCAATTCCGGTGAGCATGGACAAATATACAGGTTATCCAATTCCGTCGGTTGGACAAGATCCATCAGGTATATACCGTTCATCAATGCCTGATAGATCCCCTTTTTTTCTTCCTTGGGTTTTCCCAATCCGATCGTGGCCATTCCCTGGGGATCAAAATCGATGATCAAAACACGTCTGTTGTTCAGGGCCAGGGACGCAGCGAGGTTGATTGTGGTGGTTGTCTTGCCGACTCCGCCCTTCTGGTTAGCGACGGTGATAACTTTGCCCATTTTTTTATTTCCGGTTTTGGTATTTCGTTCCACGTGAAACGTTTTTTGTTTTCTGTTTCCTATGGATAGAAATGGCTATATGGAGGTTGATGACAGAGGCCGGAGTTACGCCTGGTATCTTTTTGGCCTCCCCTATTGTTTGGGGGTCGAATTTTTCCAGCTTTTCTATCACTTCTCTGGTTAGGCCCGGGACATTTATGTAAGCCATGCCCCTGGGGATTTTTTCACCATCCAGTTTTGTGATGCGGGCAATTTCTTTTTCCTGTTTTTTAATGTACCCCTCGTATTTGATTTCTGATTCGCAAAACCGCTTCTCTTCGTCTGTCAGGAGCATATCCAATGGAACATATTCTATCACATTTTCCCATTTTCCTTCAGGCTTTTTCAAGAAATCCTTCAGAGAGATGTTCTCCCTATTTCCCACCTGGATTTTTTTCTTCTCGAGAAAAATCAACACCCGGTTCAGTCGAGTCTGCTTTTCCTGATAGCATCTGTAATCGTTAGAATTTATCAGCCCGAAGGCATGACCATACTCTGTGAGTCGCTTGTCCGCATTGTCTATCCGGAGGTTCAGCCGGTATTCTGCCCGGGAAGTGAACAATCGATAGGGCTCTTCAATACCTCGAGAGATCAAATCATCGATGAGCACGGCAATGTACGCCTCGTTTCTGCAGAGGATAAACGGCTGTTTTTTCTGGATTTTTAATGCGGCATTAATCCCGGCCATCAAGCCCTGAGCTGCCGCCTCCTCGTATCCGGATGTTCCGTTGATCTGCCCGGCTAAATACAGGTTGGAGATGGATCGGGTCTCTAAAGTGGGCAAAAGCTGAGTGGGCATAACCGCGTCGTACTCGATGCCGTAGGCCGGCCTGAGTATTTTGGCCTGGTCTAGCCCAGGAATGCTGGCTAGTATTTTCTCCTGGACATCCAGGGGTAGACTGGATGAGATGCCGTTAACGTATATCTCGGCCGTATCCAATCCCTCTGGCTCCAGGAAGAATTGATGTCTCTGGCGCTCAGGGAATTTGACTACTTTGTCCTCGATGGACGGGCAGTAACGGGGGCCGATCCCAGTGATTTTCCCTCCGTAAAGAGGAGAAAAAGCGAGATTTTGGCGTATGATTTCATGTGTTTTGGGATTCGTGTATCCGAAGTGACAGACAATTCGGTTTTCGAGAGGTTTTTTTGTGCGAAAGGAAAAAGGGACAGGAATTTTATCCCCTGGTTGGGGCGTGAATCCTGTCCAATCGATGGAATCTTTATGGAGCCGCATAGGAGTGCCTGTTTTTAGCCGGAATGTTTTGAGATCCAGGTTTTTCAGGCTCTGGCTCAGCAGGATGGACGGCGGTTCGTTGGCTCGTCCGGCGGGGTAGCTCTGGAGTCCGATATGGATGAGGCCGTTTAAAAATGTTCCTGGTGTCACGATGACAGCTCTGGATTGCAGTTTGTATCCATCGAGGGTTTCAATGCCGACAGCCCTGTTGGATTTGGTCAGTATTTTGGTCACAATGCCTTGGAAAAGAGTCAGATTCGGCATGCCCTCCAGCCATTTTTTCATGGTCAACCGGTAAAGGGCTTTGTCCGATTGAGCGCGGGGAGCCTGCACGGCTCCGCCCCGGCTGCTGTTCAAAAGGCGGAATTGTATGCCTGTTTCGTCAGCCAAGCGCCCCATCAGTCCCCCCAAGGCATCGATCTCCCTCACCAGCTGGCCCTTGGCGAGTCCCCCTATGGCTGGATTGCAGGACATCTGGGCGATCGTTTCCAGCTGGATGGTCACAAGGCATGTTTTGAGCCCGATCGTGCTGGCTGCGCAAGCCGCTTCACAGCCAGCGTGACCGGCGCCCACGACGATGACATCATAATCCATAGTTTGCCTTATCGTTCTGGAATGGATCTCCTGAAAATTGAGTCTGTATTATATCTCTGATGTGCCCTGGCGTCAATCTCATCAATTATGCAGCAAGCAGTTCCCAAACCACAGTAATTCTTAAAGGTTCTCTTCCATTTTGTGTGGGTATAATTTTCAGAGTGTTCCAAATCCATCAGGCATGTCCTCCGCTCTAGTTCGGATCTTTAACGCCATTCCCTCATCGCCCTTCTTGGCGGCGCTGAACTGTGCGCGTTAACACCCAATCTCTTCCACTCTAGCCTCTGTTCCCGTGCTTGCCCGCATCTCTAATCCCTTGGCAAAGTCGTGCTCAATACAACATCGCCGTCTGACTGCATCAGATTCCCTCGAAGAACGATTCGTGAAGGCTAGGTCCTCAATGGCGCTGCGGACATACTTGATGTCTTTTTCCACTAAATTATGCCCACACAAAATGGGAGCGAATCTTCTTACGAAAGAAAAGTTGCGGTTTGGTAAATAGAGGCGGAAATCATCCGGAGGGGAAAGGGAAAAGGCCGGCTATTTGCCGACACAGAACCTGTTGAATATTCTGGTCAGAACGTCCTCATCTTGGATCTCCCCTGTCAACTGCCCGATAAGAGGGATGATTTTCCGGATTTCTTCGACATAAATCTCTTCTGAATAGCCATCCTCTTGCATGCGCTTTGTTTTTTTTAGGCAGGAAAGGATGTCCTCGAACAGGAGTTTTTGTCTGAGGTGGAGAAGGACCTCTTCATTTCCCGTTCGTTTGGGCACGAAATGAGTGAAAATCATTTTTTTCAGCTGATCGAGGTTGGTTCCTTTAAGAGCGGAAATGGCTAAAGATGGAATATTTTTGTGCAAATATTTTATTTTGTTAAGGTCCATTTTCACGGGAAGGTCGCTCTTGTTGAACAGAATCAATGCCTTTTTGTCCTGGAAATTTTTCAGGAGTTTGAGGTCTTCGTGTGACTCCTTACGGGAAGCATCGAAAACGAGAAGGATCCCATCCCCTGCAGATGCCAATTCTTTCCCCCTTTTTATGCCTTCCTTTTCGATAGGATGAACTGGCGTGTCTATCCCGGCCATATCGGTTAGAGTGAACAAGGCATTTCTGATTTTAATAGTCTCTTGGAGGTAATCTCGGGTCGTACCGGGGAAGGGGGTTACTATCGCCCGGTCTTTCTCGAGAATGGCGTTAAAAAGGGTGGATTTGCCCACGTTCATCCTTCCGATTATAGAAAGCAGAAGGCCTTCAGAGAGTGTTTTCCCTAGGTCGTAGCTGGAGATGAGCTTGTTGATGGTATTTTCGGCTCGCTGGAGGGTTTTAGCGATCATTTTGGGGGAAATGGAAAGACCTTCATCAGGAAACTCTATAGAGGCCTCTATCTGGGATAAAAGCTGTATGATGTGTTGCCGAAGGGAGTTTGTGGCTTTGGAGAGACTGCCCTCAAGTTGTCGAAAGGAAATTTTTGCCTGTTCGATAGAAGCCGCAGTGATCAAATCGTTGATGGCTTCGGCTTGGAGGATGTCCAAACGTCCATTCAAATAAGCGCGGAGGGTAAATTCCCCCGGCGTGGCGTGTCTTGCTCCAGCTTTGATGCCGAGGCGGACAACTTCCTCTAGAATAATAGGGCTCCCATGGCAGCTGATCTCAACCAGATTCTCGCGCGTGTATGTTTGAGGTTTTGGGAAAAATGTGAGGTAGGCTTCTTCGAACTTTTCTTTGTTCGCAGAGTCAAAAAGATATCCGAGGACTGAATGGCGAGAAGGTATCTTTTGCAGATTTTTTTTGGTCTTGAAGATTTTTTTTGCGATTTGGAGAGCTCTATGCCCGCTCATCCGGACTACTCCCAAGCCGCCAAATCCCATAGGCGTGGAAACAGCGATGATGGTATCGTCCAGCATGTCTAGTCTATATTAAAACGAGCAAAGATATTAAAACGATAGGAATATAGTATATTATATTTGCCTTCGGCTTTTGACCTGACTATTCTTTTGTGGGGAAGATTTTCACCTGCTTCAGGAATCCATCCCCGATGCTTTCCGATGTGATTCCAGGGACTTGATTGGCAGCGATGTGAACTATGCGTCTTTCGTAGGGATTCATAAAATCCAGGATTTCATTTTCCCCTGTCTCTTGGACTTTGTGAGCGATCTCCTGGGTACTCTCCGTGAGCTCCCTCTCTTTTCTTTTCCGGAAAAAATCGCAGTCGGTCTGCACCTTTTTTTCCGACATTTTGTTAAGGAGGTGCTGAAGAGCCAGGAGTAGGGAACCATCCTTCCGGAGCAGAAGATACTTATCCATCCCATCGAAGATGAAATAAAGCATGTCATTTTTTTCTTTGATTTGATACTGGATTTCTAGGGGGAATAAGGAAAGGAAATTTTCTAAGAACCGGACCGCCGGATAATCCCCTGTGGGTCTTTTCGGCCAGGTGCGGATGACGATTTCTTTACATCCTATTCCAAAAAGTTTTGTTTTTTCAGCCACGACCTCATAGTTGAATTGGGTGCGTGGAAGCTTGAGCGTGAGTTCGGCCAAACTTATGGCGTCTTCTAAGTTTCTTCCCTTGAACTCTTGGTCGATATCGTTATTTTTTTCTTTTTTTTCCATGAGATTCACGCTTTTGTTTTTTTCGGAGCCGGTTCATGATGTACTGCTGGCCGATTTGCAGGACATTGTTCGTTAGCCAGTACAAGACAAGTCCACTGGAAAAATTCATGAAAAAGATGGTCATGACTACCGGCATAATCATCATCATCCTCTGCTGGGTAGGATCGGCAGAGGTGGGAGTCATCTTTTGGCTGATATACTGGGTGATTCCCATTAGGATGGGTGTCACGTAGACCGGGTCATGCGTAGATAGATCTTTGATCCAAAAGATGAAGGGGCTCTGCCGGAATTCCAAGGAAATCGCCAGCATCCGGAAAAATCCCCAAAAAATCGGCAGCTGGATCAGCATCGGAAGACATCCCCCAGCCGGATTTACTCCATGCTCTTTGTACAGCTTCATGATCTCTTCGTTCATTTTGCGTCGCTGGCCGATATCCTTTTTGGCCTTTTTGTATTTAGCTCTGATGGATTTCATTTTGGGCTGCAACTCCTGCATCTTGGCCATGGATTTGGTGCTACTGTAGGTCAAAGGGAAAAACAATATTTTGATGATGATGGTCAGAATGATGATGGAAAATCCCCAGTTGGGAAAGACCGTATGGATGTATTTGATGGCCGTGTGCAGAATTTCGGCCATCCAACCAAAAAAACCGAATCGGATGATTTTTTTTGCGCTCGGCACCAGTTCTGTCAATCGATCGACATCTTTTGGGCCGATAAAAGCTTTTTCCGGAAGGTCTAAAGCGAGAAAATAATAGGGAAGTTGGTTGATGTCTTCTTTAAGGAACGCCACGCTCAGTTTTTGTGGGGGGGCGAGAAACAGGACGGTGAAATAGTTGCTGTCGTAGGCTACCCAATCGACAAAGTTGTATAAACTGTTTTCCAGCTTGTATTTCCTCTCCTCGTGCCGCAAAACCTTGTTGCCAGCATAAACGGTTACCCCGGCTCCTCCGCCGCCGATGCGTCTTTTCAATTCCTCGGCGGAGAGATTGCCAAAGCTCGGCCCCCAGATAATACGGGGGGTGATTTTTTGGCCGTTTCTCCAGATGTTGATCTGGATATCAAAATCGTATGTGTTCCCGCGAAAAGTGAAAATTTTCTCGACCCGTGTTCCTGTTTCTATGGCGAACTCGAAACGTAACTCCCCTTCCTCTCCTCCCATCAATTCCAATTTGGTTCTGGAAAAGGCATAACGCGCAGTGTTGATCATGTTATCGAATTCTGCGTCGTCTGTGAGCAGGAGGAAGGGATATCGGCCCAATTCGGCAGACCGGGCCGAAATCAGTTCTAGGTTTTCTTGATTATCGTCTTTGTATTCTTTCAACCGCCAGCTTTCCAGCTGTGCCCCTCTGTTGTTCCAGACAGCACGGTACAAAGGTGTGTCCACGACGATATCCTGTTCTGTCTCGGCTTCAGCAGCCTGAAATTCTTGCTCGGTGGGGGTTTCCGTAGGCTTCTCCTGGAGCTGTGGAACGGGTTTTTGTTCGGGTGCTTTTTCTATGTCCGCGGCAAGTTCAGAAACAGGTTGTTGAGAGGGTTTAAAAACAAGCTGATACAGAAACAGCACCCCGAAAGATAAAACAATGGCTAATAATAATCTTTTTTCCATGGGAAGGTCCTTTAGGGAACGGGATCGACTCCTCCTGGGCGGAAAGGATGGCAACGGATGAGCCTTTTGGTTCCTAAGATCATTCCTTTGAGTAAACCATATTTTTCAATGGCCTCATAGGTGTACATCGAACAGGTTGGGAGGTACCGGCAGTGTTGCCCCAAAATTGGAGAAAAAACGGATTTGTATCCACGGATCAAGAATAAAACGCTTTTTTTCATAATATTCAGCTTTTCTGGTGAAGGGATTTTAGTGCAGATTGGTAATCGTCTGCGAGATTCTGCCATTTTGCCTCGTGTATTTCCTTTCGAGGGATGAAAATTAAGTCGAATGGTTTCTCGAGCAATTCCTTGTTCCTCCGGAAGAGTGTACGCAACCACCTCTTCGTCCTGTTTCGTTGGACTGCATTTCCAAGTTTTTTGCTGGCAACGACGGCCACTCTGGAAAAAGTGAGCTCGTTGGAGAGGTAAATAAGGATGAAATATTTCCCTCTGTAACGCTTGCCTTTTTTATAAAGATGTAAAAAATCTTTTTTCTTTCTTATTTTTTCTTGTGGTGTGAAATTCTCATCCATCAAGCGGCAAGTCTTTTTCTGCCTTTACGTCTGCGGTTCTTGATGATGTGCTGGCCACCTTTTCTTCTCATCCTCACGAGGAACCCGTGGTTCTTCTTTCGTTTTCTTTTGTTAGGTTGAAACGTTCTTTTCATCTTTCGATCTGTCTTTCTTGTTTGAAAACAGTATGTTAATAAACCTGTCTTGATCTGTCAAGCGAAAAAGGAAGAATGGACTGCTGTCATAAGTTGACTCTTTGGGAATTATTGCTTATAATATTTGTACACCATGAATGTATTAAAGATTGGCGATAAGGTGATTTATCCCAATCAGGGGCTCGGAATCATAGAAAATATCCAGGAAGAGAATTATTTCGGGCAAGATTTCCAGATCTATCATGTAAGAATTTTGGCCAATGACACATTGGTGTTAGTCCCGTTCTCTAACGCTGAAGAAATCGGGATCCGCAAACCTATCTCAGAAGAATCCATCCAGGACATTTTTGATTTTATCCGGAATGGCGGAGTTGATGTGACCATGAACTGGAAAGGAAGATACAAAGAACATATCGATCTGATGAAATCCGGGACGATTCAGGATATGGCCCTCGTTCTAAAGAGTCTGTACTATCTCCAGCTGATCAAGCCCTTGTCCTTTCGCGAGAAAAAAATGATGGAAAAGGCGAAAGATCTGATTGTTATAGAGATTTCGGAGGTTTCTAGCAGTCCGTTCGAGGAGATCGAAGTTCAAGTTCTGGAAATGCTCTCCAACTGTTTTGAAGATAGTATCCCTCATGTAGATTCCTGATCTTTTTCTTTCTGCTCTTCAGTACTGGTCGTATTGTCTACGCCACGCCCCTCTTTTCGGGATGGAGATCCCCTTGTTATGGGAAAAAAGCCTCAAACAAAAATCATTGCCAAGAATAAAAAAGCTTTCTTCAACTACGAACTTCTCGAAAAGTTTGAAGCGGGAATTTCCCTTCTGGGGAGCGAGGTTAAATCCATTAGGGAAGGGCGGATCAGTCTGAAAGAAAGCTATGCTGAGGTGAAGGATGGGGAGGTTTTTCTCCTCCATTGTCACATCAGTCCCTATGAGGCGGCTAACCGATTCAATCACGATCCAAGACGGGAACGGAAGCTTCTCCTCCACAGACGCGAGATCAAACGTTTAACCGGAAAAATCAAGGAAAAAGGTTTGACCCTAGTGCCAATCAAGGTCTTGATCAACGCCAAAGGAAAGGTCAAGGTGGAAATTTCCCTGGCCAAGGGGAAGAGGACTTACCAGAAAAAAGAGGTCATCAAAGAAAGAGATCTCCAAAGGGAAGTGAGGGCTGAGCTTAAGAAGTGGCGCTGACGATCACAGGGGCATGGTCTGAAGGCTTGGGGATCTGACGTCGCCGGGGCCAGATATCCACTTCCACATCTTTAATCTGGGCAATCAAAGGTTCTGTGCAAAGCACGTAATCGATTCTCATCCCCTCGTTCTTCCATATGGCTCCGCCGATGTAATCCCACCATGTGAACTGGCTGGATTCCGGATAAAGATGCCGGAAGACATCTGTCAATCCCCAGTCGAGAAGATCATGAAATACCTTCCGTTCTTCAGGCAAGGTGCCGATTGCACCTTCGAGGGCCAGGGGATCGAATACATCCTGGTCTGCGCGAGCGACGTTTAAATCCCCAACGATGAGAAGAGGATCTTTAGGGGAGAATGAAACTTCGAGGAAGGATATGAGTTTTTTGTACCAATTCCTTTTGTAATCGTATTTTTCTTCTCCCTTTAAACCCCCATGAGGAGCATAGATGTTGATGATGTCGATGCCTTTTATATTTGTCGCGATGAATCGACGCTGTTCATCCCATTGGGCATCTCCGAAACCTTTCCGGGTATCGTCCATCGGGAACCGGGAGCAGATGGCTACACCGTTGTAAGCTTTTTGTCCGAACACTTCGCACGAAAACCCCATTTTTTCAAAATCTTCGAAAGGGAAATTTTCCGCGATGGTCTTAAGTTCCTGAAAACACAATACATCCACATCCTGGTTCCTGTGATTCAACCATTCGCCGATCAAATCTTTCCGTACCCGAATGGAATTGACATTATACGTGCAAATTTTCATCCTATCCTTTTATCGAGCTGAAGCAAATCGATGGGCAAGTCGGATGGCTTCGATCATGCTATTAGGATCGGCTATTCCTTTTCCTGCGATATCAAAAGCCGTGCCGTGATCAGGAGATGTCCGGATAAACGGAAGGCCCAAGGTTAGATTGACTCCCCGGTTGAAAGCGAGGAGTTTAAACGGAATAAGGCCTTGGTCATGGTAAAGGGCAATTGCGACTTTATCCTTTTTGTTCCTCGCATCACGAAACAAAACATCCGGAGGGAAGGGACCGCTGACTCGAATGCCGTTTGACCGGGCCTTTTCGATCGCGGGAAGGATGTGTTCGTTTTCCTCTGATCCCAACAGTCCCTGTTCCCCGGCGTGCGGGTTCAATCCGGCAACCACGAACTCGAAGCTGTGAGATTGGATTGAGTTCATGTATTTATCAAGCTGCCCTATGAATTCAAACAAGGATTTTTCCTTGACCTTTGCGATGGCTTTCTGCAAAGGGATATGATGGGTGTACAGGGCGACCTTCAGGTCCTCCGACCAGAAAAACATGATCGCTTCGGGATAGAATTGGCTGAGGTACTCGGTATGACCTGCCCAAGGAATGCCCGCGAGATCCCAGGATCTTTTGGAAATGGGGGCTGTGACGAGGGCCTGGATGTTTCCTTTTTGGGCTTGCTGGACGGCCTCCTCGAAATAGCGAAAGGATGCTGTTCCATTGGGCGGTGTCGGTTTTCCCTTCACAACAGGGTCGGTTAAACATTCGACCTCATGCAGGGAGATGGAATCACGAGGCAAGGAGAGATCAAGATTCAAGGCGGCTCTTTCATAATCGATAACTGCTTGCGATCCAAACAGGACATACTGAACATCGGGAAGAGAAGAAAAGGAAGATAGCGATTTGAGCGTGACTTCCGGGCCGACTCCTCCGGGATCCCCAAGAGTGATGCCGACCTTGGGAAGGGTCATTTTTTCTTTTTTACGGGTTTGCTTTCTGTCTTTTTATCTTCGAGCTTATACATGTATTTGATGCTGCGTTTGTAGAGCAACAGGTTCGGCTTTTGGTTTCTGTTGAGCTTGATGCAGTTTTTATCATACCACTCTATGTATCCTTCGACTGTTTCTCCCTCGACAAGCACAAGGGCCATGCGTGTTTTTTTGTTCATCTGTTTGAGGTAATAGTAATTTTCTGCGTGTGTATCGTAGGAGGGATGTTGCTTTTTTCTAGCTGAATCTTTGCTCCTTTGCTCTTTGTAATCAGTAAGACTCGGTCGGATAAGTTTTCTATTCATAATTGTACTCCTGGCTTCATGCTGAGGGTAAAAGATGGAGAATATCTTTGTATATTAATATAACACTTTTGCGGGGAAATATCAAGTTTTCCCTGTGGATCGGATGCCCTTCTTTATCAAGGCGTTATGCCAGTTTTTAGCCATTGCCTCATACCCTTGATCCGTTGGGTGGACTTCTGGGAGGAAATGGGGATTTTCGAGGAAAACTGAATAATTGTCAACATGTATCAATTTTTCTTCCAAAGCTATTTTTTGGATTAGGGGATTTATTTCCTGCGTGACCCGTTTACCTGATAGATTATCAAACGGGAAGGCGGTGTTGTCGGGGATATGCGGGATGGTTGCGACAAGGATGCAAGAGTTTTTTCCTGTGCGAGTTTTAAAATCCCGGAAAAGACGTATAATCTCTTTCATGTTGGCGTAAAACTCATCGGCCGATATGTGGTCGTGGTCGGTACGAACATCGTTAGTTCCCAGTTGAAGACAAATAAAATCCGGAAAATTTCTGGCTAAAGTTTTTTTGTTTTTTTCAAGAAACGCCAAATATTCTTTCGAGTTAAAACCGCTCCTGCCCTGGTTCAATACCTTTGCCCGGATGCCCTCTCTCTTGAGACTCCGTTCCAGAAATCGTGGATAGCCGACTTCGGTCAGGCTGTCGCCAGCACAAAGGATGATATAGCTTGTGGGAGGAGAAGAGCAGGAAGACAACAAGGCTATGATCAGGAGAAGCGATCCGGCCATCAATAGGAATGATGTGTTTTTGAGCACTTTATTTTTTTACTTTTTTCAGCGTCTGAAAGACGAGCGGAAGCACGATCAAAGTGACCAGAGTGGACGTGAGAAGCCCCCCGACCACGACCGTCGCCAGGGGTCTTTGGATTTCGGCTCCGGGGCCTTTGGCCAAAAGCAGCGGGAGCACGCCACAAATCGTCGTAAAAGAGGTCATCAGGACAGGCCTTAATTTGACGCTAACTCCTTGGATGACAGCCTCTCTCAAGCCCAAGCCTTTTTTTAGGTTATGGTGGAAGGCAGACAGGAGAACCAATCCATCCTCCAAAGCTATCCCGAAGATAGCGATAAACCCGATGGATGCCGGAACGCTCAAGTAAAGGCCAGACAGTTTTAAAACCAAAATTCCTCCTGTCAGGGCTAACGGAATGTTGATCAGAATGATCAATACCTCTTGGAAAGAATAAAAAATGGTGAATAGCAGGAGGGCGACCAATGCAAGTGTGATAGGCATAATGAGGGCAAACCGCCTGTTTGCCCGCTGCTGTAGCTCGAACTGTCCTCCCCATTTGATCATATGCTCTGGAGGGAGGGAGATATTTTCCTCGATCTTTTTTTGTGCCTCATCCACGAATCGGCCGATATCCCTTCCACGTATGTTGCATTGGATGTTGATGAATCGTTTGTTGTTTTCCCGGTTGATGACCCGGGGGCTGACGGTCTCCTCTATCGAGGCCAGCTGTTCCAGAGGAACCTGGCCACCTCCGGGGAGGCTTATCAGGAGATCTCCGATCTGTTCGATGTCTTCCCTGAATTCAGATTCAAACCGGAGGAAGATATCGAATCTTTTTTGTTCCTCATAGATTTGCCCGAGGATGATCCCTCCGACCGCTGCCTCGATCGTTTCCTGTACATCCTGGATGTTGATGCCGTATCTTGCGATTTTATCCCTATGAAGTAGGATCTGGATATGATTTTGGCCGGTGAATTGTTCCACCTGGACATCGGCAGCCCCCTCCAGAGTAGCGATCAGGTCTTTGACCTGAATGGCTGTTTCCTTCAGCGTGTCAAAATCCTCCCCATAGATTTTTATAGCCAGTTGAGCTTTGACTCCCGTGATCAGTTCATCGAGATTGTGCTGGATGGGCTGGGTCATGTTGAGGTTTAATCCAGGGTATTCCTCCAACCTGTGTTCGATCTCATGGATGAGTTCGTCTTTGTTCCGGAAGCTTTTCCATTTCTGGATAGGATTATGTTTGATCAGGATTTCTGCATCATTGATAAAATGAGCGTGACTGCCCACCTCTCCGCGTCCGATACGGGTCAAAACACCAGTGACTTCAGGAACTTCTTTTATGGTGTTTTCTATCTTAGAGGCCATCGCGATGACTTCCTGGAGGCTGATGTTTGGATCCATCGTGGCGCGGAGATGAAGGGTTCCTTCCTCCAGATAAGGGATATATTCTCTCCCAGTAAACGGGATCATTGCGACTCCTGCGAGGAATATCACGAAAGTTACCAGAAACACCGTCTTTTTGTGCTTTTCACACAGATGGAAAAACGGGATAAATGCTCTTTGGATGTGTTTCATCAGGAAAGATTCTTGGGTTGCTCTTTTTTTCCGTTTGAGAAAAAAATAAGAGAGCGCTGGGGCCGATATCAAAGCAAAGATCAAAGAGCCTACAAGAGCAAAAGAAATCGTAAATCCCATCGGGCGGAACATGATTCCTTCTACCCCGGTGAGAGTAAATATCGGAAGAAAAACGAGGACGATGATCGCTATGGCAAAAAACAAGGGTCTTCCCACTTCTTCCCCAGCTGAAATGATAGCATGAGCTTTGGATTCGTGTGGCATTTGGATGTGGCGGTGAAAATGATGGCCGCATCCGCGATCAGACCGATCCCGATGGCAAATCCTCCGAATGAAATCAGGTCGGCCGCGAGGTTCATCCGTTCCATAATGATGAAGGATAACAAGATCGAAAAAGGCAAGGAAAACACCGTGATCATGGCAGAGGGAAAGTCTCCCATGAAAAGGAAAAGCACCAGTATGACCAATATGATCCCGATGATCAGGTTGGTTCGGACCGTTGAAAAGCATTTTTTGACCAACGAGGCTTGGTTGTAGAACGGAACGATTTTCACACCTTCAGGGAGAGATTTGTTGATCTCTAAGATCCTGTCTTCCAGGTTCTGGATAACCCTTGCTGTGTTGGAGTCAAAAAGCTTGAGAACCATCCCGACGACCTTTTCCCCTTCTCCATTTACAAGAGCCGCGCCTCTTTTAATAGCCGGAAGGATTTTGACGGCAGCAACGTCTTTGAGATAGATGGGCGTCCCCAAGTGGTTGGCCACTACGATATTCTCCAGGTCCTCGATCGTCCGGACCAAGCCCACACTCCGGACGATATATTCCTCCTGGCCTTTGGTGATGAAGCTGGCTCCGACGTTTTGGTTGTTTTCCTTGACTCTGTCCGAAAGTTCTGAAATCGTGAGGTTGTACTTGAGGAGTGAGTGGGGGGTGACAAGAATCTGGAATTGTTTGACGTCTCCCCCGATGCTCAAAACTTGAGAAACTTCTGGGACGGATTTGAGTTCATATTTGACAAGCCAGTCCTGGATGGTCCTGAGTTCGAGCGTGGAATAGTCTTCTCCTTCAAGATAATAAAGATAGACCAGGCCGAGGCCTGTAGCGATCGGTCCCAAAACCGGATTGTGGGCATGT
>RCNB010000124.1_pt1 | contig 52508 bp, 39 predicted proteins | sample 2041321 | NCBI WGS metagenome assembly RCNB01 (sample SAMN09708232, study PRJNA481090) | Marine sediment metagenome, whole genome shotgun sequencing project.
TGCCGTTAAAGGCTTTGCTGCTGCGCTTGACTCATAAGGGCCAATTTCGTCTTCTCTCAGCACTTCGATAAAATTGAGAAGCGGTGCATTGTCAAATCTCGGATCTTTGTTCTGGGGAGAGAGCTCGAGCGTCAAGTGACTGGCTACCTGAATGCTCTTAAATTCCTTGATCACAACTCCATTTTCAGATCCGGACACGGCCCTAATGTCAAAATCCGCGAGCTCTTCATTTCCCTGAAGATTTATGGTAAAAACCCTCTGGCTTTTTTTGTCTTTATCTGGAGCTTTAAAACCAAGTCTGACCGTATAGATACCGGGTTCCTCACCCCAAACATCATCTATTATGGGGATGTCAAAACTGGTCACTCCAATGGCGCCCGAGGTATAAAGCCAGGGTCTGTCCGAACCCGGGATAGTCAGGTTTCTATAATCTCTGTTAAAAAAACCCATTCCCGGGAGGATCTTTTCATTCAAATCGAATTTTACCCCGTAATCGGGATAGTGGTTTTGTGTATAGTTCGTGTCGGGATTGGGGTACGCAAACCAGACTCTTCCATTCTTGTCCTTCATGTCCGAAGATGCACCGAGGTTGATAGCAAAATTTTTAACAGGAGTCATAGGCCCATGTGTGATAAAGACTTTTCCTTTCTGCCACCGGCCGGGTTTGTGTTTGAGCACCACCGTCCCTCGCAGCGGGAAAGAGCAGGTGCAGCCGGCGCTGGCCTCAGGGAAGAGGAGAACCCCCCCAGCAGGTATCATGCTGATCCAGCACCCTGGCCTGATCCCTCCAAAGAGAGTCAACCCGTCGTCCTTTTCAAAATCCATGATAGCGGCAGCAGAAGATCTGTAGAATAACATAGAGGCCGAAGCCGAGGAGACTGCACAGGTATGGCCCGGCCGCAGATACTCATAGGGAACGGTCTGCCCGCTTATAGGGTGTTTCCGAGTGATGATATTGCCAGTGTGGAGATCACACACGCGTGGTTCGATAAAGACTCTGTTTCCCACGAAAACAGGCCGTGTGCGGTAGTTATTAGGGTGGGACCAAAGAATCTCCCCGGTTTCAGCGTCCAGGGCAGTCATGCGCTTCCAGCGAAGAGCTCCTGAGTCATGACGCCACCAATCATGGCTCCCCATGCTGGAGAAGAAGAGCAACACACCGTTTTGATATGCAGAGGCCAGGGTGTCACCACCACAACCTGTAAAATCAAGTGTTTTCGACCATTTTATTTTTCCTGTCTCTTGATCCAGCGCAAAAACCGTCCGGAAGTCCTGGTATTCAGCTCGGACCGGGAACTCTCGGCTTTCAACATATATCCCTTCGCTAATCAGCTTTTGTGTCTCCCGGGCTGCTCGGATTTTATCAGCCTTAGGCACAACGCTTTCCGCAAAGAAGATATTTCCAAGGCCTTTGCTGATGGTGATATGAGAGACCCGATTCCCCTGGTGCCGCCACTGCAGTTCTCCGGTTACAGGGTTCAAGGCGAAGACAGCGTCACTGACCATTAAGCGGTCGGTCAAAGCGCCTTCTGTGAGATTGTAATTTTCCCAATCGGGAAAATCGGCCATCATACGCCACAGCACACCGGACCTTTTAAAATCTTCCATCAACCCGTCCGATGGTTCTAGGTATCTATCTCGTAAAACCTTGTATCCTTCCAGATACTCATACGGGACATCTTCTTCTTCGATCCATTTACCGTCCTTAACCAGGGCCTCCTGCACGCTGAGAAATTTTCTTGGAAGCGCTGCAGCGCGCGAGCCAAAAAGATGGTCATCGGTCGCAGAAACATGGGCCCAACGAAAGCTCCCGTCGTCTGTTGTGTCTGGGAGTCTGATCTTGGAGAGGGTTTCTCCTGTGGCAGGATCGAGTCGGTAACAGAAATCATATGCGCCCACAAATAGAGCATCTTGCGTCACGGAGAAATTCCCACCGTCAATATCCGCCCGGGGCCGGATCGCCCCAGGAATTTCTCTTTCCCAGAGGAGAATCCCGTTATAAGCATCGTAGGCCATTACCACTTCCTCTCCCTGGATAAACATACGGCCATCCATGGAGAGCGGACTCTGGCTTTTGGCGTGTCGGTCCAACATTTTTTTAGAGCCGGGTTCGCCGAACCAGAGGATCCCCAACGGACCCTGGACGAGCTCGTCATTCGAGCATGCGGTATTCTCCGGATTTCCGTACTCCTCGGTCCAATTCCCGGCACCATCGAGACGCCCGCGGGTGTATGACAACCAGGACCCTTCGATCGTCTTCTCGACGGGACCGCCAGAGACCACGGCTTCAAACCAGGCTGAGATTTCTTCCGGATCAGTCCTTAGGGAAGGTCCTGAGGGTTCAGCCGGCAGGCTGAAAACAGCCACCCCGCCATAGGGCTTGAGAACTCGGAAAATCTCTTCTGGGGAGACATCTGTCTTACCGTATGTGAGCAGATCCTCACAAACGATAAGGTTGGCGAAGTAGTCAGGCAATGTTTCTAGATCCCAGTCAGCAACCACGATTCGATGACCGTAAAGACCACTTCCGGACAACCTGTGTCTTATGGCCGCTGTTTTCTTATTGTCTAAGGTCAAAGCGACGATCTTGAGATCCGTCATGTGCGCAAGCTCATAGGCTAGTTGTCCCGATCCGCAACCTAAAACCAAGGCCCAGCCCTTTTCGACGCCGGTCCTTTCGATGATGTTTTCGGCTGCAGCCAGGAAAAACGCTTCATTTTTCCCGTCCTTGTAGGGTTCGGCCACAAATGGCGCAGCAGCCGGCTGAGGGGAACTGCCTTCCCCCTGTCCGAAGCACAGGATACCTCCTGTATCCGTGCTCACAAAAAGACGCCCTCCCGCTGCTGACAGACCTTTGACATCTCCCGAGACCTCGGTTTTCCACATCTCATTCCCGGTTTGAGCGTCAAAACCGAGGACTTTGTCTTTCCCGCCTGCAAATACATGCTCTCCAGTGAGAATGATGGTGTTGAGGTCACGGCAAAGGGTTTCCCACCGGAACATCTCAGGCTTGAGCAGGTTTTCGACTTCAGCCAGTTCAGCTATCATCCGGGTGATGTCATCTCTTTGGCGTATCAATTGTTCGGATTTCCTTGGATCGATTTGTGCCAACCGGTCGGATATATCGCTGAGCTGGGCTCTGAGATTTTCCCGTTTTTGGCGAATGTCCTTGACCTGGTTCTGCTGAAGGCTCAGATAGGCGTGCCGGTTCAGCGCATAGACGCCTTCCAGAGTCAATGTGTAAGATGTGTCCGGAGTGACAACCAGATCAATACCGGGGAACCAGACATGCATATCTTCTTTTCGTTCTCCTGTCTTTTGATCGTAAGCTCTCTTGGCAGGTGTCCCAGAACGATCCACACCCGCAATGAGATGCTCCCGGTCAAGGACGGCCCAAGTTCCGCCGATCTTTCCGCCAGGTTCAAGATAATAGAGAAAGTCGCCATTTTTTTTATCAAAAGCGGCGGGCATAGCACGGCTGGAGGGCACATATAAGATCCCATCGGATGCCACCAGATAACCTTGGGGGGAAATTCCACCAAAGGCCAACTCATGCTCCAGATCCCCTATGGTGTCGTTTTTCCAGACGATCGAACCGTCACGCGCATCGAGGGCACAGATGTAGATTCCTTCATAGGGAAAGACTCCGGCACCAAAATAGACGATTCCCGCGTCCACGAGAACATTTGTCCTGATAGGCCAGAGGGAGATCATGCTCCCGTTTCCCAAAAGCTTTTCTGGGCCGGGGCCAGCCCGATATTTCCAAATGAGTTTACCGTTTCCGGCGTTCAGACAGTAGACATATCCGTCGTCAGAACCTGCATAAATCCTGTCATCAGCTATAGTGGGGGCATAGCGGACCGGGCCGTCGGTAAAAAAATGCCATTTCTCTTTACCGGTGGCTGCATCCAACGCTTTGATCTTGTGGTCCAAGGAAGATCCAAAAAAGACCATACCGTAGGCCGCAGACGTATAAAAAGCGTTGTCCATCTGCATCCTCTCCATCTCTTCTCCGGGTTCGGGCCAGGCCGGCCGCGGTGATTGGGACGACTGGTAGGACCATTCGAGAGTCAGAGGAATGGGAAGTGTCTCCTTCAAATATCCGCTGTGGGTTCTGTCATACCGAAACGTCATCCAGCCGCTACCGGTCCTGTCTCCCGGCCCACACGCGCTCAAAAGGACCAGAATCAGACCTAGAATCCTGCAGATATTTTTTTCACATTTTTTTCTAGACATTCCGTTTGCCTCCATTCTATGGAAATGGGCTATTCACGTTTTGAACTGATTCGGCCCTGTTCCAAGCGGACGATCCTTTCAGCGCAGGGGTCACAATCCTGGCCGTGGGTGACAACGATAACGGTGCAGCCCTCGCGATGGACTTCTGCCAAAAGGCTGGCGATTATGGCTGCATTCTCAGGGTCCAGGTTTCCCGTGGGTTCATCGGCCAGCATAATTTCCGGTTTTTTGAGCATTGCCCTGATGATCGCGGTACGCTGCTTCTCTCCTGCACTGAGTTCCGCAGGGAAATGGGCGGAGCGATCGTCGAGGTTCAACTGTTTCAGCAGAGACCGGGCCCTGGATCTGAATCCCTTGTTCTCGCCGCCTGCACTGCCCAAGGGCAGCAGAACGTTTTCGATCACATTCAGATAGGGAATGAGGTGAAAAAGCTGAAACACAAAACCGATCTTTTCAGCCCTGAATTCTAACCGGTCTTTGTTAGCTATACTGTATGGATCCATTCCTGCCACGATTAGACGCCCGCTCGTGGGCCGGAGCATTCCGCCAATAGTCAGAAGAAGAGTGGTTTTACCACTCCCGCTGGGTCCTCGAATAACTGTGAATTCGTTACGTTCAACCTTAAGATCGATTTCGTCCAAAGCTTTAACGATTCCTGAGGGTTTCTTGTAATGCTTGCTCACTTTTTCCAGAACAATCACGTCTATTCTTCCCTCAAGGTTACGGCTGGATCCTGGTATACACCCAGCATGGTCGGGATGATCACTGCAGCGGCGCATACCAGCGGAGATCCTAGAAGGGACCAAATAAGCAGCTCCATTTGGGGTTTTATCGAGGCCGCAGTGATTTTAAAGATTTGGGGACCGAATTTGACCGAAAGCGCTGTTCCCAAAAAAAACCCGACGATCGCTCCGGCAAAACCTATAACTGCCGCCTTCCCCAGAAAGAGAAGGACTATTTTCCCGGAGCCGTAGCCTACAGCACGCATGATTCCGATTTCGTGTCTGCGTTCACGGACATTCAAAAAGGCCAAGATGCCGATCCAGGCCATAACTGCAAACAGTAACAGCGGAAAAATATAACTGAAATACCGTTCCGCCATTATACGCTGCTCTTGACGGGCAGTCGCAATGGACTGCATCAGTATGACTTTGGCGTCGGGAAGGACATCTTTGAGCTGTGCCCTCAACTGATCCAGTGATTCCATTTGATCGTAATTACCAATACACATACACTGCAAAGCCTTGATCTCGTTTATACGGCCGGTCATATCCAAAATATTCTGGATATCTTTTAAGCGCCCGTATATTCGGATATCATCACGGCTCCCGGTTTCAGACAGGCATCGGGCCACGGTGAATGGATGGTTTTCGATCTCGATGATATCACCAGGGTGAAGAGCAAGGTTTCTAGCCAGTTCATACCCGACATAGACTTTTCCTGGTTCAATGGAAAATGTCATTCGGGAACTGCTTTTCCCAGGAGGGATTACTTCCGGGGCCATGCCGGTCAAGATAACCTCATGATCTGCCCAAGTAATGGTTTTTTCAAGAGTGGCGGTCAGATGATTATACGAAATCCCCGGATGATCAGCCAGGTCATACACATAGTGTTCCGGCATGGAATGCTGCGAGAATCCGTTGATCCAGAATTTCTCCATATCGGTCTCCCGGGGTATGACCCTAAGGTTGAATCCAATATTCCGCATCAGCCGCGTGGTCTCTCTTTTGGATGCCTCTCCAGCGGAAAAAAAAGCGACGAATAACGCGGTTGCTAACAGGATGGCGGTCATACCCAGGATGAAATTTGTCTTCCGATAGCGGATCTCACGAACGATCTGCTGGAACGTTGTCATGGCCTTTCCCGCTTTGCTCGAATCCTTATATAGATCGCCCCCACCAGGACACCGGTTAGGATAAATCCTGCCAGGAGGAGCAGGACAAAGTAATTGAAGCCGGATCGAGACCTCCCTGAAGATTGTGGGCTGAACCTCTGGGAAAGGGCAGGTGAGATCCTGAATGAATCCAGCTTTTTGCTGAAGGCCAGCGCCTTTTCCCGGTACTGGCCAAGCTCCCTGAGCGGCCCGCCCAACGCCTCGCCGGATTCTGCATCCAGATTATTTGCAGCCAGGATGCCAGCAATCTCACGTTTGAGCAAGGGATTTTCAGCATCAAAACCGAGGTATTTCACAACCTCTGTCTGTAAGTTTTCATCCCATCTGAGGGGAATACTTTGCCCGATCAAATCCTTCTTATCCAATCCGCAGTCACACGACAGCCCGATAATTGTCAACATATCGGTGATTTCAGAAGCGCTTACCAATGCACTTTCGAAGGGGGCATAGAAGATGCGTCCGCGTCCGAATAGGATCGCGAGCCTGGCCCGGTCCATATCCCCAGAATTGAGATCTAAACTCCAGAGAAAGATCCTTTCTCCCATCGTCCTGTCATGAGGAATGACGATGATATGGGGTGGAGTCTCGATCCGTTTGGGCAATTGGCTCATCACTGAATCTATTTTCTGGGAAGCTTTCTTGATTTTCTCGAAAGCCGAACGGTTTTCCTCAGGATCCGGCCCCTCGATCAATATCAAAACCGCATAAGCTTTGACGATGTAGGCCAGGATTTCTTCGCGCACCGATGAAGAGACAGTATTCTGAAGCACTTTCTGTATGCTGTCCCGGTTGACGGTCATATCATTAGGGATATAGAGAGGTACGGTTCGCTGGTCAGGTGATGTTAGGATGAACGCTGGCAGGTCCTGAAGATCCCAGAACCGATAATGCTCCATGGCCTTGTGATCTCGATCTCTGGAAACATGTACAATCACAGGAAGAATATTACTTCCGTTTAGCACATGCAGGGACTCTTCTTTGAACACCTCAATGCTCTTCGCCAAGGTCTTGTCATCAATAAAAAAATAAAGCTTGTATGAGAGATCGTTCAGATTCACAAAACCAGCATCACGGATGTTGTAATCACAGGGGAAAACGCCCACAAAAAACCACATGATGCACATTGAGGTCAGGATAAACTTTTTCATTCTCAAGCTTTTTCTCTTAGGATTCTTATCATAACCGGAGGGGTACTGCAAGGCGGACTTTTTATTCTTTAATGTTTCAATTAATCACAAATTCTTAATCTTGGAATTGTGACCAAACTATGAGCAAAATAAATTATACGGTAGAAGTCATAGGTACAAATTCGGTATCGGCCACCATTTGTATCATTTAAGTATTCCTCTTGACAAATAATTATCATTTGGTTATTGTGCCAAATATGAAAATGAATAACAGGAAAAAAGCTCGTTGCGAAACGAGAGCAGCCATTTTAAAGGCCCTTGCTCACCCAACTCGGCTATTTATGATTGAAGAGCTTGCAGATAAATCTTATTGTGTCTGCGAGCTTACTGAAATGGTCGGACTGGATGTCTCTACAGTATCAAAACACCTGTCCATCCTTAAGAATGCCGGACTGGTCAATGTCGAAAAAAAAGGGAAACAGGTATTTTACAGCCTCCGTATGCGTTGTGCCTTGAATTTCCTTGATTGTGTAGAGGCCGTACTTAGAGAGCAAGCACAAGACCGAATGGACGCAATACAATAATTTTTTTAGACTTCATTTGGTCAATTGGCAAACTATGCAACGCTGAATTTTAAGAGATAGAAACTATGAGTCAGACAGACTGGAAAGGCGAATGGAAGCCTCTCTTGATAATTACCCTTGTATTTCTGGGCACTTTTTATCTTCCTTTGGGTATCTCCCGGTTCGATAACGCCCTTATGGAATCACTGCATCTTGCAAAATGGTACGCTCAAGAACACGTTCTGACATGTCTCATTCCTGCTTTTTTTATTGCTGGAGCCATTGCGGTATTTGTGAGCCAAGCATCCGTGATGAAATACTTCGGAGCAAAAGCAAAAAAAGTCCTCGCCTACAGCGTCGCATCTGTATCAGGCTCTATTCTTGCCGTTTGTTCCTGTACAGTCCTTCCCCTTTTCGCAGGAATATACAGAATGGGAGCAGGTTTAGGTCCTGCAACAGCCTTCCTGTATTCCGGGCCAGCAATCAATGTCCTGGCTATAATTTTAACGGCCAGAGTTCTTGGGCTTGAACTTGGAATCGCCCGCGCTTTTGGAGCCATTATTTTTAGCATCGTTATTGGGCTTCTCATGCATTTCATTTTCCACAGAGAGGAATTGGAAAAAGCCAATGCTCAGATGGCCATGCCTGAGCCCGAGGTTACTAGACCTCTGCGGCAGAATGCTCTTTATTTTGCATCAATGATCGGGATTCTGGTCTTTGCAAATTGGGGAAAACCAGAAGATCCATCGGGATTTTGGAATCTCATTTACTCCATAAAATGGCTCATCACTAGCGGCTTCGCTCTCGCACTGGCTGTTATTCTTGTAACTTGGTTCGGAGTCAAACTGTGGAAGGTGGCCAAAGCTTTCGTTCCCTCAATTATCCTTGGGCTGACATTTCCCCATGAGCCAGTCATTGCCTTTGCTGCGGGTGTCATCGGGCTTTCAATTATAACCAGTACAGACAAAGGAGAGATGGGAGACTGGTTCGGTTCCACTTGGGGATTTACCAAGCAAATACTGCCGCTTCTCTTTTTCGGAGTGCTCATAGCCGGCGTTTTGCTCGGACGACCAGGACACGAAGGACTCATCCCATCCGAGTGGGTAAGCGCAGCAGTAGGAGGAAATTCCATATTGTCGAATCTTTTTGCTTCTGTGGCGGGTGCTTTCATGTATTTTGCCACTCTTACAGAGGTCCCCATACTCCAAGGGCTTATCGGAAACGGCATGGGACAAGGACCTGCATTGGCGCTGCTTCTTGCCGGGCCTGCTTTGAGTCTTCCCAACATGCTGGTTATTCGCAGCGTAATGGGGACGAAAAAAACATTAGTTTTTATCTTCCTTGTCATTTTGCTTTCAACAATAACCGGTTTGATTTACGGAGCTTTCTTTTAATACAAGGAGGATGATAAAAATGGTAAAAATCCAAATCTTGGGAACAGGTTGTCCGAAATGTAAAAAGCTAACGGAAAACGCTGAAAAAGCCGCGCACGAACTGGAAGGTGACTACGAAATAATCAAAGTGACAGATATCAACGAAATCATGAAGTTCGGCTTAATGATGACACCAGGTCTTGCGGTCAATAACGAGGTTAAGAGTATGGGCAAGGTATTGAGTCCTGAAGAAATAAAGAAAATTATATCTTAAAATATCAACTTAAAACATACAGAGGAGGAAATTATGGGAGACAAAAATGAAAATGTATGTTGTGCAGCTCCGACCTTGATCTTCGCATGTTCGGGAGCCGCAGATGTGGGTGCCCTTTCGGACAGAGCAGCCAGAAAGCTCACGGCAGATGGTGCAGGCAAGATGTACTGTCTTGCCGGGATAGGAGGACGTGTCGCTGGAATTTTGAAGACCACAGAGGAAGCCGAAAAGATTCTGGCTATCGATGGCTGCCCTCTTGATTGCACAAAACTCAGTCTGGAAGAAGCGGGATTTACAGAATTCGAACACATAAAAGTCACGGACTTAGGTTTAAAAAAAGGCAAATCTCCTGCCACAGACGAAAATATTGCCACAGTCGTCCAAGCCGCGCTTTTAAAACTTGGCGATTGAAGTTTTTTATCCTACTAATCGGAGGAGAAGCATGAAAAAAGTTGTTATCACTCTACTGATCCTTATATCCAGTACCTTATTATTCTCCCAAAATAGCGGAGAACAGGCCAATGAGGAAAATCTTATTATCAGCGATGAGCAGTTAGATTTTTCAAAGCATAAGGTGACATTTATTGAGCTTGGAGCAGACAAGTGCATACCTTGCAAGGCCATGCAACCGATCATGCGTGAGATAGCTAAGGAGTATAAAGACAAGATCCAGGTGGTTTTTTACGATGTCTGGAAAACTCCTAAATATGCGAAAGATTATGGCATACAAATGATCCCTACTCAGGTTTTCATGGACAAAAACGGGGACGAGATTTTTCGGCATGTCGGCTTCTTTGCGAAAGAGGAGATCATCAAGGCGTTAAAGGAAAAAGGTATTCTGTAGATAAAATGTTAAAACTGTTTACTGTTCTTTCTCATGCTATCGAGGGAGCCCCTTTAATCGCAGTAGCCGCATCATTTATTTGGGGAATTCTCAGCATTATATTGAGTCCCTGTCATCTCACCAGTATTCCCTTAATAATAGGCTATATCAGCAATCAAAAAGAATTATCCACAAAAAAAGCCTTTCACCTCTCCATTGTCTTTTCTATCGGAATCCTTATATCCATTGCGGTCATCGGAGGAATTACAGCGGCGGCTGGACGGCTCCTGGGAGATGTAGGAAAAATCGGCAATTATATAGTCGCAATGGTCTTTCTTATATTTGGATTAAACTTGCTTGGAATTCTTCCTCTGAACTTTCCCGGTCTAGGCACATTAAAATCTCAACGGAAAGGTTATTCCTCCGTTTTATCTTTAGGGCTGGTATTCGGATTAGCCCTAGGACCCTGTACATTTGCATTCATGGCCCCTATGTTGGGCATTGTGTTTAACCTGACAACAAAGAATCTTCCCTATGGTCTGGCTTTATTATCTGCCTTTGCATTAGGACACTGTGCCGTGATCATTGCTGCAGGGACTAGTACGAGATTAGTTCAGCAAATCACCAAATGGGATGATCAATCCAAGGGGATCACGATCATCAGGAAAATATGTGGGATCCTGGTCCTGCTAGGCGGGAGTTACTTGGTATATTCCACGTTTTAGCTGAGGATATTCGTATGACATTCACAACAAGTTACAGGAGGGAACGGAATGGAAGACAAAGCCTGTATAACTAAAGAGCCCAAAGGTTTGAGTGTATTTGAACGGTACTTAAGCGTTTGGGTAATTCTTTGTATCGCAGCGGGGATCGCCCTGGGCAAACTCGCCCCGGAAGCAGCGACCTTTCTAGATAGCCTGGCCATATATGTCAATGAAGCACCCGTGGTTTCCATCCCGATTGCAGTTTGCCTCTTCTTCATGATGTATCCCATCATGGTCAAAATCGATTTTGCCGAAATCCTTCAGGCCGGAAAGAATTTCAAACCGGTCAGCCTGACTCTATTCGTGAACTGGGCCATCAAGCCGTTCACGATGTATGCCATTGCTTTATTGTTTCTTGGCGTTCTTTTCAGGAGCTTTATAGGCACCGAAGCTCTCGATTATATCAAAATGCCTCTGGGGCTAGATCTCCCTGTGGGTGCTGAACACGGAGCAGGAACAGTGGTTCTTGTCGAGGGAGTCAAGATGCTGGCCGTTCCTCTTTGGCGAAGTTATCTTGCGGGATGTATCCTGCTCGGGATTGCTCCTTGCACGGCCATGGTTCTGGTCTGGGGATATCTGGCAAAAGGAAACGACGGTCACACACTTATCATGGTTGCTATCAATTCCCTGACTATGCTTTTTTTATATGGACCTCTCGGCGGATTCCTGTTGGGTATAGGCCGTCTACCTGTTCCCTGGAAAGCTCTTCTGCTGTCTATTGGAATCTATGTAGCTCTGCCTCTTGTGGCGGGTTTTATTTCACGGAAATTAATAATAGCAAAAAAAGGCTTAGATTGGTTCAATACAAAATTTTTACATCTCCTTACACCTGTAACAATTAGCGCTCTCTTGGTCACCCTTGTTCTTTTGTTTTCATTTAAGGGAGAAGTGATACTCTCAAATCCTTTGACTATACTGTGGATTGCCATCCCACTTTTTATCCAAACGAACTTAATCTTCTGGCTGGCATACGGATTGGCAAGATTATTGAAGCTTTCTTATCAGGATGCCGCACCATCTGCCATGATCGGTGCTTCCAATCACTTTGAGGTGGCAATAGCCACATCCGTCATGCTTTTTGGCCTTTCGTCAGGAGCGGCCTTAGCGACGGTCGTAGGGGTTCTTATCGAAGTGCCCGTTATGCTTATGCTTGTCAGGATCTGTCTAAGAACACAGGGATGGTTCACACAAGCAAAACAAGAGAAATAAGGAATGAAATTAAGGAGGCAATATTATGTCAAAGTCAGTAAGTCGTCGAAAATTTATCCAAAAAGCAGGAGCTGCAGCTGTGGCTGGGTTTACATCAAATTCCGTATTTGCAGGTAGTGAGAAAATTCTGATTGTCGGAGTCTCATGCAGCCCGCGCAAAGGAAAAACCACAGCAACGGCGATTCAGGCTGCCCTTGATGCTGCAGGAGGTATAAATTCACAAATTGCCACTGAAATGCTTGACTTGGGAGGCATGAAAATTTCTGGATTGTTTCAACCTCGTGGAGAGACTGAAGCAAAAGATGATTTCGGGAAAATCCTTCCTACGCTTCGCGCACCTAATTTGGGCGGCATTATCATTGGATCGCCAGTTTATTTTCGCATCATGAGTTCATTATGCAGTTCCTTTATTGAGCGGCTATCTGCGCTGAGAAGTCCAAAATTGATCCTGGCAGATAAACCGGTCGGGGTTCTATCCGTGGGAGCCTATCGTAATGGAGGGCAGGAACTGGTCATCCAACAAATCCAAACCGCTATGCTATGCCACGAAGTCATGATAGTCGGCGGAAAACCCGGGGCTCATCAAGGTGCCACTCTCTGGAATGCATACAAAGATGATATTTCCAGAGATGAATTTGGTATGGAAAGCGCTAAAAAACTGGGGATCCGTGTTGCTGAAGCAGCTCTTCACTTAGCAAATACATCCTAAGAAATATCAATATTTCTACAGTTGGAAGAAGAGGATTATTAAACGGAGATTATCGGACTGGCATTTGGATCCATGGGATTAATCCGGGCTGCCAGAGAAAATAGGAACGGGTAACTGTCTTTCATATGGCCCATATAAGCCACCCAGGAGCGAGTGATCTGGGAATAAGCCCGCTGCAAGTCTATGGCAAGATGATTGTAATCCGCTTTTGGCAATTCTTTTAATTTATCTTCTCTATAAGCCAGTTCTTCGGTAAGGTGAAAGACCGCCCACAAAAGGTCAGTAAAACTATCATGTTCAAGCAGATTAGGATTTTCCAGCAACTGGAGCAAAAAGGAACGCTTGCTGATTAGAAAATCTCTGAGCTCACACAACTTGTCTTTATCTATTTTTATATCATAGGAGAAGTCGCCAGCGGCAGAAATTGCATTTTTAAACTCTTTATTTCCCCACTGGGAAGTGATAACCATCTTTTTTGCAAGTTTTTCCGAATTATTTACAAAAATAGAAAACCGCTTTAGAAATTCAAGTCCGAATTCACTGAAAAAAGTCCCGATTACCATATTCAACTTATTCATCATATTCCGTTTATCCCTGCGGGAAAGGATTCGCTCGATAAACAACACAACCAGTAAAACATCGATAAAGAGAAAACCAAAATCTCCAATCATGTATATAAAGATATGGTGAGTATCCTGGAAGATTAGATAGTGGATTGTATAAGTAAGTGCAGATGCGGCTATAAATACAAGGCTTACATTTAATGTCCAGCTAAATACTTTTTTCATCGCAAATTCCCCTTAATTTTATGATTGTGAACAAAAAATCTTGCTTTGCCCAGACACTTTACTTTTACCAGTTCTCTCCCAAAAGCTCAAAGTGTGCTTGTGGATGTGCGCATGCTGGACACTCTTCAGGGGCTTCTTCTCCTTCATGAATATATCCGCAATTGCTGCATTTCCATTTTGCCTGGCTCTCTTTTTTAAAGACTTTCCCTTCTTCGATGTTATTAAGCAGACCAAGGTATCTTTTCTCATGCTGTTTTTCCGCAACCGCAATGGCTCTCATCGCATCAGCAACTTCCGGAAATCCTTCCTCATCTGCGATCCGGGCAAATTCCGGGTACATAGTTGTATGCTCATGATTCTCGCCGGCTGCAGATCCCTTCAGGTTTTCTGCTGTATTTCCTATAACACCCGCAGGAAAAGAAGCGGCGATCTCCGCTTCCCCGCCTTCCAGGAATTTAAAAAGCCGTTTGGCATGTTCTTTCTCATTGTCAGCTGTTTCCTGGAAAACATTAGAAATCTGGACATATCCTTCCTTCTTCGCCTTCGAGGCAAAATACGAATAACGGTTTCTTGCCTGAGACTCTCCTGCAAAAGCCGTTAAAATATTCTTCTCCGTTTGTGTTCCTTTTAAACTTTCCATTTTATCTCCTTTAATAAATTTAACTTTTCCATAGACCATGGATACTGCAGTATTCTCTTGCTTTGATATTTTCCGGACCTAGGGTAAACTCTGCCTCCGGGAGATCGCTCGGATTGAGGAATATCCGGTAAGCTAGGCCATCTTTAATTACCTCAATCCATTCAATGTAATGGTTCTCTTCCATAGGATGAGTTACTGCTCCTACTTTTACCTTTATTCCTTTTTCAGTGTGTTCAATTACAGGAACATGTTTTTCATTGCCTTGGTCCTCTGATTTTTCCTCAAGAAGTTCCATTGGCTGCCCACAGCAGACAAGTTCTCCTGCTCCTTCATGTAAGACCTCAACAATATTTCCACAAGTCTCACATTTAAAAATCTGTAAACGTTTTGTCATTTTAAATCTCCTTTTTAACCTGGATAATTCGTAAATTATCCAGGTTAGCCTTAATTATTCATGTATGAGTTTAAAATCAAGGGACACGTTACCGATTTCGGAAAATCGGTACATGTCCCTGATTTCAATGCATATAGCATTAAATCCCGTTAAAAAAAATCATGTTTTTGGTTAAATAATTCTTAATTCTTTATGTTTTGCAAGAATTTCATCTGCCAATTTTTCTAACGCTTTGAAATCTTCTTTTTTTGGGTAGCCTTTTATAATAACTGTCGAGAGAATTTCTACTTTAAGATTACCAGCAATTCCAATAATTTGCTCTAGCATCTTTCCACCCCATCCATAGGATCCAATAACCGATACAAACCTGGTTTTAGGCCTCAGGGCATTGGCAAGATAGGTTGCATACACTACGGCGGGATGAGGGCCAATCATCACAGTAGGAGAAGCAATTATAATAGTAGCGGCATCCACAAGTGCTTTTGCCAGTTCTCCAATATCTGTTCTGGTTAAATTAAAGGATTTTACGGTTATCTCCCTTGTCATAAGGGCATCTGTTAAATGATTTACCATCTTATCCGTGCTTCCGTGCATTGAAACGTATGGAATGATGACTTCGTTTTTAACCTGATCAGAGATCCAATCTCTGTAGGCATTGAGAATAAATTCAGGCTTGTTATAGATAGGTCCATGGCTAGGTGCAATCATTTCAATCTTGAATTGTTTGAGCTTTTCCACGTGTTTTTTTATGAGGTTCCTGAATGGCATCATGATTTCTGCATAATACCTTTTTGCTGCATCATAGATTTTTGCCTCATCAGTTGCATATATATCACTTGTGGCAATGTGTGATCCGAAAAGATCGCACGAGAATAATATTTTGTCTTCTTTAAGATAAGACTGCATTGTTTCTGGCCAATGAACCCAAGGTGTAATAATGAATTGGAGGGTCTTGTTTCCCAAAGATAGAGTATCTGCATCGTTTACTTCTATGAATTTATCTTCTGGAATTAACAGCAAATCTTTAAGCATTCCTTTGCATTTCGGATTGGTAACAACTCTGGCATTAGGGAAGAGGTCTAGAATTTTTGGTATTGTTCCAGAGTGATCCTGTTCAGCATGGTTAGAGATGATGTAATCAATATTATCAACTCTGAGTTTCTTTAGGTTATCTATGAGTTCTTGTTCTTTTGTAGGGTCAACGGTATCTATGAGTGCTGTTTTTTCACTGCCTTGGATAAGATATGCGTTATAACTTGTTCCGTCAGGAAGTGGAATGAGTTCATCAAATAACCTTCTGTCCCAGTCGATCGCCCCTATAGAATGAACGCTAGATTTTAATCTTCTGACTGCCATTTTATTTCTCCTTTTTAAAAATATCTTTTCCTTCACCACATATGGGACATAACCAATCATTGGGAATCTTTTCAAAAGGTGTTCCTGGCTCTATACCGTTTTCAGGATCGCCTATTTCCGGATCATAAACATAGCCACATACTGTACATATATACCTTTCCATTTTCACTTCCTCCTTCTATTCTTCTGACACTCTTTACATAGTCCTTTAAAATAGCCGTGCCATTCTGTTATTTTGTGTCCATTCACAGTACCATTATTTTGATATTGACACTTTATATCCAGGTCAATGATTCGCCCGCATTTTTCGCATAAAAAATGATGATGAGGAGATAAATTAATGTCATACCTTGACTCTTTACCTGTGATGGATATTGGGCATATTAATCCCAATTCTAAAAAAAGATTCAAGGTATTGTATACCGAAGTTCGGGATATTGTTGGTATTTCTTTTTCGAGTTTCTCATATATTGCGTCTGCTGTTGGGTGAGTTTTATTCGCTTTAAGATATTCCAATGTTTTCACTCTTATGAATGTAGGTTTTACATTTTTGGACTCAAGACAATTTTTGATTGAATTCATTTTTGTATTCATTTCAATTTACAATATAGGTGTTTTTAAATCATTTGTCAATAGGAAATAATCCAGTGCGTTCTTCTGTGATAACTTAAACGGAATTTCTTACATACTTGCTTTATAATGAAGTAAAAAGGAAGTATTATTGTTTTATTAAAATTTTTCAGAACCATAACTTCGATTTCATATTCGATAAAGTAAACATGATTTGATGAAAAGACAAATCACCTCCCTGAAAATTGTTTTAGATAAATTGTATAAAAAGTACAATCACCGAAGGCTCATAAAACCAGACCCACTACAATTTGTATATCAGTATTCCAGCCGGGAAGATATGGAAATTGCAGGTTTTTTAGCAGCTTGTCTTGCGTATGGTAGAGTACAGCAGATCCAGAGAAATCTTATTTATCTGTTTGGACTTATGGGCAAAAGCCCTTTTCAATTTATCCTTTCCTTTAATAAGGAGAAAAGAAAAAACCTTAAAAGTTTCAAGCATAGGTTTACTACCGGCAGCGATATATCTGACCTCCTTGAGCTGTTGCAGGGTATACTTTGGGAATTTGGAAGCATACAGGAGTTTTTTGTTCAGGGATACAACTCGAGCGATAAAAATATTATTCCAGCCTTGTCTAAATTTGCCGATTCGCTTCTGGATATACATGCTTCGAGCCGCAATGGGAATGTAAGCCATGGTTTAAAGTTTTTACTGGCAAGTCCTTCCAGAGGAAGTGCATGCAAACGGCTTAATCTTTTCATGCGGTGGATGGTCCGCAGTGACGATGTGGACACAGGACTCTGGGAAGTGATTGATAAAGCTAAACTTATAGTGCCTGTAGATGTGCACATGGGCAGATTGTGCAGAATATTAGGGTTGTACGACCAAAAGACTATATCACTGAAGTCAGCAGAAAAAATAACATATAGTTTTGCTGAGTTTGAGCCAGAAGATCCGGTTAAATATGATTTTGCATTGTCTAGAATCGGAATTATAGAAAAATGCACTGGCGGGATTAGAGATAAATGTAAGAGCTGTGAATTGTTTTGCTACTGCCTTCAGAAGAATCCATCTGATTTATAATCTGCATTTCTAAAAAAAATAATTTTTTTATTGACAAAAGTTATAACTAGGACTATATTAGTCCTATATAAGGATTTTTAAGATATATGAGCATAAAATGGATGTGATAAGACGGAATACAGATTATGCATTACGTTTGATGATAAATCTTGCTAGAAATTTCGGTAAGGGGCCTGTTTCATCCAAAATTTTAGCAGAGAAAGAAGAAGTATCATATCAACTAACCTGCAAGCTGATGCAGAAGCTAAACACTGCCGGACTGGTGAAAAGCCAGATGGGTCCAAAGGGCGGTTTTTTTCTCGAAAAGAAACCATCAGAAATAACCCTGGCTGCAGTTGTTGATTTAATCCAGGGACCTGTCACTTTAAATAGATGCTTTCATGGAATCGACATTTGCCCGAGGCAGTCCAAATGCCCTATCAGTAAAAGATTGACCGAATTACAGGAATATATTGGACGTTTTTTTAAAAGCATTACATTGAGTCAGTTTTTAGAATCGACAAATGAAAAAAAATAAAACTAGGACTTTTGAAAACTGATAAATTAGTTAAAGTCGGCGGAAAGTTTGAAACCAATACCGTGATTAAAAATATTCAAAGTGCAGGCTTTATTATTGAAGAAAAAAGGAGAATAAAATGAAACGACAGATTATTAAAATCGACGAAGAAAAGTGTAATGGCTGCGGACTATGCATCCCGGACTGCCCAGAAGGAGCCCTTCAAATTATTGACGACAAAGCCCGCCTGATAAGCGATCTGTTTTGTGATGGTCTGGGTGCCTGTATTGGAACTTGTCCTGAGGGCGCAATCGCTACTATTGAAAGGGAGGCAGAGCCATATGATGAAGTGAAGGTTATGGAGAATATTATCGAGCTGGGACCTAACACAATTAAAGCGCATCTTAAACATTTAAAAGATCATGAACAAAATGAATATTTTGAAAAGGCCGTCTACCTTCTTAAAAAGAAAGGGATCCCTGTCCCAGAAATAGAGATTGAATTTCCGTGTTCTGTTTCCGGATGCCCGGGTCTTGCTTCTCAAGAGATCGAACGCTCTGAACATCTCAACAGTCAGTCTGTTCCACTGCGATCTGAACTTCGCCAGTGGCCTATTCAGCTTCATCTCATAAATCCGAATGCACCCTACCTAGAAAATGCAGATCTTCTAATCTCTGCAGATTGTGTCCCGTTCTCTTTTGCTGATTTCCACCGGCTTTTTTTAAAGGATAAGATTGTTATTACTCTATGTCCAAAACTGGATAAAGATATTGATCTTTATATTGAAAAGCTAGCGCAGATTTTCAGAACCAAAAACATTAAATCTATTACTGTTACCCGTATGGAAGTACCCTGTTGTGGTGGAATTGAATTGATAATTCAAAAAGCTCTGGAAATGGCAGGGAAAAGCACAAATGTAAAGGTTCATATCATATCTATTAAAGGAGAAATAGCCAGAGAGGCCTCATAACCGGGACTTTAAATAATTGTCGAAGTTTGATAAGTTTTTTTATACGAGAAAATTTTTCAGATGAATACTGTGAGGCCAAATATGAGCAATCAAAATCTTGCTTCTTTAACGATTCGAATCTTCATTTTGCTTTCCATCGGCTTGCTGACAACGTGTGCCATGGAAACCGGAAAGGCCGAGGAAATGGACCGCTGGTTAGTTCCCCGGCATATACGGGACGCCGTCCTGAATGAATTCTCGGGTGAGTTGGCCTTGCGGCACGTGGAAATCTTGGCCGTGGATCGGAATCGTCAAAAGGAGGAATATTCCGAACAGTTTATGGAGACAGAATATGTCAGCCGCATGGCAGAGCAATATGGCCTTTCGGACGTAAAAGTGGACTTTTTTCCCTCCGATGAGATTTGGGATGCAGTGGAAGCCGAACTCTGGATGATCGAGCCGGTAAAAAAGAAAATCGCTGGGCTTGAAATCATTCCCGAAGCTCTGGCATCAGGCAGTCGTGACGCGGATGTCACCGCAGAAGTGGTCTATGTTGGAGCAGGCCGGGACCAGGACTTCAAAGGGAAAAAAGTCAAAGGGAAGATTGTCATGAGCTCAGGCTCGGTCGGGAGCAGGGAAGGAGGCTTATTCCGCTCCGCCGTGAGCAAACGTAAGGCTGCGGGCGTGCTTGGAACCGGCAGTTCTGGAGTCAACCGCGGCTATCCCGGCGTTTTACCCACCCAGATCGGATGGCAGTCGGTCCGTCCCCAGAAAGAAGAAAAAGGCTTCGGTTTTGTGCTCTCCAAACGACAGCACGATGAAATCCGCTCCTATCTGGAAGAGGATAAAAAAGTCGTGATGAAAGCCAGGGTTCGAACCCAAATGCTTCCCTACAAAATGAACGTTGTATCAGCCGCTATCCCCGGGACGGATCCCGAGGCGGGCGAACTGCTGATGATCGCTCATCTCTTCGAACGTATCGCAACCCCCGGAGCCAATGACAATTGTTCGGGAGTGGCGACCATTCTCGAAGCGGGCCGCACTCTGGCCAAACTAATTGCACGGGGAACTTTAGAAGCCCCCCGGAGGACCATTCGTTTCTTGTGGGTGCCCGAGATAAGCGGCACACGAAAATTCATGTATAAATATCCCGAAATGCAGGACAACCTGATGGCCGTGCTCAATTTTGATATGACCGGAGCGGATCTCAAGACCACCGACGCTTATTTGCGCATGAAAAAAACTCCCGATTCCTGCCCGAGTTACTTGAACGACCTGATCGCCAATCTGTTGCTATTCGTCGATCAGACTTATATACGAACCAACTGGGGCACCAATAGTCAATTCAACTATCGACTATGCCCTTATATCAGCGGCAGCGATCACACCGTCTTTCTGGCTGCAGGAATCCCCGCCATACAGTTCAATTATTACAGCGATAATTTTTATCACAGCAGTGAAGACCGGTCAAAGCATGTCGATCCTACAGAGATGAAACGGGTAGGCTTTATGGCTGCGTCCGGCTTATATTATCTAGCTACGGCAGGCGCCGAGGAAGCCAAAGATCTGGCTTGGGAAAGCGTGGCAAACGGAGAAAAATGGATGGCTGAAGTATCTCGCCAGAGCATTATTCTGCTGCAGAACAACGCCAAAAAAATCCATCCCGGCTACCAGGCTGCCCAGAATAAAATCGAGGGATCTTTTCTTCGGGCACGAGGCAACCTGACATCAGTCACTGAAATTTCAGATGCCGATGATGTCACAGCCCTGTTGGCTCAATTGACCGCAAGTCTGGAATCCAGCCACAAGAACCATACAGCCCGGTTTACGAATTTATACTGGACCCGCTGCTCCGCCTTGGAGGTCGAACCTAACGAGTACAGTCCCACAGAACAGGAAGAACTTTTCCAACACCAAGTGCCGCGCAAACTGTATCCGGTATATTCCGAGGATTACAAAACCCGGAACGAAAATGTCCAAAAAAACATGCCCAAAAAAAGTCCCCAGATGCCGCGTCTGGCCCGTTCCGAAATTCCCATACTCATCGACGGAGACCGCAGTATTCTGGATATCTACCGGATCGTCCGGGCCGAATACGGATTCGTCAACACCGGCAGCGACGAATTCAAATATGCTTATGTCATCACGCCCGACTCGCCCGATGTACAGCTGCAGTCGGTGGTGGATTATATTACCGCCATGGAAAAAGCGGGGCTTGTGGAGATCGAAGAAAAATAAAGCCCAGAAGTCAAAGGTTCGAATCCTCTATCGCCCATTATTTTCACTTCAATCCAGGCAGCCTTTTCTTATGCCATTCTAAAAACAAAATTGCGGTGAATATATGCATATCATGACTGAATTTATTCAGCGTAGTTAACAAGAATAAATATCCGAATTACCCGCTTACAAAGGATGCATCTTTTCCCATTGTTGACTTTATGTATCCCTAAAAAACAGCGCCATCAACTACTGGACGTTGATCACTTCCACTTACCCGGCCCCTCCAGCCAATTCTCCGAAGCTTTTCCCTTGTCACGCGATTTCGCTATCCGAAGCTCGCTGTCCACTTCCTCAAGGTTCATCCACCACTGCCACTTTGACTTCGGCTTCCCGTACCCCATCAGGTCGTCGCCCCAGACAGCAAACCGCCGGGAAAAGGGAACGTGTTTCATCGTCCAGCCGACCATACGGTGGAAGGCGGTGTTGGGCTTATTCCACGGGCAGACTTTGATGCAGGTGCCGCAGCCGGCCCCGTGTTGGTTCCCCACCCGCATACGGATGCACTTCTCGACGTCGATGATCCACCGCTCGTAGCCGTTGTACATCTCTTTGTCGCCATAGCTGATGGCCTGGGACGGGCACTCGCGGGCACACTTCATGCACTTGCTACAAAAATCCTGCAATCCAAAGTCAATCGGTTTGTCAATCGCTAGGGGCATATCGGTGGTCACCACAGCAGCCTTGAAGCGCGGTCCAAGGAACGGGTTGAGCACCATATCGCCGATGCGGCACATCTCCCCCAGCCCTGCCCACAGCAAGATGGGAGGAACCAGGACCTTATAATTCATGGCATGATTGGCCCGGGCCGGGTAGCCCAGCCGCCGGATGTACTCGGCCAGGTTGCAGGCGATAAAACCAGACATAGTATAGGACATAAAGCTCATCGAGTTGCTGATCCAATCGTGTCCGTTGAACGCCGCGGCAGTTCGCCAATCCTGATCGACGAGGATGCCGATGGCGTACTTGTGATCGCAATCGATAGGCTCATTGGTATACCTATCGTGGGTGAACACGGCATACGGCGGAAGCTCGCAGATACCCACCAAATCAGCCCGTAGGAAGTAGGACATCTCCTTGATGTGATGCGCATTCGCCACCGGATTGTCGGTGCCTGGCGCCCGCTTGGGTGCAACAGCTCCGTCCACCATTTTTGCCAGTTTTCGCCCCATATCCATCAGCGCACCCGATAAGGGGTGCTTCATCACAAAACGCAGATATTCCTTCTGGATGAAGGGACCAAATTCCCCGCGCCCTGCCCGGGGGAATCCTCCATCAGCCTCACTTTTACGCTGCACCTCGTCGTCGTTGATCCGGATGGTTGGCCTTTCTACCCGTTTTAGTTTCCAAACAGAGAATGGATCGGGATTAATCCTTGATCTCTTCATAAAAAACTCCTTTAGCTAGCGCTAATGCCTCCTAGAGACAAAACTACTTTAATGAATTTAGAATATCAAGAGTTTCACAGCGGATAAGTTTGTTGGCGATCAGCCTGGTTTTGCTGCATATACGGCATTAGAAAGTTTGAACAATCAGGTTTTTGGCGTTAGATAGGTCTTGAATACACCTTCTCCCTCTTTTTTCGACCAGGTCAGATAGTCTTTTTCTTTGGCAGTATCTATCAAAGGAGCAGGAAGAAAGGGTGTGATCAACTCATAGATATCACCGGCTTCTAAGTTTTTACAATCGGCAAAAACTTTGTTTATCGGCTGTTCTCCTTTTTCGAGCATGGGTCGGGCATCCAAGCTTTGCACGATTCTGGCCGTTGAAAACCAGGAGGGGATTTCCTTTGAAAGAGATACGGTCTCTTCATCCGACATAAATTCTTCTTGGATACCTGCCTCGTTTCGCAGTTTGTTGATCATATCGGCTAAAGGGATCTTGGCAACGGTAGATGCCTGTCTGAGGGATGTCACTCTTGCTATCGTTTTTCTCAAAATGGGATTGCGCAGCTTTTTAAACTCCGGCGCCATTTCCAACAAAGTTTTTTCAAGATTGGGAAATCTATCCAGTAAAGCTCCTATCTTGGTCTCCGGGCTGATCCGGAAATCTGGTTTTGTTCTATCCATTTTAGGCACCCTTTTTGACATATTGAAGCAGTCTCTGTTCTCCTTCCAGCTTGCGTTTCTCGGTTAAATCTTGGCTGACTTCCAATGTTCCTAAATACTCGCCGTCTTCACTCCGCAAGGCAAAATATTCGATGTGGATAAATCTATCCCCAAGTGTGATCCAAAATGCGGTGTGATCCTCTTTTCTGGATTTAAAATCATCCAAAATTTTCTCGATTACATGCACACTGGATGGAGGATGGCACTGCCGCACATTACGACCGAGGATGGCTCGGCTGCGCGCAAAAATTCGTTCTTTTCCCTGCGTGAAATATTTCACCCTGTCATGCTTGTCGACAAAGGTCATATCGAACGGGATAGTGTTTAAAATCGCCGTCAATTCTTTCACATCGAAGCTTCCGCTTGGAAGCTGTATTTTGTCGATCTCCTCACTTACAGGCTCCTCAAGCTCCACACCCTCCGGACTCCATTTCACTTTGGGATCATACAGACAGAATCCATACTCGATACTCTGTCTTTCAATCTGCAACCACTCTGTCTCACTCAGCGTATCCAAACACATCGGGAATAAGATCTCTTCCTCTTTGCCGATCATATCGCCCACTGCCTTGGATGCAGGCTCTAGAACGAGATCGATCACGGTTTTAGCCTCTTCGACAGTTATCCCCTCTGCGGCACCGAGGGCCTCAACTGCTCCTTTTAGAAGTTCACGCGTCTCATCGTGTTTTCCCCACATTACGGTCGGTGGCCCGGTCACGCCATGTTTTTCCAGAAAGGGGAAAAGAAGGTTTTCCTTGCGCAAATAATGTTTTTCCACATCCATCAAAGCATTGAAGTGCTGGTGAATCTCATCGAAGAGACTACCAAGTTGATCCTTGCTTTTCGCCTTTGTTATATCGTCATATTTGGTTTCCAGGGTTTGAATTTCTTTCCGCAAAGCCCGGTTTTCCTCTTTAAATGTATGGATAGGATGACCAGGAGGGGCTGTTTTCGCCTCTGTATGATCGAGGATACCATCTAATGCCATCGTATGGATGTCGCATAGTTTGAGAACCTCTTCTTGTGGCAATCCTTCTTTGATCAATTCCTGTTCAACCTCTACTACATCGTTATATGGCACTTTCCCAAGCAAGCGAATCAGCTGCTGTTTGACGGCTTCAGGGGCTGTTCCCTCATGGAGTTGAAGTATCATGTGCTTGAGAAGTTCTTTGCGTTTTTTTGCATTATTTATGAATTCACTCATTTCTACCTCCTCATTTGATTTTCACTCCGTATTATAAGAGAACATAAATTAAAATGCATTGACTTAGTTCAAAGATACAGGAAGCATCCCCAAAACTTTGATGGCTTAAAAGTAGTCTGGCAAGCTGATGAGGAAGTCATCCGGAGGCGAGTGGGCATGGTTCCTCGAAGAGGAGAGCGAGCCGAGGAATAAGCGGATTTTCCTTGCTGAAACAAGGCGGAAAATCAGCGGGCTGACGTATCAGTTTGCCTGAATACTGCATGCCAGCTGCAAGAATTGCAATGGTTTTGAGAATGCTTATTTAGTTCCCTATTCAACGTAAAATGGCGTAAAATATAACATCATGAAATTAGAAGATTTAGGATTCAGTGATTGGTTCAGTGAGAGACTCGGAGATTCTAAACCACTCGAGTATAACCTGGCGCGTGTCATCGCTGTCAATAAGGACAATTACATAATAAGAAACGAAGAAGCAGAAGTTTCCGCAGAGGTCACTGGGAAAATGATGTACGGAGCCCAATCGAATCTTGATTTGCCAGCGGTCGGTGATTGGGTTTGTGTGCAGTACTTCAATGAAAACACATTCGCCATTATCCACGAGATATTGCCAAGAAAATCGCTGTTGAAGAGGAAAGTGGCGGGTAAAAAAATCGAACATCAGCTGATAGCGTCCAATATCGATGTCGCATTCATCATGCAATCGGTCGAATTCGATTTCAACTTACAAAGACTGGAGCGCTATTTAACAATGGCCAATGAAAGCAATATCAAACCTGTCATATTGCTGAGCAAGCGTGATTTAATCTCGCCTGAAGAATTGGAAAAAGAGATCCTTGCGATAAAAAGCACAAATCCTGAGTATGAAATCATCGCTTTTAGCAATAAAACAGGTGAAAGCCTAGAGGATATTCAAAAATTACTCAAACGAGGTAAAACACACTGCCTTCTCGGGTCGTCCGGAGTCGGGAAAACAACATTGATCAACAAACTCATAGGGGAAAATATGTTTGCGACAGACGCCATCCGGAAAAAAGACGGCAAGGGTAGACATGTCACAGCTCGCCGTCAAATGGTAATCCTAGAACAAGGTGGTTTGATTATCGATACGCCAGGAATGAGAGAACTGGGTAATATTGGAGTCGACAAGGGACTAAGTAAAACTTTCTCGGATATCGTCAATCTGGCTCAGAATTGCCGTTTTAATAACTGCACGCATTCGGATGAGCCTGGTTGTGCGGTTACAGAGGCAGTCAAGAATGGGGAATTGCCCGCCAAGAGGTATCAAAATTATTTGAAGATCCGCAAAGAGTCAGAATTTCATGAAATGTCCTATTTAGAGAAAAGGAATAAAGATAAAAAATTCGGGAAAATGGTTAAATCGGTTATGAAAGACAAAAAAAAGGAAAAGATGGAGTAAAGTAAGAGGATTTTTATTCTTTTATAGACTTTTGTGTCGAGGGATCCCGTGTGGCTTGCCATTTTTCTTCAAAATCCGGTTTTCCCTCGATCCTCACAAAGCCCATCACAGTATGATTTTTGACGATTCCTTCAAAAAACATTTTTTCTGTATGTCCCTGATCTTTTCTCTCCAAGGAAAATTCCAGCCTATCTCCTTTTATCTTTCCATTTCTTATTTCAATCGGGAGCGATGCAGATCCTTGGTATGCTTTTCCTTTAAGCATTTGAAACTCTTGATCGATCTTCAACTTGTAAGGTTTTTTCCCGGATATGGTTGGTATGGTCCAACTCCAAATACCTGTCACATTGGCAGGAATAATCCAAAAATAAATGGTATGTTTATTCCAGTAATCATCGATGAAACGGGTGTCATGAAAAGGAATATAATCGACTTTTTCCTCAATAACAGTGCTTTTCTCGGGTATCCATTCGCCCATACTGAAGTCATGTGAGATGACTCTTGTTCCCGGCTTCAGTTCCTGAAAAAGTTTCGGACGAAGCCTCAGGTTGACTTTCAAAAGAAGATAGAGAGTCACAACGGTGGCCTGACTGATATCCGCCTCAAAAAGATCCATATGTAAAAACTCCACTCTATCTGATACCCCAGCATTACTGGCATTAACGCGACTTTCTTGGATGCGTGTAAAATCTATATCTATTCCTACTCCTCGACAGCCCAGCTCTTTGGCAGCAGTGATAACGATCCGGCCGTCGCCGCAGCCCAGATCATAAAGCACATCATCCTGGCCCACATCTGCCATTCTGAGCATTGCCACGACAACCTCCTCCGGAGTAGGCACAAAGGGAACCTCGGGCCTTTTTTGCTGCAGTCCGGCAGTGCTCAGTATCACAAAAAAGAATGAAGAGAGCAGGCCAATAATGGGTTTTTTTATATGTTTTTTTGTTCTTACCATTTAATCCCTGTCAACTCTTCTGATGCTTCCCACAGTTTTTTTGAAATTTTCTGATCATGTGAGAGCTCATTCGACTCGACTTTTTTCGGATACCCTCTCATCTCCAGCCAGCCTGCAGGACCATAATAATCACCGCCTTTAACATCTGAAGCAATGGCCGCATAAAGGGTCGGCAGCGCTCCCATATCGATCCCCTGGGAGAAAAACCGGTTCAAAAAATTAACGATCCCAACATGTCTTTGGAGCTCTGTTGCTGTCCAACCTGGATGTGAAGCGACAGCGATCGTTTTCGATCCCGCTTTCTCCAAATTTCTCTGCAGCTCATAGGTAAAATAGATGTTGGCGATTTTACTATCGCCGTAAGCCCGCATCTTTTTATATGTGCGTTTTTCCCAATCTAGATCATCAAAATCAATTTTTCCGCTTTTGTGGCTCGTGCTGCTTACATTGACAACACGGGAGCTCTCTGTGTTTATAATCAGATCCATCAAGAGACCGGTCAAGACAAAGTGACCCAAGTGATTCGTTCCGAACTGGAGTTCGAATCCATCGGCCGTTTTGGAATATGGCGGCATCATGACTCCAGCATTATTGATCAACAGGTCTAGTCGAGAATAATTCTTCTTAAAATCCTCGGTAAATCTACGTACCGATTCCAGACTGGCTATGTCCAATTCCATAACCTTTACATCTGCATCTTGGTAACCAGCTGTAATTTTGTCTAGGGCTGCATTCCCCTTTTGCAGATTACGCACTGCCATAATCACCTCGGCATTTTTGTTTGCAAGCACACGAGCCGTTTCGTAACCGATACCGCTGCTGGAACCCGTCACGATGGCGATTCTACCTTTCTGGTCAGGTATGTCGTTGCTGTCCCATTTCTTCTTTGACACCAAATTCTCCTTTACGAGTATTCATTCGTTTGTTTATCCAATAGTTCCAATCTCCTTTTTAAAGCATCGAGTCTTTTATATCAAATCATTTTTTTGCGTTGGAGTTCATTCATTCACCAAAAATCTAACGAGGAATAAAATAAATTACAAAAAGTAACAAACGTTTTATATTATTCATTAATTCAATTTATTTAAATTATTTTCTTATGTTTTTGTTGACATTTGAAATATTTTATTATATATTTAAGGACAATTAAACATATTTTAGAGTTGATATAGGAAAAAAATATTTCTAATGAGACATTTATGGCTACCAATCAAATCTCCCCAGCACAGATGGAAGCTGTTATGGCGGCATTTGACAGATCGTGACACTCCTTTACGAAAGAATCAGATCGATATACTGGCACAAGATCTTAAATCCCATGTGGGAGAATCCTGCCGTGTGGTTCTAAACTTTTTTGAGCGGAAAAATTACAGCAAAGATCTGGCTCGTGTTCCGCCTTTGATAGAAAAAACACTCATACGCACGATGCCTCTATTGGTCGTGCAGCCTGAGAATGAGCGTGATATTGCAAAAATCATGATTTTCTGCAAATCCCGAGGTCTGGCATTATTTCCCCGAGGAACAGGCTCTTTCGCCTTTGGAGGCGCTGTTCCTACTCGGAGAGGGATCGTGATGGACCTTTCCCCGATGATGGCTATTCTTGAGGTCGATCCCGAAAGCTTATTCGTTCGTGTGCAACCAGGAGCCCGGTGGGCAGACGTGGCGACAAAACTTGAACCTTATGGTTTGATTCCTGTGACAACGCCGACAAGCAGGTTTTCTACGGTTGGCGGATGGATTGCCACAGGGGGAATGGGATTGGATAGTTATGCTTATGGCCATGTCAGCGAATCCGTACTGGGAGTACGGGTTGCCCGCCCAGATGGATCCATTCAGGAACTGGACTCCAAAAGCGAATCCATAAAAGATCTTTTCGGGACCGAAGGGCAATTCGGCATCCTGACGGAAGTCACATTACGCGTCCGCCCCAAACCGCATCATAGCGGAGCCTGTCTGTTGACTTTCAACACGCCGGAACAAGCGCTTGAATTTGTGGAACAACTGGCCAGCCGAGGTAATCATCCCTCTCATGTTGTGTATTTTGACAGAGAATACATGAAAAGGGAAAACATCCTATTTACCGAACATACCGGCATAACGGACCCCATCGTTCCTGAGGATGATACGGTCCTTCTGCATTTCGAGACCCCGGATAACGAGCAAAAATTCCTATCTTCGTTGAACGGGAATATGGATCAGATCCAGGAAAATCGCTTGGCCGCCCGCTATCTCTGGTCTGACCGCTTTTTTCCGCTCAAAGCTCAACGGATTAGCCCTGGGCTTCTAGGAACAGAGGTGGTGATCCCCGGAGAAAAGATACCTCGATATATTCGGAAAGCCCGGAAGCTGGCACGGCAATTCAATATAAAACCAACGATCGAGGTGATCGTCTGCCGCGAAAAAAAACATTACTCCTACCTGGTCATCCTGTCTTTCAGCTGTGACTATTCCCGAAAACTTCATTATGTTTTGTGCTTATTGTTTATCCAGCTCTTGGTCAGGATGGCCGTACGCAGTGAAGGCCATCCGTACGGAGTGGGCATATGGAACACGCCTTTTGTAGGAAGCAAATACAAAAAAGACCGGTTGGAAGAACTAAACAGGAAAAAACAGGCCATAGATCCCAGTGTAACGCTGAATCCCCATAAATTTTTCAAGATCAAGGGACGGTTCTTCAGCATCCCTGCACTTTTCATGCGCCCGCCTTCCTTCCGAATGATTATGGCCATGTCCCATTTTTTTGCACCGGTATTGGGACTGGCTGCCAGGCTTTTAGGGCCGAAGCTATCTGACGACTGGGATGTACCGGCAAAAGACAACGAACAGGGAAGAAGCCTTCTTCATCAAAGTGCGCAACGCTGCACGTCTTGCGGATCCTGTATTTCTGTTTGTCCGGCCTACCACATCACCAAAGACGAGCTGGTTACCGGAAGGACCAAGCTGCGTTTGGCCGAAGCCATGATGCGCGGAGAGGAACTGGAGCAGGCAGAGGCACAGTCTCCGTTCCAATGCCTGCATTGCGGATTATGCGAGGAAGTCTGTCAAACCCATTTGCCGCTGCGTGATTGTTATCTTGTCCTCGAGGATTGGATCGCAAACAGGTTCGGATCCCCAGTTGAAACTGTGCAAGAATTTGTCGAAAAACTGGACAGCAACCGGAAGTACATAAAGGACATTTTCGGACTGGATCTTCCGGAATGGTCTCCCATAGAGGGAGGAAGGGTATGACTCACCCTAAACGCCTTTCGCCGCGACCGACTCCTTCGCGTTATCCCATCATCACTTCTTACCAGATCCTCCGCAGCGATCGCTGCATCAACTGCGGGATCTGCGTTTCGGCCTGCATATACGATTGCCATTTCCGGTCAGAAGATGATCCCCGGATAATGGCCGATCCGAAGGAATACGGCTGCCGGAACTGTTTTGCCTGCATCAAACGCTGTCCCAGAGATGCCCTAAGCATGCAAAAAAACGAGAAATATCTCGGATTGGGAGATGAAACATATACACCTGACCGCATCCATTCCATTTTGGAACAGGCAGAACAAGGGAAAATCCCTGTCAGCGGAGCCGGTTATAGAGGACCTTTCGACGGCGATTATTATGACAATATCTGGACAGACATGTCTGAAATAGTGCGGCCCACACGTGACGGAATCCATGGCCGCGAGCATATTTCTACGACTGTCGCTCTTGGGCGGATGGCCAGTGACTTGTGCGGGATGGTGTTCGATAAAAAAGGCAATCTGAAATCCCATATTCCGCTTAACCGTGAAATACCGATCCCGATCATTTTCGGTATGATGCCGTTTTTTCCCGGGCACACAGCCCTTACTTCCCTTGCATTGGCAGCGAGCAAACTTACGACCTATCTGACTATTCCAGCAAAAAACACCACCCAAGAATTAAAGGAATATTACAGCCATCTGTTGATCAGGTTAAACCCGAATGAAATAGATCAGTACAGGAACATTATAGAATGGGCCACAATCGTCGAGTTTAATCAGAATAAGGATCCGGTGTCTGCCATTGTCCGAGCAAGAGAGATCAATCCCAATGTGCTCACCGTTGTTCACGTGCCTGTTTCTGAGGGTGCGGAACGACAAATTCTTGAATTGGCACGCAACGGAGCCGAAACCGTGCATTTGAGCGCCGACATTCATGGGAGAGGCGGCGACGGTGTTACCCTATTGGAATCCCTTCATTCTACCCACACCTTGCTTGTGGAGAACGGCCTGCGAGACAGGATCACCTTGGTGGCCTCCGGAGGAATCGCCGCTGCCGAACATGTGCCCAAAACCATCATCATGGGAGCTGATGCAGTCGTGGTAGACATCCCGCTGTTGATCGCCATGGATGTGTCAAAATGGATGCCGAGTGAAAGAGGGAATCCAACACTGTATCCGAAAAGGATTGAAGAGCTCGATCCTCTTTGGGGAGCTTCCCGAGTTATCAATCTGATGCTCTCCTGGAGAGACCAACTGCTGGAAGTGCTGGGAGCCATGGGACTTCGGGACGTGCGGCGGCTGCGAGGGGAAACCGGTCGCGCGATTTTCGCGGATAAGGAGCGTAAAAATTTCTGTGAAAGACTTAAAAACATGCCTGAAAACGTTATGAAGATTACTCCTGAGGGTACCAATAAAAACTTGGATGGTCCCTTGCCTCACATAAAAGCCAAATCGGTTCCAGACCGGTTCGGAATCAAACACGGAGGATGGCGTGTCGTCGTTGACCGTGCACGATGCACAAACTGCAACATATGCATGGTAAAATGCGAGTATAATGTGCACCGTCGAATGGACGGCAAACGAATCCTGGACGAGCCGATCCACAGCCTGTGCATCGGGCCCAAGTGCAAAGAAAATGAATGGTGTTGTGTGAATGTCTGCCCCTGGGAGGCCCTGGAAATCGTGAAGGATCCGGTCGACACGGTCCTGGGTGACCCCCGTTGGACGCCGGATTTGCTGCGCGAAACTTATCGATTGTCGCGGGACGGATCTCCCTCAAGGCTGAAGCCAGAGGAACAGATCGGATCATCGGGAGGCGGATTGGACAGGATGCGACTCGCTCTATCAGTCCCCGGAATAGCTCCGGTACAAGGACCAGTCACGCTCTCTCTTCCTCTTAACAGACGCAAAACAGGCCCAAAGAAAAAAATCTCTCTCCCAATTTACGGAGGAGGCATGTCCTACGGATCCATTTCTTTGCAGGTCATGTTGGGTCGCGCCATGGCAGCCAAAAAAATCGGGTCTTTGACCTGCACGGGGGAAGGCGGCTATCCGGACGAGCTCGTTCCTTATTCGGATTCCATTATCACACAGATTGCGACAGGACTGTTCGGTGTGCGGGAAGAGACTATCCAGCGTGCCCCAATGATCGAGTTCAAATATGCTCAGGGCGCAAAACCAGGCCTGGGAGGTCACCTGTTGGGTGAAAAAAATACGCCGGAAGTGGCATCGATGCGCGGAGCTGTTCCGTACACGAACCTGTTTTCACCGTTCCCGTTCCACAGCGTGTACTCGGTGGAAGACCACAAAAAGCATGTGGATTGGATCCGTTCCATACACCCCGATGTGCTTGTTTCGGTCAAGGTTTCCACACCAGCGGATGTAGATATGGTCGCTGTGGGAAGCTACTATGCCGGTGCCAATGTCATCCATCTTGATGGAGCATACGGAGGCACAGGCGCGGCTCCCGATATAGCCAAGAAAAACATTGCCATGCCGATCGAATACGCCACATCCCAAACACATGAGTTTTTGGTCAAAGAAGGGATTCGGGATGAAGTGGTGCTCATCGCAAGCGGAGGCATCCGCACCAGTGAAGACATACTCAAGATGATAGCCTTGGGCGCAGACGGAGTGGTCATCGGCACTGCTGAATTGGTAGCCATCGACTGCGTCCGGTGCGGAAACTGCGAACGGGATAGAGGATGCCCGATCGGAATTGCCACAACCGACCCTGAGCTGGCGCCACAAATGACAGCCGAATGGGTATGCGACAGGATCTGCAACTTGTATAAGAGTTTTGCCGTTGATATGGAACAGCGCCTTCGTAGCCTGGGCATGACCAATATCGACCAATTGCGGGGGCGTTGGGACCTTTTGGATTATCGGCCCCCGAGTAGGTGAATCAGCTATGATAATAAGAGATAATGCAGCAGAAATTGCAGAGGCGATCGCACGGTCTCGTTTGAACAATGTCTCAGGTAGAACATTCACAAAAAAGCGATCACTGGAAGGAGGATGCGGTGTTATCGGCCTTATCGGCAGTGAAAAACTCAAAGGCAATTGCATCATCCGTCCGTGTGAACAGATGCGGAACCGGGGAAACGGGAAAGGCGGCGGGGTGGCTGCCGTGGGATTGTTCGACGAATACAAAGATTTTTATGCTCTGCACATTGCTTTCCTCGACGAAAAAGCAAGAGGACCGGTCGAAAAAAAGTATATACAATCTGTTTTTCATGTTTCCCATGCCGAAAAACAGAAAAGCATGGACGATTATCGCGAAACAGGATTGACGGTCAAACCGCCTGTCGTGTGGCGGTATTTTGTGCGTGTCAAACCAGAACAGCTGGAAGACTTCGCAGAAAAAAATCAGATCACAGACATGACAGCTGCAGAGGATGAATTTGTTTTTCAGAACAGTTTCCGCCTGAATGCCGAGTTTTACGAGAACCGGCAGGATCCGCGAGCTTTTGTCCTGTCACACGGCCGGGACCTCATGATCCTGAAAGGTGTTGGGTATGCCGAGGAGATCGCGCATTATTACCGCCTGGAAGAAACCAGAGCGCATCTCTGGATCGGACACCAGCGGTACCCAACCAGAGGACGTGTTTGGCATCCCGGAGGTGCACATCCGTTTGCCGGCCTGCAAGAAGCGCTTGTTCATAACGGAGATTTTGCCAATTACCATGCTGTCTGTGAATACCTGCGCCAGTGGGGACTTGTCCCTCAGTTTATTACCGATACAGAAGTTTCCGTGCTGCTTTTTGACCTGTACTCCCGGGTACTGGGATACCCTCTGGAGTTCGTGATCGAAGCACTGGCACCAACGCCTGAGGGTGATTTTGAACGTTTGTCAAAGCGTCGCCAGCGAATCTACCGGGCAATCCAGTCGGCTCACATGCATGGTTCTCCTGACGGGCCGTGGTTTTTTATCGTTGCCCGGGCCGAGCCCGGAACGGGTTTGCCGCAGCTCATCGGGATCACCGATGTATCCATGCTCAGGCCACAAGTTTTTTGTTTACACGAAGGAGAAAAAAGTTACGGGGCTATCGCCAGTGAAAAGCAAGCCCTCGACGCCTTTTTTGAGGAAATCGCCTCACAGGATTCAGGCGTGCCACCTTTGGCAGACCGGTATTGGGCCGCGCGAGGAGGAAGCTGCACAGACGGTGGGGCATTTGTGTACACCCTGAAGAAAGAAAACGGCACCACAACATTGGATGTCCGGGATAAATTCGGCAATCAGGTCAACGGAAAATCATTCCCTGGAACTGGAAAACAGAGGCAATCCCCACCTCTTCACCTCGAACGCCGGACAAACAACAAAGGGAAGGAATCGAGTTTGAAGGACTGGGAAAACGGGATTCCCGATCGGTCTTCAAGTTTTCTCCAGGAACCATTCGATGGAATGTTGAAAGAACTGAAGGAGGATCTTCAGTATGACCGGTTTAAAAATTTCAAGGATGGGGCAAAAAAGCTGGTCAAAAAAGAAGGGAGAAAAAAAGCTCTCGAAAAATTGACCTTGCTCCGCGACAGACGATGGGATCCGAGAGATGGCCGGCGGACATTTCAGATCGCTACCATAGAACAATCGATCCAGGATATCCTGGATTCTGTACCTCCACCCGGGGAAAAAAATAAGATAGGGATGATAAGACTGGATGGAAGCAGCGCTTGGGAAAGCCCACTTCCCGAACCCAGCCAAGCCACGGATACCATGGTGATCGACGCACGTAAGTTTCCTAATGATGGGCGCGAAGCTGTATCAAGAGTCATTGCCATCACCCATTCAAAAGGTTGGAGGAATTTCATCGTTTATCGCTGCCGTGGTGACAGGTTTATCGGGTGTGGATTGGGTCCCAATACCGATGATGTTTGTATCGACGTTTACGGCTCCAGTGGTGATTACCTTGGCAGTGGTTTGGATGGCGCCCACATGTATGTCCATGGCGATGCTCAAGACCAGGTGGGACAGATCCTCAAGTCAGGGAAAATCGTGATATTCGGAAACGTGGGCCAGACATTCCTGTACGGAGCCAAAGGCGGAGAAGCCTTCATCATGGAATCTGCGGCAGGGCGCCCTCTGATCAACGCCGTAGGCCGTATCCGGGCCATCATCAATGGCACCTGCCTCGATTATTGTGCGGAAAGTTTTATGGCCGGTGAACAAACGGGCGGAGGATTCGTGATCATCAACGGTTTGACCTATGACGCACGTGGTGAAGTAATCGGGTTAGAAATGAAATATCCCGGGAACAACCTATTTTCCCTAGCATCGGGCGGAGCTTGCTACCTGAACGATCCTTACAAAACCGTCACGGAAAATCAGTTGAACGGCGCAGAGTTCCTGTCCTTCCGCCGAGAAGACTGGAACACGATTCTTCCCTATCTTCAGGAAAACGAACGCCTTTTCGGGATCAACATACGGCATGACCTGCTGATGGTGGACGGAGTTCTCAAATGGCCTGAAGAGGTTTTTCGAAAGATCATAGCCAGCAGGGAAACACACGAACTCGATTGGACATCTTTGGATTAAACCACTCAAATATTATAGAATGGGTGTTCGTCTCCATACTTTACATCATAAAAAGGTAAAAGAATGAAAAAGACATTTGCGATCTTCTCAGTATGTATTCTATGTGTATTTTTTGTATCTTGCTCCGATACCGTTTCATCAGAGACAAACGAAGAAAATCCCGGTTCCCAGAAAGCGGCACAGAAAGTCAGGACAGAAAACTGGCCGCAATTTCGTGGGCACAACGCATCAGGGATCGCCGCAGGGCAAGACCTTCCTTTGAATTGGGATGTCAAATCCGGAACCAACATTCTTTGGAAAAGGCCGATTCCAGGATTGGGGCACTCCTCTCCGGTTGTCTGGGGAGATCGGGTTTTTGTGACCACAGCAGTGGGAGAAGGCAAAGAAGCCTATTTGAAAGTCGGCCGTTATGGAGAAAGCCCGGACAATCCAGAGGATTTTGTTCATCACTACAAGGTCTATTGTCTGGACAGAGAGACCGGGGAAATCATCTGGGAAAAGACGGCTTACAGCGGAAAACCCAAGGTGGACCGCCACATCAAATCCAGTCATGCCAACTGCACACCGGCCACGGACGGCAAACATCTCCTCGTTTTTTTCGGCTCCCAGGGATTGTACTGTTACGATCTCGATGGAAAACTTCTTTGGACCAAAGATCTGGGCTATCTCGACGCCGGCGCCTTCGATAAGCCTGAAATCAAATGGGGATTCGGAAGCTCCCCAATCATATATGAGGACAAAGTCATCGTGCTCTGCGATGTCAACAACCAGTCCTTTATCACAGCACTGGATCTTGCCACAGGCAAAGACATCTGGCGTACATTGCGGGATGAAACTCCGACCTGGGGAACTCCCACGATCCACAGATCAGAGGACCGAAAGCAGGTGATCATCAACGGATACAAACACATCGGAAGCTATGAGGTCGATACCGGCAAGGCGATCTGGTGGATGCACGGAGGAGGAGATATCCCCTGTCCGACTCCGGTAATATCCAACGGCCTGGTTTTCATCACCAATGCCCACGGGCGCATGCGTCCTATCTATGCCATCAAGCTCGAGGCTGAAGGGGATATATCCCTCGCCAAGGATGAAAAATCCAACCGATATATCCCCTGGTTTTATCCCAGGCGGGGCTCTTACCAGCCGACCCCTCTGGTTTTGGATGATCTCTTGTATGTTGCGGACAATGGGGGGATCCTTACCTGCTACGTGGCCGAAACCGGTGAGGAAATGTACAGGAATCCGATCGGTGGCGATATAAGCTCCTACTCAGCGTCGCCCGTGGCTGCCGATGGAAAACTGTATATTTCAGACGAATACGGAAACATCCACATCATCAAAGCGGGCCCAACATACGAGCACCTGGCAGTCAACAAGATGGATGAAATTTGCATGGCGTCACCCGCCATCTCAGGCAAAACTCTATTCATCAGAGCGCGAAGAAACCTGTATGCAATAAGTAAAGGCACAGACTAAAAAAGGCAAATCTCCTGCAACCGAAAAAAATATTGCAGCCGTTATAAAATCAGCCTTCGAAAAGCTTGTATCGTAATGAAACTCTAGTGAATCGGCGGCGTTTATTCTTTTTCAATACAATATAAATTTTTATATCCTCGCAGAAAGAGCTGTTTCCCCACCACAACCGGTGATGCATTAAAATTGTCATCCAGGGTGTTTTTTGCCAGAATCGCAAATTCTGGGCCCTGTTTGACCACACAAAATGTTCCCTTTTGCCCGGTGATATAAACCCGGTCTTTAGCTCCAAAAAGAGAGGCGAATATATTCCCCATTCCTTCAAGTCTCTGGGCAGTGTAGTGTGGCGTTCCTGTCTTGGCATCAAAGCAGGAAAGGATCCCATTATTCCCTCTGAGGAAATACAGATAATTTCCCTGGAGTAACCCCGAAGGAGCGTAGGGCGTGTCCTTGTTGTGTTTCCAAACGATGGCGTCGGAATCGGTTATGTTGCCTTTGGCGTCAGCCAACCTGATGGCCAACAGGGCATTTCCACGGAAACCGCTCATGACATACAGGATGCCATCAGCGGTTAGTGGCATAGGAATGGCATTTTGAGTCATACCACCACACTCCCAGATCAATTCCCCTGTGCCAAGGTCATAACTGCGGATGAGCTTTGTGGCACTGGTGATGACTTGAGGTTTTCCCCCGACTTCGACAACATAAGGCGTAGCCCATGAAGTACCTTCATCGCGATCGACCTTCCAGATATCCTTCCCTGTTTTTTTATCCACAGCAACGATGAACGACGGTCCTTCATGATCCCAGGTAACGATGATTTTATCCTCATATATGGTAGGAGAGCTACCTTCACCAAAATTCATGCGTTTCGACAACTGGCCAAAATCCCGCTCCCATTTGACTTGGCCTGTCATATCCAGGCAATACAGGCCACGGGATCCGAAATAGGCATAGATGTGTTCGCCATCGGTTACAGGCGAATGGGAAGCCCAGCTACCGAATTGGTGAGTTCCTTCTTGAGGCATTTCTTCTTTAACTGTTTTTTGCCAGAGTATTTTTCCGTCATTCCGGTTAATGGCCAGAACGACAAACTTGTGGATTTTTGTCGTTCGCGTCGTGGGCATGCCCCGGCCATGCTGTGGTTCTGCCTCTTTTGCTTCAGTTTTTCCTTCTTTGTCGGTTTCAACGGCGGTCAAAACAAAAATCTGGTCTTCCCAGATGATGGGAGTGGCATGGCCCTTGCCGGGTATAGCGATTTTCCATTTTACGTTTTTTGTCTCGCTCCATTCGATGGCCGGATCTCCATCGGGCGATACGCCTGTCATATAAGGACCGCGCCACTGATGCCAGTTTTTTTCAAAGTCTGCGAAATTCTCGGCTCCCAAAAAAAGGCTCGAAAACACAAATAAAAAACCCAACAATACAACTGTTTTTTTCATTCTTTTTATCTCCCTTTCCTATTCACTAAAATTTTCACGTTTCCCGATTCGATCATCCCTCTGCCTATTCCCTCTCGATGCAGTACAAGTGAGTGGATGTTCGGATGAAAAGCTGCGACCCGGAGACAGCAGGAGAAGCAAGCGTATAGCTGCCATCCAGCTCGTTCGTTGCGAGCAGCTTGAATTCCGGTCCAACCGAAACGATCGACGTTACTCCCTTTTCATTGATGATGTAGAGTTTACCGTCGACCAAAATCGGGGACGCACTCACAATGCCCTCGGTTGTTGTCTCCGGCCCCCAGATTAGGGCTCCGGTCTTAGCATCCAGACTGGTCACAAGTCCTCGATCATCGACCATGTAAAAATACTTCCCGTCGCTCACCGGCGAAGGAACATCGGGAGCTGCTGAGCCCTCATACTTCCAAACAAGATGGCTTTCTGTGATATCCCCGGTTCCTCCGACTTTGAGTGCCAAGAGGGGTTTTTTCCGGGTCGGCGCGTAGATGATACCATCCACGATGATGGGTGTGGGAACGATGCGATAATTGCGCCGCTTCAAAGGATTCAATCCAGCTGCCCGCCAAATCTCCTTGCCTGTTTCGAAGTCATGCCCCGTGACATAATCTCCTCCGGAAATAACGATTTGGGTCTCACCCTTATTTTCAAGAAGGACAGGTGTGGTGTAGGCGTCGGGAGATTCCATCTCTGCATCTGTGGGCCTCTCTTGATGCCACTGCACATCGCCTGTCGCAGCATTCAAGGAAACGATATAAGAAGGATCGTCTGTTTTCATCCCATGCAGGACTTCGACAATCAGACTGCCGTCATGAAGGAGTGGGGAAGAACCATAACCCCAATTGTGGCCAAAAGGGCCATAATCCTTCTGAAGATCTTTCATCCAAACTGGTTTACCGTTCATATCAATGGCCGCCACTTTACCTGTTCCAGTGACCGCCCAGACATACCTGCCATCGGTAACAGGTGAAGGAGTGGCGTCATTTTGTTTGCGGTGGATCTGGTTTTTATCGTCCAGCTCACGCTCCCAGAGAATCTTGCCATCCTTTTTCGAGATACAAAGCAACAGCAGTTTCGGGCCTCCTGGATCAAGCGCGCTCCTCCGCCTTCTTCTCTGGGTTTGGCTCTGTTCTTGTACCTGTTTTTGCTCTGGTTCGGGTTTGGGCTCGGATTTGGAGGGAGAGGTGATGAATATGCGATCTCCCCAGATGATAGGCGTCGCAGCACTCCAAGAGGGCAAAGGTATTTTCCAAACAATGTTTTCCGTTGCGCTCCACTTCATCGGAAGATTTATTGCATCGCTGATCCCGTTGTGATGGGGGCCTCGCCAATGAGGCCAGTTATCTTCTGCCTGTATAAAACCCGCGATCGATAAAACGGCCAACATCAAGGTATAGGTGATGACCTGTCTTTTCATGGTTCTTCTCCTATGGAAAATTCGTTTATTCCTAACGTTTCTCTATTTAGACGGATAAAATCCTTATTCCTTCCGTAATGCCGGAATAAGATCTTCCTTTGTGGCCAATGCGGCAGCCAAGTATGTCCACATCCCTCCATTCAGACTCACGACCACTAAGATTATAAAAATTGTAGAATAAGGGATATCCGCACCCGGTGTCAATAGAGAAGGAAGGATTGCCAACAGGGCAGCAAATATCCCGAAAAAGATCCCGGCAACCAACAAGGCCACATGTTCGGAGAGGAGAATGGTCTGAATAGACTTTTTGTTGTAGCCCACAGCTCGAAGCAGGGCCAGTTCCCCTCGCCGTTCATTGACATTCCGCCACACGACTACCCCCAAACCCACACTCCCCAACAGCAGGCCAAAACTTCCCAGAATCAGGAAAATGGACAAATACGTGTTCTGGACCGTGTTGAACTCGGCCAGGCGAGTGGATGCAGGAGTCAAATCCAGACCTTGATCCTGCATGGTCCAAGATAAACTGTCGGCGACATTTTCCAAGCTTTCAGGCGAAACATCGACAAGGAAAATCCGGTATCCGCTGATTGAGGGATATTTTTGGAGGAACCTTTTTTCGGATATTATGATGTTCCCCTGAAATACGGAATTGGCCAATCCTCCGACCAATTTGAGTCGGAAGGTCTCCCCTTTTTCATCGCTGTAGGTTAAAACATCTCCAATGGCTTTGCCCAATCCCCACACGATAACGGATAAATCGGCAACAGCTGGGATAATGCCATTAGGTAATTTTTTTTCTAAGACCATCCATGGATTTTCCGGATCGACCTCATCTGTCATATCGGCAAATGTGAAAGCCTTTCTTGTGGCAAGTTCCTCGGGCATAACTCCGATCAGCTGGGGATGGGTAACACGATTGAGGTTCAAGCAGCTGGCATCATCCCCCTCCTTCACACGAAACTGGACATATCTCACATCTTCCGATTTTATGGCATCCAGTCCATAAAACTGGGTTCCTTTCTGGCTGTTGAGGTCGTATAGAACCGGAATGGAACTCTCTCCATACAGAGCGAATCCTCCTGTACCAGAATCCCTCCTCTCTGCATCCTTAAGGGCACTAAGCCGGTTGGCACCTACCGTGAACACAATGAACAAACCGCAGGCTAATAGCCCAATCAGCGTGATGCTGCGCGTGCGTTTTCTTGCATTGTTGCGAATGCCGATGTTCAGGCTGCTCAACCGGGCCGAGTCCGTGTTTTTCCCAAGGTTATACAGCACAACATTGGCAAATGCCATCCCCCCGACGAGAAAAAGAGAGCCAGCCAAAAAGAAAAAGACAAAGGCCTTATCTCCCCTGCCAAAATCCGCCACAACCAGGATAATCAACAGGGCAACCCAACTGGAGAAACCGATAATCAAGCTTGTGCGAGGCTTTTTTTTTCCGATTATATCGACTTTGGTTAGACCTCTTTGAAGGCCGGTGATGGGCCGCTTGATCTGCCTCCGGGTCACGAGCCATATGGTGAAAAAGGCAACGGCCACACCGATAGATACGCCGATCAACAGGGATGAAAACCGGAAATGAATGTGGAGGGCTGAGGTGCCCACAGCGCCACGCCAGACTGTTTTAAAAGCCATGAGAATGATCCCGTTATACAGGACTCCTACAACTCCTCCCAGCAGACTGCCGATCAAAATGAGCACAGCCCCTTCGCGCAGAACCACCCTTTTGACAGCTTTCCTCGAGAAACCCAATGCCAACAACAATCCGTTTTCTTCTGATCGATTTTCTGTGTTAAAAACAAACAGCAAACTGGTCAGCAATAGGGCGGCTATGATGATGAAAAAACTCAGCCCGAGAAAAAGCTGAGAAAAATTGACAGACTGCGAACTAGCACGGAGTCCTACTTTTTTGACATCCCGAAGGACAAATCCAAGATCGGCCGGATCCAGTTCGCTCTTCAGATAACTTTCTACATCGTCCAGGTGAGAGCCCGGGAACCGCATGGACGTCAGACTCCCGAAGCGGTTGGCCCACATGTTTTGAGCGGCATCCAGAGTTACAAAGGCTTTAGGAGTACCCCTGAAATCATCCCAGTAATCCTCATCTTTATCACGGATTTTTTCCAGGTCTATCGGTATGCCAGGATTCCAATCCCTACAATTCTCCTCTCCAGACAATCCGGGAAAATCGGGCAGCAGATCTCTATCGGCATAAATGCCCTGCAAGGGGACGACAGAAATAATCCGGAATCCAGATTTTTTTTCCTGCAATTCCCGCCTGGGACCCAAAACATAATAACTCAGCTCTATCTGATCTCCCACACTTGTCTTTAGGTCCTCGGCAAGCCACCTATTGATGACAATTTCATCACTCTTCATGCCTGCAGGAATCAGAGGTGTTCCTGGAGCAGAGACAAAAGAATAGGGAGTAGCTTGATCGCTGTGACGAAGCTCGTTGACAAAATAGGTCAATACGGGCTGGACCTCTTTGCTGTATTTTTGCGATGCGTCCGCTACGGAAGGATCGAGGAAGATACGGCTCGACTTGAGTTCGACCATGTTCCTGTCGGGAATATCCGTCAATTTTAGGCCTGCATCGGACAGGGTCCAAGCCTTTTTGAGGGCAGCATTCACTTCCTGGATATCAAGAGATGGTTCTGTCCTCTCGGCCACAAGCAGAACATTGGCCCTGTCTTCAAAACCCATTTCTCGCGACAAAAAAGGCAGGGAAACAAACACCGTGTTGGGCATGAGTTGGTCAGCACGGAGATTGAACTTCCCAAACACGGAATCCGCAGCTATGCTTTTGACCATAAACCGTCTTGCAATGGACGAATCGGAATCCAGAGAAAGAGGGGTATCCTTCGGCATGACATCCAGTTTCTCCATACGGAGGAGAATCTCGTCTTTTTCCCGAATGCCCAAACGTGAAGCCAGAGGACGGTTGACGATGGCCTCACCGGGAGCCAATCGACCGTAGAATTCCTCAGCCCCGCCTATCTCCCCAAATCGGGCATCCATACCGACCACCTGAATATCATTTACCCTGCTTTGTCCTCCATCAGCGATGGCGATTCCTCTCGTTTGCAACAGAGGCGCTACAGCCGTATTCAGGGATACGGCGAGATTGTCTGCCATGCGAGCCTGGAAAAAACGGTCTCCAGAAGAAAGAGCAAACTCTGTTGTTCCTAGTCTGTCAAACACGATTTTTTGAAGGCTGTGAGACACGGAATCGCCGATAACAAGGGCGCCGACCAGTATGGCCGTGCTTATCATGGTCCCCAGGACTACCCAAAGATGCGTTCTTCGATAAAATAAAAGGCTGCGGAACAGAAATTGTCTTAGATTCATCAGATCACAAAGCTTTCCAGGATTCCATTCTGGAGTTTGAACACCTTTTCCATCAGCCGGGCAAAATCGACGGAATGAGTCACTGTTATCAAAGTGGTCCCTTCTTCTTTATTCATTCCCACCATGAGTCGACCAAGATTTTCTGAGGAGTCCTTGTCGAGAGAACCTGTCGGTTCATCCGCCAGGACCAGTTTCGGTTTGTTTATCAGAGCCCTAACGACAGCCACACGTTGCATCTCACCGCCGGACAGTTGCGCCGGAAAATATTCCATGTGCTTACTAAGGCCGACTCTTTCTAACAATTTTTTTGCCCGTTCCTGAACCTCCTCGCTCCGTTTTTTCAATCCAAGCGGAATCGTCGGGATCAAGACGTTTTCCAAAACCGTGCACTGCGGAAGCAGGTGATGGAATTGAAAAATAAAGCCTATCTCCCGGTTCCGGATGCGCGAGAGTTCGGTATCATCGCATTCATCAAGATTTTTCCCGAATAGGGTCACCTCTCCGGAACTGGGTTTATCAAGGGCACCGATGATGTTCAACAGAGTGCTTTTCCCGGACCCCGATGGCCCCACAACGGCTATCATTGCACCTGGGCTGACCTGCAACGATATGTCTTTGAGTACGGTTGTGTATCCTTTGCCTGACGGCATGCTGTATTTTTTGGAAATATTTTTAAGTTCTAGCAACATCGTTATAAATCCCTGCAATATTTTTTGCCATATGATCCATGGAATAATTCTCCAGTACAACTCGTCTCCCCTGATCTCCCAGTTTCCTGATTTTAGCCGGATCGTATAGGAGAGAGGCCATGGCAGACGCGAGTTTTTCTCCTGTGTTTGGCTCATAGATGAGTCCGCCTTGGGTTTTTTCAACAAATTCTGGATAGCAGCCCACATTTGGTTGAACGACCGGTACCCCTGCAGCCAAAGCCTCGACTTGATAGGCACCGAAGGCCTCCCCTGTGGGGACCGGGACAGAGAGCAAGGTCAGTGATTTGAGAAATGCAATCCGGCTGCTTTTGCAGAAATCATCGAATACGGTAACATCAGCTTTAAAACCGTGTTCCGCGATCTTTTTCATCTGCCCGTTCAAAAAAGGCTTATCATCGCCGGAGTAACCGCCGGTCAGGTGCAGCTTCAAATCCCGGAATCGGTCATCCTTTTTCAACTCCAAAAAAGCGTCAACTAGTATACCCAGTCCAAAATATTCCGACAGCCGGCACAAATATCCAATGACCGGAGGATCGAACGGAAGCGTTGATTTTTCATATTCCTCCAGATCTATCCCGCCGTATATCACTTTTATCCTATCTCCGGAAAATTTCAGCTTCTCTTGGGCTTTATCGGCATAGTACTGGCTGGCTGTCACAAAAAAGTCCACATCAACAGCTTTTTCTGCCATCAAATTCCAGACTTTGCTCGGGTAATTTTTACCCATCAGATCCACCCATTCATTTTCATCCTGGAGGGAACATACCACTCTTGCTCCCAAGTCCGCTTTAAGCCTGTGGGCCAGTCCAAGCAGCAGGGCATTCGAAAGATGAACAACATCCGGAGCAACATCGCTCCGAAGGAATTGGATGAGATGGTCGAGCTCGGATGCCTGCCGCCCTTTTTCTCCCTCCAGCATGGAGAGAGTCATCTCTTCCAGTCCGGCAGGGCGTGTGGAGCCGGATTTTTTGGCTGCCAAATGTAGCAAAGCCGGAGAATCGAGAAGACGTTCCATCCATATGGGAGCACTTCTGTAAAACGGAAACTTTTCTTTAAGATAAATGTTGACAGCACCGTAAAACACAGGCGTAGCTGCAATATGGGCACTCGTCTCCACACCCGACGGCAGATACATCGGGACTTTGGTTACCTCATGCCCGAGAGATGCCAGGGACTGGAGCAATGCCGTATCTCGAAAACAATTCTGGCAGTAGAATTGCAATCCATGTCCGGGGGTTACATAAGCAATCTTCATCTTTTTTCTCCAAAGGCATAAATCCGTCCGTCATCAGAACCGATAACGATAAATCCCCCATCCACTGCAGGACAGCTGAAGAGGGGCGCGCCGATTTCGTACGACCAGAGTTCTTTGCCACTATTCAAATCAACGATATACAGTCTCCCATCCAAAGATCCCACCACGACCTTTTCCCCGGCAATGACAGGCGAGCTGTCGATGTCATCACGCGTCTGGAAAACCCAGATTTTTTCGCCGGTTTTCCGGTCGACACAGTGCAGATAATCATTCCGCGATCCGATGAGAACACGGTCTTTTCCAACGGCCGGCGAAGAGAAAAAGGCATCGGGATTTTCTTTGTCTAAATATTCCCAATCTATCTTTTTCTGTTTCAAGTCGATACATACTAACTTGCTATCATAATGTCCGAGATAGGCTTTGTCCCCCACAATGGCCGCCGACCCGGGAATGTAAGAGCCGGCCCATACCTCTCCGATTTTATTCCCATCCGAAACAGACAGGATGTGGAGCAATTCATCACAACCGCCAAACACGACATGTTGCCCGTCGGTGGATGGAGCCCCGTTTATATAGTTATCGGTTTCGTACGACCAGTTCAGTTCTCCCGTTTCCGCATCTAAACAATACAGCCGATTGTCATAGCTTCCGACCAATATCCATGATTTTTGATTCTGCGGGTCTATTGCCCAATTGGCGGAGCCATAGATGGAGTTGTCGCATTTGTATTCCCACCGGACCTGTCCTGTACTGGCATCCAAACAAAAAAACTCTCCGCTCAGATTGCCCACATAAACGGCACCCTCCAATAGAAGAGGCGAGGCTTCGATATCATCTTTGGTATCGAATTCCCAGACTTTTTTTCCATCCGACAGGTTTAGCGCATACACTTTTCCATCCGATGAACCGCTATAGACACGTCCGAATCCTAAAACCGGGGACCCGATTATCCAGGAATCGGTCTGGAAGGACCACAGCAAAGTCAGATCCTCGGGAAGTTCATCTTTCGCTACTCCTGACAATGCGGGATCTCCGCGGAATATGGGCCAACTCACACTCTCGAAATCCACAATTTTTTCTTTGACTTCTTTTTTCGCACAAGAAAGGAAAAGAATGGGCAAAATCAGCAGCAATGCCAGACATTCGAGTTTTCGCATGATTTATTCCTCAGGGGCTGATATTCCCCTTTTTATCCCGATCTCTCCAGGAAAGAGCACCCGTCGGACAGGCCGAGACACATTCGGGAGCTGCTTTTTCCAATCCTTGACTGAGCGGCACGCCCAATGACGTTTGGACACGAACATCGAATCCGCGCTCGACAAATGCCAGGCCGAATTTTTCACCGGCTTTTTTCGTTATCTGCACACACAATCCACACTTGATACATTTGCCCGGTTCATAAACGACCTTGTCATGCTGGATGTTTTTCTGGAACTTTTTTCTTTCCACGAAGATAAAACGCCGCTGGCTAGCCTGGTATTCTTCGGAATATTGCCGTAATCGGCAGGAATCGGATTTCCGGCAGTCACAACCGAAGCAGCGCCCCGATTCCCTGACTGCTTCAACATCCGTGTATCCCTGTTCTAAGTCTGCTGGGACAACTCTGTCCCGATTTTCCGCTTCCTTCAGGAATTCGCGGGCCTCGTCCTCCCGGATTTTTCCCAGAATGGATTGGAACCTAGAAATGGGGCCTGTAACAGAGTCGCCTTTTAAAAACTGGTTCACGGAATAGGACAAATTTTTACCATGAGCTACAGCCCGGATGGCCATTTGCGATTCCGAAACGGAGACCGCATTCCCACCGGCAAAAAATCCAGGCAAACTGGTTTGATAGGTCTTTTTGTCGATCACGATACTGCGGCGGGAAAGTTCGATCCCTGAAGATTCAAACACTTCGGGATCTATTTTGCCGACAGCCAAGATGACCACATCATAATCATTTTTCAGCTCATCCCATTTTAGATCTTTGCCCAGGGAGCGATCCATCAAAAAATCGGCTCCCATTTTTGCAATGTTCTCGATTTCCTGATCGAGGACATCCTTGGATAGAACCTCATCGGAAACACCATACCTGAGTTTACCGCCCGGCAGAGGATTGTTGTCATACACGTCACAGGCATGGCCATATTGGAGAATATAATAGGCAGCAGACAGGCCTGTTGGCCCGGCCCCGATGACGGCCGCTTTTTTCCCGGAGTAATTTTGGGGGATAGGGCGATAGGGAGACGCCTGAGCCAGGTCGACATCCGCCGCATATCTTTTCAATAAACAGATGGAAACCGGTGAGTCAAATGATTTGCGATGACAGCCCTTTTCACAAGGAGCCGGGCAGATTCGACCCAGAACCGCAGGCAGGGCGATATCTTTTTTTATGGTTTGGATCGCCTCATTCAACCGTCCATCCTCGATTTGTCTTATCATAAACGGGATGTTCATGTGGGCGGGGCAGGCACGTTGGCACGGAGCATCACAATCTCCGACATGCTCACTCAACAAAAAATCCAGGGCATCTTTCTGCGCCTCCCGAACGAACTCATTTTCAGTTGCGATCCGCATTCCTTCAGAAACGATAGCCGAACATGCCGGAAGCAACCGGTCTGTGTTGGCTTCGTATACGACACAAATCATACAGGAGGTGAACCGATCATAACCGTTCAAATAACACATTGTAGGAATGTTTATATTCAGCTTTTTGGCCGCATCCAGGATTGAGCTGTCTGCCGGAACGGCAATGTCCTGATTGTCGATGGTTAATTTTACGTTTTTCATCTGATGTCCACCGATTCTGTCGGGCACACCTGCTTGCATGTCCCGCATTTGACACACTTCGTCTGATCGATCATATGCTTCTGATAGGGGGCGATGGCGATCGCACCGCCCGGACATTTCTGGGCACAAACAGTGCACCCTATACAAGTCTCATCGATAGTATACGTAATCAGCTCTTTGCAGCGTTTGGCGGGACAGATTCCTTTTAAATGGGCCTCGTATTCTTCCCTGAAATAAGTCAAAGTCGTCAGAACAGGATTCGGCGCGGTTTTTCCCAATCCGCAAAGACTTCCCTGTTTGGTTTTATGGGCAATTTCCTCCAGCTTGTCCAGATCGTCCTGTTTTCCTTTACCGGCACATATGTCTTCGAGAATCCGCAGCATATGCCGTGTGCCTATGCGGCAAAAAGTGCATTTCCCGCAGGACTGGTTTTGCGTGAAAGACAAAAAATACCGGGCGATGTCCACCATACAGTCGGAATCGTCCATAACCAACAAACCACCCGAACCCATCATGGCCCCCACTTTGATAAGATCTTCGTAATCCACTCTGGTGTGAGCCAGTTTAGCCGGAATACAGCCACCGGACGGTCCTCCTATCTGAACAGCCTTGAACGGTCTATCGTTTTCGATGCCACCGCCGATGTCCTGGACGATCTCCTGTATCGTGATGCCCATCGGAACTTCGATAAGCCCGCCACGGGCAATCTTTCCTGCCAAAGAAAAAACTTTGGTCCCCTTGCTTTGGTCTGTTCCCATTCGGGCGAATGCATCGGCCCCATTCCGGATGATCCAGGGTACCGTGGCAAACGTCTCACAATTGCTGACCAAAGTCGAATAACCCCAGAGTCCCTTTTGAGCAGGATAGGGCGGCCGGTACCGGGGATTGCCCCGTTTTCCTTCCAAAGAAGCGATAAGGGCCGTTTCTTCTCCACAGACAAAAGCGCCGGCTCCCTCCAGAATGTGCAGGTTCAAGGAATATCCTTTCCCGAGGATATTTTTCCCCAAAAGCCCGCATTCCTGGCATTGCCTGAGCGCATCCTTAACCCGATGGACGGCAAGGGGATATTCCGCACGAATATAGAAATACCCCTCATGGGCGCCAATCGTAAAGGCGGCAATGATCATCCCTTCGATAACCCGAAACGGATAGGACTCCATGATCATCCGGTCCATGAATGCGCCCGGGTCCCCTTCATCTCCGTTGCAGATGATATACTTGGTATCATCTTGGGATTGCTGAACGATTTTCCACTTCTTCCCCGATGGATATCCTGCGCCTCCTCTCCCTCGAAGTCCGCTCGATTTGATTTGGCCGAGTACATCTCCTGGAGAGGACTTGGCAAGACACTGTTCTAAGGCTTCAAACCCTCCTTTGGATCTGTATTCCTCGAGATCGAGGGGATCGATTTGGCCGGAATGTTCGGTGGCGATGTGTTTCTGTCTACCCAGAAAGGCTTGGATATTCGGATCCCTCACATACAAGGGATGCCGCGTGAATCCGTTGGCATTTGGGTCCTCGAGAATATTTTCAAAAAATTGAAAGGCGGCATTTTTGATCCGATGGCCCAAAGTTTTGGGCCTGTAATGCCGGAGCAGGATGCGTCTCACATCTTCCGGCTTTACGCTGTCATAAAGTACAGGGTCTTTATCTGGAACACTCACTTCTAGAAGCGGTGTCCGGTGGCACATTCCCACACACCCGACTCTTTTGACCTGGGTGTTGATCCCCGTTTCTGCCAGAGATCTTTCAAGCGCCTGTTGCACCCTATGGCTCCCGGAGGCCACACAGCAGGATCCCAATCCAATCTTGATTTCGCCAACTTTTTCACTTGGGACTTTTCGATCCCGCGTTTCCTCTGCACTTCGGGTTTTGTGCCGAAGAAAATCCTGGAGAATATGGACAACACCATCCGTTTTCACATGCCCGTATGTCACATCATCGATCTGAACGACAGGGGCAATGGTGCAGCAACCAAGACAAGCGATTTTTTGAAGGGTGAATAAATAATCCGGGTCTGTGTCCTGGCCCTGTTCGATGTGCAGTTCGCGGCATAAGGCATCGTACACAAGCTCAGACCCTTTGACATGACAGGCCGTGCCGGTACACACACGGATGATGTGTTTCCCGATCGGGGTGTGCCGGTACTGGGAATAAAAGGTCGAAACACCCGTTATCGAGGCAGGTGTTATCTCGGTGATTTCACAAACCTTCCGGAGTGCGCTCTCCGGAAGATAGTTGTATTTCTTCTGAATGGCATGCAGGATGGGGATAACATGGCCGGCTTTTATGCCGATCTCATCGACAACCTTCTCGACAAAAGAAAGAATGCTGTCCATCTCCTGTTTCATGACTTTTTTAATTTCCTATGCAGAATAAATTTTTCGTTCCCCGGATGTAGATCCGATCGTGCATAAAGGCAGGGATTGTCATAGCCCTCTCACCCAGTTCGTTTTTACTGATGAGTTGGTATTCCTTATCCGCTTTAAAAACATACATGACGCCTGACATATCCATCAGATACACGAACTCCCCGACAAGGATTGGAGAGGAATAAAATCCTTCATCGAACTCCTCGATCCACAACCTCTCTCCAGTCTTGGATTCAAAACATGTCACGGTGCCGTAACTGGCAGCCATGATCAAAAAGTCTTTGGAAGCCAGAGGACTGGATACTTCGGAGAGGTCGTCGATGTACTCCCACACAAGCTCCGCACTCTCTCCCAATTTTATGCCAGCAAGACGGGCATAGTCGTTAACCACAAACACCATGCCGTCGGCGTATGCAGGAGAGGGGGCTATTTCCCCTAACATGCATCTCACCCGCCACAACTCCTGTCCGGTTCGGGGATCGTGAGACATCACGAACGGGTTGGAATTGAGGATGAGCTCTTCTCTGTTTCCCGTATTTACTAAAATGGGCGATGCCCACGAAATCTCCACTTCCCTTGGCTGGTCGTAGACCATATCCCCGGACTGGGTTCTCAAGGCCAGTAAACGCCCACCCGTGTTCTGGTCGTACTGGACAAGCAGTAGATCTTGATAGGTGATCAACGACGAGGAGTGTCCGTAATGATTTTCCGGCATGCCCAGGTTCTTGGCCCAGATGCGATTTCCTTCAAAATCGAGGCAAGCGACATCACCTGTCGCAAAAAGGGCAAATATCCTGGTTCCATCGGTTGTCATCGTGGGGGCGGCAAAACCTGTATCTTCATTGACTTGGGGGCGTCTCTCAGGAGAACCTGGAATGTCATTTAATTCCGTCTGCCAGAGAATTTCTCCAGAGTCTGCATCGATGCAGTACACAACTTGAGTCCTTCTGTCAGCACTCGAAAGGAAAATTCTTTTTTCCCAAATGATCGGGGAATTATAACCGGGATGAGGAATCGGAATTTTCCAAAGGATGTTCAAACCGGAAGGACCGTCCCATTCCGTAGGAACATCAGTATGATAGGCCCATCCGATTCCCTCCGGACCGCGAAAACCAGGCCAGTTATTCCTTATTTCTTGTATGCTGGGATAGTTAGAGGCACCCTGGCCTTTTTCCGGTGGAACGATGCCTATTTTATTAATCTCAGTCTGAGATAATACCCCGAGAACGAAGGCCAGCAGAACTAATCCCAGACCGCCGTAAAGGATGTATTTTCGGGACAAAAGCCTGCTCTCCCAGGTTTTTTCCGGTTCAAGACCTTTGCTCAAATCGGGCAACCGGGATTCGAGAGAACTCATGTATTTCAGTGCCAGAAGAAGAATGAGCACAAACGTGAACAGAAGATAACTTCCTGTCCGGATCTGCCATTGATGGGTAAAATAGGCCTTTCTGGCAAGCAGATCGAGAGCCCGGATCTGCTCAATCAAAACCGTGTCTTCTGGATTCTCCTGGAGCCGTGTCATCAATTGAGAAATGGCCTGGCTGTTGAGCGGATCTACCGACTTTGTCTGGATGTAATTGGCGATCATCAAGACGCTGAGAATCCCTCCCAGCACGGCGGCGACAACGGCGATCCTTTTGGCTATGCTGTGCCAAAGCTCTGTCCTGTTTTTTCTTTTCAATTCTTTCGGTTGTGTATTCATATTGTTAGGCCCTGAACTGTTTG
>RCNB010000125.1_pt1 | contig 52467 bp, 52 predicted proteins | sample 2041321 | NCBI WGS metagenome assembly RCNB01 (sample SAMN09708232, study PRJNA481090) | Marine sediment metagenome, whole genome shotgun sequencing project.
ACTGTACTTGCTTTCTGTTGCACTTGTCCTCACCTCTCGGCGGACGGGCGTTACCCGCTATACTGCACTATGGTGTCCGGACTTTCCTCCCCGTTTAACCGGGGCGATAAGGTGACCTGCTATGGGCAAATGTACTGTAATTGTTGATAACTAAAGATGATATCTTCTTCAATTTCAAGAAAGAATTAAGCGCTATTTTTATATTTGTAAGAGTACAAAAATAATCGAATTTGGAACCATTTATTGTATCGGCCCGTAAGTATAGACCCCAAACATTTAAGGATGTTGTTGGGCAGCAGTCGATTACGAACACGCTCCAAAATGCGATTAATAACAACCACTTGGCACAAGCCCTGTTATTTTGTGGGCCAAGAGGTGTTGGAAAAACAACGTGCGCTAGAATATTGGCAAAGCAAATAAATTCTGACGGTACCGAAAGTCCGGACGAAGATTTTGCTTTTAATATTTTTGAACTTGATGCGGCATCCAATAACGGGGTAGATCAAATACGGGAATTAATAGACCAAGTACGAATACCACCACAGGTAGGAAAATACAAAGTTTATATTATAGATGAGGTACACATGTTGTCCCAATCAGCTTTTAATGCTTTTTTAAAAACCTTGGAGGAACCACCAAAGCATGCCATATTTATTTTGGCTACCACGGAAAAGCACAAAATCATCCCTACGATTCTTTCTCGATGTCAAATATTTGATTTCAAACGAATTACAGTTGGAGATGCAGCAAAATACTTAAAGTATATTGCAGAAAACCAAGGTATCAACGCAGATGAAGACGCCTTACATATTATTGCACAAAAAGCCGATGGTGCCATGCGAGATGCACTGTCTATTTTTGACCGTGTAGTCAGTTTTTCCGGCAAGGAATTGACTAGAAAAGCGGTTACAGAGAATTTGAACGTGCTCGACTACGATACCTATTTTAAGGCAACAGATTTTATTCTCCAGCACAATATTCCGCAGGTACTAGTTCTTTTTAACGAAACACTCGCCCTTGGTTTTGACGGACATCATTTTATATCTGGACTCGCTTCGCATTTTAGGGATTTAATGGTATGCCAACACCAAGACACCATTTCGCTCTTGGAGGTAGGTGAAGCTGCACAAAAAAATTATAGAGAACAATCGCAGAAAACGTCAAGCGGTTTTCTCTTAAAAGCTTTGGACATGGCAAACCAATGCGACCTGAACTACAAAACAAGCAAAAACCAGCGGCTGCTGGTAGAACTTACACTTATGAAACTTGCCTCTATCGATTTTGATGGAGAAAAAAAAAATCCTGAATCCATAGCATTACAGAATAGAACGATTGAATTTATAGCCCCTGCAGCTTTTTATCAAAACATTCCTTCGGTTCCAAAACAAAATAGCCCACCTAAAACGGCACAAGAAGCGGTTGCGAAAAAGCAACAAGCTGAACCTAAGCTGGGGATTGAAATAAAAGAGCAATACAAAGAAGAAAAACAACTCTTATCTGTTGCTGAGCCAGAAATTAAAATAACACCAACACCTGAAGCTGAGGCTGAACCAATAATATCGCCAACCTCGACCGAAAAAACCATTGCGAATAAAATAAATATAAAACCTACCAGCAAACGGGTATCGGGTTTATCTATTTCTAGCTTAAAAGCGAAAAAGCAACACGAGCTAAACAAAATTGAAGTAATTATAGACGAGGATGCCTTACCTCAAGATACCTTTACAGAAGAAATCCTTAGGAAACATTGGAACGAATTCGTAGATCAAATTGATGCCAAGGGTCAAAAAATACTAGCTTCCAATTTAAGTGTGGATACTCCCAAATTGAAGAACGACGTTATCATATGTATTGAAATGCCTAATGATACAATGAAAAAGGAGATAGAGCGGGAGAATTTTGAATTGATGGAATACCTGAGGGCCAAGCTCAACAATCACTTTATACAACTTCAAATTTCCGTAAATGAAAAAAGTGCTAAAAAATTCGCATTTACACCCGAAGAGAAATATGAAAAATTAAGAGAGAAAAATCCAGCGATAGATCTATTGCGAAAAACGTTTGATTTAGACCTTTGATTTTAGTCTTAAACTAAAAACATAAAAAAAGCACACCAAAGCGACAATAAGTAGTCCAAAGGCTTCCCTTCCCAACTCCACAGTCTTAATGTCACCCTCATCCAAGTCAAATCCTTGAAAATTAGCAGGATACAGATATACAAATCCAATAAAGCTAAGTATTCCAAGTACCAAGGGAACCATAATTTTTAGTTTTTGGAGGGAAAACAGGAGTGAAATAAGAGCTGCAGTTGCATAAATGAATATCCAAACTAAGGAGTCAGGATCATTATACTGGACCACAGCCCCGAGTGCAAACAACACCATAAACAAAAACCCAATAATCTTAAGAATTACATTCATTTCCTCCTAATTTACCACTTGATTTTCGATTACCGTATACACATCTACAGCTTCAATTACACTGTCCTTTGATGCTAGTACCGAATTACTAATCAGAATTGGATAATCAGCCGTCTCTTCCGGAATACGACCATGTGAACCTTTAATTAAAGTAGCGTCAATGGGAATAATATTCATTACCGTTCTAAAGCCTAATTTCTTTTTTATGAGTTTACCGATTACTTTAGCCATTACTAGTTTGTCTTTTGGATCCGTCAACATCTCAACAGGGTCATAACCAGGCTTCTTATGGATATCTACCATACGTGCATAATCTGGTGCTTTGGCATCATCCAACCAAAAATAATAGGTAAACCAAGAATCTTTATTCGCCACAACAACCAAATCGCCGCAACGCTCGTGCTCCAGATGTTCTTGGGTAATCTCAGCTCCAGACAAAACCCGCTCTACCCCTTCTTGTTCCGATATTAATTTTTTTACTGCAGCGATATGTTCTTTATCCTTTACATATACATGTGCTATTTGATGATCAGCAACGGCAAAAGCGTCACTTACGCCCGCATCTAAAAGCTCCAACCCACGTTCGGTTCTTACCTTAACATACCCGTTAGTTCTCAAGACTCTATTAAGATGTATTGGTCTAATTACATTTGTAATCCCATATTCGGACAAAATGATAATATTCGAATCAGACTTCTGGTAATGTTCTATCAATTGGCGCACTACCAAATCAATTTCCTTTAAATCTTTAGAAATTACCTTAAAATCCAACCCATGACGCTGAAGGTTGTAATCTAGGTGGGGAAGGTAAATAAGTGTTAACGTAGGATCATGAAGTTCATCGGTTTGAATAGCTGCGTTCGCAATCCATTGCGACGAATTAATAGTGGTTTTTGGACCCCAAAATTCAAATAAGGGAAAAGGTCCTAACGTTTCTTGTACGGTATCCCTAAGTTCTGCCGGCTGGGAATAAATATCTGGAATCTTACGACCATCTGCCAAATAATTAGGCCTTGGCGTAATACTGTAATCCGCGGTAGAGTACATATTGTACCACCAAAAATGATTAGCGCAGGTAAAACTTGCATCCTTAGTCTTTAATGCATCCCATATTTTAGGTTGTTGTACCAGTTTATTAGACTGTCGCCAAAACTTGACCTCACATTCTTCCTTGAAATACCATCCATTTCCAACAATCCCATGTTCCGATGGCCATTTTCCCGTTAGGTAGGTAGATTGTGCCGAACAAGTAACTGCTGGTAAAACAGGTTTGATATATTTGGATTCACCCTTTTCTAAAAACGACTGTATAAAAGGGGTATGCTCCCCAATGAGTCGTTTCGTGAGTCCCACCACATTTATTACAACTGTCTTCTTCATACTACAAGCGGTCTTTTAACCAATTTAGTTCCCTAATAATAGATTGGGTAAGGTCTTCCTTTAAATCAGAAGGCAAGACATCCCATGTATAGGTTTCTATTTCTAAGTGTTCCGTAATCCGATGTTTTCTTAAATAATCCAAGGTCTTTAAAATATGATCTTGGGTAGAAAAAAGGGCTCCAAACTCTTCTAAGAAGATCGGTACATGAAAATGCGCCCGTAACTCCTTAAAATCACCCTTATTTTGAAGTACGATAGGTAAATCGCTATAGGTACGTACCTGATTGTCTATTTTTTCGGTAACCTGATGTAAATAGGTGGGTTCGTTAAATTGTGAAAGTAACTTCCAAACCTTATCATCATCCAAACCATTAAACAGAATCTTTAAGGCTGCACTAACCTGAATTTTTCCAGTTTTGATATTGGCGGAGTTGAATTTGGCAAAAGTATCTTCCGGCTCCTCATATGCTAAGGAAAAATGACAAATATCATAACAAACGGTTATATAGCGTTTGATGATTTTCTCGATTTCCGCATCGTCTTTGTTTAGAGAATACTGAAGCATCTCCACACCTATGGGTACTAAATAATTCGTAAAAAAAGAAAGCACCTCGTCACTATTTTCTAGTAGCCCATCTGGCTCAGGCTCTACGTCCAAATGGAGATATGTACCTGTTTTTTTTTCTATATCGTACAGATGCTTTGCTACAAGCACCATCTGCTCAGCTCCTTTTCTAAAAGCCTTTTCCTTATCATCAGTAGTCTTATGCCAATGTTTGTAACTAATAGGCGATGTGGAAATCCCTCCAGAAAGTCCTTCTGGAAGCAAAACCGCTAACTGATTAAAAAGGCGAAGTGTGTATGTTAGGCGATTTTTAGTTGTCCAATCCGGCGCATGTACATTATCCTTCACACGTTCATCATGAAAATTACCATAAGGGAAACCGTTCATGGTAAATATATACACATCATTTTCCTCTAACCAAGCTTGAAATTGCGACATATTTTGACTTTCCGCAAGTTCTTTGCTAGCGGTATTGGACAACCGCAGTCCTAAACCAAAAGAAGCCGAAGCAGAGACGGCTGCCTTAATGGCGGGCACATGCTGCTTTAAACTTTCAAAAGTATTTTTCCAATCCTGACCTGGATGTATATTGGTACAATAAGAAAGATGGTATGTATTATCAATAAGCATTTGATTATTGGTTTACGGTGGCGTACTTATTCAATTTGGCAATGGCTTGGGACATCAATGTCATATCTATGGTATGTACATCGTGTTTTTTACCTATCCCAGAAATAAGCGTAATGGTCAATTCTCCGCCGAGATGCTCTCTAAACTCCTCGATTCCATGTAGGAGTTCGTCTGTTTCATCATTAGAGTTTAAAGGAAGGGACAAATCAAAACCAATAGCCAACATTACTTCTAAAATATGCTGTAAATCACTTTCTGTTATAAGTCCAACCAAGTGTGCATACGTAAGGTCCAAGGCAATGCCTTTTGCAACGGCCTCTCCATGACGCAGACTATAGTTAGTCATATATTCCATTTTGTGTGCTGCCCAGTGACCAAAATCTAGTGGTCTTGAAGAGCCAGATTCAAATGGATCCCCACCTTGGGAAATATGGTGCATGTGCATTTCCGCACATTTATAAATGACATAGTGCATGACCTCCATATCCCTTTCCTTCAAATCAAGGGCATGGTCTGCGATATACTCAAAAAACAGTTTATCCTTAATTAGCGCCACTTTTATGGCCTCCGCAACTCCAGAAATCCAATCTCGCTGCTCCAAGGTCTTTAAAAAATCGCTATCATTTATAATAGCAAAAGGTGGTGCAAAAGTACCTAGGAAATTTTTTTTGTTAAATGTATTTACGCTATTCTTTACCCCTACGGCAGCGTCGTTCTGTGAAAGTACTGTCGTGGGAATACGAATAAGCTTTACACCTCTATGGGCAATAGCGGCGGCATATCCTGCCATATCTATGAGCGCTCCACCTCCAATAGCAATTACAAAAGAATGTCTACAGATGGCATTTTCATTTATTCCTTTGAGGACAGTCTCTACGGCTTCGGAACTATTTTTGGACTGCTCTCCACCATCCAAAACAATACTTTGGGTATGTTTCAATTGGTTGTGGTGTTCGGTGCAATACGCTTCAATTTGGACCAATAAACTAGGATGCGCATTTACAACTCCCTTATCAATAACAAAAAGCAGTTTTACAGCTTCATTGGGTTTATACTTCTGGATAATACCCGATAATAAAGAATTGCCACTATGAAAAACCCCCTGTGTAAAATACAATTGGTATTCATAGGGAACGGAAAATGATTGTTTTATTGAGGATAAATGCATAATTCTTAGGTAACAGCAAATAGTTTAGAGAGCATTAAGGATAAGGGCAACAATAATAAGACACCTAATCCAATATACCAATTGGAGAAGCCTACGGCCCAACAGGCATCCATAACCACCAAGGATAGCACACCAGCCATCACGGCTTTTTTAATATGCGCCGGGGAATTTTCAGTATAGGCCTTCAACAGCGGCCTGTAGATTAAAAAAGCAAAAAGCAACAAAAACGGCACTGCAATTAACAAATTAGTACTATGTATAGCGATACCTACTGCAATCAATACGATCACTCCGGCGTACATAACAGCCGCCATAATAATATGTTTTTTATTATCCCCATGGACTTCTCCCCTGCTAATTAAGGTAATGGCAAAAATGTATAACACAGGGATAATCGCAATCCAAATAATAGGAATTTCGCCTAAAATAGACATACCCAGCAAAAGATTAAGTCCTCTACAAAGCCCCATGACTAAGGGGCCAAAGAAGGAATGTGATTTTGCTATACCATCATAAACATAAATGGTTACCGCCAAAATTATGGCGATATATCCTGAAATATCGGAAACCAATACGGCCAAAGCGTATCCCAAAAGCATAAGCACTGCTCCAAAGGTCGCCGCTTGCTTAATAGAAACAACCCCACTGGGAATAGGTCTCTCCGGACGCTCCACTGCATCTAATTTAGCATCGAAAACATCGTTTAAAACCACGCCACCAGCGTATAAAAAGACAGAAGCAAAAACCAATAGAGCAATGGTTCCTGTATCCACAAGAAAATAGTCAATGGAAGCTATCCCGCTAAAAAAGCAGGATATGGCAACACCCGCCAAAATATCGGCAGCTGCTGTTGGTAAGTTGGCAGGTCTGGCCAAGCGGGCCAGTCCCATGAGTTTATTAAGCATACTAGCTAATTTGATTTTCGTCTATTCTAGGCAACTGTCCGCGAAGCACGCTATTATCGTTGAACAATTGCGACTGATCTATCCCGTTAGGATTCAACCAGTGTTCCTCTTTCATTCTACCATTCTTACTAAACGCATCCAATGCATTTTGGTAACAAGTCTTTATTACATCTTCTTTTGCAATACCACGCTTTAACATTAGAGAAGCTGTTTTTGGAACAGCCATTGGATCGCTCACACCCCAATCAGCTGAACTATCTACGATAATATTGTCACTACCGAATTTACGCACAACTTCTACCATGCGTTCGTTGCCCATTTTCGTCTTAGGGTAAATTGTAAATGCTGCAATAAATCCCCTGTCCAAAACGGCTTTAACGGTTTCTTCATTATTATGGTCGATAATAACATTTGCTGGATCTAAACCATGTTCTATACATACTTCCATGCTTTTGATAGTGCCTGCTTTCTTATCTCTATGTGGTGTATGTATTTGAACAGTCATGTCTAACTCCTTAGCCATATCCAACTGCATTCTAAAGAACTTGTCCTCCGCTGGAGTTTGATCATCATAACCGATTTCGCCAATGGCGACTACATTTTCCTTATGCAAATACAAGGGTAAAAGCTCAATCACCTGCTCGGCCAAGGCTTCATTATTAGCTTCCTTTGAATTTAAACCAATAGTACAATAATGTTTAATACCAAATTGAGCCGCCCTAAACGGTTCCCAACCCACCAAACTGCTGAAGTAGTCTTGAAAAGAACCTACTTGAGTTCTCGGTTGCCCCAACCAAAACGAAGGCTCTATTACCGCCACAACACCGGCAGCTGCCATAGCCTCATAATCATCTGTAGTACGGGCACTCATATGTACATGTGGATCTATAATCATCATCTTATCTTCCATAGTCTAATCTTTTAAGGTATTCCAAGTTATTTTATCCGAAGCTATTTGCTCTTTTAATCCTTTATGTTGTTCCAGTAATGCCAATGCCCTGTCGTCACCCGAAAAATAACAGCACAAACCACCCGCCTTTTTTTCAATAGGGTCTTCACTAGCTAATAAACGCTCCATATCCGAAAGCAATGTGTCGTCTATAAACTTAGAAACCGGTCTCCAGAACATCGGGTCAATTTTTCTTGAAGCCGCCCAACGTTCATGTGCATAATCTGAAATAATTCGCGTTAAATCCTTATTAGCTCTTTCGTCTACAGACTGTATCAACCCTAAATCCCGCTCCATAAAAGCAGCTTTAAGATACATTTGATTCCATTGTTGATCATTGAAAAACAAGGCCGGATAAGGATTATTCAAAGTAATAGCATCAAATATTATAGATATGTTGGTTCGTAATGCCTCAACAGCGGCATATTTAAAACTTTTCGATTCGGGTAATATTGTTAAATACCTTAAAAATGTTTCCAGCTCGGTGGTGTCAGCCACCTCAATAATCTTTGCTACCTCCTGGGTATAGAACTCGGAGTTTACTTCGAGAACTTTCGTAAGCAAAAATATTCTTGAAACCTGAAGTAAGTCTGCACTGTGAGATTTAAAATAAGAAATAGTATCGGTCGTATGGTCATTATAATTTACGACTAGCGTTTTATCAAACTTAGCAGCCAACTGACTGTATGTCATAAACAAATCTCTTGCTGATTTGGGGCTCTTTAACTTGGCTGTTTTTTCATTCAACCAATCCAATGCTTCTTGCCCTGTATTTTTCTTTAAGATTTCGTAAATCTCCTCGCTTTTGTACATTACTTGTAGATTGTAAATTGCTTTTACTCAAAATTAATTATTAAAAGCCATAAAGCCTTATTTTTGTGGTATAAAGAACGTTTTTTGATGCCAAAACAGTTCTTTTATTTAAAACTTAAAACTATGCTAGGCCTAAAATTACCTACAGACCCAAGATGGGTAAATATTGTAGCGAAGAATATAGATGAAATTTTAACTGATCATGCTTATTGCGAGCAAAAGGCAGCGAGTACTGCTATATCACTCATTGTATCCTTTCCGGAATATCCAGAATTGATTGAAGAAATGGTTGCTTTGTCAAGGGAAGAGATGGGTCATTTTAAGATGGTACACGATTTAATTTTAGAGAGAGGGCAAACCTTAGGAAGGGACCGCAAGGATGATTATGTATTGGAACTTATAAAATTTTTTCCAAAAGGCGGAAGCAGAACTACCCAGTTGGTGCACAGGCTTTTATATGCTGCATTGATAGAAGCAAGGAGTTGTGAACGTTTTCGCTTACTTTCCGAAGAATTGGAAGACAAAAACTTAGCTGAATTCTATCGTAAATTAATGATTAGCGAAGCGGGACATTATACTATGTTTTTGAAATTTGCTCGTAAGTACGGGGATTTAAGAGAGGTAAACCAAAAATGGGAAGACTTACTGGTCTACGAAGCCCAAATCATGAAAAACCTGGGAACCAATGAAACCATTCACGGCTAAGATTTGATTCCATTCTGGGTATACTACAGATGTTTTATTACCATCTTACAAACCAGTTTTTACTCGTGTGTTTTTCTAGTACGGCTCAATTTAGCAGTAGAAAAATAGGAGCGTGACGTTGATGATAACATGCTGCCAACATCCTAAGCTAGGATTGGAATAAATATCGATTACTGCAAACTTTTATATTTTAAAAATCAGTGATTTTAGTTCTTTAATTTCTCCACATAATAATCATATAGTGCAAATTGTGAACGAACTTTTTCTTTGTCATTCTTGCGATACGCATTGTCCTGAGCTTCATTAAACAGACGTGCTTTTACATTGTCTGCCCAGGATATTTCAAATGTATCTAATAATTCCTGCTTTATATCTTCATCATAGACAGGACAGCCAACTTCTACCCTATTCTCTAAATTACGAGTCATAAAATCGGCTGAAGAAATATAGACTTTGGTTTCGCCGTCATTGCAGAAAATGAACATTCTTGGATGTTCCAAAAACTTATCTATGATACTTATGGCCTCAATATTCTCACTCATCCCTTTTACCCCAGGAATAAGGCAGCAAATACCTCTAACGATTAACTGAATCTTTACCCCAGCATTACTAGCTTTGTATAAACGATCGATCATCTCGTAAGACGTAAAACTGTTCATCTTAATTTTAATGAACGCCTCTTTTCCTGCCTGGGCATTCTCTATTTCTTGATCGATTAATTCCTTGAACACTTTGGTAGTGTAATGTGGTGATACGATTAAGTGCTTATATTTATTGATTTTATACGTTGTCTCAAAGAAATCGAACACTTTATTCAATTCTTTTAAAATTGAATCATTAGCTGTAAACAGCGTATAATCAGTATAAATTTTGGCCGTAGATTCATTGAAATTACCGGTACTTATAAAACCGTAGCGTTTCATATGCCCCTCCTCCTCACGCTCAATAAGACAGATTTTACTATGTACTTTTAAACCTGGTACCCCAAAAATCAATTTTACCCCTTCTGCTTGCAGTTCTTCTGCATAGCGAATATTTGCATGCTCGTCAAAACGGGCCCTAAGCTCTATTTGCAGGGTTACCTGCTTTCCGTTTTTTACCGCATTTGACAAACAAGCAGCTACCTGAGAGTCATTTGCAAGTCGGTATACCGTGATTTTTATCGTTTTTACTTTTGGATCTAAAGCCGCTTCCCTTAAGAATTTTAAAACGTAAGAAAAGGTATGATATGGGGTATATTGGAGATAATCCTTTTCTGAAATTTTTTCCAATAAACTGCCTTCCAAACTCAATCCTTTTATAGGCAAAGGGGTGATTTTTTCATATAATAAATCCTGTCTACCCAGACTTGGGAAGCTTAAATAATCCCTTTTATTATGATATCGACCACCAGGAATTACGCTATCGGTATCCTCAACTTTCATTTTCTCCTTTAAGAATTGCAAGGTGTCCTTCCCTATTTTCATATCATATACAAACCGTACGGGATTACTTATTTTACGATGCTCCACACTGGAATATATCTTTTCTATAAAACTCTTACTTAAGTCATTGTCTATATCCAATTCCGCATCCCTAGTAATCTTAATCATGTGTGCAGATATGGCACTATAATCAAACATGGTAAATATGCTATCCATGCAATACCGAATCACATCATCTAGCATAATTACAAAATCCTTATCCCCTTCCTTTGGAAGCACAACAAAACGTTCTATGCCTTTAGGTATTTCTATTAATGCGTATCTTTTTTCTATTGTGCTAGAGGTCTCTCTTGTTCTATCATCGGGTTTTAGCAACATTCTAATAGCCAAGTAGGCAGCTGTATCTTTTAAGGTAGGGAATTCTGCATAATCACTTAGAATTATAGAAGTAAGCTGTGGACTTACATTTTCAAGAAAATATTTCTTTACAAATTCTTGCTGACTTCTAGACAACTCTCTCTCTGTTAATAAAAAAATATTCTGTGCTTCTAGTTCCTTTTCTATTTGTAAAATGATATCAATACTTTTCGCCTGTTGCTGAATAACAACCTTAGTAATTTCCTCTAACAGGTCCTTAGCGATTTCTCCACCTAATACACTCTTACCTTTTTTACCAGCTTCTACAATACGTTTCACCGTTGCATAACGCACACTAAAAAACTCATCTAAGTTATTAGAGAAAATCCCTGTGAACCTTAATCGTTCTATCAAGGGCACATTTTTATCGGCACTTTCCTGCAGCACGCGCTCGTTAAATTTTAGCCAGCTTATTTCCCTATTGATATATTGATTTTTACTCTTCATCATTTCTTTAACTGCTTTGGAAAAATAGTTTGTATTGTTGTCCCTTTAGAAATGGAACTCCAAGATTTCTCATTGAAGTGCAGGTGAACGAATCCAGCTGTTGGTACATTATCTATATGTTGACTTCCTAATGAATTGGCAATATGGGTAAAAGCGTGGTTATGACCAAAAATTAAAACGGTATTTAGTTGATTTGGTAAGTTTCTAACAATATCTAGTACATAGTTTCCGGAAAAATCATAAAGCTCCGGAATAATTGTAAAGCTCCCCAACGGAAACCTGAGTTGCCGCAAGCATATCATGGCCGTATGCAGTGCTCTGTTTGCTGGACTAGAAAAGGCAAAATCAATCTCCATACCCTTCTCAGCTAATTCTTTACCTACTAATTTAGCATCGCTTATACCTCTTTGCAGTAAAGCTCTGTCCTCATCACTTACGTTAAGCTCCCAAGAAGATTTTCCGTGGCGCATTAAGAGTAGATTCTTCATATTGTTGTGTAATTTAAGGGGCTAAACGCTCTATTTTCCAATCAAAATTTTCTTGAAGACTATACCGTATTCTATCGTGTAATCTATTGGGCCTACCTTGCCAGAATTCTATAGACATAGGCTTTACAATGTATCCGCCCCAATTTTTAGGCCTTTGAATTTCCTTCCCATCGTACTCCACTTCTAAAAGTTTTAATTTCTCTTCCAAAACATCTCTAGAAGGAATTACCGAACTCTGATTAGAAGCCATAGCACCCAGCTTACTGCCATCAGGTCTTGATTCAAAATAACCATCTGAAAGATTCTCAGCAATTTTCTCTGCATTTCCCTTTATGATAATCTGACGTTCCATCGCAGGCCAAAAAAATGAAATACAAACGTGTTGGTTCTTCGCGATTGCATTGCCTTTTTCACTGTCATAATTTGTATAAAAAATAAAACCCTCGTAGGTATACTTTTTTAAGAGCACTACTCGGCTCTTGGGATACCCATCCAGACCAATAGTAGATACCGTCATGGCATTAGCCTCTTCTACACCATCGGATTTTTCCGTCTCATAGAACCATGTTTGGAACAACTGCATCGGATTATCAGATACATTTGTCTCTATCAGTTCACTTTTCTCGTAAGATTTTCTGTAATTCCCTAAATCTTTTTGCATGTATAAAACTAAGAAAACAAGATAATCAAAGTTTAGGAAAAGATGGGAGATTGTAAAGTAAGAATTTTGTTTTTAAGAAAACTTTAAAGGATGGAGGATTGGATACCCAACTGTAAAACCTAATTAAAATTCAAAGTACTGACCATCATCCGCAAGTTCCACGTTCTCGAAGACTTGCTGCGCCTCCTTCTTAAAAAGGGAAATAGATTTGTATCTAGTTGAATAATGACCTAACACTAAAGTTCCCACCTTAGCATCTTTAGCAATCTGGGCAGCTTCCGTTGCCGTAGCATGTTTGGTCTTTTTAGCTAAGTGCGCTTCCGACTCTAAAAATGTAGCTTCATGATATAACACGTCTACACCCGTAATTATCGGAACGATGTCTGGTTTATAAGCTGTATCACTACAAAAGGCATAGGACTTTGATTTTGGCGGATCAAAGGAAAGCAGATTGTTGGCCACAATTTCGCCATTATCCAAAACCACATCCTTACCATTTTTTATATTTTGAAAATAAGCTTTGTCTATTTTATATTTGGACACCGCATTGATGTCTAGTTTTCGTTCTCCCACTTTCTCTCGGAACAAATATCCGTTGGTATACACCCTATGGTCTAATGGTATAGTTGCTACACTTACTTTTTCATCCTCATAAACAACTTCGCCTTGCTTAGAAGAAAGCTCATGAAAACACAGGAGATAATTCGTCCATGAATCACCCAGTTTCAACAACAGGGTTATCGCTTCCTTTATACCTTTTGGACCGTACACATGCATCTCCTTATCTCTTCCCAACAACCTAAAGGTGGAAATAAGTCCCGGCAAACCAAAGAAATGATCGCCATGTAAATGCGAAATAAAAATATGGTTGATTCTTGAAAACTTGATTTTATGCTTCCGTAGTTGCACCTGCGTTCCTTCCCCACAGTCTATCAAAAACATATGGTTCTTAATCTCCAAAACTTGCGAGGTTGGATTGGTTAAAGTACGGGGTGTAGCGGCATAACAACCTAGTATGGTCAACTTCACAGGCCTAAATCCCTTTCTATTTCCTCCATTTCAATAATATCCTTTGCCTCCTGTAAAGTAGGGCAAACCATAATCTCTTCCGGCACTTCGTCATAAGTTACCTTATTGGTTACTATCACAAAAGACTTGCCATTTTTTTTGTGTGTATTGGAAAGTTCCAAAAATTCCAATATATCGCCGGCGGCTAGTTTTTTAAAGGAAAAAAGATTCAGAATCAGATTATCATCTTTAATCTTATCGTACTCCTTATTTAGGTTATCCAAAAATGTGGTGATAGAAATTTTTTCTTGGTATACCGTTGATATATTTCCTTCTTTATCAAAAATCATAGGGCTCTTATTTAATCTTAGAAGCCAGCAAATAAAGTACTGCCATTCGTATTGCTACACCATTTTCTACTTGGTTTAGAATAATGGACTGTTTAGAATCTGCTACGTCACTGGTAATCTCTACTCCTCTATTTATAGGTCCCGGATGCATGATTACAATTTCTTTGTCCAAACTGTCTAACAACTTCTTATTGACTCCGAATTGCTGCGTATACTCCCTTGTTGTGGGAAAGTAACTAATATCTAGCCGTTCGTTCTGTATGCGTAACATATTAGCCACATCGCACCATTCCAATGCTTTACGCAGGTTTGTCTCCACAGATACTCCTAAAGATTCTACATATTTTGGAAGTAGTGTCTTAGGGCCACACACCTTTACATTAGCCCCCTGAAGTTTTAAAGCGAATATATTGGAAAGTGCCACGCGGGAGTGTAATATATCTCCAACAATGACTACATTCTTGCCAGTTACATCACCAAGCCGTTCCCTAATCGAATAAGAATCAAGCAGCGCCTGTGTTGGATGTTCGTGGGCACCATCCCCGGCATTAATAATAGCGGCTTTTACATGTTTAGACAAAAAGATCCCCGCTCCAGGGCTGGGATGTCGCATGACTACCATGTCTACCTTCATAGATAGAATATTATTAACCGTATCTATTAAGGTCTCTCCTTTTTTTAATGATGATTGGTTTGCAGAAAAATTGATAACATCCGCAGATAAACGCTTTTCAGCAAGTTCAAAGGATAACTTGGTACGTGTACTATTTTCAAAGAAAATATTGGCTATGGTGATATCTCTTAAAGAGGGTACTTTTTTGATAGATCGATTAATGACCTCCTTAAAATGATCTGCAGTTTCAAAAATAAGTTGAATATCCGACTCCTTTAGGTATTTAATTCCCAATAAGTGATGTACACTCAGTTCGCTCATTTTCTATCTATTAATCAAATATATTACGTCCTTACCTTCATTTTCCTCCCACATAACCTTTACTTTTTCACCATCAATTGCATCTACCTGCCTACCCCTATAATTAGGCTGTATGGGCAAATGTCTACTAAACCTTCGATCGATTAAGGCTAATAATTCCACCTCAGCAGGTCTTCCAAAGGATTGTAGTGCTGTTAATGCAGCATTAATACTACGACCGGTATAGAGTACATCATCAATCAAAACAACATTTTTATCCTCTATCAAAAAATTTATTTTAGTCTTCGTAGCTTCCAAAGGTTTATCTCCTCTTCTAAAGTCATCACGATAAAAAGTAATATCTAAAACTCCAATATCTATATGCTTAACACCATATTCTTCCTTTAAAATTTTACAGAGACGTTGTGCCACGAATATTCCACGCGGCTGTAGCCCTATTAATACCGTATTTTTAAAATCTAAATGGTTCTCAAGAAGTTGACAAGCCAAACGATGTAGAATGATGTTGATTTCTTTTGAAGAGAGTAATACTTTTTGACCCATAATCGTCCATCACACATTTAGCTTCACAAAAATAGGGAATTCAATTAAATATTCTTGAACCGTTTATTTTTAAATAAAAAAGCCCCGACCAAAAATTGGTCGGGGCTTCCTAATATGTTAAAAATAAAAGGTTACTTCTTCTTTTTAGAATCAGCAGCTTCCATTTTTTCTTTTAATGCTTGTAGTGCATCATTCGCATCACCTAGGGTTGTTTTAGCTTCGTCCGCACTAGTCGCTTGTCTTTTGACAGCAGCTTTTACGTTGCGTTGCTCTTCTTCCCTAAAGATAGCAGTATGACTAGCTACCACGCGCTTAAAGTCTTTGTTGAACTCAATGATTTTGAATTCTGCTTCGTCGCCTTTAGCTAACTTTTTACCGTCTTCCTTCTCTAAATGACGTTGTGGAATAAACGCTGTAATATCCTCGTTAAAGTCTATTGTAGCACCTTTATCAACTATTTCTGTAATAGTAGCCGTATGAACGGTTCCTAAAGCAAATTCCTTCTCGTACTTATCCCATGGATTTTCGGTTGTTTGTTTGTGACCTAAACTTAGCTTACGTCCTTCCACATCCAATTCCAAAACTTCCACTTCCAAGGTATCACCAACATTGGTGAATTCTGATGGATGCTTAACTTTCTTAGTCCAAGAAAGGTCAGAGATATAAATCAAACCATCGATACCTTCTTCCAATTCTACAAACACACCAAAATTGGTGAAGTTTCTAACGATACCACTGTGCTTAGAACCTACAGGGTATTTAGACGTAATATCCGTCCAAGGGTCTGGCGTCAATTGCTTGATACCTAAGGACATTTTACGGTCCTCACGATCCAAGGTTAATACTACTGCTTCTACCTCATCACCAACTTTTACAAAGTCCTGCGCAGAGCGTAAGTGAGTAGACCATGACATTTCAGAAACGTGTATCAAACCTTCTACACCTTCTACAACTTCGATAAATGCACCGTAATCTGCTATAACTACAACTTTACCTTTTACCTTATCACCAATTTTAATTTCATCACTAAGGGCTTCCCAAGGATGTTTTTCCAGTTGTTTAAGACCTAATTGTATTCTAGATTTGTTCTCATCAAAATCAAGAATTACAACATTTAATTTCTGGTCAAGTTCAACAACCTCATTCGGGTGGTTAATTCTACTCCAAGAAAGGTCAGTAATATGTACAAGACCATCAACACCACCAAGATCAATAAAGACACCGTAAGAAGTAATGTTTTTAACAACACCTTCTAATACTTGTCCTTTTTCTAGTTGGCTAATGATTTCTTTTTTCTGTTCTTCAATATCAGCTTCGATAAGTGCTTTATGAGAAACAACAACGTTTTTGAATTCGTGGTTGATTTTCACCACCTTGAATTCCATCGTTTTGTTTACATACTGATCGTAGTCACGAATTGGTTTCACATCAATTTGAGATCCTGGCAAGAATGCCTCAATTCCAAAAACGTCAACGATCATACCACCTTTAGTTCTGCATTTTACAAAACCACTAACGATTTCCTCATTGTCATGGGCCGCATTTACACGATCCCAAGCCATAATGGTACGAGCCTTTCTATGCGAAAGCACCAATTGACCACTTTTATCCTCACGGATATCTATAAGAACCTCTACTTTATCCCCTACTTTTAAATCGGGATTGTAACGGAACTCATTCAAGGAAATTACACCTTCGGATTTTGCGTTAATATCAATTATCGCTTCTCTATCCGTAATGTAAACTACCGTTCCCGTAACTACTTCCTCATCGGCAGTATCTACAAAGTTCTGGGCTACTAATTCCTCGAATTCCTTAAGTTTAGAATCATCAACACGTTCAATTCCTTGCTCGTATTTCTCCCAATTAAAGTTTTCTAAAAATTCTTGAGGATCTTGAACAGGAGTCTGTTCTTTAGTTTCTTGAACTACTTCCGTAGTTTCTGGAGTTGCTGTTACAGTTTCTACCGCTTCAGCTGGTTTTTTGTCTTCAGCCATTTGCTGATATTTAAATTTGTATTCTACGATTGTATTAAGAGCTAATCGGCTATCGCAGAAGTTGTTATTTTTATTTATTTTTTCCCTTTCCGCTCCAACTAATGCCGTAAAAAAGGTGTGCAAAAATACAACTTATATCCTTAATTACAAACATGCATTACACTTAGCATGCAAAAGGTCTGGAGTTTACCAATTTTTTAGGTTTAATTACTTCAAATATTACTATCTTTCACTTACAAATATTAACCGTTAAAAATAATCTTATGAGTGTTAAAGCAAAGTATCAAGGGGTTTTAGATCTTGGTGAGCAATTAGGAATTAAAAATGGCAACGTTACAGAGGAAGGTAATGTACTTAAAATAAAAGGTGAAGCAAATACACCTTATGAGAAAGATTTGATTTGGGATAAAATCAAGTCAATAGGTGGCGAAAGTGCTTCTGATGTAAAAGCGAATATAACTGTAGCGGATGATTCCGTTTATCACAGACATACCGTAGCAAGCGGTGAGTCATTGAGTAAAATCGCGAAACACTACTATGGTGACGCTATGAAATACAAGCAAATTTTTGAAGCCAATACTAATATCCTTAAAAATCCTGATGTAATTCATCCAGATCAAGTTTTGGTTATTCCAAATTCATAATATCTTAGACTTGCCTGTACAAAGGCAATCAAAATTAAAAATGCCACTGAATTCAGTGGCATTTTGATTTAATTAGATTTTATAAATACTTCCTTTTAATAACGAGCGAAAAAAATAAGTTATCCTTTCTTATCTATAACCCGTAACGCATAATTGTACATGCGCTCAAACTGCTCTTTTAGACCCATATCACTATTGTCGAAACCTATAGCATTTTCTGCTCTCATCAATGGAGAAAATTCACGGTGTGAATCTACATAATCACGTTTTTCAACATTTTCTAACACATCCTCATAAGCAACTTTCTCTCCTCTATCCAATAATTCCTTATACCTTCTATAGGCTCTTTTTTCTGGTGAAGCTGTCATAAAAATTTTGAGTTCCGCATTTGGAAAAACAACAGTTCCAATATCCCGACCATCCATTACAATACCTTTTTCAGTTCCCATCTGCTGTTGCAAGGCTACTAACTTGATGCGCACTTGCTCAATTTCCGCAATCCTGCTCACATTCTTCGACACCTCCATCTTCCTTATTTCTCCTTCTACATTTTTATCGTTTAGATACATTTCTGAAAAACCTAAATCTTCGTTAAAGACAAATCTCAATCGAATACCGGAAAGTTGCGCTATCAAACCCGGAATATCCTCTGAATTAGTTGTAATCAGTCCATTTTGCATGGCAAATAAGGTAATGGCGCGGTACATAGCTCCCGTATCCACATAAACATAACCCAAAGCCTTTGCTAATTGCTTAGCTAGGGTACTTTTTCCAGTAGATGAATATCCGTCTATGGCTATCGTTATATTTTTCATTTTTGCCGAATTTATTTCAGTACTAATAAAAGTAGTAAGAAATAGTTTTCAACTGCGCTTGAATGCACAGCTATTTACTATTAAAGCTTCTTTGCGTTCTTTACTTTAGTATTAGTTAATGCAATATCTATTACCTCGTGCATATCTTTCACGTAGTGGAACGTAAGCCCCTTTAGGTAATCTTCCTTAATTTCCTTGATATCCCGTTCATTATCAGCACAAAGGATTATTTCCTTTATTCTGGCACGTTTTGCGGCCAAAATCTTTTCCTTGATGCCCCCGACAGGAAGTACTTTACCCCTTAAGGTAATTTCCCCTGTCATAGCTAAACTCTTTTTCACCCTTTTCTGGGTAAATAATGAAATTAATGATGTTAACATTGTAATACCAGCACTGGGTCCATCTTTTGGAGTAGCTCCCTCTGGAACATGAATATGTACATTATACTTTTCGAATATCTCAGCATCCAATCCAAAACGCTCTGCGTTAGATTTAATATACTCCATTGCAATTGTGGCAGATTCCTTCATAACCTTGCCCAAGTTACCCGTTATACTTAAAGTACCCTTTCCTTTTGACAGAATAGACTCTATAAATAAGATATCACCGCCAACACTCGTCCAGGCTAATCCTGTAACTACACCAGCTACCTCATTGTTTTCGTATTTATCACGCTCCATCTTGGGAGCTCCTAGCACTTTAATGACATCCTCATTAGTTACTTTTATATCATATTCTTCCTCAATAGCAATAGACTTCGCAGCATATCGTACCATTTTGGCTATTTGCTTTTCTAAACTACGCACACCTGATTCTCGCGTATAACCTTCCACTATTTTCTCTAACTGAGGTTTTGCGATTTTTAAATGGGTAGTGTCCAGGCCATGTTCTACTAATTGTTTGGGTAGTAAATGCTTTTTAGCAATTTCTACTTTTTCTTCGATGGTATAACCACTTACGTTTATAATTTCCATACGATCACGCAAAGCTGGCTGTATGGTTCCTAAGTTATTTGCCGTGGCAATAAACATAACTTTAGAAAGGTCATACCCCATTTCCAAGAAATTATCGTGAAACTCACTATTCTGCTCCGGATCTAACACTTCTAGCATTGCTGAAGATGGATCGCCCTGATGACTATTAGATAATTTGTCTATTTCATCCAATATAAAGACAGGATTTGAGGTTCCAGCTTTTTTAAGACTCTGTATGATTCTTCCAGGCATGGCACCAATATAGGTTTTACGGTGGCCTCTAATCTCCGCCTCATCGCGTAAACCACCTAAAGAAATACGTACATATTCTCTGCCCAATGCTTCTGCTACAGATTTACCTAAAGAGGTTTTTCCTACCCCTGGTGGTCCGTATAAACAAAGAATAGGGGATTTCATATCGTTCCGCAATTTTAATACCGCCAGATACTCAATTATTCTCCGTTTTACGTCTTCCAAACCATAATGATCCCGATTCAGAATTCGTTCTGCTCGTTTTAAATCGAACTTATCCTTGGAAAATTCGTTCCAAGGCAAATCTATAAGCAAGTCCAAGTAATTGCGTTGTATCGAATATTCGGCTACTTGCGGATTCATTCGTTGCATTTTGGCCAACTCTTTGGTAAAATGTTCCTTTACTTTTTTACCCCATTTCTTTTTTTTAGCCTTCGCTCGCATTTCTTCCAACTCATCATCATAAGAAACACCACCCAATTCCTCTTGGATAGTCTTCATCTGTTGATGTAGAAAATATTCGCGCTGCTGTTGGTCCAAATCGCTGCGTACTTTGGATTGTATGTCGTTCTTTAACTCCAACTTTTGCATCTCTACGTTCATGTACTTAAGCGTAGCTAATGCACGCTCTTGAAGATCGCCAATCTCCAACAATTCCTGTTTGGCCTTTACATCAAGGTTTAGATTTGAAGAAACAAAATTGATTAAGAAGGAATCACTTTGAATATTCTTAATAGCGAAAGAAGCCTCGCTCGGGATATTTGGATTGTCCTTAATAATTTTTAAGGCCAAGTCCTTAATCGATTCAATTATGGCCATAAACTCCCCATTGTTTGCATCGGGTCTAAGTTCTACCGTTTCGCGAACCGTAGCAGTAAAATATGGCTTTTTGGTCAGCACCTCGGCAACTTCAAAACGCTTTTTACCTTGAATGATTACAGTTGTGTTACCATCAGGCATTTGCAGTACTCGGAGAATGCGTGCGACGGTCCCCAAGGTATTTATATCACTTACTTCCGGGTTTTCTGTCCCCTCATCCTTTTGGGACACCACCCCAATAACTTTACTCCCATTATTGGCATCCTTTATCAATTGTATAGAGGAATCCCTACCCGCTGTTATAGGAATAACAACACCTGGAAACAAAACGGTGTTTCGTAGCGGAAGAATAGGTAATGTTTCTGGTAATTTTTCGTCGTTCATTTGTTCCTCGTCCTCCGCCGAAAGCAAAGGTATCAACTCTGCTTCCTCATCTATTCCCTGAAGGGACATGTTGTCAAAGTTTGAAAATTTAGAATCTCCCATTTCAATATATCAGTCATTCTGTCACCTAACTGACAGAAAAATTAGTTTTACAATTCGTTTTAAAAGTCATATAACTCCCTAAATACAGCATATAGCAATACTAAGGGCAATGCTTCAATATGGGTATTTCAATTCCTATGCCAACCTTGTAGAAATAGGGTACTGGCAAAGCATATTAATTTGAATTTTAGGGATTTCAACTTAAATTAAAAACAGATTTCTAAACAGCACGCAATGCGCTTCTATTTGGTTAAATCAGAATTCGAACAGTAAATCAAACTATACAAGACTATTGAAATATTTAAAAACACAAACCCATCTAATTGTCAAAACACCTGCGAAGCCTATTAAACAGGTCTAAATTTTAGCGTATTCCGATTGTTAAATTAGTTCTACTATTTAGCAATAAAGTAGGTTCAAAAACTAGGATAACCAAAATCTATGCTAAGTCGTTAATCAATTGGGTTGATAATAAATTAGATTCTTTTTAAGTAAACTGTAACAATGCGTAACTTCCTTCATCTCTATAACAAATAAATCACTTTTTTGAGCCAAAAAGAAGTACATATTGATGCATTATTGCAATCGTGCATGCATGGGAAACAAAGTGCGCAGCTAGAAGTTTACAACAGGTATTACAAAGCCATGTATAACACGGCCATACGTATTGTAAAAGATAGCGCTGAAGCAGAAGATGTGATGCAAGAATCGTTTTTAAGCGCGTTTACGAAACTTCACACATTTAAAGCAGAAGTAACCTTTGGAGCTTGGTTAAAACGAATAGTAATAAACAACAGTATTTATCATTACAAAAAGCAACGAAACAAAAATGAAGTTGCTTTGGATGATATGCTTTATAAGGTCGAAGATAATGACGGAATTACTTCGGATCATGTGTTTACAGAACAAAAGGCTCAAAAAGTGATGGAAACCATGAATCGTTTAAAAGATAATTACAGAATTTCTTTGACCTTACATTTAATAGAAGGTTTTGACTATGATGAAATTAGTGAAATTATGAATATAAGTTACGCAAATTGCCGTACCACGATATCACGGGCGAAGGAAAGTTTAAGACAAAAAATAGTAATAACGAACTGATGGAAAAAGATAATTTAGAGGAGTTCTTTGGAGGTTTAAAAGATTCTTTTGACATAAAAGAACCAACAAAAGGGCACCAAGAACGTTTTTTAGAAAAATTGAACTTAGAAAATGGAGTTGCTACCTTAGTGGTTAAAAAAACATCTTGGTGGAAACCTTTGTCCATAGCGGCGTCAGTAGCTCTGGTTTTCGGTGCAAGTATTGGGATGTTCTATCAGAGTTCTTCATTGGAAGAACAAGTAACCAAAGTATCTCCCGAAGTTTCTAATAGCCAGTTTTATTTTGCAAGTCTTATAGAGGAACAGATAAGTGAATTACAAAAGGAAAGTAGTCCTGAAACACAAAAAATAATTTCGGACACTATGATACAGCTCAAAAATTTGGAAACCGATTATAATCGCTTGCAAAAAGAACTGTTAGAAGGCGGTAACCATAAAATGTTACTTAGCGCTATGATTACCAATTTTCAGATAAGAATTGATTTATTACACGATGTACTTGAACAAATTGAATCTATTAAAAATATAAAAAAATATAATGATGCGAACTATACTATTTAAATATACCCTTTTACTACTGGCCTTTAGCCCTATATTCTTAGTGGCAAATAATGATGAATTTGGAGGCAAATATACCAAGGAGAAAACCATAAAAAAGGAGTTCAACGTAAATGCGGACGCCTTACTAAAAGTGAACAACAATTATGGCAATCTGAACATTACCTCTTGGAACGAGAACAGAATTGTCATAGAGGTACATATTAAGACAAACGGCAACAACGAAGAAAAGGTACAACGTAAACTAGATGAAATTTCTGTAAACTTTGATGCAAGTAGCAGTGTGGTATATGCGAAGACCACTTATGGCGAAAAGAACAGTAGCTGGGGTTGGAACTGGGGCAAGAATAACAACGTGAACATGCAGATAAACTACACAATAAAAGTTCCCATTAAGAATAGTGTAAATCTAGACAACGACTACGGTAATATAATCCTAGATCGTGTAGATGGACATGCAAAAATAAATTGTGACTACGGTAGGTTAGAAATTGGCGAACTGCACGGTAGGAATAATCAGCTTAATTTTGATTATACCTCTAAGTCTACCATCGGTTATATTAATAGTGGCGAAATAAGGGCTGACTATTCTGGTTTTACCATTGAAAAGGCGGGTAATTTGATTATAAATACAGATTATACCAACGCAACTATCGATAAAATGGAAAATCTAGAATATATCAGCGACTATGGCAAAATAGCAATTGGGGAGGCCAACAATATTAGCGGAAACGGAGATTATATAACGGTAAAGTTAGGTACCATACATGGCAATGTAGATATAAATGCAGATTATGGTTCTGTAAGGATAGAAGAACTTGCACAAGATGCCGGAAATGTTTCCATAAGAACAGATTACACGGGTATTAAAATAGGATATAACGAACAATATCATTTTGATTTTGACATAACTACTAGTTATTCAGGGGTTAGCGGCAAGGATGATTTTGATATTAACATTAGTACGGAGAAATCTTCTTCAAAACACTATGAAGGCTACTACGGAAGCCCAAATAGCGGTAATAAAATAACATTGAACAGCGATTACGGGGGCATTAGCTTCACAAAAAAATAACACTAACCAACTTGCGAAATCGCAAGTCTAAAACACCAACAAAATGAAAAAGGCGATAGTAGTAACATTTGTATTCGCAATCACAGTATCCTGCTCTGCACAATGGGGTAAGAAAATTAAGGGTAACGGAGAAAAAGTAACTATAGAAAGATCTACTAAAGACTATGATGCCATCGCAGTTTCGGGATGGTTCGATGTGGATTTAGTAGATGGAAAAGAAGGACAATTGACCTTGGAAGGAGAATCTAATCTTTTGGAATACATTACCACCGAAGTTAAGAATGGTAAACTAATCATTAAGACAGAAAATAATGTAAACCTTAAACCGTCTGATTGGAATAGCGGTATACGAATTAGCGTACCCGTGGAAAACGTAAATTCGATTTCGTTATCCGGATCCGGTGACATTGTAGGTAAAAAAACGATAAAAACAGACAGATTGGATACTGCCATGTCTGGGTCTGGTGATATTACCTTGAATATAGCAACCAGTGCTGTCGATGCTAGCATGTCCGGCTCTGGTGATATTACCCTTAGTGGAAATACTACGGATTTTTCCGCTACTATCTCTGGGAGTGGGGATATTAAGGCTTTTGATTTGGAGGCCGATAATGTAGAGGCCACCGTTTCGGGTTCTGCAGATATAAAGGTAACGGCAAATAAGATGCTAAAGGCAAGAGTTTCGGGATCCGGGGACATTACCTACAGAGGAAACCCAGAAAAGCTAGACACAAAAACAGCAGGATCTGGAGATATTTCAAAAGACTAACATCAATATAGCGAACAATCAGAAACTAAAAAAGTCCCTTTAAATAAGGGACTTTTTATTTGGTACCCTCAGCAATAATAAAATCCCTGCCAAAAAGAATAAGAATAAAAACAGTATTGCATAACGCATACTACTCACATGGTCCACCACGGCAAAAATGACCATCCCTATAACAATACCTATCTTTTCGGCAACATCATAAAAGCTGAAGTATGAGGTGGTATCATCCGTGTCTGGTAAATACTTGGAATACGTAGATCGCGCCAAAGCTTGTACTCCTCCCATAACCAGACCTACAAACCCGGCTGCAATATAAAATTGCATGGGCGTCTTCATGAAATAGGCATAAAAGCATAGGCATAGCCAAATAAAATTGACAAAAATCAAGGTTTTAATATTCCCAAACTTGGCAGAAGCCTTTGAGGTAACTACCGCACCTACTACGGCAACTAATTGAATGACCAGAATACTAATAATTAGCCCTGTGGTTTTTTCACTATCACTTGCCCAGGAAATTTCTTTTTCTCCAAAGTAAACTGCCATTAGCATTATGGTCTGTACCGCCATGCTGAATACAAAAAAGGCAGTTAAGTAGCGTTTTAAAGGTAAATTGAGTTTTAATTGCTCCCAAACCAATCGTAGTTCTCGAAATCCATTAAATAGTATATCCTTTGTCACTTTGTGCACCTTACCGGCTCCATTTGGTAGCACGTAGAAGGTATATTGGCTGAATATCATCCACCATAATCCAACGGTTATAAAGGAAATTTTCATTGCCTCAAATTTGGCACCGTTCAGTTCTGCTTCCGTAGTCCCAATATCAAATCCAAACCATTGCGGGTTCATAACCATGGCCAAGTTAAACAGCAAAAGAAAAACACTACCAATATATCCCATAGAGAAGCCTTTGGCGCTAATACTGTCTTGTTGTTCCTCAAAAGCAATATCAGGTAAATAAGAATTGTAAAAGACCAAACTTCCCCAATACCCTATAAGTCCCATAAAGTAAAAAAGAACGCTCAAATGAATATGATCCAGACTGAACCAATACAAACCAATACAGCCTGTACCACCCACATAGCAAAAGAATTTCATAAAGCTTTTCTTATTACCTACATAATCTGCAACTCCAGAGAGAATAGGAGACAAAACCGCAACAACCAAAAAAGTAAATGCCGTAATCAGCTCAATAAGTACCGTTGGCTTCATGTCAAAACCAAAAGCGGTTACCAAGGCATCATCTGTTGTAAACAAGGCTGAATAAAAAATAGGGAAAATAGAGGAAGCTATCGTAAGCGCATACACAGAATTGGCCCAATCATAAAAGGCCCATGCATTCAATAATTTTTTACTTCCTTTGGCTGGTATGGTTTTGATCATAGTATAAAATAAAAGCCGCTCTTTAGATAAGAACGGCTTTCAATATACAATAAAACTTGTATTCGTTTTTACTTAAATTCCGTAACCCCAAACTTAGCGGCTTCAGCAGCAGCTTCTGGTGCCCAAACTGTCAAATTATTGATCCTGGTATCATTAGATGGATGGGTGCTCATAAATTCTGGTGGTGCCTCTCCTCCGCTGTTTGCCTTCATTCGTTTCCATAATTCCGCAGCTTCATAAGGATTATAACCTGCAATGGCCATAATCTGTAACCCAATACGATCGGCCTCTGTCTCATGGCCACGGCTAAAAGGCAGCATTCCCAATGTTTGGGATCCCATGCCATAAGCCTGCATCCAAGCATTTTGCGTTTCTGCACTTTTTCCGCTAGTGGCAACTGCCACCCCTACTCCTGCTAATTGCTGTAACGTGCCCGCACTCATGCGTTGCGCACCATGATCTGCTAAGGCGTGTGCTACTTCATGACCCATAACTACGGCTATCCCCGTTTCGGTTTGTGTAATAGGAAGAATACCGGTATAGAAAACAATTTTACCACCAGGCATACACCAGGCATTTACGGTTTTATCATCTACCAAGTTATATTCCCATTTGTAATCACTTAAATATCCCGGATACCCGTTTGCCGTTAACCAACGTTCGGACGCGGAAGAAATACGCTGGCCTACCCTTGTAATCATATTGGCTTCCGGCGTACCAGTTATCACTTTATTTTCGCTCAAAAACTGGTCGTACTGTGCAAATGCCGTTGGAAATATCTGAGCATTCTTGTGAAAATTCAATGTTTTTTGACCCGTAAAAGGATTTATTTTACACGCCGAAACACTCAAAAACAGAGTCAAAATTAATATTGTTTTTTTCATTATTTTAGTGTTTAGTATTGGGAAATTACAAAAATATTATTTTCCTGTAATATGTAATACGGTAAAGTTTTTATCTATTAACAAGCTTTGATCTCCATTTGGTTTTACCGATTTCAGAGATACCTCTTCGTTATCTACTACAATTTTATCGATTTTAAATGGTAGACCATGAAAATTAAACTTTAGCGTTTCATATTCCGTTACAAAACTTCCATGTTTAAACTGTTGTACGGTAACCGATTTATCTTTTCCAGTCAGTTTAAAATTACGTAGCGAGTACCTACCCTTTTTATAGTCATATCCATCTTGAGCATCCTCATACACTTCTGATGATTCCGTACCTATCATAAAATAGGAATCTAAAATCAGTTCTTTGATTTGTAATTGCCCTACATATTGCTGCACTGGATATTTAGGTATAATAGCACCTTCTTTTATGTAAATTGGCACCTTATCCAAATCTGCAGCTACCCAACGTTCCTTTCCTCCTTCTGCAACCTCATCTGTCCAAAAATCATACCACCTACCTCTAGGAATATACATTCTTCTTCCCTTTGCGTTTGGCTCCTGTATTGGACAAACTAATATTTGTTCTCCAAATATGAATTCGTCAGTTCTAAAATGGGTCTGTGTATCCTGTTGGTCAAAAAGAACCAAAGACTGTAACATTGGTTTTTGTTCCTTACTATATTTGTAAAACATGGTATACAAATAAGGCAATAATTGATACCGCATTTCTATGAACTTACGAACAATATCTGTAATCTCAGTACCAAAGGACCATGGCTCTTGATCACCATGATCGCCACTGGAATGGACTCTACAAAAAGGGTGAAAAATCCCCAGCTGTATCCATCTTGCAAATAGTTCTCCATTAGGTTGTTCTGCAAAGCCCCCAATATCTGATCCTGTAAACGAATAACCGCTCATGCACATTCGCTGCATCTGCACATTCGCAATCCAAAGATGCTCCCATGTAGCCACATTATCCCCCGTCCAAGTTGATGCGTAGCGTTGCGTCCCAGCGTAAGCTGCCCTAGTTATTACAAATGGTCTTTTGGGGTACACATGCTTCTTAACACCTTCATACGTTGCCCGTACCATTTGCATACCATACACGTTATGGGCCTTTCTGTGGGTGCAAGGATGTCCGTCATAATTATGTCTAGTATCCAAAGGTGCCGTTTTTGAAGGCACCTCCATTACGGCAGGTTCGTTCATATCATTCCACACGGCGTGAACACCCAAATCGGACATAAATTCCTTGTATAGTTCTGCCCACCATTCTCGTACCTTTGGATCTGTAAAATCAGGAAAATTACATTCGCCCGGCCATACTTTTCCACTCATCAAAGGTCCATCTCCCCTTCTGCAGAAGTAACCGTTCTCCAAAGCCTCGTTATATACCCAATAGTCTCTATCTATCTTTATTCCCGGATCAATCATCACAACGGTCTTAAAACCATCTTTCTCCAATTCAGCTATCATTCGCTTAGGGTCTGGAAAATGGTTCTTATCCCATGTAAAACATCGGAAGCCTTCCATATAATCAATATCCAAATAAATAGCATCACAAGGAATTTGTTGATCTCTGAACCCTTTGGCAACTTCTTTTACATTACTTTCTGGATAATAACTCCATTTAGATTGATGGTACCCTAAAGCCCACATAGGAGGGATTTCTGGTGTACCTGTTAAATTAGAATAGCCGGAAACTACTTTGGACATCTCGGGGCCGTAGAAGAAATAGTAGTTCATATCACCACCATCTGCCCAAAAACTAGTGGTATTTCGCCGCTCATGGGCAAAATCAAAATGTGTCTTAAAACTATTGTCAAAAAAAATACCGTATGCACGTCCTTTGTGAAGTCCTGTAAAGAAAGGAATGGCTTTATACAATGGATCTTGGTCTTTACCATATGCATATTGGTCTGTAACCCAATTGCTAACACGTTTACCTTTTAGATTACTGTGTGTAGCCTTATCTCCCATCCCGTAGAAACTTTCTCCGGTTTGGGTAATTTTACTCATTTTTACGGTACTACCACCATATTCATAGTTTTCCTCCCAATGAAAACCAATCTCATCTTCATTGATAATGTTTCCTTCCAAATCTGATATTTGGATACGCAAGGATTTCTTATCTACCAAAATATGCATTCTGGCCGTTTCTACAATATACTCGGTATCATTTTCCACCACCTCTAAACTACTATAACCTAAAGTTGCTTCAGGATCTATGGCATAGGAAAAGTCGGGTTCAAATACATAATTTGTGGCGTACCTAAAGCGAATAAGACTACCCCTTAATATGGTAATCTGTAACACTACACCATTCTCAGTGGTAAAGTATATCTTATCGGTGTCCTGTTTAAAATCAACTATATGATTAGGGTACAAATTACCCTTATATTCTAATTCTGTATTCGTAATCATTATCTAAAATGTTTTAAATAAGTAACAAAAAAAGTGCATTCACACGGAATTACGAAATATAATCCGAGCAATCGCACACTATAACGTTTTAGGTAACTAAAGCTACTTTAAAATAACAATACCTAAGGGAGGTATAGTTATTTCTACTGACTTCTTGTGGCCATGCCAAGCCTTAGTTGAGGATTGGATATTGGCATTTAGATAACCCGACCCACCGTATTTTTTATCATCGCTGTTTAAAATTTCCTTTAATTTTCCGTTCTTAGGAACCCCAATCCTATAATTTTCTCTTAAAGTAGGGGTGAAATTACAAGCAATAATTAAGTCGTTCTTTTGATCGTGCCCTTTTCTAATGTAGGTAAGTACAGAATTCTCATGATCACTATAGTCTATCCATTGAAATCCTTCTCTACTAAATTGTTTCTCGTATAACGCTGGATAGTTTTTGTACGTATGATTTAAATCCTTTACAAATTGCTGTACTCCAGAATGACCCTCATATTCAAGTAAGTGCCAATCTAAGCTCTGTTGAAAATTCCACTCACCTGTCTGACCAAACTCTCCACCCATAAACATAAGTTTGGTTCCCGGATGGGTAAACATATATCCGAATAGCAATCTTAAATTAGCAAAACGCTGCCACTCATCTCCAGGCATCCTATAGACTAAAGATTGTTTACCATATACCACTTCGTCATGTGAAAAAGGAAGCATAAAATTCTCGGTAAACGCATAGGTCATACTAAAAGTAAGGTCATTTTGATGATGTTTTCGATAGATTGGCTCTTTTTGAAAATACTCCAAAGTATCGTGCATCCAACCCATCATCCATTTCATCCCAAACCCTAAGCCACCATGATCAACTGATTTCGAAACTCCGGAAAATGCGGTAGATTCCTCCGCTATGGTTTGTACACCATCAAAGCTAGTATACACCTCTTGGTTTAATTCACGTATAAAAGATATAGCATCCAAGTTCTCATTATTTCCATATATATTGGGCTCCCACTCTCCATCCTCACGAGAATAATCTAAATATAGCATTGATGCAACTGCATCTACACGTAATCCGTCTATGTGAAACTGTTCCAACCAAAACAAAGCATTACTAATCAAAAAAGCCCGAACTTCATTTCTTCCATAGTTGAAAATTAAACTTTTCCAGTCTTGGTGATAGCCCTTTCTTCTATCTGGATGTTCGTACAGGTGAGAGCCATCAAAAAACCCAAGTCCGTGTGCATCTTCCGGAAAATGAGAAGGTACCCAATCCAAAATTACACCGATATCATTTTGATGAAAGGCATCTACTAAAAATTTAAAATCTTCAGGTGACCCAAACCTAGTTGTTGGTGCAAAATAGCCAGTTAACTGGTAGCCCCATGAAGGATCGTATGGATATTCCATAATGGGCATAAATTCCACATGCGTATACCCCATTTCTTTTATGTAACCTACTAGATCAATTGCCAACTGCCTGTACGTCATAAAATTCCCGTCTGCATCTCTTTTCCAAGAACCTAAATGCACCTCATAGACAGAATAAGGTCTATCTAGGCCATTTTTCTCCTTTCTATATCCTATCCAATCGGAATCCTTCCAGGCATACTCTGCGGACCAAATTAACGAAGCAGTTTTAGGTGGATGCTCGCATCGTTTGGCAAATGGATCTGCCTTTTCTGTCCAAATATCCTGATTGTTAGATTGTATTTTATACTTATATTTTTCACCATGACCTATATTAGGGATAAACCCTTCCCATATACCACTAGAATCCCAGCGTACATTCAAAACATGTTCCTCGTGGTTCCAACCGTTGAAATCACCAACAACGGAAATCGCTTTTGCTGATGGTGCCCAAACGGCAAAATAGGTTCCTTTTATGCCATCTAATTCAATGGGATGAGACCCAAGTTTGTCGTACAAACGATAGTGTTTTCCGCCTTTGAATAGGTCGATATCAAAATCTGTAAACAAGGAATGCACAATTACTTTGGACATAGGTATCTTATATTTGTTTAGTAAATCTAATCAACTTTGCAATAACTAGGGGAATATAGCTGTTTTACTTGATGTGTACCATCCCGAGTATTATTAATTTGGTAAAAATTAAAAGTTGGAACGCTTTTTGAAAACAGTTAAATAACAAATAGTTAATAAACCAAAAAAATCAACATATTATGAAAAAAATTAGTTTAGTATTAGGTAGTTTAATGGTGTTACTCTTTATCTCTTGTGAAGGACCTCAAGGACCCCCAGGATTTGATGGCTTTGATGGCTTTGATGGAGTTGATGGAGAAGATGGCGTGAATATTTTAGGCCAAGTTATTGATATTGAAGGCTCGTTTGCCCCTGAAAACGATTATGCCATATTCTATGAATTCCCCCAAACCATAGAAGTCTTTGAGACCGACATTGTACTTGTATATCTATTATGGGAACAGACAGAAGATTCTAATGGAGAAGCCATAGATATATGGAGATTGATGCCTCAAACCCGAATTCTAGATGAAGGTCTCTTGCAATACAACTACGACTATACCTTCTTGGATGTAAACATATTTTTGGAATCCAATTTTAATTTGGCATCCCTACAGCCAGGTGATACGGACAACCAAGTTTTTAGAATTGCAGTCTTACCTGCGGACTTGACCCAAGGAAAATTGGACACGTCTAATATGTACTCGGTTCTTGGAAGACTAGGTATTACAGAAGATAAAATTGAAAAATTTAAACTAGATTAATATTTGACATAAACTGTTTTACAATGCGCCCCATCATTTTTTGATGGGGCGTTTTTCTTGTTTTACCAACCAATCTTTAAGAAAACAGTAACAGGATTCTTATGTTAAGTGCTGTATCTTTGAAAGGATTGAAAAGAAAAAAGACTAAAAAGAAAAATCCCTATGAAATACTCCCTATTAGTTACCATCCTAATTTTGACCACGAGTTGCAAAGGAATTTCCCAAGAAAAGGAACCTGCGGCAACAGAAACAAAAGCTACAGCGCAAACTGAAGTAAAAAAAGAATTCCCGATAAGTAAAACTGAAGCTGAATGGAAAAAACAACTTACCGATGCACAATTCTACGTACTAAGGAAGGCTGCTACAGAAAATCCGTTTACCAGCGAATTTTTAGATAATAAAAAAGAAGGAGTTTACGTATGTGCAGGCTGCGATACACCTGTATTCAAAAGTGAGCACAAGTTTGATTCTGGTACCGGCTGGCCCAGTTTTGATAGAGAAATTGAAGATAATGTCAGGTATGACGTAGATTATAAAGTAGGCTACAAAAGAACCGAAGAACATTGTGCAACTTGCGGCGGCCACCTAGGCCATGTATTTGAGGATGGACCCTCTGAAACAACAGGAGAGCGGCACTGCATTAATGGGGTAGCCCTAAAATTTGTACCTAGCAAGTAACTAAGTGGAATGGTACGCTACGAAAACTACATAAAAAGTGCCTGTTTTGAATTTGAAAGGTATAAAACCTTGGGGGACAAAACACTTGAACAGCTTACGGATGCAGATTTACTTTGGACCTACAATAAAAAAGACAATTCTATTGCGCTAATTATTAAGCATTTGGCGGGTAATATGCTTAGTAGATGGACTAATTTTTTGACTGAGGACGGAGAAAAACTATGGCGTAATCGGGAAAACGAGTTTATTGAGCCGCATAAAAATAAAGCAGAAACAATAGCCTATTGGAATGCTGGATGGGATTGTTTATTTGCCGCTTTAAGCCAAATAGACAGCGGCAATTTTAACACTATAATCAAGATAAGAAACGAAGAACATACCATTATTGAGGCAGTAAACCGCCAGTTAGCCCATTATGCAGCGCATGTGGGGCAAATAGTTCTAATTGGAAAAATGTGCAAGGGAAAGGAATGGGATTCACTATCTATTCCCAAAGGGGATTCTAATGAATTTAACTTAGGAAAATTCAACCCCTAGGATTTACATTAAAATCATAAAACATCGGTTTTAATTTTCAACCAGATCATTGTCCTTCAAACTTGGTTTTGTATTTTTGTAGCGCTCCCAAAAGGACTTGGGTTTTAACATTAAAAAATTAAAAATATGAGCACTTTCGACGTTATTGTTTTGGGTAGTGGGCCAGGAGGTTATGTTACTGCTATTAGAGCATCACAATTAGGACTTAAAACCGCTATCATTGAAAAAGAAAGCCTTGGCGGGGTTTGTTTGAATTGGGGATGTATCCCTACTAAAGCTTTATTGAAGTCCGCTCAAGTATTTGAATACCTGAAACATGCTGGAGATTACGGATTAAAAGTGGAAGCGGTAGATAAGGACTTTGATGCAGTAGTAAAAAGAAGCCGAAATGTTGCAGATGGAATGAGCAAGGGTGTTCAGTTTCTAATGAAGAAAAATAAGATTGAGGTTATTAATGGATATGGAACCTTAAAACCGGGCAAAAAAGTATCTGTGAAGTCGGAAGACGGTACGGAAACTGAATACAGTGGTCAACATATTATCATCGCCACTGGAGCTCGAAGCAGAGAATTACCAAGTTTACCCCAAGACGGTAAAAAAATTATTGGCTATAGAAAGGCAATGACCTTGGAGGAGCAACCTAAAAAATTGATTGTTGTAGGTAGCGGAGCCATAGGTATTGAGTTCGCCTACTTCTACAATTCTATGGGAACGGACGTTACCGTAGTAGAGTATTTACCAAGGATAGTTCCCGTTGAAGATGAGGATATTTCCAAACAACTAGAACGTAGTTTTAAAAAGGCGGGCGTTAAAATAATGACCTCTGCTGAGGTAACTGGGGTAGACACTTCTGGATCTGGCGTTAAAGCAACAGTGAAAACGGCCAAAGGGGAGCAGGTTTTAGAAGCTGACATGGTACTTTCCGCTGTTGGTATTAAAACGAATATTGAAAACATAGGATTGGAAGATGTTGGTATTGCAACAGATAGAGATAAAATCTTAGTAAATGACTTTTACCAGACAAATATACCAGGCTATTATGCTATTGGGGATGTAACCCCAGGACAAGCCTTGGCGCATGTAGCATCTGCAGAAGGTATTTTATGTGTTGAAAAAATTGCAGGAATACATACAGAGGCATTGGATTATGGTAACATCCCCGGTTGCACCTATTGTAGTCCTGAAATTGCTTCTGTAGGATTAACCGAGAAGCAGGCTAAAGAACAAGGTTTAGATATTAAAGTAGGGAAATTTCCATTTTCGGCTAGTGGAAAGGCACAAGCTTCTGGCACATCCGATGGTTTTGTAAAGGTCATCTTTGATGCTAAATATGGAGAATGGCTTGGATGTCATATGATAGGAGCTGGAGTAACAGATATGATCGCAGAGGCGGTTTTAGCACGAAAGCTGGAAACTACAGGTCATGAAGTTTTGAAAACTGTACACCCCCACCCTACTATGAGCGAAGCGGTAATGGAAGCTGTAGCAGACGCATATGATGAAGTAATTCATCTTTAATAAAACAACATAATATGAGGGTGACGGTAGCATCGTCACCCTTTCTATTTTACTATTTACTAGACTAAAATAATACAACCGAGTTAAAGCAAATAATAAAGATGCTTAGATGTTAAAACTATTCAGAATTACGGCGATTTTAGAAGGAATTTCTTATCTGGCTTTGTTTGGAGTTACGATGCCTTTAAAATATTGGGCAGAAATTCCAGAGCCCAACAAGGTCGTTGGATATGCTCACGGAGTGCTTTTTATTGCATTTATAGCCTTGGCTCTGCTCGTTTGCTTCAATAAAAAATGGGGTGTAAAAAGATTTATCATTTTTGGAATTGCCTCCCTACTGCCTTTTGCCACTTTTTATATAGAACAGAAGTATTTGAAGCCGGCCACTGCGTAAATTAGACAAGGACTATATACCAAGCTACAGAAAACTTTGTATGGCTAAGTCATAACTTTGAAGGCCAAAACCCAAAATTACCCCTTTAGCACCCGAAGAAATGTAGGAAACATGCCTAAATTCCTCCCGTTTGTGGGTGTTGGAAATATGGACTTCTACCACAGGGGTTTCAATTGCCTTAACAGCATCACCAATTCCTATAGAGGTATGTGTGTAGGCAGCAGCGTTCAAGATAATACCATCATAAGTGAATCCTATTTCCTGTAATTTGGATATGAGCTCCCCTTCTATGTTTGACTGAAAATACTCCAACTGCACATCTTTGAACTTAAACTGAAGTTCTGAGAAATAATCCTCAAACGTTTTATCCCCATACACATCTGGCTCTCTTTTCCCAAGTAAATTAAGATTAGGCCCGTTGATTATAATTAACTTCATACCGTAAAAATAAGCATAAAAAAAGGGCATAAAAAAAAGCGAAAACAATTGTTTTCGCTTTTCAAATATTTTATAAGGTATGCTATTAGTTAAAACGGTAACCAGCACCAACAGTCAAGGTATTATAATCGACTGATTCACCGAAATCCCCGCCTCTACTGATTTCAAAACCATAACGTGCCTCAACAAACCAATTATCATTTATCTGGTATCCACCACCAACAGCCAAATCAAGACCAAAAGCGCCATCAGGAACATCTTCTAAAAGATAATTAATTTGTGGCCCAGCTTGAATATTAAAAGCTTCTCCAATTTTATATTTAGCCATTACTGGAATATAAAGTGCTGTTAGGTCACTTACGATACTTAATAACACTGATGGCTCAATTTCCCACTGGTCATTTATTGCAAAATTATAACCGCCACCAATATAGAAGCCTAGTTCACTATTGGAAACATCCCCGAACGCTCCTAAATCTACCTTGGCAGTTACATTATTTATTCCTGCTTTAACGGCAAAACCTTCCTGTGCATTAACCGAAACGCTAATACAAAGGGCAAAAACGGCAATCCCTACTAATTTTTTCATCATTTTTATTTTAAATTGATTGTTAAAACGTAACTATTCATAAGATATTGTTTTTAAATTAAAATAGAAAAAGAACGCCAAACAAGACGCTGGAAAAAGTAACATCATCGTTAACCACCATATAAGATATATTTAGTTCTGTGATTCCCCCATTTATATCCACTCCAAGGCTAGGGCGATAATAGAGTCCTCCTTCGTTTCCTTTATTTATTCCAATGGCATACCCTATGTCACCTCCAAGTTTAAAACCTGTTGTTGGATATATGCGAATCGATGCTGCAACAGGAATAAATTGTATGTTGTCAAATTCTGTTTCTATGGTTACCCCGCCAGCAGATATTTTTTCCTTTTCACCAAAGGCATTTGAAAATCCAGTAGCTATTCCAATATCCAACTCACGCGAAATACCCCAATGTTGAACAATATCTACCCCAAGAACCAAACTATAGGCTTCAGAGAAATCTCCAATAACCATTCCGCCATTCAAACCAGCTCTGAAACTGGTCCTGTCGACCTGGGCATGCACTGAAAAAGAAGTCAATACTAAAAATACTATAAAAATATATGCTTTCATTTGTCAAATCTATTTGGTTGGTTTATCGAAAACAAACATACAATCTATGTTCCCATTCAATAATTTAAGTTGTAACCTTCACTATTATAGTGGTAAAAACCTCTTTTTTTGTTAGAAATAGATTACAAAAGTTATTGATTTCTGATTTAAAACAAACATCCAAACAAAACTATTACATCATTCTTAAAGACTATTTTATTGTTTTAAAAGGGTCTTAAAAACGCTAGTGAACAATTAAATGTATATTTAAACATGAAATGGAAACAAGGGCTAATAGACTACCAACATTACCTAAAACTGGAACGTGGGTTAGCTACAAACTCTATTGAAAACTACACTTGGGATATTGAAAAACTAATACATTTTCTAGAAGAAAATCAGATTAATGAATCCCCTATAGGTATAGAAAAAGACACCATTCAACGGTTTATTTATGAGGTAGCCAAAGAGGTAAACCCCAGATCACAAGCACGCATTATATCTGGCTTAAAGAGCTTTTTTAATTATTTGGTCTTTGAGGACTATAGAACGGATAATCCGCTTGACTTAATAGAATCCCCAAAACTTGGAAGAAAACTTCCAGATACGATTTCTGAAAATGAAATCAATCAACTTATAGCAGCAATCGACTTAAGTAAGCCGGAAGGTGAGCGTAATAGGGCCATGCTAGAAACCCTTTATGGTTGTGGTCTTCGTGTTTCCGAACTAATTGGTCTTAAACTAAGTGATTTATACTTTGAAGAGGACTTTATTAAAGTGACGGGAAAAGGCGATAAACAACGTTTTGTGCCCATTAGTACTATCAATAAAAAATACATTACTATCTACAGAAAGGAAATACGGGTGCATCTGAACATTAAAAATGGGTTTCAGGACATTCTTTTTTTGAATAGAAGGGGCAAACAACTAACACGAGCGATGGTTTTTACCATTGTTAAGAATTTAGCAGAAACAATTGGGTTGAAGAAAAACATAAGTCCGCATACCTTCAGGCATTCTTTCGCTACCCATTTATTAGAAAACGGTGCAGACCTTAGGGCAATTCAGCAAATGTTAGGCCATGAAAGCATTACCACGACCGAGGTTTATATGCATGTAGACCGAAGCCATTTGGCAGCCGTAATGAACAAATTTCATCCAAGAAAGTAGTACAATGGTTGAATGATTAGTCCCTAAACTTACTGTAATCCCTTTTGTACGGACGTATGATTAATCTTGCCTCCCTATCAAATTTAATATAGTTGTAGACCCAGTTAACAAAAACAACTACCCTATTCCTAAAACCAATAAGAAAAAATAGGTGGACAAACATCCAAACTAACCATGCGAAAACTCCTTGAAACCTTATATGTTCCAAATCGCATACCGCCTTGTTTCTACCCACAGTGGCCATACTACCTTTGTCTTTATAGTTAAAGGGTTTAAGTGTATTTCCATCTATTAACCTAATCATATTTTCTCCTAAAAGTCTTCCCTGCTGTATGGCAGGTTGCGCCATCATGGGGTGCCCATTTGGGTATTTTTCCGATTCCATACTTGCAATATCCCCAATAGCGAAGATTTCTGGATGGTTAATTACTTGATTGTACTTATTAACCGGCAAGCGATTACCGGCCGCAACCAGTTCTTTTGCATCTAGTCCTTTAATCGTAGCGCCCATTACACCTGCTGCCCAAACCAATGTGGCAGATTCAAAGACTAAATCGGTTTTTGTAGTAACGGTTTTACCGTCATATCCTGTGACTCTAACATTTTTCCATACTTGGACTCCTAACTTTTCTAAAAACTCCTCTGCTTTCTCAGAAGCTATCTCACTCATCGCGTTTAAGATGCGGTCGCCACTCTGGATAAGGTTTATAGTTGCCCTTCTAGTATCCAGATCCGGGTAGTCCTTTGGCAATATTCCCTTTTTTATCTCGGCCAGCGCTCCTGCCAACTCCACTCCTGTTGGGCCGCCGCCTACTATGACGAAATTCATGAGCGCATCACGTTCATGATAATCATCTGTAAGTAAAGCCTGTTCAAAATTTTCCAAAATCAAACTACGCAAGTTCAATGACTGCGGAATAGTCTTCATGGCCATGGCGTTCTTTTCTAGCTCGGAATTACCAAAAAAATTAGTTTTCGACCCTGTGGCAACAACAAGATAATCGTAGGATAAGGGTCCAATCGTAGTTTCAATGGATTTTTTTTCAGGTTGAATTTCTAGGACTTCGGCCAACCGAAAAAAGAAATTCTTGTAACCTATAAGCACTTTCCTAAGGGGGTATGCTATAGAATCTGGCTCTAAACCTCCAGTGGAGACCTGGTACAGCAAAGGCTGAAAGCAATGATAGTTATTTTTATCCAAAAGCACTACTTGCACTTCCTTCTTACTTAGTTTCTGGGCTAGCGAAACGCCACCAAAGCCTCCGCCAATAATTACAATTCGGGGAGCGCTAGAAAGGGGTATATTCATAGTATCAATCTATAGGACAAAATTAAACAATCGTACTATTTTTAGGAAAATAATACAAGGTTTATTAGTATATTTAAGATTAATTAAATACACAGTTACTTTGTTACGATAGTGGATATTTTATTTGCTATTTTTTACTTTTTTTGATCAAAAACAGCCAAAGCATGTTCTATATTTTATTATATAGACCAGGCAACATGTAAAATTTATGTCGCCAATAACGAAGATTATTGTTATGAAATTCAGCCCTATATTCAAATAGAACCCCACTCAAAAAATGAACCAGCCCTTTTGCGGTATGGATGCGATGATTTTGCCCAAGACGGCATCAATGAGGTAGGTCTTTTTTATAATGTAGCAGTAACTCCACATCAGCAACAAATAAAAGGTCGAAAAAAGTTTAATACTACTATCGGAGCTTAAGTATTATCAAAACTTAAAACCGTAAAAGAAGCATTGTAATTTATTGATGATATTGACTTGTTATTACCAGATGAACCTATTTTATTTTGCGACGCAAACGGAAATGTTATTATAGTAGAATGGATAGGTTTTAAAAAAAGAATAATACCTATCCAGCGTAATAAATTGAATATCACGAATTTTCTATTATTAGATCCAAAAAAGGATGGATATCCTTGTAATAGCTATAAAGCTATAGGTGAAAACCTGAATAGATTAAAAGGATTAGAAGTTCCTACAGATTTAAAAATGATAGGTGAAGCAATAACACCTGCTGCCCAAACACCAAGACAGGATAAAAGTGGAAGAACTTTGGGGACCTTGTACACCTCCTTTATCAATGTAACCGATGTGAAATTCACCCTAATATATAAACTCGATAGTTTAAAAGTTACCGAACTTGACTTAAATTCTGAATTTAAAAGAACAAATGCTCAAACATTAATAGTCAAATAGAAATTGTTCCGATGAAAAACAAATTCATAATACCTGATATTGGCCTTAACCGCCATTGACCTCATTAAAGATGCAAAATTAATACGTTTGGCAAAAAATGAATTGGAGAAAAGAGGAGGAGAAACTCTAAGTACATTCCACTACTTGGTAACAGGGCAACCGCCCTGGACCATAGGATCTTCAGAAAAGTGATTTTCCTTGAAAATAAAAAAGGGAAGATTGTAACAAAGGAGGTCTTTCGTATACTAATGCAACAATAACCAACGACTAAGAGTGAACAAAGAACTGGAACATCAATTTGTGACGGAGTTACAGGACAATCAGAACATTGTCCATAAAGTCTGTACCTTATATACAAACGATCGGGATTCCCATAACGATTTGTTCCAAGAAATCACCATACAGCTATGGAAGGCCTATCCGAAGTTTAGAGGCGAAGCAAAATTTAGTACTTGGATGTATCGCGTGGCATTGAACACGGCTATTACGCTATACAGAAAATCTAAAAGGCGTATTGATACGCAAGATTATGAATCTGTTATTTTTAAAATTAAGGCCGATGAATATGATGAAACCGAAGAGCAACAACTAAAATTGATGTATAAGGCGGTACGGCAATTGGGAGATATAGACAAAGCATTGGTATTTATGTACCTAGAAGATAAAAATTATACGGAAATATCCGAAACCTTGGGTATCACAGAAGTGAACGCTAGGGTGAAAATGAACCGTATAAAAACAAAATTAAGAACCATTTTGAATCCCTGAGTTATGACGGATGAATTGGAATTATTAAAAAAAGACTGGCAGAAAAAAACAGCAGATTTGCCAAAACTTTCCTATGAGGAAATCCACAAGATGATTTGGAAAAAATCATCTTCTATTGTAAAATGGATTCTTATCATAAGCATTTTAGAATTTACGCTACCGCAACTTCTAATATTCGTACCTCCTATGGACGAAGCAATGCAAATCTATGACCAGATTGGAGTCTCCAATTATCTTTTTGCACTATCCCTCATTATCTATGCAGTTGCCCTTTACTTTATTTTTCAATTCTATCGTAGGTTTAAGGAAATATCTGTCTTGGACAACTCCAAAAACTTAATGAGAAAAATAATTAAGACTAGGAAAACTGTTAAACACTATGTAATATTCTCCCTTTCCATGATTTTGGTTACCATCATGATCATGCTTATTGGTGTGTATTTAAACGAGGACATAACTCATGTTTTTCCAGAATTAAAGAAGGGTCTAGAAAAATTATCACCAGAAAAGTTGAAAATTACTCTTATGTTGACCATAGGTATATTAGGGATACTACTCACACTATTTATGGGTGGGGTATACTATTTACTTTATGGACTCTTGTTAAGAAAACTGAATAAAAACTACGCTGAATTAAAACAGTTGGAATTTTAAGAATTTTTTCTTTTACGCCACTTACGCTCTTTGTTTTCTTCCTCAAAAGCAAGTAGTTCCTTCTTGGAAATCACCTTTAAAAACGAAGGATGTTGTTCTATGGCATACTCTAATTTCTCTATAATAGCTTCTGTAGATTCATTTTCGTAGTCAATTTCCAAAGGTTCTTTAATGACCATGGACTGCAGTATTCCTTTTTTCTTTACACGTAACCCTTTTTTATCAAAAGAACGCCTAAAACCATCTATTACCACAGGCACTACAATAGGCTTGTATTTTTTAATGATATGTGCGGTCCCTTTTCTTAAAGGTTTCCATGGTGTTGTTGTCCCTTGCGGAAAGGTAATGACCCAACCATCTTTTAAGGCTGTTCCAATATTAGAGATGTCACTCATCTTCACTTGCCTATTTACATTTTTGCCTTCGGCACGCCACGTTCGTTCAACACTTATAGATCCAGCATAGGCTAGAATCTTAGTGAGTAGACTCTTACCCATGGTTTCAGCAGCTGCCACATAGTACATATTCAATTTTGGCTGCCAGATATAACCAAGGTTTTTAATCGAGTTTTCTCGTCCGCTTAAACTGGCATTGAATACATGAAACATTCCCACAACATCTGCAAAATAGGTTTGATGGTTACTTACAAAAAGCACATTGTTCCCGGGTAAGCTGCGAATAATATCAGAACCTTCTATCTCCAACTTATTAAAACGCTTGTAACGTTGATGACTTAGGACCGCCAAAATCCTAATCAACCACTTTTTTATAAACAAATTATGCCCAAAAGGGTTCTTACTGAAAAATCCCATAGCTGCTAAAATAAGAAATAAGGATTATAACACTTGTTTTAATAGTGTCTTAATCTCGCTTAACATCATGGCAGTTGCTCCCCATACATTGTAACCATTTAATTTAAAGGCAGGTACATCAACATTTGTAGCATACGAAGTTGTTATGTTTTTTGTCGTTATACATTCATCTGATAAAAAATGGGTAAGCGAAACCTCTAAAAGCGCGGCGACCTCCGATTCCTGAATCACAAAAGGTTTTGGTTTTTTATATAGGCCGATAAAAGGTTGTACATCAAAATTACTTGGAGGAATAAAAATTTCAGTTAATTCTTTTAAGACAAGAATGTCATTAGGGTGCACCCCTACTTCCTCATGGGTTTCCCTTAACGCGGTACCCCTTAAACCAGCATCTTCCTTTTCCGCTTTGCCTCCTGGAAAAGCAACTTGATTGCTATGCACACCTTTATAGGTTTTTCTTAAAATGAACAACAAATGTGTTTCTTGTTTTTCGTTTGGGTAGAATAAGGCCATTACAGCAGCCTTTCTAGGTGCTTCTTTGTTCAATTTTGCTTCTTGGAGTTCGTTAATGCGAAATTCCGGAACCATTTTATAGTGAGAAGCCTCGCCCGGTAGTGGCAGATCTTTTATTTTTGATATCTGTTGTTCAAACAAAATGAAATCCATGCGCTTTACAAAAATTTGGCTACCTTTTTATATAGTAGTAGTTGTTTTGATAGGATGTAAAGATAATCCTAAGAAAATAAACACTACAGAAATAGAGCCACATAAGAAAGCAGATACTACGAGTATAGAAACACCGAATACCCAAAAGCAAATAGAAAAGGAAGAGGCTTTTAAACTCACAGACGACAATGTCATTGATTTCTTTTTTGAATATCAACAAAATTTAAAGGTCAACAAGGTTAGGATGACTACCAGGTTTGGAGCTTTTGTGGTGGAACTCTACGATAAGGTTCCTTACCACAAAGCTAATTTTATTTACTTGACTAGAAAAGGGTACTTTGATGACACACAGTTTCATAGGGTAGTCAAAGATTTTATAATACAGGGTGGAAATTCTGACGATACCAAAACCGCAAAAAAACGCGGGGCCATTGGCAGGTATCTCTTGCCACCCGATAGCCACAAAGGGTATAAACACCACAGGGGAACCATCTCTATGCCTAGTAGCGAAATTAACAATCCTCATATGCTTGCGTCACCGTTCGAATTCTTTATTGTAGTCACCAAACCTGGCTCCTATCATTTAGACGGGGACTTTACTCCATTTGGTAAGGTTATAGAAGGAATGGATGTGGTAGACAAGATAAATAGTCAGCCACTGGGCGAAGGAGATTGGCCGCAACAGAATACCTATATCCTAAAAGCCGAGGTTGTTGAATAAGTGAATAAAATTCAAATTCAGATAGCAAAATTAGCTCTTTACTATAACAGATTACTTCGTTGTACTTCCCGGCAATGATTTTTAATTATAGTACATGCTGTTTACCAAAAACCGTCATTTTTTATTATTGAACCTACCTCAACTCTCTAAAATGAACCACTTTTAGTTTTATTCACTTTGTACTGTTTACTATAACATAAAATTAATTCTTATGGATATTGGGCAGGGAAATTTTGAATCGTACCGCCAACAACCGCATTATAATTATAGAAAGTATGGCAGCTACATAAGCATAGGTCTTATCAAAAGGAAACTGAATGAGAACAAAATAAATAATCCCACCTAAAATACATATGGTAGCATAGACTTCTTTCCTGAAGATTACTGGAATTTCGTTACAAAGAATGTCCCGTATTACGCCACCAAAACTTGCTGTAATCGTTCCCAAAATAATACACATTACTGGAGAAAGTCCTACATTAAGACCTTTCTCTACCCCAACCATGGTGTATAAACCAATTCCGATAGTATCAAAAAGAAATAAGGATTTCCTAAAATGCTTTAGCTTATTTACAAATAAAATGGCAGTTATGACCGTAATGGAAATCGTTATAATATAAACAGGTGTTGTCATCCAACCTACCGGGGTATTCCCAATTAATAAATCCCGCAATGTGCCCCCTCCTACGGCAGTAACGAATGCAATAATCAGCACTCCAAAAAGGTCTAGCTTCTTCTCCATAGCCACCAGAACGCCAGAGATAGCAAAAGCTACAGTTCCTAAAATATCAATTGTCAAATAAAACATAGCTTAGAGTTGTTGGGTGTAATAATTATAATCTTTAAGAACAATATCTACAAAATCAGTTGGTTGGAGGTCAGTTGTAATCTCAGTTACCTTTTTTATCCGAATGCTTAATGATAGAATTACATTATGGTTACCATTACGTTTTGCTTTGTCATACAGGTCCTTGATTGTTCCCATTTCGTTATCTTTAAAAACAGTAACCTGAGGAAATTGAGGCACATAGTCAGGCGGTAACTCACGCAACAAGGTATCTTTTAAAAAAACACGCTTCTTTTCACTAATTACAGTGGTACCTGCAGCTATATCCCCAACCCGCTGGCCCTTGCCACGCATTAAAATAGTAAATACAGCTACGCCTCCAGAACTTATAGATACATCTACTATTCTTAGAATCCAACGCATAAAATAACTAGAAAAATCTGGTTTGGAGCCATCTAACTTTACCACTCTAAGTTGCATTAAATGTTTTCCAATGGTCTTTCCATCCATAAAAGTCTCCAACACTAAATAATATAGAAAAGCAGGTAATCCCATAATCATAAAAATGGCCCATTGATCACCAGGATCAACTTCCAAAGCTAGTAAACCCCAAATCATAAGCACATAATAAATTGCAATAACAAGGGAGTCTATTATAAAGGCTAGCATGCGGTCTCCCAAGTGCGCCGTATTTTGATCTATGCTTATATTTTGAGCAGTTTCTATTTGAAATTGTTCCATTCTTTTGTTTCTTTGGTATAAACCACAAAGTTAATGCGCGAAGCCGCTTTTGTAAAACAAAATAAGGACAAATGGTCAACTTTTGAAAGCGCATTGGCTAACAAAACGAGTTTTTCTCCAAATGTATTGTCAGAGCTTTATGTTGAAATTACAGATCATCTGAGCTATGCGAAGACGTTCTACCCTTCTAGTAATACTGAACGTTACCTAAATTCATTGGCTTCCCAAGCGCATCAAAAAATTTACAGGACCAAACGCGAATCTAAAAACAGGATTATCAGTTTCTGGAAAACAGAATTTCCTATGATGTTCAAACAACACCATAGAGAATTACTCATTGCCTTTTTAGTCTTCGGGTTCTTTACATTTGTTGGTGCTTTCTCCGCCGCTAACGAAGGAGATTTTGTGCGTTCTATACTGGGGGACGGTTATGTAAACATGACCTTGGAAAATATAGAAAAAGGAGACCCTATGGCTGTCTATAAACAAATGGGGGAATTTAACATGTTCATGGGGATTACCATTAATAACATCCGGGTGGCACTTATGGCGTTTGTGTATGGTTTTTTGTTGGGCATTGGTACACTTATAGTGATGTTACAAAACGGGATTATGTTGGGTAGCTTTCAATACTTCTTTTATGAGAAAGGTTTGTTATGGGAATCTATGCGTACCATCTGGATTCATGGTACCATAGAAATTTCGGTAATCATCATTGCAGGATGCGCCGGACTCGTTTTAGCAAATGGTATGCTTTTTCCTGGTACGTATACCCGATTAGAATCCTTTAAACGAGGTGTCAAAAACGGTCTTAAAATTATACTAAGCACAGTACCTTTTTTTATTATCGCTGGGTTCTTAGAAGGTTTTGTAACCAGACATACCGAAATGCCCGACTGGCTTGCCATATTCATTATTACTACATCATTAGCACTCATTATATTCTATTATGTTATTTATCCATATCAATTGAATAAAAACCAAAAAAGTACATGAAGACCAACTATATTGAATTTAAAAAACAGCGCGAACTAGGCGACGTATTATCCGACACCTTTACTTTTTTCCGTAACGAGTTTAAGCCCTTTTTCAATACTTTCTTTAAAATTGTAGGGCCCTTCTTGGTGGTAATGATTGCTACCCTAGTACTCTATTTATACTTTGCGGGGGACTCCCTTAATTTGATGGTGTTTGATTATGATATGGATGCCGAAAATCTTGTAACAACTGCTGTGGTAGGCTTTCTTTATATAGTATCCTTGGTTGCCGTTTACACCATGTCCCAATCAACCGTGTTGCATTATATTAAATCCTACGCAAACGGCAAAGGAACGACAGATTTTGAAACGATAAGGAAAGAGGTGTATGACAGTTTTTGGAGTTTTATAGGCCTTGGTATTCTGGTGGGACTTTCTTTTTTTATTGGCCTAATGTTTTGCATCATCCCAGGAATCTACCTGTATGTTCCCCTATCTCTTTCTTTCTGTATTTTGGTGTATAACAGAATGGGTGCTTCCGATGCCTATAGTTACAGTTTTACCTTGGTTAAGGATGAATGGTGGATGACATTTGTTACTATATTCGTTATAGGCATCATCGTTGCAGTAACCACGTACGTTTTCGCAATTCCAGCAGCCATATACCAATGGATAAAAATGGGTGTATTTTCTGGGGAAATTGATGCAGAAGGGATGATGGACATGTTCAAGGACCCAATTTATATCGTTTTGAATGTCATTAGCACGCTTGCTAAGTTTTTACTGAACCTCATCAGTATTATTGCAGGAGCTTTTATTTACTTCAACCTCAACGAAAAAAAGAATTTTACAGGCACCTATGAGCGTATAGAAAGCCTAGGAGAAATACGGGAGAACTAAGAATGCAACACGGATTTGTAATAGGTATGATATGTTTTCTTTTCTACTGTCCGGTATGGGCACAGGAAGTCATACCAACAATTAAAAACGACACGGCCAACATTAATACTAAACACATACAGGAAAACCAATTAAAGGAGTTTAGGGACAACCCAGATTTTGACTATGAAATAATTAAAAGTACTGCGCCAGATTGGTGGGTTTCGTTTAAAAATTGGATTACCAGCACCATACTTAGATTCTTTGAATGGCTGTTTGGAGTAGAAAAAGCCGCGGGAGTATTCAGTGTTTTTCTAGAAATCATCCCTTATATCCTTTTAGCGGTACTTTTATTTATCCTTATTAAGTTTTTCGTAAATGTAAATGCGAGAGCCGTTATGCATGCCAAAAAAAATCAGACTATAGTTGCGTTATCGGAGGAAGAACATATTATCAAAAACGAAGATATACAGCAACTGATACAAAACGCTCTAGGGCAACAAGACTATCGTTTGGCCGTGCGGTACTATTACCTATATATGTTGCAACTGATGACTGAAAAAGAGTTGATAACATGGGAGCCACAAAAAACGAATGAGGACTATACCAAGGAGTTGCAGCAGCAAGAATTAGCACAACCTTTTGCTACTTGTACACGGCTGTACAATTATTTCTGGTATGGAGAATTTCCTATAGACGAGACAAAATACCAAAAAGCAGAAGCCAACTTCCTTTCCCTAAAAAAGTTATTGACAAATGGGTAAAAAAGGGACCATATATATTGTCATAGCGGTACTTACCTTGGCCGCCTTTATGCTACTACAATACAGTAAGCCAAAGAATATTAATTGGTTTGAGTCCTATGTGGCCACGCATAAAATTCCTTATGGCACTTTGGTAGTCAACACCATCATGGAGGACCTTTTTTCAGATCAATTAAAACAAGTATACACCTCACCTTTTGAGTTTATAAAAACTAGTGATACCCTAAGCGGTACGTATCTATTTATTAACAATAGGATTCAGTTTAATGAAGCTGAGCTAAACGCCTTGTTGGACTGGACAGCAAAAGGCAATACCCTTTTCATAGCATCAAAAAGTTTTGAAGAAAAACTAAAGGACACTTTAGGATTGACCCTTGACCGATTGTATGGCGGGTTTGAAACAAGTCAGAAACAGGTACACAAGCTCGTAAATCCAAGGCTTCAAATTACCGATTCGGTTATTTTTGACCGTGATACAGCTACACCTTTTTTTAGCGAAATAGACACCTTGACTACAACAGTTTTAGGTACTGTAGAAACATTCTCTGAGCAAAACAATGGCGATAAGCTAAATGTACTGCAACATCCGTTTGGGAAAGGGAGCATTATACTCTCTACCTTTCCGGAGGCATTTACCAACTATTTTATACTCCAAGAAGAGAATAATAAGGACTATACAGCAGGACTTTTATCTTATTTGGATGATACCAAGCCCATTTATCTGGACAATCATTATAAGAGTGGAAAATCTTTCTACAGCTCTCCTATGTACATTTTCCTGAATACAAAAGAGCTTAAATGGGCATACTATATTGCATTATTCGGCGCTACAATCTATGTGATATTTGAAGGAAAAAGAAAGCAAAGAGCTATTGCTATAGTGCAACCGCTAAAGAATAGGACTTTAGATTTTACCAGAACTATTTCAGACATGTACTTTGTACAAAGTGATCAAAAATCTATTGCCGAGCATAAAATTAATTACTTCCTAGATTGGCTTCGCTCCCACTATTATTTGGGTAAGATTAGCAAAGAAGATGACTTTTATAGAAATCTGGCAAACCGGAGCGGCCATTCTTTAGAATTTGTATCCAAGTTGTTTTCCTTTATGGAACAAATTAGGGATAGTGAACAGTTAACAGACGAAGATATAATCAAACTAAATACCTTAATACAAAAATTTAAAGCAAAAGCTGATGGAAAATAACGAACAGCAATCCAATAACGATCTTGATTTTAATAACCGAATTCCTTTAGAAGGCCTGCTACAGGCGGTAGCCGAAATAAAGAAAGAACTAGGTAAAGTCATTATAGGTCAAGAGAACTTTATAGAACTTTTGATTGTTGCCCTTTTGGTAGACGGTCATGTATTAATAGAAGGCGTACCTGGTGTAGCAAAGACCATAACCGCTAAACTATTCGCCAAGACCCTTAAAACTGAGTTTAGTCGCATACAGTTTACACCAGATCTTATGCCTAGTGATATTCTAGGCACCAGTATTTTTAATATGAAATCCTCGGAATTCGAGTTTAAAAAAGGGCCTATTTTTTCAAATATTGTCCTAATCGATGAAATCAATAGAGCGCCGGCAAAAACACAGGCGGCCATGTTCGAGACTATGGAAGAGCGCCAGGTTACTATGGACGGCACAACCTACCCTATGGCAGCACCTTTTATGGTATTGGCTACACAAAACCCTATAGAACAAGAAGGCACCTATGCCCTACCTGAAGCACAATTGGACCGTTTTCTTTTTAAGGTAAAAGTAGACTACCCAAAGGTAGAAGAAGAGGTGTTAATTTTAAAAACGCATCACGAGCGTAAAGGAATCTTGCCACAAGAAAATATAAAAAATGTACTTACTCCCAAAGCGCTTTTAGGATTTAAGAATCAGATACAAGAAATTGTAGTGGAGGAAAAAATATTCAAATACATTGCGGATATCATTACAAAAACAAGAAACCACCCACACTTATATTTAGGAGGATCACCTAGGGCTTCTATTGCGGCTCTAAATAGCGCTAAGGCTTTTGCAGCCATTAATGGTAGGGATTTTGTTACCCCAGAAGATGTTAAGAAAGCGCTGATTCCTGTACTTAACCATAGGGTAATTTTAACCCCAGAACGCGAAATGGAAGGGATGACCACGGAAAATGTGGTGCAAATGATTACGGAAAGTGTAGAAATACCCAGATAGATGCATTTTTTAAAATCGTTCTACATACATAACACTTTTTTTAGATATCTGGCGGTACTTTCTGCCTGTTTTATACTCTCCTTTTGGTTCAAATGGTTGTACCCTATTGCATGGTTATTAATATTGCTACTGGTTGCTGCTTTTCTGTTTGATATTTTTCTGCTTTACGGCACAGGAAAAGCTGTAGAAGCTAAAAGAGTACTACCTAAAAAACTCTCCAATAGTGATTTGAATTCGATTCGTATTACATGTACTACACACTACCCATTTAAAACAGGCATTATTCTGATTGATGAACTCCCTGTTCAATTCCAAAAACGAGATTTTATACATCGTATAGCTTGTATAAAAGATGAAAAACAAGTTTTTGAATATTTGGTGAGACCCGTGGACCGTGGCGAATATGTTTTTGGAAATCTTAATCTATATGCCTCTTCGCCACTACGCATCGTTAAAAGACGTTTTGTTTTTCAGAAAGACCAGATGGTACCGGTGTATCCGTCTATCATCCAAATGCAGCAATACGATTTTCTTGCTATTAACAACCGCTTGTCTAACATTGGCCTAAAAAAAATACGTAAACTAGGACACACACAGGAGTTTGAGCAAATAAAGGAATATGTACCAGGAGATGATATCCGAACCCTTAACTGGAAAGCCACAGCAAAACAGAACCGGTTGATGGTGAACCAATATCAAGATGAAAAATCACAACCCGTATATTCCATAATTGATACTGGCCGGGTAATGAAAATGCCTTTTAACGGTCTTAAACTACTGGATTATGCTATTAATAGCGCATTGGCGTTCACTAATGTGGCCTTAAAAAGAAATGATAAAACAGGTTTGGTAGCCTTTTCAAAAAATATAGAAACCTATTTACCCGCCATACAAAAACCTACCTATCTCCATAACATCCTGGAAACGTTGTACAATATAGATACTGAGTTTTCCGATTCTGATTTTGGTGCCTTGTACGGCCATGTAAAACGAAAAATAAACCAAAGAAGTTTATTACTACTGTATACCAATTTTGAGCACATATCCGCCTTAAAAAGACAGTTACCCTATTTCTTAGCACTAGCAAAAAAACATGTACTTGTTGTTATCTTTTTTGAGAATACCGAATTGGAAAAACTTATTGCTAGCGATGCAGAAAACCTGCAAGCCATATACCACAAGACCATTGCAGAGAAATTTTCCTTGGACAAAAAATTGATGCAAAAAGAACTCCAACGTTATGGAATACAGACTATCTTGACCAAACCAGAAGAGCTGACGATAAATACGATAAACAAATATTTAGAAATAAAAGCAAGAGGTATGCTATAGACCAGAATTTATAAAATGACTGGCCTGTATGGCCGCTACTATATCGCCAGAACCGGTTTCAAAATTAGTTGTAAAATCTGTATTACTATAATTTAAATTTAAAGCGAGACAACCGCAGCGCTTACCTCTGCCTCTTCTGCTATCCAGAATCAGGTCTAGGACTACACCGGAAATAACACCTCCAATTGCAGTGTATACAACGTCGTTATTTTCCCATACCCCTCCTTTAGATTGGTCGTATGCTTCCTTTGCCAAACCTGCCGCCAAACTACTACCAACAGCACCGGCCCAAGTCCAACCGCGACTACCTTTAAAAACTTTGTGAGC